>Ga0134121_10005341_pt1 | contig 10453 bp, 9 predicted proteins | sample KB301_FD_96463 | JGI IMG/M metagenome (GOLD analysis project Ga0134121, IMG submission 96463) | Terrestrial soil microbial communities without Nitrogen fertilizer from Kellogg Biological Station, Michigan, USA - KB3-0-1 | ecosystem: Environmental > Terrestrial > Soil > Unclassified ...
GCGAGTATGTCGGCAGGCCCGCCCGGCGGCACCGCGACGATCATGCGCACCGGCTTGGACGGATACGCTTCCGCCGCGGCGCCGGACAATGGCGCTGCCAGCGCGAAACACACCAGTGCGGCAAACGAAACGTGCCGGATCATGCATGCATCTCGAATTCGCTCACGATTTCGAGAATGGAACGGCGCGGCAGCTCCGCCACCCCGACCGCCGAACGGGCGTGGGCGCCGCGCTCGGGACCGAACAATTCGTAGAACACGTCGGAAGCGCCGTCGATCACCGCGAACTGGCGCTCGAACCCGGGCGCGGAGTTGACCATGCCGTGCAGCCGGATCACGCGCTTCACGCGGTCGAGATCGCCGGCATGCGCCTTGATTGACGCGAGCATGTGCAGCGCGACGGAACGCGCAGCGAACTGCGCTTCCTGCTCGGTTACGTCGGTGCCCACCTTGCCGGTGTTCTTGCCGCCGAGAGCGAGCGGATGGCGCGCGGTGCTGTGCCCGCCCAGGAACAGGATGTTTCCCACCTGCACACAGTGGATGCGATTCGGGCTGGGATACGGATGCACCGGCGGCAGCGCCAGTCCCATTTGCTTGAGTTTTGCTTCGATTGTGCCCATGTCGGTATGCGGAAATATTCAACCCGGGAGGATGGAGTTTAGCCGGAATGCGCAGCAATCGCTAAGCGCCTTCACCCCATATTTTGGACTTGAACATCGGTCCGGCGACCGGCCTGCGGATGATATGATTTTTGCTCGCACTGAGCAGAAAACAGCCATGTCACAGGTAGCGCCTTCCAAACTTTGCAGTCTCGCCGAACTCGCCTCTCGCATCCCGGACGGCAGCGCGCTTGGCCTCGGCGGCGTGTTCCTGCACCGCGGGGCGTTCGCGCTGGTGCGCGAGCTCGCGCGCCAGGGGCGGCGCAGGCTGGAAATCATCAAGCCTTCGCCCGGCTATGATCTCGACCTGCTGTGCCGCGCCGGCGCGGTTGCCAAGGTGCGCGCGGGCATTGTCGCCATGGAAGGCAATTTCGGGCTCGCGCAGTGGTACCGCCGCGCGATCGAGCGCAAGGAGGCGGCTCTCGAAGAGCATGCCTGAATGACGTTGGTCGCCGGGCTGCGTGCAGCCGCATACGGAGTCCCGTTCCAGCCGGTGGGCGGCGTGCACGGCAGCGATCTCGCCGCGCTGAACGGCTGGAAGACCATCAAGGATCCCTACGGGTCCGGGCAGGAGGTTTACGTAATCCCCGCGATCCGTCCCGACGTCGCGGTAATCCATGCCACCGAGGTCGACGTGCACGGCAATGCGCGCGTGCTGGGCTCGCCGTTCTGGGATCACCCGCTCACCCGCGCGGCGAAGCGCGTGCTGGTCACCGCCGAGCGGCTCGTGCCGACCGAAATCCTGAGCGCGCAACCCGAGCTGACGCTGGTACCTGGTTTCATGGTCGAAGCCGCGGCCATCGTGCCGCGCGGCGCATGGCCGGGCTCGATGCACCCGGATTACGAGATCGACTACGCCGCAGTCGAGGCTTATATGAAGGATGAGCCGGGTGCGCTCGAACGGCACCTCGCCGCTGCGCCCGAGGCAAAAAAATGACGAGCGGCTGGACGGCCTTCTCCTACATCGTGACCAACCTGGCACGGCAGATCCGGCCTGGCGAGCTCGCGTTCAGCGGCGTCAATTCGACGCTGCCGATGCTGGCGTGCCTGCTCGCCAAGCGTGCCTACGACTTTCACTACACCTACCTCAACGTCGCGGGCGGCGTGGAGCCGGTGCCGATGAAGATCCCGCACTCCAGCAGCGACCCCGCGATCGTCCGGGGGTCTCCGGCCATCTTCGCCAACGAGGATTTCTACGACCTGTGCGCGCGCGGCGGGCTGGATCTCGTGTTTCTCGGCTGCGCGCAAGTCGACGGGCGCGGCCGCACCAACGTTTCGGTCATTGGCGACTGGCATAACCCGAAGGTGCGCCTGCCGGGCGGCGGCGGCGCGGCCGTCATGATGCCGACTGCCGGGCGCGTGGCTACCTGGCGCACCGAGCATTCCCCGCGTGCGCTGGTGGAAAAGCTCGATTTCGTCACCGCCGCGGGCAATCTGCAGACGGTGGTCACGCCAATCGCGGTATTCCAGAAGAAGGACGGCCGGCTCGCGCTCGAATCGTGGAATCCGCAGGTCGAACGCGATGAAGTGGCAAGGCGCACGGGCTTCAAGTTCGATGCCGGCGCCGCCCGGCCAACGGCGCCGATGACGGAACGCGAACGGGAAGCCCTGGAAAGTCTCGACCCGTCGGGAGAGTTTGCCGCCGAAGTCCGCGCATAGTTGTTGATTTTGGCGCGGCCGCCCGGTACGCTCGCGCATTCGCCAAATAACAACCTGAAAATGCAATGAGCGCTCCCTGGTACGACCTGCGCATCGCGCGCGGGATGAAGGCACAACTGACGAATTGGCACGAGCGCGTAAAGGCCGGCGAAAAACCCATCGGCTGGAAAGTGGGATTCGGCGCGCCCGATGCCATGGAGAAGCTGAAAATCAGCTCGCCGCTCATCGGCCACCTCACCGACCGCGCGAGGCTGGAGCCGGGCGCCAATGTTTCACTGGCCGGCTGGAGCAAGCCGGCCGCCGAAGCGGAGATCGCCGTCTACATGGGCAAGGACCTGCCCGGCGGCGCGAACCGCGACATCGCGAAAAACGCCATTGCGGGCATCGCGCCCGCAATCGAGCTGGCCGACGTGGATTTCCCCCCGGACGATGTCGAAGCCATATTGAAGGGCAACATTTACCAGCGCCACGTCCTGGTGGGCGCGTGCGATCGGACGCGCGTGCGATGCGTGCTCGACGGGCTGACCGCGACGATCGCCCGCAACGGGAACGAAATCGCGCGCAGCGCGGACACGCAGGAAGCAACCGGCGATCTCGTGGACGTCGTGCGGCAGGTCGCCGACATGCTCGGTGCATTTGGAGAGCGGCTGCGCGCGGGCCAGGTCATCATGACCGGCTCGATCACCCCGCCGCTGTGGGTGGAGCCCGGCGAAGAAATCCTGTTTAACCTCGACCCGGTCGGGTCGATATCGGTCCGGTTCGCGCCTTCGTCCTAGCGCGGCGCAATAGCCGTCAACTGCCGGGAATGATGCCCGGCTTCAGCGTGTAGCAGTAGTCGGCGACATCTTCCGGCTTGCACTTCCAGACGCGGTCCATGAACTTGCTGGCGAAGCAATGCTTCAGCGCAACGCGCAGCGGGCGCAGCCGGAACGGGTAGCCGAACACGAACGGGTGGATCGAGATGTTGCAGACGAGCGGGTGTTTCGCGCTCTGCTCGACCATCTCCTCGAACTGGTCCACCATCATGTCGCAGAATTCGCGCGCGGTGTGCTGGCGGTGAATGATCTGCGGCGAATCGTTCAGCTCGGCCGGGTACGGCACCGACAGGATGGGCCCCGAGCGGGTGCGCATCCAGATCGGCTGGTCGTCGTGCGGCCAGTCCATGCTGTAGGTATAGCCCGCCTCCTTCAGCAGGTCCGGCGTCCACGGGTTCTCGTAGGTGCCGGCGCCCATCCAGCCTTTCGGCGGCTTGCCTTCGTGCTGCGCGAACGTGTCGGTCACTTCCTTGATCACTCGCGCCTCGTCCGATTCCCAGCGGAAATCCTGGAAATTCTCCGAGTTGGTGCGGCCGTGCGCGACAATCTCGTCTCCGCGCTTGCGAATCCGCTCCATGATCTGCGGCGCGTGCTCGTAGAGCAGGCTGTTGGCGTTGTGCGCGAGCGGCATCTGAAATTCTTCGGCGAGATCGAACAGGCGCCAGATCCCGATGCGGTTGCCATAGTCGCGCCACGAATAGTTGCGCTGCGTCTGCGGCTCGCCGTGCTTGGCGTTGTCGTGCCCGCGTCCTTTGCCCCAGGCGTAGACCTCAACGTTAGTGGTAATGCAAAACGCGAGTCGCTTGCCGCCAGGCCAGCTGTAGTCCTTGCGCCCGTCGAGCGGAACGTAGTCGTAACGCGTGTGCTTGGGAAGGAGAACTGACATGGGCTGGTCCCTGGGTGCCGCCTGCGGGCGGTTGCTCAATCGATGCGCGCGCCGGAAAGCTGCACGAGCTTGCCGAGCTTGGCCATTTCGGACTGGATGTGCGCTGCGAATTCCTCCGGCGTATCGGTCACCGGTACCGCCCCGACCTTGCTGTATACGTTCTGCACGTCGGGCAAGCGCACGGCCTTGCCGAATTCCGCGTTGAGCCGGTCGACGATGGAACGCGGCACTCCGCGCGGCACGAGAATTCCGCTGTAGAGCACCAGCTCGAAGTCCTTGAGGCCCGCCTCCTTCATCGTCGGCACCTCTGGCGCCGCGGCGGTGCGTTGCGGGGTGGTGACGCCCAGCGCGCGCAGCCTGCCCGCCGCTACCATGGGCAGGGCCGGCGGCATCGTCGCAAAAAGCAGCGCGATCTCGCCGCCGAGGATCCCCGTGATCGCCTGCGGGCTGCCCTTATAGGGCACGTGCACCATCTTGACGCCGCCCATCGACTTCAGCATTTCGCCCGCCAGATGAACGATCGTGCCGTTGCCCGACGACCCGTAGGAAATGTCGCCGGGATGCTTGCGGGCCAGCGCAATGAGGTCCTTCACCGATTTCGCAGGCAGCGAAGGATGCACGACCAGTATCAGCGGCGTGATGGCAATCAGCGTGACCGGCGTGAAATCGCGCACCGAGTCATACGGCAGCTTGCGATAGAGACTGGCGTTGATCGCGTGCGTGGTAATGTCCTGAAGAAACACGGTGTAGCCGTCCGCCGGCGATTTGGCGATCTGGTCGGATGCGATCGTCGTGCCGGCCCCGGGACGGGGATCCACCACCACCTGCTGGCCGAGGCTCACTGAGAGCTTGGCGCTGATCGAGCGTGCAAGCACGTCGGAAATTCCACCCGCCGTGAAGCCGTGGACGAGCCGGATCGGTTTCGCCGGATAATCGGATTGGGCCGCGGCAGGCAGCGCCGTCATAGCGAGAATGCAAGCTGCGATGTGCTTGCGGCCAGGTATTCGACTCATTGCCGCCCCCTCTCATTTGAGAATGGGGATGCTAGCACAGGCCTTCGCAGTCGAGCGGGCCGGAAGAAATCGCGTGTTAGTATTGAAAAATTCCCTGGCCAGCGAAAATTCCGGTTTCCGAAAATTCAATGAACGCAATCCTGCCAACCCGGATGAAGGCCGTTGAAATCGCGCAGCCGGGCGGTCCCGACGTCCTGAAACCGGCGGAGCGGCCGGTGCCGGCGCCAGGACCGGGAGAAGTGTTGATCGAGGTGGCGGCGGCGGGCGTCAATGGCCCGGACCTGATGCAGCGCAAGGGACTCTACCCTGCCCCGCCCGGCGCCTCGGACCTGCCCGGACTCGAAGTGGCGGGCACGGTGGTCGCGGCGGGAGATAAAGTCAATCGCTGGGCGGTGGGAGACAAAGTAACCGCGCTCACCAATGGCGGTGGCTATGCGGAGTATTGCGTCGCCGATGCGCAGCACTGCCTGCCAATACCGAATGGCATCGCGCTGCGCGACGCCGCGGGACTGCCGGAGACCTTCTTCACCGTCTGGAGCAATGTATTCATCGGCGCGGGTCTCGCCGCCGGAGAGACCCTCCTGGTCCACGGCGGCGCCGGCGGCATCGGGACGACGGCGATCCAGCTCGGCAAGGCCTTCGGCGCGAAAGTCATCGCGACCGACAGTCCCGCGGAACGCTGCGCGCTCTGCCGCGACCTGGGCGCCGACCGCGTGATCGACTACAAGCAGGAAGATTTCGTCGAGGCCGTGCGCGAGTCCGGCGGCGCCAACGTCATCCTGGACATCGTCGGCGGGCCGAACATCGAAAAGAATTTCAAGGCCGCCTCCCACGATTGCCGCATCATCCAGCTCGCCTTTGCGGCCGGCTCCAAGGTGGAGATCAACCTGATGCCGGTGATGTTGAAGCGCCTCACCTATACCGGCTCGACGCTGCGCACCCGTCCCGCCGCCTTCAAGGCGCGGGTCGCGGCGGAACTCGAGGCGAAGGTCTGGCCGCTGATCGCGACCGGACGCATCAAGGTGGTGACGCGCCAGTCATTTCCGCTCGAGGAAGCGGCCAGGGCGCATGCGCTGATGGAGTCCGCGCAACACACCGGGAAAATCGTGCTGATTGTTGGCGAGGCGTGAATGGTGATTGGTGAATGGAAAATAAAAAACCCGCTTTCGCGGGCCTTTTTTCGACCGGTCACCGGTCACTGGTCGCGGATCACCGTCAAATAAGCCGCGCCTGCTGAGCGGACTCTTCCGCGCCCTCCGCGGCTTTCGGCGGACGGCGGCGCAGCAGCGAGATGTCGCCCTCGACCGCGATCGAGCGCGCGTGGCTGATGTTCTTTTCGACCTCGTCGAAGTACAGGTTCTGGCCGCCGAAATGCTGCTCAATGTAGTTGTAGCAGCCGCCCAGGTCCTGCTTCAGGCGCTTGGTTGCGCCCTGGTAGAACCCCGGTGTCTTGAAGATGAGATCGGCTGCCGAGGCGAATATGATCTCCTCGCGCCCGTCCTGGTGGCGCTTGCGGGCGATGCCGCCGCGCACGAATTCCGGGTAGAGCCGGTCGTAGCACTTCTCGAGATAACACCGGTCGGCCATCTGCGCCAGGATATCGGCACTGCCCAGGAGATTTCCGATCAAACGGAACTCGGGGCCCGGCACCCGGATCTTGTCGACCGGGACCTCGTAGCCGGTGAAATGAATGACGCGGGACGCGGCCTGCGCGAGGTCGGCCATGCCGATTTTTGGAAAATACTCCTCGACGAAGCGCGCGCCGCGCGATACGTGCACCGAGGTGTACTCGGCGCCGTTCGCGTGCTTGGTGTCCTTGCGGTGGCGAATGTATCCGCAGTCGTGGTAGAGCGCGGTGATGATGCCGAAGCGGAACAACCGCTCGGTGATGGTCTCGGTGCCGCTCGCGCGCACGCATCCATCCATCAGCCGCGCCATGCCCAGCGTCACGTCCAGCACGTGCTGAACATCGTGGTAGTCGGTGTCGCACTCGTGAAATCCAGGAAACTCACCCCGGTAGAGACGCGCCAGGTCCGCGAAGGCCTGGGAGAGATTTTTCGGGGCGGCCTGCTGGTAGAGGCCCTGGTAAATGCGGCAGATTTCCCCGGAGACGTTCCCCGAGTCGGTGGTGTTGACGCGGTTGGTGACGTCGTAATCGTTACGCCGCTCGCGCATACTCAAAATCCCCGGAAAACAAAAACTGCCCAGTTAAATCTTTTTTTATTTAATCTTACCAACGTATTAGACTATAATGAATTAACTATTGCAATGCTGGACCGGGCATGAATTCAATGCCTTGCTAGCCGACGGCGCCCGCCGTCGCGCAATCCGGGAGGGGAGTCGTTCACGGCATCTCGGCTGGTTCGAAAGACAGCCTTGCATCTCACTGAAAAACCCGAAAAAATCCCATCATGGCCATACACCCGCGCACCATCTACACCAAGACGCCCAAGGGCGTCATGGAAGCCAAGAAATTGGACCGGGCTTCCGGGAACGTGTTCATTACGGTGGACGGAAAATCCACCGTAACCGACCTGATCAAGAAATCCGGCCTCGAAGACAAGAAGCTGGAAGAACTGCTCGAGAAATTGACGGCGGACGGTTACATCCGGGTGTTCTCTTCCCCGGAACCCCCTGCGGCGCCGGCGGCGGCGCCTGCAAAGCCGGGGGCGGCGAAAGGGGCCGCCCCGGCTGCAGCTGATTCCGACGATTTCGATTTCACCACACCCCAGGCGATGTCCCAGCTGAACGCCGAGGCCGAGAAACGGGCCAAGGCCGAAGCCGAGGCGAAGGCGCGGGCGCTTGCGGCCGCGCGCGCAGCGGCCGAAGCCAAGGTGCGGCAAGAGGCGGATGCGCGTGCGCGCGCCCAGGCGGATGCCAAGCTCAAGGCCGAAACCGAGGCCAAGTTGAAGGCCGAGGCGGCGGCCAAGGCAGCAGCGGAAGCGCGCGTCAAGGCGGAAGCGGAAGCGAAAGCGGCAGCCAATGCCAAGGCCAGAGAGGAAGCCCAGGCACGGGTCAAGGCGGCGATGGAAGCCAAGGTCCGCGCGGATGCCGAGGCCAAGGCGCGGGCGGAAGCCGAAGTGCGTGCCCGGCTCGATGCCGAGGCGAAGGCGCAAGCCGAGGCCAAGGCGAAGATCGAATCGGAAGCGAGGGCGAAGGCCGAAACCGAAGCGAGAGCCCTGGCCGACGCCGAATCCAAGGCGAAAACGGCGGTCGACGCGCAGATGAAAGCCCTGCAGGAGGCGCTTGCCCAAGCCGAGGCGCGCGCCAAGCAGGAAGCCGAACAGCGCGCGCGGATGGAAGCCGAAATCAAGGCGCACCAGGAAGCCGAGCGCAAAGCGCGAGAGGAAGCCGAGGCGCGCGCGAAAGCAGCCGAAGAAGCGGTGGCCCAGGCGCTCAAAAAGGCCGAGGAAGCCGCGCGTGCCAAGGCGGACGCCGAAGCCAGGGCGGACCAGGCGACGCTGGGGGGCGCTGCCGGTGGTGGTGGCGGCGACGCGGCGGCCCAGGCGCGCATGGAAGCGGCGATGAAGGCGCTCGAGGAAGCCAAGGCCAAGGCTCGTGTCGAGGCCGAAGCGCGGATCGAGGCCGAGCGCAAGGCGAAGTCGGAGGCCGAGACCCGCCAGCGCGAGGAGGCCGAGCGCCAGGCGCGCGAGGAGCGGGAGCGCAAGGCGCGCGAGGAAGCGGACGCCAAGGCCAAACTCCAGATGAAGGAACTGCAGGACCAGGCAAACCGCGCCCGTCAGGAAGCGGACGCCAGGTCCGAACTCGAGCGCAAGGCCCGGGAGGAAGCCGAGGCCAGGTTCGCGGCCGAGCGCAAGGCCCGTGAAGAATCCGAGGCGCAGGCGGCGCTCGAGCGCAAGGCGCGCGACGAAGCTCTCGCCAAGGCGCGGGTGGAGGCCGAGGCCAAGGCCCGAGTTGAAGTCGAAGGCATGATCGCCGCCGAGCGCAAGGCGCGCGAGGTGGCCGAGAAAAAGGCGCAAGCCGAGATTGCCGCCATGGTCGAGGCGGAAAAAAAATCCCGCGCCGAAGCGCAGCGGCAAACCGAAATCGCGAAGAAGGCGCACGCGGACGCCGAGGCCAAGGCGAAAGAGCTGGCGAGCAGCGGCAATGCGCAGGCAGCGCTTAAGGCGCGCGCCGAAGCCGAAGCCATCGCGCGCAAAGCGGAAGAAGCGGTAGCCCAGGCAAATGCGCGGGCGGAAATGGAGAAGAAAGCGCGCGCCGAAGCCGAAGAGCGCGCCAAAGCCGAGTCGGTGGCGCGCGTGATGCAGGAGCAGCAGCTGCGCTCCAAGTCCGAGGACGAGATCAAGGCGCGCGTGCAGGAAGAGATCAAGGCGCGAGAACTCGCCGAGATGGAGGCCGATGCGCGCTACCGGCAGGAAGCGGCGGCACGCGCGAAGGCCTCCGCCGAGGAGCGCAGGAAGCGCGAAGAGGAAGCGCGCGCGGCGGGAGGGGCCGCTCCCCGCACCAAGTCACAGACCAATTGGGCGAGAATGGCGCTCATCGGTGTCGTGGTGCTGATCGGGGGCGCCGTCGGCCTGCTGGAAGTCGTGCCGCTCAACAATTTCATCGGCGGCGCGCAGGACATCCTGTCGAAGCGGCTGGGCGCGCCGGTGACAATTTCAGGCCTGCGCTACCGCCTGGCAAGCGGCCCGGGCCTGACGCTCGAGCGCGTGACCATCGGCAAGCTGCAGGACATCAAGATCGATTCCATTGCCATCAGCGGATTGCCGATGGCGTTCCTGGGCGACAGCAAGAGCTTCGACAACGTCGAAGCCGTGGGCATCTCCGCCGATCAGGACAACCTGGCCCTCGTGCCGGGATGGATCAAGCCGCCGGACGGCGGCCCGTCGGTCCGGGTGCGGCGATTGAAGTTGACGGCCGTCAAGCTGACCACGAGGGGGATCGAAGTTCCGACTTTCAACGGCGATATCACGCTCGGGACCGACGGAGGATTGGAACGCGCGGTACTGACCGACGGCAGGCTCAAGCTGGATATCGCCCCGAAAGACAAAGGGGTCCGGGTCGGCATGGAAGCGCGCGGCTGGAAACTGCCGTTGGGACCGGGCATTGAATTCGAGGATCTCGCGCTGGAAGCGGTATTCGAGTCGCAGCAGGCCACCATTACCGGGATCGACGGCAAGATTGGGTTCAGCCCGGTCAAGGGGAGCGCCAAGGCCACCTGGGACGCCAGCGGCATTCGGGTCGACGGTGACTTCAGCGTGTCCAACGGCGAACTCGCGAAGCTGATGGCGATATTCACCCGCGATTTCACCGTAAACGGACAGCTCGCCGCCAACGGGACCTACACGATCCAGGGACCGACGCTGGAAAAGCTGTTCACCGATTCCAGGGTGGACGCGACCTTCAATATCGAGAAAGGGACGCTCAGCAACGTCGACATCGTGCGCGCGATCCAGTCACC
>Ga0134121_10005342_pt1 | contig 10451 bp, 10 predicted proteins | sample KB301_FD_96463 | JGI IMG/M metagenome (GOLD analysis project Ga0134121, IMG submission 96463) | Terrestrial soil microbial communities without Nitrogen fertilizer from Kellogg Biological Station, Michigan, USA - KB3-0-1 | ecosystem: Environmental > Terrestrial > Soil > Unclassified ...
CAACTGCGCGGGTATCACGCCGCCAAAGTAGCCTTGCCCGAGAAAGAGGAACGACTTCGGAAAGTCCGTATAGTTCACCGCGGCCTGCGTCATACCTTCCGCAATTCCGCGGAACATCGAAAATGTCCCCAGGGTCACGATCAACGGAGGGAGCTTCAGCCGTGAGATCAGCAATGCGTTCAAACTACCGCCCGCGCACCCTAATAAGAGAGCCACGCCTGCGGCGGCGGGAAGCGGCAGATTCCAGTCGCGCCACGCTGCGCCAAATACCACTGCCGCAAGCCCCATCATCGAACCGACAGACAGATCGATGCCCCCGGTGATGATTACCGGTGTCAATGCGATCGACAGCAGGCCGAGTTCGACACTGAAGCGAAGCACTTCGAAGAAATTGCCGGCGGTAAAAAAGTTTTCCGCGGTCGCGGAGAATATCGCGATTTCGATGAGAAGCGCGGCGCAGAGAACTCCCCTTCCCGCGGAAAGGACCGGGATGTGGAAATGTTTACGCGCGGCTTCCGGCATGTTTCTCCGAACGTACGCGGGCCGCGTCGATGATGATGGCAGCCAGAATAATTCCGCCCTGAATAGCCCTCTCCCAATAGGCGCTCACCCCTAAGAACGTGAGCGCGGGACCGATGACGGACAGCAAGATCACGCCGAGGACTGTTCCAGCGATCGTTCCAACTCCTCCTGCAATGGCGGCCCCTCCGACAATGACGGCGGCGATGACTTTCATTTCCAGTCCAAGGCCGGTGTTACTCGGAATCTGATTAAACCGGACGGAATTGAGAACTGCGGCAAACCCTGTGAGGGTGCCCGTGATGACAAACACCGAAAGAGTGACCAGCGAGGTGTCGATGCCGGCCAGCCGCGCGCCCTCGGCATTCGACCCCGTCGCGTACACCATGCGGCCCATGCCCGCATTGCGCAATACCCAACTGAAGGCAAACACAAGAACCACGACCACGAAAAATGTCACGAAGGGATACGCCGTCTGAGTCAGGCCGAACCACTGAAAGTCCGAAGGCAGGTCCTGAACCCACCCGCCCTGCGTTTGCCAGCGAAGCGCATCACGCAAAGCAACCATAGCCGCCAGCGTGACGACAATCGATGGAATCCGGACGTATGCGACCAACGCTCCATTGATCGCTCCCAACCCCGCGCCAACGATACAACCCGCCAGGGCCGCGGCGGGCACCGGCAAACCGGTTTTTGCCAGTACGCCTGCGGCAACGCCACAGATTGCAAATATGGAGCCTACGGAGATATCGATTTGGCCTGTCAGAATGACCAGCGTCATTCCCAGCGCAACCACCATGACCGGAATATTTGCGAGGAAAAGATCGCTCAGATTTGCGCGCGCAAAATAGCCCGGCGCAGCAATCGCCAGGATGCCTGTCAGCACCGTGATTGCAATAGCAACGGAAACTTCCCGCTGGTGATGTTTCAAAATCATTTGTGCCCCAACGCCAGCGAGAGAATGTTCTGCTGCGTGGCTTCCTCTCTCGAGAGGACACGGACAATGGAACCTTCATACATGACGGCGATCCTGTCGCTCATCCCCAGAATTTCAGGTAGCTCCGATGAAATCATAATGATCGCCACACCGCGCTCCGCCAGGTCGATCATGATGCTGTGAATTTCGGATTTCGATCCGACATCCACTCCCTGCGTCGGCTCGTCAAGAATCAGAACCGATGGGTTGACGGTAAGCCATCGTGCCAGCGCAACCTTTTGCTGGTTACCTCCAGAGAGCGTTTCCAAATCGGCATAGACCGAAGGAGTCTTGATGCTCAACTGTGTAACATAGCGCTCGGCAAGGTGCCGTTCCTCGACTGCATCAATCAGTCCAGTGCGAGAAACCGCTTTCAACGCAGCCAGACTCGTATTCGCCGAAACTGGCATATTCAGGATGACTCCGTGTTGGCGTCGATCTTCCGGCAGATAGCCGATGCCCGACTGAATTGCGTCAGCGGGCGACGAAACTCGTACGGGAACACCTCGCAACATCACCTCGCCGGAATCTGCCGGCGTAAGACCAAAAATCGTCTCCGCCAATTCTGTGCGCCCGGCGCCGACGAGACCTGACAAACCGAGGATTTCACCGCTTCTCACGGAGAGCGAAATATCGTGAAGCCCGCGCGCATGGTTTCCCACATTGCGAAGTTCAAGAACAATATTGCCGAAAGTCACTTTACGTTTCGGAAATACCGCAGCGAGCTCGCGTCCCACGATCATGCGGATGAGCTGCTGCCGGTCCACTTCTCCTTTGCGCTTCGTCCCGATGGTCTCACCGTCGCGCAGCACGGTGATGCGGTCTGCGATCGCCGAAATCTCTTCGAGACGGTGCGAGATGTAAATGATCCCAACGCCGCGGCTGCGCAGCAGGCCGATGACGCTGAACAGAGTCTCCACCTCGCGATCCGTCAAGGACGCCGTGGGCTCATCCATGATCAGGATCCTCGCTTCAGCGCCGATGGCTTTCGCGATTTCCACCAACTGCTGCTCCGGCATGCTCAAGGACGAAACCAACCGCTCCGGATCTATGGAAGCTCCAATACGCCCAAGCAGTTCCGCGGCGCGTTGGTATCGCCGCTTCCAGGTCACCTTCCGCCACCCGCTGCCGGTTTCGAGAGCCAGGGCAATGTTCTCGGCAACCGTGAGATGAGGAAACAACGCCGGCTGCTGATAGATGGCCGCAATGCCCAGGGCCCGTGCGATTCCTGGGTCGTTGTGTGGCACGGCCCGCCCAGACACAAAGAATGTTCCGGAATCGGCGTTCACTGCCCCGGTCATGATTTTGATGAGCGTGCTCTTTCCTGCACCATTCTCTCCAACCAAAGCGTGGACCTCTCCTTCAATGAGGTCGAACGAGGCGGACTTCAGCGCCTGCACGCCTGCAAACGCTTTGCTGATGGACTTCGCTTCGAGCAGGAGAGTATTGGGTTTGGACATCCTGGTCCTCGCAGAATTCGCAGACACTATAGTCTTTTTTAAGAGATGTGATCGAGTATCCCAAGTCGTACACTTACTTTCCATCGTGAGCATTCAGGCGTGAGCATTCCGAATATTACGGTTTCCAGGAAACCGCCGTTAAAAGTCTGGATTGTAGCGCTGACTTGCGCCATGTACCTGCCCATGATGGGACGAGGGTTCGTTCATGACGACTATTTGCTGCTGTGTTCCTCGGCATTCACTTCGATCCGGTCCGGCCTGACGCGAGCCGACATTTTTTATACTCCCGTCGCCTGGCTCACCTATAAAGCCGACTGGATGCTGTGGGGGCCAAACCCGTTTGCACTTGCAGCCATGAACCTTTCCCTTCATATCATCAATATCCTCCTGCTCTATTACATGGCCTGGTGGTTTTCGAAGTCCGCGCTTGCGGCGTGGTGGACGGCTTTCGGGTTTGCGCTATTGTTTCCCGCAAACACCTGGGCCGTGATGTGGGTGGCAACACGCGCGCACCTCCTGGTTACGGCGTTTGATCTCGCGGCAATGATCGCCACTTTCTGGTTCATCCGGACGAAACAGTCGAGATTTTTCCCCGCTGTGGCGATCGTGGCATTCGCCGGCCTGTCCATTTTTTCCAAAGAGAATGGCATTACCATTCCGGTCATTGTCGGCACGATACTGATCTACAACAGGATTTCGCGAGATCGGAGAAGTGTTCCTCTTGCGCCGGTAATGGGAGTCATCGGCGCCATTGCTGGAATAGGCGTCATTTACCTGTTACTACGAGCCCAATCGGGAGCGGCCCCATTTCAGATCGGCGATGGAACCGGCCACACGTATGTGCTTTCCCCGAACGTGCTGATTGAAAATACGCTCCGGTATTTTTGGCGTACATTCGGACTTCTTTCCGCGCTTGCAGTAGCCGTTGTTCTTTCGCAATTCATCCGCGGACAGCGTCCCAGTTTGAAAGGATTACTGAAGAAAGACGTTTTATTCTCGGCATTTCTATTCATGGTTACGCTTTCGCCGGTCGTCCTGATGCGCAGCCGGTCGGGTATCTATACGTATCTTCCCGGAATTTTCGCTGCGCTTCTGTTTGGAGTGACGGTTCGTGCTCTCTATGAAAACGAACGGGAGATTGCGGCTCCCAAACGCCGGGCGATGCTTGGAGCCGTTCCCGTACTGATCGCCATCGCCATATTCATCGCGTTCACAGTGGGGTACAGCAAGAGGTGGAAAGTGATGGCAGAAACCAACTCTACACTGATGAATCAAATTGCCACACAGCAGCGCGCTTTCCCAAACTACGCACTCATTGTCTTGACGTATGACGACGCCGACGCCGTGCATCGGTTTCCGAATGGATTCGGAGACTGGGGATTCGGATACGGCATCAAAGTTCTGTATCGGGATCCGGGGGCAGAAGGCATTGTTATTCCGAAGGGAGCGGCCTTCATCACAAATGGAAGGTCGCCGCTCATCCATTTTAAATACGGCCTGGACAGCAATGGTTCACCCCAGGCGATTCGGACCGGTGAGGAGATTCCCTGACGAAGGTGTAATCCCACTTGTATAAGGGGACCCGCGGTCGCTATGCTTTCCCTCCTGAAATGGAGGCATAAGACGACATGGCGAAGAAGTCCGCGAAACCTGAATTCATCCCTGTTAACGAAAGCGATCTGGACCCTTCGCATCGCTGGCATCGCCCACTCCAGGCGCCGGGCATCACGCAGGTCGACTTTGAAGAGCGTGTCAATTTCCCTCGCCTGCACCGGTATCGCGTTGCGCGCACGCGCCAGGCGCTTGGGAATTCCGACCTCGGAGCGATGCTCTGTTTCGATCAGTACAACATTCGCTACATCTCGAGCACCGTGATTGGCGAGTGGGCACGCGATAAGCTGATCCGTTATTGCCTCATCACTGGAAACGGCGAACCGTGGGTATGGGACTTTGGTTCGGCGGCGCGACATCACAAGCTGAATTGTCCCTGGCTGAGGGAGGATCATATTCACGCCGGGAACCCGGGCATGCGTGGTGCAATCGGACCCGAAGTCGGACTGTTTCAGCAGGCGGCAAAAGAAATCAAAGCCATTCTGGTTCAGGAAGGCGTGGCCGACATGCCGCTGGGCCTGGATGTTTGCGAACCCCCAATGTTGTTCGCATTGCAAGAGGAAGGAATCGAAGTTCGCGATGGCCAGCAGATGATGCTCGCGGCACGCGAAATCAAGAGTCATGACGAAATCACGCTGCTGAACATCGCGGCCAGCATGGTGGACGGCGTCTATCAGGACATTGCGGAAGCCCTGAAACCAGGCATCAAGGAAAGCCAGATCGTGGCGCTGGCCTCAAAGCGCCTCTACGAAATGGGCTCGGATTGTGTGGAGGCAGTCAACTCCATTGCCGGGGAGCGCTGCAGTCCGCATCCGCACAATTTCACGGATCGGATCATCCGGCCCGGCGATCAGGCATACTTCGACATCATTCATTCCTTCATTGGATACAAGACCTGCTATTACCGGACTTTCACTGTGGGTAGTTCCACGCAGGCCCAGCGCGACGCCTATAAGAAGGCACGCCAGTGGATGGACGATGCGATCGCCATGATGAAACCCGGACTCAGCACGGACAAGGCGGCAAAGCAGCTTCCGAAAGCGTCCGATGTTGGATTCGAAAATGAAATGGCGGCGTTCGGCCTGAACTTTTGTCACGGACTCGGATTGGGTCTCCACGAGCGACCGTTGATCTCCCGTCTCAATTCGTTTAAAGAGCCCTACGAACTGAAGGAGGGCATGGTATTCGCGGTGGAAACTTTTTGCCCTGCGAAAGATGGCGTTTCCGCTGCGCGCATCGAGGAAGAAGTTGTGCTCACGCCGAACGGTGCAAAGATCATCACGCTATACCCGGCGAAAGACTTGCCGGTTGCCAATCCGTATCGGGGTTCCGGAGCAAGCACGGCGTAGTACTTGCTGCCACAGCTGTAGGCGTGGTCATAGAAGGTGTGAAAAATAGGACCCAGTCCAATTGACCAATTCGGGGCCGTGCTACTCGAACCCCGAATTTGCATTCAGAGTTCGGGGCTCGAGTAGCACGGCCCCGAATTTGGCTGACCGATGGATTGTGCGCGGTCACAGACCGCGCCTACAGCTATTTGGTGGCACATATGGGACTAATCGAAAATCTCGCGGAGAATCGGATCCGCGCCGCTCAGGATGAAGGGTTCTTCAGCAACCTGCCGGGCCAGGGAAAACCTCTACACCTTGAGGACGACAGCGGCGTTCCCGAAGACTTGCGTCTCACGTTCAAGATACTCAAGAACGCCGGATGTCTCCCGATCGAGATGGAACTGCGGCGCAACGTCCATAATCTGCGCCAGTTGCTCAGCGCCGCTATCGATGAAAGCTCCCGAAACGAATTGCGGCGCGAACTGAATTTCCTGCTTTTGAAGGAAGCGGTTTCACTGCGCTTCACTGTTCGCTGAACGCGCGGCGGGTGGGGGCGCTGGCATTGCACCGTCCACTCCGGCCCAAAGGTTCATGGTGTTCAGCTCGTCCCGCCCGCAGGACTTCAAATAGCAAAACAGCTGCGTGCGGTATGCGGCGCACCCGCCAAGGACCAGGTTTACAATGACCGCACCGCGGCTGGATTTCCCGGCGCCGAACAAGTCGATCTCGCCGCGAAAGTCCTCATCCGTAAATGCCCCGACCAATTCGGCATACGTGGCGCTTTGCTTCCCTATCAAAGCGAGCACCTGATCGAAATTCGAGGCATTGGCCTCGGCATGCGCGGCCTGAAACGCCGGCATGTCAAAAGCTCCGGCTTTGATGGACCGAAGGAGCATGGGGCCCATGACCACCAGATATTGAAGCAGTTCCATGGTGCTGCGTTGCTTCGCCGTTGGGCGATAATCCAGCTTGTTGCGGTCAATCTTGCTGGCCAGATGGAGAAGAATCCGCACTTCGTTCTGAAGCGCGGCGGTGAGTTCCTGTTTAGTCAAAACCATAAGCGTCGGTACCTCGTTGTGGAATTCGTAATTGGAGTCCCGGGCGTTTGCCCGCGAGAAAACCATATTTTAACTCAGTTCCAAGCATCGCCAATGGCGGGGAAACTCTCTCAATGGACAGCCACCGGGCCTTTCGTTCAGCGGCGCCGGCTTTCCAGATCGTTAACGAGGCTCGTGCGAAGCTTGCTCCCGACCTGCTGTAGAACCGCGAATCGCTGAGGTTCGCTGAGCGCGCTCCAGCCTGCACCGAGACCTTTAATTGCCTTTCTCCACTCTTTTCCAAGGTCGATCGCGCGGTTTTCCCAATCGTCAAAAGCGCGGGCTGAAAAGTAGTCCAGGATTTTGATCGCCTCAGCGGCCTTCCTCGCCTTCAGTACCTCACGAAAAACGATATCTGCGTCCCCTTCCAATTCTTCGCTTCGGTCTGCGTGCCACTCTTTCGGGATTTTGGACGTAACCCGGAGCAGATCCTGTAAGGCAAAGTAGAAATCGCGGGATTGCGGTGTCAATAACAGACCGCCGCAAACTGAGAAATACCAATCGGTCAGCTTTGCAAACATGTCGGCCACGGCTTTTTTGTCGATTCTCGTGGAATCGTAAATCGCGAGCGGCCGGAGTTCCTTCCAGAGCGCTCCATAACTATTAAATCTCAGCTCCTGCCGCTCCACGCCCCTGGTTTTCTGGAGCTCTCGAGTGAGTTCCCCGGGCCACTGTAATTCTCTGATGACGGCCCGGGCGCTCTCTTCCGCAGTCGTTGTGACGGCAGTCTCGGACGCTTTCTTGAATAGATTGAACAGGTAAGCCCCCAAGCTCAACAGTGCAAGGGTCAGCAGGTGCAGTATCACGTTCCAATCGGGCATTCCTCGATCCTCCCTGGGCCCGATAATAATTCACCAGGATTGAGGACCACAACCGGGCCGCAAATCCCGGATTCTCTCATGCCTTACTGCTCCGGTTCGTTTCCTCCCTGGCGCTTACCTGAGGTACGGTAAGAAAAAAAACCGACCTAACCTTTGACCACAATCTGCAAAATCTCTAAAATGCCGACACTCATACTGCGACCGAAGGACTGCAGGATCCAGGTATGGGTGGCAAATGAGGCGAGTGGCTGGCTGATGAATTCCGAACAGCGCCGTTGTGGGGATTGGGGCAACGTATTTTCTTTCTTCACGACGGAAGAACAGACGATCTTGGCGTGGCAATACAAGCACACGGAAGCGCTGGATCGGAAGCCAACGGATCGATCGCAGCCTTCAATGCGCTTTCCACGCTCGATCAACAGGATATTTTGAATTTCCTGCGTTCGCTGTGACGCCCGGGCGCGCAGTTTCCTGATGCCGCACCCCTCCCTAAGGGCGGGGAATGCGCCAGAAATCCTTCAGGCGAACCGGTAATCACACGACTCTCGGATTCCCACATGAGGAACATCGTTGTTTGCACGACGTTTCCATTTGCTGTCCTGACCACATATGGTCAGAATGAGGTCATGAAGACAGCAAAGGTTTCCGAACTAAAGGCCAAGTTAAGCTCTTATCTGTCCGAAGTTCGGGGAGGCGGCACGGTCATCGTCTACGATCGAAATACGCCAATAGCCAGACTAGTCCCGTTCCACGAGGACCCCGACGACCTTGTAATTGTCGATGCGCCCGCATCTCCATCGGAACTGAAGAAAATCAAAGGCGTTCGGCCCAGGAAGCGGGTTGACGTGAATAAGCTGCTGCGTGAATCGCGTGGTGACCGATGAACGTTTATCTCGATTCCAGCGTGGTGCTTCGTCCTCTCCTGAATCAGCCGAACAAACTGCCGATCTGGGGAAATTGGGAGTCCGCCTATTCCAGTGAACTGATGGGCGTCGAGTGCCGGAGAGTGATCGATCGACTTCGGCTCGAATCCATCTTTGACGATCAGGAAGTTGCGGCCGCTGTCGAACGCCTGGCGGAGATCGAGAGAACCATTAAACGAATCCGATTATCAAAGTCAATCATCCATGCGGCTTCAAAGACCATGCCAACGGTCGTGAAAACCCTGGATGCATTTCATCTGGTCAGCGCTCTTGCGATCCGGGAGCGGCGCAACCTTGAATTGCTGTTTGCAACGCACGACGTTCAACAGGCTACGGCTGCGCGCGCGCTTGGCTTCACCTGCCTTGGCTCCTGAAGGTCCTGGCGATTCGTGCTTCGTCAACAGTGCTTACACCGCGAGAAGCGCTTCGGTAAGATCGGCGAGGAACAGCGCAGCCTGTGCGCCGTCGACAACGCGATGGTCGCTCGATAGCGTCAGCGTGAGCATCGGGCGGATGCCGGGCTGGCCGTTCACGGGGACGACACGGTCGGCAATGCGGCCAATCGCAAGGATGGCGGCCTGGGGTGATGCGATGATGGCGCTGAATGCATCGATGCCGTACATGCCCAGATTGGTGATCGTGAACGTTCCGTCGGCGAGATCCGATGGTTTCAGCTTACCGCTTCGCGCTCGCTCGGTCAGGTCGCGGCGTTGCACGGCGATATCGGCCAGGCTGATGGAATCGGCTTTCGGAATGACCGCTCCCACCACGCCGTCTTTCACCGCCATTGCGACACTGATGTTGATGCCGGGATTCAGGCGGATTCCCTGCCCGAGCCAGCTCGCGTTCATTTTCGGATGCTTCACCAGCGTCCGCGCGACCAAAGCTACCAGCAGGTCCGTGTGTGTCACCTTCACTCCACGCTCGCGCTCAATCGCCGGACCAAGCTTTTCGCGCGCGTCGTTCAATGCGCCGGCATCGACGTCACGTACAAGAAAGAAATGAGGCGCCTGCGTCCAGCTTTGCGTGGTGCGCTCGGCCATGAGGCGCGCAATGCCGGAAAGTGGTGCGATTCCCGTGTCCGGGCCCGTTGCAGGTGCTTGCACGGCAGCAGGCGGTGGTCCGGCCGCGGCAGCCGCCATGATGTCGTCGCTCGATATCGTGCCTCCGGGACCGGTTCCTTTCACGCGCGTGATATCGACACCGCGTTCCTTGGCAAGGCGCCGCGCCTTTGGAGAAACCTGCGGGCCATCGCCCGATTTCTCAACGGAAGGTCCCGTGGGCTTCGCTGCTGCCGCGGGGGCCGCCGCGGCGGGCGTCATTGTCCGCCCGGTCTGGACCGCTCCGGCAGTTTCGGCTGGTGGCTTTTCTCCCGGAGCGACGATCCACGCGATCGTCGTACCGACCGGCACGACGTCTCCTTCTTTGGAGGAAACGCCTGCGAGGATTCCATCCGACGGAGCCTCGATCTCGACGACCGCCTTATCGGTTTCCACCTCGAGCAGAGGCTGACCCTTGGTAATGGTTTCGCCTTCCTTCCTGAGCCAGGAAATGATTTTTCCGGTTTCCTGCGCCATCTCCAGCGCGGGCATTACGACACTGAACGCCATTTTCGCTTTACCTCTGAATGTGTGGACTGCAGGGGCGGGCGGACCGCCCGCGATCCTTAATGATGCATCATTCTGAATTGAAACATCGTGCGCGGTCACAGAC
>Ga0134121_10005343_pt1 | contig 10447 bp, 8 predicted proteins | sample KB301_FD_96463 | JGI IMG/M metagenome (GOLD analysis project Ga0134121, IMG submission 96463) | Terrestrial soil microbial communities without Nitrogen fertilizer from Kellogg Biological Station, Michigan, USA - KB3-0-1 | ecosystem: Environmental > Terrestrial > Soil > Unclassified ...
CCAATCATTGTTGAGGAAATTTATACGGTTTACCGACAATTCAGCAGTTAAAAAGCGCGATGCGATTCATCTACATGCAGAGGGCCAGCCGCGAAACTTGATTGGCGAATCTTCGCCAACTGTAGATGATGATGAGCGTCACGCGCAGAACGGCTTCCGAAACCTTTTCCTTTGGATGAAATAGAGCCCTTTCCGATGGAGGCGGGGATCAGGACAATCGGGGGGCGGGCATGGGTTCGCCGCCGGCTCGATGCATGATCAAGCTCGTGGCCCGGCCCTCGGGGCCAATCTCAAAGGTGATCTGTGAGCCAGTCGCCTTCACGAAGAAGTTCTTCTCGCTCTCAGCAAACATCTCAAACTTCGGCCCGCCGATAGCCTGTGCGCCGAAGCCCTGTGCGAAGAGGCGATCCCCGTCGCGGCTGATTTCGAGACTGCGGTTCGGCGCCAATTGATAGCGCCCCGTGTAGTTATCGAGGAGCTTAGGATCAACTTGAATCTCGGTGCGCTGCTTTGGAGGTTCGGGATCGGCGAGCGGCACCTTCGGGTTCCAGATGTGAGCACCGAGGTCATCGACACCGGAGGGAGTCGAAGCATTGGACAGTACAACGACCCCGGTACGCGCTTTCGGATCGTATCCGGCGAATGAGCGGAAACCGCCGGTGCCTCCTGAATGCCAGGCGCTCTCTCCAAAAATATGCCACGCCAAACCGATCTCGAACTTTGTCTTACCCACGGGACGGCGAATTTCGAACATGGCGTTCATGGCGGGTGCGAGAGGCGATTCCCTGTAGCCGAGGAATGCTTCGAGCAACGTCAGCATGTCATTGGCCGAGGAGCGCAGCGCGCCTGCACCGGCAAGCGTGGGAAGGTCCCAATTGGCGACGGGCGCGAGGAGCGCGTTGTGACCAGTCGCCATGCGCTGCTCCATGGAGGAGGAGAGCATGATACTCGTGTCCGGCATGCGGAGCGGTTGCGTGATGCGGCTTCTGATCAAGCTTTCATAATCCGTTCCGGCGCGGTTGGCTAGGAGATGGCCCAGAATCCCAGCGCCCAGATTTGAATATTCGAATTCGGAACCGGGGTCGCGCGGCAGCGTGTAGCTGGAAAGGAACTGGTACAAATCAGCCACGCTGTATCCAGCGTAAGGATTTGCTGCCTCCTTCGGCTTCAGGTTGCCGGGAACGGGTGGAAGCCCGGAGCGGTGCGTGGAAAGATCAAGCAGCGTGATGGATTTGCCGCTTCGCTCAGGCATCCTGACATTTTCGGGAAGGTACCTGGCCGCTGGATCGTCGAAGGTGACCTCTTTGCGGTTTACCATGTCCGCCAATAGCAGCGAAGTGAAGACCTTCGAGATGGATCCAATTTCGAAAACCGTATCACCATCGAGAGCCCTTGGATCGCCCTTAGCGAGGTTGCCATAGGCGACAACGCGGCGGCCATCAGGTTCGATGACGCCCACGACAATGCCGACCGCCTGCTTCTGTTGATTAATGCGTTTTACGAGGATTTTTCGGATTTCGTCGGTGCCAAGAACTGTAGATGCCATGTCAGCGAATCTTAGTTTACTCGGTCCAGAAGAGTTGGCGATTCCTTTTCAAGACAGAACGATCCTTGCCAAACTGCGCCGCAGTAACGCTCAAATTGATCGGGCTGCATCGAGAGGAACGGGGGCGACGCGGGTAGACTGGCCCGTGCGCAGCGACCGACAACAGGACCGCGACGACACACGTCACAGCGCTGCTAAGCAAGATAATCGCGGTCGTTTTCGCAAGGTTCCGCGTGGCTCTCAATGGGACTGCTCTTCACTGATTCTTCCCCAGAGGGCTGGTCACATAAGCGCGTTATCACACTAGCGGCCGTAGAGGAGCAGTTCCTTGCCGTCGGCCAGTATGGCGCGCTCGAGCCGGACGATCTTCTGACCGTCGGCGAACTGATAGCCGATGCCCGTGATCACGTCGCCGGGCTTCACTGTAGTCTTGGTCCAGCCGTTGGCTTCCATCCGGTTGATGGCGGGCCCGCCGACCTGCCATTTCTCCTTCCGGCCGTCATTGGTCTGAGTCTCAAGGGTCATCATCGGATGTGGATTTGCCCACATAAACTCGATAACCGTGCCCTTCACGGTCACGAGCCGGTCCATGGACACCGGCCATGAGTGGTGCGCCGATAGCGGCACTACAGCAGAGACCAGCGAAAGGATGACAAATGTTGAAATGCGTAAGGCTTTCATCGTGGCTCCCTCCTGCGAGCGATTCTAGAGCAAAATCGCAAATATCGGAAAAGCGAAAGCATAGTCTCCAGACTTATAAACAGACTTATAAACATCTAGACTTCAAAGGCGCCGAGTCATAGCATTCTCCGCAGCATCCATGAAGCGTCTAATCCTGATCGCTTTGGCTTTGGCATTCGTCACTGTGCAGCCATTTGCGCAGACGCAGAGCCAAACCATTCCGCGCAGCGCCAATCGTTCCACTCCAATTCAGACCATGCTGGACACCTACTGTGTCGGCTGCCACAGCACAACAGGCCGAGCTGGGGGCGTCGCCTTCGCAGGCATGTCCGTGGATGCCATCGGGGACAACGCGGAAATCTGGGAAAAGGCCGTCCGAAAACTGCGCGGCCATTTGATGCCGCCGCCGGGCAGCCGTCAGCCCACACAGGCCGAAGCAGACGCGTTCATTTCTTCCCTCGAGATCGCACTGGATAGCAACACTGCTCGTCCCGTCGCCGGACATGTGGGAATCCAGCGCATGACCCGGACCGAATACGGCATCGCTGTAAAAGATTTGCTCGGCGTGGAAATCGATGCCGAGGATCTGCTGCCCACTGAAATCGAAGTGAACGGCTTCGACAATGTCGCAGCGGCCCTGAGCATCTCCCCGTCGTTCCTCGACCAATACGTCGGTGCGGCGCGCCTGGCCGCGAAACTCGCCGTCGGTGAGCCCGTGGCGAAGTTGGCCAGCGCCCGCTATCCACTACCTCCGGCCGATCAGTCATCTCACATCGATGGACTTCCACTCGGAACGCGCGGCGGCATGAAGTTCCGGCACAATTTCCCCGCCGATGGCGAATACCGATTCACGGTTCTCGATCTCGACGTCGGCCTCTACACTCGAACCATCGAGACGCGCCACACACTCGTTCTGCTGGTGGACGGCCGCGAAGTATTCCGCAAGGCACTGGGCGGCCCCGAAGACTTGAGCATCGTCGATCATGGTGGAGCTCCGGCCCGGGCACAGCTGATGGAACGTTTCTCGAAGATCCCGGTCCAGGTGAAGGCGGGAATGCACGACATCGTCGTTAGCTTTATCGAGCGGGCCGAAGTGGAAACCGATGAGTTTGTAAGTACGTCGAGCACGGGCGGCTCCTTCGGGCAGGGTCTGCGCGCTCCGCGTATGATCGACGGCGTCACGGTGTTGGGGCCGTTTAGCTCGCCCGGGGTGTCGAAGACGACCAGCCGCGAGCGTCTTTTCATTTGCGAGCCGCAAGCGGGAAAAGAACAGGCCTGCGCCCGCACCATCATTGAAAACCTCGCACGCCGCGCGTTCCGCAGGCCCGTGACCAAAGACGATGTCGATTCGCTGATGCCATACTTTGAAGCCGGACGAAAGGGCCATCAAGAGATGGACGGATTCGATACGGGTATCGAACAAGCCGTCGCAGCCGTGCTGGTCGATCCGGATTTTCTCTATCGGACGATTCGAACGCCCGCCAGCAAAGCCGGTGATGGCGCCGCATTCCCTTTGAGCGATCTGGAACTCGCATCGCGCCTTTCGTTTTTCCTGTGGAGTCAAGGACCCGATGACGCGTTACTGAAGCTCGCAACCGACGGCAAACTGAATCGGCCGGAAGTTCTCGAAGCGCAGGCGAGGCGAATGCTCGCCGACTCCCGCGCCTCGAGCCTTGTGCGCAATTTCGCGCTCAAATGGCTGAACGTGGACAATCTGAGCGAGGTGCAGCCCGATCCCCTGCTGTTCCCGTCGTTCAATGACGCGTTACGCAAGGATATCGCCGTAGAGATCGAGTCGTTCATTTCCAGCATCCTGCTGCAGGATCGAAGCGTGAACGAACTGCTGACGGCAAACTACACGTTCCTGAACGAGCGGCTGGCGCGGCATTACGGCATTACCGACGTCCTCGGGCCTCAATTCCGCCGCGTGGAGTTGCAGGATCCGCGCCGCTGGGGCCTCCTTGGAAAAGGCGCCGTCCTGCTTCGTACGTCCTATGCCGATCGCACTTCGCCGGTGCTGCGCGGCGCCTGGGTGATGGACAAACTGATGGGAACGCCACCGACACCACCACCACCCGATGTCGACACGGACCTATCCACGCCCAAAGGCGAAAAGCCGAAGACACTGCGCGCAAGACTCGAACAGCATCGCTCGAAACCAAGCTGCAATCAGTGTCACGGCGTGATGGACCCCATCGGTCTGGCACTGGAAAACTTTGACGCGATCGGGCGATGGCGTGATATCGACGCGGTTGCTGAGGCACCCATCGACGCGAAGACGGTATTGCCCAGCGGCCGGCAGGTCGATGGCCCGGCGCAGCTGCGTCAGGAATTGTTTGGAAGAAGCGAAACCGGCCAGTTCGCGCAAGCGCTGACAGAAAAGCTGATGATGTACGCGCTCGGACGCGAGCTCGAGTACTTTGATATGCCGCAGGTGCGGTCCGTTGTTCGCCGCGCAGTCAAGGATGATTTCCGGTTGTCTGCGATTGTGTCGGGTATCGTAACCAGCGATGCCTTCCGCATGCAGGCCAGGGCCCAAAAGTAAGGAGTCTCGAAAATGTTTCTGACTAAAAAGCACCTGTCGCGCCGAACGCTGCTGAAAGGCGCCGGCGTCAGCCTGGCTTTGCCTCTGCTGGATGCCATGATCCCTGCTGCGACGCCGATGGCACAGACCGCAGCGGCCAGAAAGCTGCGCATGGGCTTCTTCTACATTCCACACGGCGCCATCATGGGCAACACCTCGCACGGTGTGGCGATGGACAAGTGGACTCCCAGCGGCGCGGACGCGGACTTCAAGCTCGGCCCCATCATGAAGTCGCTGGAGCCATACAAGAAATATGTGACCTCGATCGGAAACCTGGAGAACAAGGCCATGGTGGGCGGCGTCCATAGCCGCGCTCCCGCAACCTGGTTGAGCGCCATGAAGCCAGACGAAAAAGCGCCCGGCGCAAGAATGTCCACGACTCTCGATCAAGTCGTTGCCGGCAAGATCAGTCAGGGCACCACGCTGCCATCGCTGGAGCTGGCTTCCGAAACCACGATACAGGCCGCTGCGTGCGGCGGCGCACGATGCTATTACAGCTCAACGCTTTCTTTCCGCGATGCGACTTCACCACTGCCAATGGAGTTCAATCCGCGCAAGGTGTTTATCCAATTGTTTGGCGAAGGCGACAACGCCGCGGAAAAAGATGCCATTTTCCAGCAGAACACCAGCCTTGTGGATCGCATCAATACGCGTACCAAGGCGCTGCAACGGGATCTGGATCCGGCGGACCGCATCGTTCTCGACAGCTATCTGGAAACGGTTCGCGAAATCGAACGGCGCCTCGAGCGCGCGTCACAGCGGGATCTCTCGGACCTCAAGTTGCCCGCGGCGCCTATCGGAACGCTGGATTCGTTCGACGAACAGGTTCGCATGTTTTTCGATCTGATTGCACTGGCGTATCGCGCCGATCTGACACGAGTGGTTTCTTACATGATGGCTTCCGAAGGGACCGCCCGTACGTATAACCACATCGGCGTCTCCGAAGCCTTTCACCCGACGTCGCATCATGCCAACCTTCTGGACCGCATCGAGAAGCTCATCAAGATTCAAACCTGGCACATGGATAAGTTCGCGGAGTTTCTCGGCAAATTGGCTGCGGTTCGCGACGGCGAGGGAACGCTGCTCGATAATTCAATGTTCCTGTATGGCTCGAACATGTCCAACAGCGATAAGCACAATGGGCACCCGCTCCCGACGATTCTTGTTGGTGGTGGGGGAGGAAGGCACATTGAATTACCGGGTCCGACCCCATTGGCCAACCTGCACATGTCCATTCTCGGCAAGGTCGGGATCGAGCAGAAATCCTTTGGTGACAGCACGGGAACCATTGCGGGAATTTGATTGTAGGCACGGTCTATGACCGCGCACGGTCCTGAATGTGAGAATCTCCGGAATGAGCGATCGTGCGCGGTCATAGACCGCGCCTACAGAAAACAGGGGGCCGTTCAAGATGATGGATCGCAGACAATTATTGAAAAGCGCATTCGGAGGAATCGCAGGCCTCCTGGTTCTGCCGCAGTTGAGCGACCGCATTTCCTTCGTCACCGGCGTGGGGACCAACGTCGTCGTACTGACCACGAGTGAGGGCTTAATCCTGGTGGACACCGGCGATCCGCAGTTCGCGAGCGCATTGATGAAAGAGCTTGGCTCCAAACCCGTCCAGACGGTTTTCAACACGCACTATCATCTCGAGAACACTGGAGCAAACGAACCGTTAGCGAAAGCAGGCGCAAAGATCATCGCGCACCAAAGCACACGCGAATGGATGGAAACCCAGTACTGGATCCCCGCAGAAGACCGTTACCAGAAGGCGCGACCGAAGGCCGCTCAACCCACCGAAACGTTCTACACGTCCGGATCCATAAAAACAGGTTCGGAACGCATCGACTACGGGCATCTGATGGAAGCGCACACCAGCGGCGACATCTACGTGTTCTTCAGAGATTCCAATGTGCTTGCCGCCGGCGGCGTAGCCTCTCCAGTACGCGACCCCGAACTGGATTATTTCACCGGCGCATGGATTGGCGGCCGCGTCGATGCGATGGATCGTCTATTGAAACTCAGCGACGATAAGACGCGCATCGTTCCCTGCTATGGCCCCGTGATGAGCCGCACGGAATTGAAGGCCGAGCGTGACGTGATGTCGGCCATCTATGACCGAACGGTCGATCGCGTTCGCGAAGGCGATAGCGCCGAAGACATGCTCAAGGCGGGCGTGATGCTTGGACTAACGCGAACATTTAAAGATCCCCGTAAATTCCTCTATGACGTCCACAAAGGGTTGTGGGCGCACCACAACAAGTTGGCGCCCAATGTTGTCTAAGCGATTCCGGACCTCTATTGCCCTCATGTCCTTGCTGTCTGCAATGGCCTCGGCCGGATTTGCTCAGCAATCCAGTGCCGGCAATGCGCTCGCCGATCGCATTGAAGCGGGAGACCGCAAAGCCGCATTGGAGATGCTTTCACGGAACATTTCCGTAAACGCGGCGCAACCCGACGGGTCAACGCCGCTGCATTGGGCCGTCTATCGAGTGGATGAAGAATTGGTCCAGGCGTTGCTCACCCGCGGTGCGAAAGCCGATGTCGTCAACTCATTTGGTTCGAGCCCGCTGGCAGAGGCCGTTCGAGTCGCGAATGTGAACATTGTCGAAATGCTCCTCGCGGCCGACGCCAATGCAAACCGCGCGAACGAGGACGGCGAAACACCTGTGATGCTGGCCGCACGCACCGGCGCGGTGAAGGTTGCCGACCTTCTCGTCCGCCACGGCGCCAACGTCAACGCGCGCGAAACGTTTCGCGATCAATCGGCGTTGATGTGGGCCGCGGCGGAGAGCCATCCGGAAATGGTGTCGTTCCTGATTTCCAAAGGCGCTGCCGTCAACGTACGCGCTATGGCCAACGACTGGCCGAATCAGATGACCAATGAGCCGCGTGTTCAGTACCGTCCGACCGGCGGCCTCACTCCATTGCTGTATGCGGCCCGCGGCGGATGCCAGGCTTGCATTGAAGCCTTACTCAAGGGCGGTGCGGACATCGATCTGCCGAATCCGGATGGGATGACGCCACTGATGATGGCGATCGACAATGCTCATTACGAAGTCGCGCGCTACCTGCTGAACCAGGGCGCCAATCCGAATACCTGGGACTGGTGGGGACGCACGCCGCTGTATGTGACCGTGAACATGCGCGGAGGACCGGACAGCAATGAGGGTCCTCGCCCGCCGGCTTCGCTGGACCTGGTGCGCGCCCTTCTGGATGCGGGTGTGAACCCGAATCACCAACTCAACATGCTTCAGCCGAGCCGCAACGGAAACAGCGGCCGGTTCAAAGATGATCTGCTGAATACCGGAGCCACGCCACTGATGCGGGCCGCCCAGACTTTCGACAACGACGTCGTGCGGGCGCTGCTCGCGCATCACGCGCTCGTCGATCTGCCCAATGCGATGGGCGTGACGCCACTCATGGCTGCAGCCGGGATCGGCACGCGAACGGCTGCAGGCGTCCTGGGCCCTGGACCACCGGCCGACGTCGAAGCCCGGTCGATGGAAACCATGGAGATCCTGCTCAAGGCCGGAGCCGATGTGAACGCGCGGATCACGGACACCTCCAGCCTGACGGCGCGCATTGCACGTGCCAGCACGATGACCGGCCGTGAGGGTCAGACGACCCTCTTCTTTGCTGCACAGTCGGGCCGTGTTTCTGTCGTTCGGTTTCTGCTGGATCATGGAGCCGACGTGAATGCGATGGGCGATGGGGGAAGATCTCTGGTCAATGCGTCTCGGGGCAATGCCGAGATAGCCGCCATGCTCCGCGATGCAAAACCCATCGACAACGGTCCCGTTGGCGCGCCGCTTTCCCGTTAAACGTCGTCCCGCTACTCCAGCATGATGATGGAATCTTGCGCAGGCGATGGCTTCAACTGTTCAGACATGATGGTTCGCGCACAGGTGTTCCAGCGGAGCAGGGCTTCGTCATTATTGTTGGGGCGGATATTCTCAGCGGTCTCGTAGCATTGCATTGCCTTGCGAAGAAGATGATACGCCGTGTTTCCACCGCCGGGAGCCGTGCGATGCAATTGAGTCCGGGCGCGGCGCTCGTAAATAATGCCTTGGTAGTACGCCCGGTGGTATTCATCGGAGAGGCGCTGCAGAAGGTCCGAGGCGCGCTCGACGGAGTGAGCGTCGCCAAACTGGTCGGTCAGAGACAGCAAGAGGAGGATCAGGGCGGCCTGGTTCTCCGGTTCGGCATCAAGGATGTCCAGACAAATACTCTCGGCCTGCGTCGGCTCATTCAACAGCCGATATCGTTCCGCACGTTCGAGCGCTGCGGGAATCGCCCCAGGCCGAAGAGCCTTGAGCGTGAACTCGGTTTCAAACATTGCTTGGGACATTTCAGCCCTCCTTTGTTTTCGAGCGGCTCCTGAAGATCCGAAACAGTCTTCGGATCGGGTCATAGAACTCGTCCACGACTCGCTCCTTAAGCGGAATGATCGCGTTGTCCGTGATCTTGATGCCCTCCGGACAAACCGCAGTGCAACATTTTGTGATGTTGCAGTAGCCAATGCCTTTCGCCTTTGCCAATTCCTCCACACGGTTTTCGACGTCCAACGGATGCATCTCCAGGGCCGCGGCATAAACGAAGAATCGCGGACCAATGAAATCCTTGTGCAGTTGATGCTCGCGTAAGACATGGCATACGTCCTGACATAAAAAGCATTCGATGCATTTGCGGAATTCCTGGACGCGATCGACATCCTCCTGAAAGACCCGCCACGATCCATCCGGCGCATCGGGAGCCCGCGGCTTGAACTTCTTAATTTTTTTCTTAACCTCGAAATTCCATGACACATCGGTCACCAGGTCACGAATGTGTGGAAAACATTTCATGGGTTCGACGACGACAGGTTTGTCCGCCGGGATCTCATTCATACGCGTCATGCACATCAGCCGGGGCATTCCATTGATTTCGGCAGAACACGAGCCGCACTTTCCCGCCTTGCAATTCCAGCGGACGGCGAGGTCGTTGGCCTGTTCGGCCTGGATCTTGTGGATGGCATCAAGAACGACCATTCCGTCTGAAATCACGGTGGTGTATTTCGAAAACTGACCTTCACCACGCGCGCCACGCCACACCTGGAAAGTTGCCGATGTCATTTTTGCTCCTCGATGATTTGCTTTAGCTCCGCGGGCATCTCCGGAATTTTCTCCCGCAACACCTGAGTCCCACCGTCTGGACTGCGGCGAACGATGATGTTCACTTCACCGAAAGTTTTTGTCCTTTCCGGATAGTCTTCCCGGAAATGTCCCCCTCGGCTTTCCTTTCTTTCGATGGCCGCACGGGCGATTGCTTCCGACACCGTCAGGAGATTCGCGAGATCCAGCGCGGTATGCCATCCGTTGTTGTATTCACGATTGCCGTCAACGGCCACCCGGCGTGAACGCTCCTGCAAGGCCGCGATCTCGACTAGAGCCCGCTGCATTTCTTCTTCGGTGCGCACGATGCCCACAAGATCCTGCATCATTTCCTGAAGGTCGTGCTGAACTCGATATGGACCTTCGCCTGTGGAGCCCGAGGCCGCAGCACGGTCGAAAGGCTGCAGCGCCCAACGGGCCGTGCCGTCGACATGATCGGTGTTGATCTTTCCAAACCCGTGTTGTTTCGCGAACTCCGCGGCA
>Ga0134121_10005345_pt1 | contig 10443 bp, 6 predicted proteins | sample KB301_FD_96463 | JGI IMG/M metagenome (GOLD analysis project Ga0134121, IMG submission 96463) | Terrestrial soil microbial communities without Nitrogen fertilizer from Kellogg Biological Station, Michigan, USA - KB3-0-1 | ecosystem: Environmental > Terrestrial > Soil > Unclassified ...
GGCGAGGAGCAGTTGGCCGCTGAGAGCAGGAAGGGCGAGCTGAGTGGGCGGCTTGCGGCCGTCCGGGAGCGGATCGTGGCGGCCTGTGTGGCCGTGGGGCGCGATCGGGGCGAGGTGACGCTGATCGCGATCACCAAAACCTTTCCGGCGTCGGATGTGCGGTTGCTGTACGAGCTGGGGGTGCGCGACGTGGGGGAGAACCGCGACCAGGAGGCTGCCCCCAAGGCAGCCGAGTGTGCCGACCTGGCCCCGGAGCTGACCTGGCACTTCGTGGGACAGCTGCAGACCAACAAGGCAGCGAGCGTGGTGCGCTATGCGCGCGTCGTCCACTCGGTGGACCGGCTGCGGCTGGCGCGCGCTCTAGGGCAGCAGGCTCGCCGGGCCGGCCGGGTGGTCACCTGCCTGATCCAGGTGAGCCTGGACGCCGACCCTGGCCGCGGGGGAGCCGGGCCGGCCCAGGTCCCGGAGCTCGCGGCGGCGGTCGACGCCGAAGAAGGCCTGGTACTGGGCGGCGTGATGGCGATCGCGCCGTTGGATGTGCCGCCCGCGGAGGCGTTCGCGCAGCTCCCCGCCGCCGCCGCCGCTGTCCGTCAGATCCGCCCGGAGGCGACCATGATCTCGGCCGGCATGAGCGGGGACATGGAGGCCGCCATCGCGGTCGGCGCGACACACGTGCGGGTCGGTACGGCGTTGCTCGGCAGCCGGCCAGCTTTCGTCAGGTAGTGTCCGTCGCAGCGGGCGCGCGACTGGGATCACGGAGGGACGATGGCCGGCGCGATGCACAAGATGGCGGTCTATCTCGGCCTCGTCGAGGAAGACCGGCAATACGACGACGGCTACGACTCCTACGAGGAGGAGTACCCCGGGTACGAGGAGCAGGAAGAGGTCCAGCCCGGCGTCCCCGCCGGGCAGGCGAACCTGCTGGCCGGCGACCCGGGAGCCGACCCGGTAGGCGGAGGTGCCCGCGTGGCTGCGGCGACGGTACAGGCGGCTGACCTCACTCGTATCACGACCTTGCACCCGCGCACATACAATGAGGCTCGTACTATCGGGGAGCACTTCCGCGAGGGCACCCCAGTGATCATGAACCTGACCGAAATGGTCGACAGCGACGCCAAGCGTCTTGTCGACTTCGCGGCGGGCCTGATCTTCGGCCTCAGGGGCAGTATCGAGCGGGTGACCAACAAGGTGTTCCTGCTGTCACCGGCGAACATCGAGGTCACGGCCGAGGACAAGGCGCGGATGGCGGAACGAGGGTTCTTCAACCAGAGTTAGGCACCCCGTGACGAACGACACAACACGGCGACCACGCGGCGGTCGCCCCGCCGTCGGCTGCAGGGACAGGGCAGAGCAGTGACCATCGTAAAGGTCGTGCTGACCTATGCCCTCTGGCTCTACCTCCTGCTCCTGCTCGGGCGGCTGATTTTCAGCTGGATACAGGCGTTTTCCCGCGACTGGCGGCCGCGCGGCGCGGTGCTGGTGGCAGCGGAAACCGTCTACACGGCCACGGATCCGCCGCTGAAGTTCCTGGGCCGGTTCATCCCGGTGCTCCGGATCGGCAGTGTTGCCCTCGACCTCAGCTTCATGTTGCTGTTCTTCGTGGTTCTTATCCTGATCAACGCCGTTCAGCTGCTCTGATCCGGTACGGTCCCATTGGGGAACACACTCCAAGCGCGCCGAGGAGACGAGATGCCGCTGACGCCCGCGGATGTGCGGAACAAGCAGTTCAGTACCACGAGGCTCAGGCCCGGGTACGACGAGGAAGAGGTCGACGCCTTCCTTGATGAGGTCGAGGTCGAGCTTGACCGGCTCATCCAGGAGAACGAGGAACTCCGGGCGAAGCTGGCTGAGTGCATGCGCGGTGGCGGGAAGATCGCCGCGTCCGCGCTCAACTCGCCGCTGACCGAGCACGAGCCCGACCTGATGGCCCCAGAGCCGATGATGCCCGAGCCGGAGCGCCGCCCCGAGCCCGCCATGATGAGCATGGCGCCTCCGCCCGAGGACAACATGGACACGGCGGCCCGGGTGCTGGCGCTCGCGCAGCAGACGGCCGACCAGGCGATCGCGGACGCCCGGCGCGAGGCGGACGAGACGCTGGGCCGTGCCCGGCGCGAGGCGGACGAGATCCTCGGCAAGGCCCGCCGCCAGGCCGAGCAGATCACCAGTGACGCCAGGGCCAGGGCCGAGAGCCTGGAGCGCGACGCCCAGGAACGGCACCGGCAGGCCATGGGCTCCCTGGTGCAGCAGCGTGAAGAGCTGGAGCGGCGCGTGGACGACCTGCGTGCCTTCGAGCGGGAGTACCGCAGCAGGCTCAAGGCGTACCTGGAGGGTCAGCTCCGGGACCTGGAGGCCGGCGCCACCGACAGCGGCACCTTCCCGACCGTCAGCGGACCGCAGTCCTCGGTGGGCGCGGGCCTGAGGATGGACTCCCGCAACGGCGGTCAGCCCGTCGGGACCGGCGCCTACGTCGGTTCGCCGGAGCCTTCCGGGCACGGCGGGTACCATCCGTCGGACAGTTCTGCGCACGACCGCCGTTAACCTGCTGCGCGGCAGCTGCTGCCGGGCACGTGGAGGGCGCTAGTGATCAGGTTCAGCGCTATCCTCGTGGCCGGGGCGCTAGCCGTCCTGGTCGCGGGGGTACTCGCCACCAGCCTGGCACTGGTCTACCTGTCGATCGGCGTGAGCGTACTCGCCTTGGCGCTGCTGGCAATCGGGCTCATACTGCAGCGCAGAGAGATCTTCGGCGAGACGGGCGCAGCAGCCGTCGGCGGCCAGCCTGCCTGGCCAGTCACTCCGGTCACCGGTACGCCCGTGATGGTCGGCGGCCGGGCCAGGATCCCCGAGCCCGGACTGTCGCCGGAGGAGCCGGGTCGGCAGCCGGCCGAGGCAGAAGCGGGTTCCGGGAACGGCAGCTCTGGCGGGCAGGCCGGCCGGGACGTGCCGGCCGAAATCCACTGGGCATGGCAGGAGCAGGAAGGTCCCTCCGAGGTCGGCCCGGCGCGGGCCCCTCAGGCGAGGAGCGGCCCAGGCAGAAACGGCACGGGCCAAGACGGTCCCGCCAAGGGCGGCCCGCCCCGCCCCGCCCCGCCGGGCGGCTACTCGGGGACGCACGGCTCAGGGCGGGGGCGACCGCCGACCGCGCCGCCCGGCCGGCGCCCGCCAGCGGCGCCGCCGGCGGGCACGGCACCCCGCGGCGCCGGGGAGCCGGCGGCCAATGGCGCCGCCGACTCCGGCCAGGGCACACGGCCCGACCAGCCCGGCCACGGCACACGGCCCGACCAGCGGGCCGCGGGGACCGCGCCGCCCGGCCGCAGCGCAGCCCCGCCCGGCCGTCCGCCCGTGGGAGCCGGGCCACCGGAGTGGCCCGTCGCGGGCATCACCTGGCAGGAGCCGGCCGATGCCCGTCGGCCGTCCCGCGAGCCTGACACGCGCGAGACTGACACGCGCGAGCCTGACACGCGCGAGCCTGACACGCGCGAGCCTGACACGCGCGAGCCTGACGGCGGCTGGGTCTTCACCCCACCCACGCCGCCGCCGCCGGACGTGCCCGCCTCCCCCGCCGAGGAGCCGGATGTCCGGGCCCCAGCGCCCGGGGGACCGGAAGCGGACATTACCCAGTCGGAAGCGGACATTACCCAGCAGGAGACGGCCCACGGCCAGTGGCCACCCCGCCGGCCCGAGGACCGCGCCGCCGCCCCACCCATGCCGCCGGACCGGCCCCTCTCCCCGTCCGGGCCGGATCGCCCGGCGTCGCCCAAGGATGACTTCTGGGACCGGGTGAACGACGAACTGGCCGCCGATGTCCAGCGCGAGCCGGACACCCCGCCGCGGGCGGCGTCGGCCGGGCCCCCGCCCCCGGCGAGGGCGGGGGCGGGCAGCGACCTGTGGAGCAGGCCGGCTGACAGGCGCGCGGACGAGGTCACCGGCGCCGGTTCCAGTACCGGTGACCCAGGTCAGGGCCGGTCCGGGGCAAGCGAGCGCTGGAACCCCTGGACGCCGAACGTTTCCGGCCGGCCGGGTACCGCGGCGGCGGATGACGAGGTCGAGCCGCGGGACCGCGCTGACGAGGGGGCGGCCGGCGAGGAGGCAAAGGCAGGGACGTTGGGTCCCCTGTTCGCCTGGCGTGACGCCGCGGCCGACCACGCAGACGCGGCCGGAACCGGGAGGGAACCGGGCGCCGCCGATAAGGAACCGGCCGCCGACGTCAAGAAACCAGCCCCCGACGTCAAGGAACGGGCCGGAGCCGGTAGGGAACCTACTGGAGCCGGGAAGGAAACCGCCGATGTCGAGAAGGAAGCCGACGTCAAGGCAGAGGAAGCCGACGAGGAGGAAGAAGCCGCCCCCTCGCCGTGGAGCATCCCACTGACCCTCGTCGGTGATGTCAGTGACCTCGACGAGGAAGACGATGGCCGGCCAGCCGGTCCCGGGGCCGCCGAAGACCACGGGACCGGAAAGCCGCCCGAAGCCGGGGGAAAGCCAGCCCCCGGGCGATGGGGTTCGGATATCTGGGCCCGCCCCTCGTGGGCCAGGGCCGAGGAGCAGCAGGCTGGGCCGGCCAAGGCTGACGGTGATGACGGCCCCGGGAAACCGGATGAGGCTGACCGGGCCGGTGCCGGTGCTGGCCGGGGTCCCTGGTTGACCCGGCCCGGCAAGAGCGCCACGGCGGGCTGGGCCGGCCGGGACGCTGGCGATCAGGCTGACGCCGCAGACGAGAGGGCTGGCGCCGATGATGACGCGACGGCGGGAAGGACCGCCCGCTGGGCTGACCCCCTGCCTAGGCGCGCCGCCCGGGACGACCTGCCCACCCGCGCGGGCCGGGACGAGGCGGCCACGCCTACGGGCAGTGAGACGGTCGGCGACGACCACGCCAGGGCCACCCCCGCCGGCCGGGACGATGCGACCACCCTGGCTGGCCGGCATGATGTGGTCACCCGGGCGGCCCGCGACGATGCTGCCGTCCCAGCGGACCGGGGTGATGCGGATATCGACGCGGGCCGCGACGACGCGGCCAGGCATGCGGGCGGTGACGCTGGCGCCAGTGATCGCGTCAAGGCCACCTCGGCGGACCGGGACGCCGATACCGACGACGGCCCTGTGGCTTCCCGCGCGGGCCGGGACGACGCAGCCACCCGGGCGGGCCGGGATAGCGCCGTCGATGATGAGGCCAAGGCCACTGGCGCAGGTGAGGGAGACGGCGATGCCAAGCCGCCGTCAGCGACGCCCGCAGAGAAGCCCGCGCCCGCGGAGAAGCCCGCGCCCGCAGGGCGGCCGTCGGCCACGCTCTTCCAGCCGCCCATCAGCACGGCCACGGGTGCCACACCAGGCAGCTCCGCCGATCCGGTCACCGGGGAGGCGGCCGGGTCGGCCAGGCAGCGAGAGGCTCCCAGCCCGGCCGAGGAGGCCGGCGGCCGGGCGCCCGAGGCGGGAGGCGGCGCCCGAGAACCCGGGCTGGGCCCGGCGCCGGCCCGGGATGGCGATGAGCGCGGCGCTACCGAGCAGGGCGGTGCCGCGCGGAACGGCCCCGCCCGGGCTGCGGACGGCAACGCCGTCGTGATCGTCCCGGGGATAGCCCGGTATCACCGCGCCGGCTGCATCCTGATCCGGTTCCTCGGCAGCGACGACCTCGAAACCGCGACCGCGCAGGAGGCGGAGGCGAAAGGCTGCGCGCCCTGCCGGGCCTGCGAGCCGGACAAGCCGCTCTCATCCGGGGACTGACGCGCCCGGCGGCAAGCTGAGGCGGCCAGCCGCGCGGATCCAGCGGGCGGGCGAGCCAGGCTGCTACGCCCGCCGCAGCCAGAACGTCAGGCCAAGATCTCCAGCGGTGTGCTCGGCCGGCGCCTGACCCTCGCTGCCGCCGGGCGGCCCCGGGCGGAACTCACTGGCCAGGACTTCTCCGGCGATGAGCTGCCCGTGCTCGGTCAGGGCGGCTGACAGATCCGGGTCCGCCGCCTGCCACCACAGCGAAATCCGGTCGCTCACGTCGAGCCCATCGGCCTTACGCGCGTCCTGGATCAGGCGGATCACCTCGCGGGCCAGCCCTTCCCGCCGCAGCTCGCCGGTGATCTCGGTCTCCAGCGCGACGGTCTCCCCGGCGTCGGCGGCCACCGTCCAGCCGGCCCGCGGAGTCTGGGTGATGATCACGTCGTCGGCTCCGAGCGGCACCGGCTCCCCGTCCACCACGACCGACGTCTCGCCCGCCGTGCGGATATCAGCGGCGAGGCTGGCCGCGTCGGCCGCGGTGATCGCCGCCGCGACGGCTGGGGTGCCCTTGCCGAACCGGCGGCCCAGCGACCGGAAATTCGGCTTCACCACGTGGTGGACCAGGTCCTCGCCGACCGTGCTCACGCCCTCCAGCGAGCGCACGTTGAGCTCGGCCGCGATCTGATCCCGCAGTTCCGGCGCGAGGTCCGCGAATCCCGCCGCGCCCACGAGCGCACGGGCCAGCGGCTGACGGATCTGGATCGAGGCGGCCGCCCGGGCCGACCGGCCCAGCTCAACCAGGCGCCGGACCAGGTGCATCTGGGTGGAAAGCCGCTCGTCGATCAGGTCCTGGTCGGGGGCCGGCCAGCTGGCCAGGTGCACCGAATCGGGGTCATCGGTGGTCCGCAGGACAGCCCACACGTAGTCGGTGACGAACGGCACGATCGGCGCCATCAGCCGGGTGAGGGTATGCACGCATTCGTAGAGCGTCGCGAACGCCGCCGCGCCGTCCGGGGTCCGCGGCCCGTCCCAGAACCGGCGCCGCGACCGGCGCACGTACCAGTTCGAGACGTCGTCGATGAACGCGGCGAGCCGGCGTCCGGCGGCGGCGGTGTCGAACGCCTCCAGGGCCGCGGTCACGTCGGCGGTCACCGAATTCAGCTCGCTGAGCAGCCACCGGTCGAGCAGCGGCCGGGCCGCAGGCTCGGGCGCGTCACCCACCGTGGCGGGCGTCCAGGCCAGCCCGTTGGCGGCCGCCGCGTTGGCGTACAGGACCAGGAACGAGACGGTGTTCCAGTAGGTGAGCAGCACCTTGCGCACGATCTCGTCGAGCGCCGCGTGCCCGATCCGGCGGGTCGACCACGGCGACCCGGCGGCGGCGAAGAACCAGCGCACCGCGTCCGCGCCGGCGTCCTCCATCAGCGGCATGGGTTCCAGCACGTTGCCCAGGTGCTTGCTCATCTTGCGGCCGCGCTCGTCCACCACCAGGCCGAGGCAGACGACGTTCTCATACGAGGAGCGGCCGAAGACCAGCGTGCCCACCGCCATCAGCGAGTAGAACCAGCCCCGGGTCTGGTCGATGGCCTCGCAGATGAACTGCGCGGGGTAGGTGCGCTCGAACTCCTCCTCGTTGTGGCGCGGAGCGCCATGCCGGGCGAACGGCATCGACCCCGAGTCGTACCAGGCGTCGATCACTTCCGGCACCCGCCGGGCGACCCCTCCGCAGTCACGGCAGGCGATCGCCACCTCGTCCACGAACGGCCGGTGCGGGTCGAGCTCGGTCAGGTCGGTTCCCGCCAGCTCGCTCAGCTCGGCCAGCGAGCCCACGCAGGTCACGTGCCCCTGCTGGCATTCCCAGACGGGCAGCGGGGTGCCCCAGAACCTGGTCCGCGACAGCGCCCAGTCGACGTTGTTCCGGAGCCATTCGCCGTACCGCCCGTGCTTGATGCCCGGCGGCTGCCAGTTCGTCAGCTCGTTCTGCGCCAGCAGCTGGTCCTTGATCGCGGTGGTGCGGATGAACCAGGACGGAAGCGCGTAGTACAGCAGCGGCGTGTGGCAGCGCCAGCAGTGCGGGTAGCTGTGGTCGGCCAGCTCGGACCGGAAGAGCAGCCCGCGCTCGGCCAGGTCATGGGTGAGCGGCGGATCGGCGTCCTTGAAGAACATGCCGCCCACCATGGGCACCGAGGCGTCGAACCGGCCATCGGGCCCGATCGGGTTCACGATCGGCAGGCCGTGCGCCCGCGACGCTTCCATGTCGGGGGCCCCGAACGCAGGTGCCAGGTGCACCAGGCCCGTGCCTTCCTCCGTGGTCACGAACGTCCCGGTCACCACCACGTGAGCGCGGGGAATATCGACCAGGTCGAACGGGGGCCGGTAGTGAGCCCCGGCCAGTTCCGCGCCGGTCACCCTGGCGATGGCATGCCACCCCTCGCCGAGCACGCGGGCCAGCAGTTTCTCTGCCACCACCACCGTTTCGCTGTCGCCCGCCTTGCGGGCGACGGCGTAGGTCTCGTCGGGATGGACGGCCACCGCGGTGTTGGACACCAGGGTCCACGGGGTCGTGGTCCAGATCAGCAGGTCCGCCCCGGCCAGCGCCGGGTTCGCCCCGGCGGGCAGATCGGTCAGCGGGAACCGCACCGTGACCGAGGGGTCGGTGACCGTCTCGTAGACATCGGGCTGCCCCATCTCATGGTCGGAGAGCGGGGTCTCGCAGCGGGGACAGTAGGGGCTGATCCGGTAGTCCCTGACCAGCAGCCCCTTGTCGTAGATGACCTTCAGCGACCACCAGACGGACTCGATGTAGGACGGGTCCATGGTGCGGTAGGCGCGGTCGAGGTCCACCCAGTAGCCGAGCCGGTCGGTGAGTTCCTCGAACGCGCCAACGTAGCGGAGCACAGATTCGCGGCAGCGCTCGTTGAAGGCGGCGACCCCATAGGCCTCGATGTCCTTCTTGCCCGACAGCCCGAGCTCTTTCTCCACCGCCACCTCGACCGGCAGGCCATGGCAGTCCCAGCCAGCCTGGCGCGGCACGTGGAAGCCCTGCATCGTCTTGAAGCGGGGGAAGACGTCCTTGAAGACGCGGGCCTCGATGTGATGCACGCCCGGCGTGCCGTTGGCGGTCGGCGGCCCCTCGTAGAAGGTCCACAGCGGCCCCGCGGCCGTCTGCTCCAGGGAGCGCTCGAACACCTTGCCGTCCTGCCATCGCCGGAGCATCTCGTGCTCCATGGCGGGCAGGTCGATCGCCGCGGGCAGCGCCGGGAAGTGGCGGGTGTTGTCGGGGTGCGGCATGGTCCGGTGCCCTCCTGCGGGTCGTCGCGCGGCCACCGTCGGCCGCCCGCACTCATCGCCGGAGGGACGAAGGCCGCCGGCGGCGGCTCCGCGGTACCACCCTCCTTGGCCGCGCCCGCGCCCGCGGTCACGACCCACTCCACTTGGGCTCCTGCGGCCGGTTCTACTAAGCGCCGCACAACATGGCCGGGCGGCCCGGCGCGGCGGCTGTTCTTCCGGCGGCTCAGGGGTGATCTGGTCCGCCGGCAGGCCCCCGGGCTCGCACCATCCCCGGGTCACTGCGGGCCGCAGTCAGCGGCAGCTGTCCCCATCAACGCCTTGCAGGTTCCCCACCATAGCCGATCACCGGCCCGGGAACCGAACGGGTTCACGGCCGGCGGGCATTATGCCACGCGGCCAAGCCAGATGCGTTTGCGGAGCCATGCCACCGCGAATTATCCTCCGGTGACTGCCCGCACTGATGATCGATTGACCGGGCACGGGCCACCGCGCGGAGGGAGGCGGGACATGGCCACAGCCAAACGTTCTGGCGCGGCCGCTCTTCCCGTGCGCCGGGGAGAGAAGCCCTGGACCGGAGCTGAGCTGGATAAGGTGCGCGCGGAGCTTGAGGCCGAGGTCGCGGAGCTGCGCACCAACATCGACCAGGCCGAGTCGGAGATCGCGGAGCGGCTCGGCGACGCGGTCGGGGGCGCCGGCGACGATCAGGCGGACGCGGGCGCCAAAACGTTCCAGCGTGAATACGACCTCTCCCTCACCCAGAACGCCCGGGAGCTGCTCGACCTCAGCCAGAATGCGCTGACCAGGATCGAGGATGGCAGCTACGGGGTCTGCGCCTCCTGCGGGCAGCCGATCGGGAAGGCGCGCCTGCAGGCGTTCCCCCGGGCGACCCTGTGCGTGGCCTGCAAGCAGCGCGAGGAGCGGCGCTGACTGGGCCACCGGAGGCGAGTGGCCCGCCCGCCCCGCCCGGGCGACGCCGGCTCGGCCTTCTTCTCGCCGTCGCGGCCGGGGTCTATGCCGCGGATGTCGTCTCCAAGGTCGCGATCGTGGCCACCTTGCCGCCGCCGGACAAGGTCCGGCTGCTGGACGGCCTGCTGACCCTGCAGGTGCTGCGCAACAGCGGGGCCGCGTTCAGCATCGGGACCTCGATGACGATCGTGTTCAGCCTCATCGCGGTGGGGGTGATCTTCTTTATCCTGCGCACGTCACGCCGGCTGCGCAGCCTGCCGTGGGCGGTCACCCTGGGCCTGCTGCTGGGCGGGGCCACGGGCAACCTGACCGACCGCCTGCTGCGCTCACCGGGCCTGTTCCGCGGCGATGTCGTGGACTGGATCCAGCTGCCGCACTGGCCGGTCTTCAACGTGGCCGACTCGGCGATCGTCTGCGGCGGGGTGCTCGCCGTGCTCCTCGCGGCGCGGGGCATCCGGCTTGACGGCACCCGGGACGGGAACGGCGTGA
>Ga0134121_10005348_pt1 | contig 10436 bp, 10 predicted proteins | sample KB301_FD_96463 | JGI IMG/M metagenome (GOLD analysis project Ga0134121, IMG submission 96463) | Terrestrial soil microbial communities without Nitrogen fertilizer from Kellogg Biological Station, Michigan, USA - KB3-0-1 | ecosystem: Environmental > Terrestrial > Soil > Unclassified ...
AGCAGCGCCCCGACGATGGTTCTCTTCACTCTGTGAGTGGTGCTCATGGCTCTCCTTGGGTGTGAAAGTCTCCCGGGGTCCCGGTTGCGCTTCAGCATCCGGTGCGGGCCTTGGAGGATCCTCGGCGGCGCGTCGAATCGCGCGAAAACCTGATCTACCTCGTGTTCTGTGACATTCTGTGCGGGTGTCCGCGGGGGGATCCCCTTCGGGGGTTGTGACGTTTCTATTCACCGATATCGAGGGTTCGACCCGTCGGTGGGAGGCGGACGCGGATGCGATGCGGTTGGCGCTGGCCGCGCACGACAAGGTGTTTGCGGACGGCGATTGAAGCGCAAGAGGGGTTTGTGTTCAGTCACACCGGGGACGGAGTGGTTGCGGCATTCGCCTCGCCCAAATCTGCGGTGGATGCTAGGCGTCTTCGAGCAGGTCGGGCGTCACCGCGGATTCGGTATCGGGGATGCCCTCCTGCTTGGCCTTGCGGTCGGCCATCGACAACAGTCGCCGAATGCGGCCTGCCACAGCGTCTTTCGTCATCGGCGGGTCCGCGAGGCGGCCAAGTTCCTCCAGCGATGCCTGGCGGTGCTCCACGCGCAGCTTGCCCGCTGCCGCCAGGTGGTCGGGCACGGTGTCGCCGAGGATCTCCAACGCCCGCTCCACCCGGGCCGCCGCGGCCACCGCCGCCCGCGCCGATCGCCGCAGATTCGCGTCGTCGAAGTTGGCCAGCCGGTTCGCCGTGGCCCGCACTTCGCGGCGCATCCGCCGCTCTTCCCACGTCAGCCTGGTGTCCTGGGCCCCCATCCGCGTCAGCAACGCGCCAATGGCTTCCCCGTCGCGCACCACCACGCGATCGCTGCCCCGCACCTCGCGCGCCTTGGCGCTGACCCCCAGCCGCCGCGCCGCCCCGACGAGCGCCAGCGCCGCCTCGGGCCCCGGGCAGCTCACCTCCAGCGCCGACGACCGGCCCGGCTCGGTCAGCGATCCGTGCGCCAAAAACGCCCCGCGCCAGGCGGCTTCGGCATCGGCGACACTGCCGCCGACCACCTGCGCGGGCAGACCCCGGACCGGGCGGCCGCGTAGATCGAGCAATCCGGTCTGACGGGCGAGCGCCTCACCGTCCTTGGCCACCCGCACTACGTAGCGTGTGCTCTTACGGATACCGCTGGCCGACAACACGTGCACCACCGCGTTGTAGCCGTACAGGTCGTAGATGTCCTTGCGCAGCCGTCTCGCGATGATCCCGAGGTCGACCTCGGCCTCCACCACCACACGTCCGGACACGATGTGCAGGCCGCCGGCGAAGCGCAGCAACGACGCTACCTCGGCGCGGCGAGCGCTCACCGAATTGACCACCAGCCGGCTCAGCTCATCCTTGACCTCGGCCGTCATCGCCACGGGTCGTCACCTCTCGGTCCGTTCACTGTCGATGTGGGCACGGTCGGCTCCTGGATGCTGGGAGTCGGGGCCATCCCACGTACCCGCACACCCTCTAGAGCCGCGGCCAACCTCGCCGGGTCATGTAAAGGTGTACCAGGTCTGGATACGTCAGCAAACTCAACTTGGGCATTGAGGATGGTCGCCGTGCGACGCAACTGCTCACGCTCGCGTTCGCCGGGCACCCGGCTGGAGTCGACGATGATGTCGTGCACGGTGAACCCCGGCGCATGTTGCGCCAGCACATGGATGTGCCGTTCCACCGAGAAGCCGGCCGTCTCACCCGGCTCAGCCACCAGATTCAGCACGAGCGCGCGCCTGGCCGTCGTGGCCTGAAGGGCTGCGCTCAACTGCGGCACGAGCACGTGCGGAATCACGCTGGTGAACCACGAGCCTGGCCCCAGCACCACCAGGTCAGCCGCCACGATCGCGTCCACCGCCTGCCGGGTGGCCGGCGGATCCCCCGGCAGCAGACGCACCCGCCGCACTTTGCCCACGGTAGTGGCGATCGCCACCTGGCCGCGGATCACCCGGCTCATCCGGGGATCCGAATCCAGGCCGGCCACGTCGGCCTCGATGCCCAACCCCATCGGGCACATCGGCAACACCCGGCCCTTGACGCCGAGGACGCGGCCCAACTCGTCGAGCGCCGCCACCGGATCAGCCAGCACCTCGTTGAGCCCGGCCAGTATCAGGTTACCGATCGGGTGGCCCGCCAGCGCGCCGCTTCCGCCGAACCGATGCTGGATGATGGTCGCCCACAGCCGACCGTGCGGGCTGTCAGATGCCAACGCCGCCAACGCCATTCGCAGATCACCCGGTGGCACGACATCCAGCTCGCTACGCAGCCGCCCCGATGACCCGCCGTCGTCGGCGACCGTGACCACCGCCGTGACGTGCGGGGTCAGCCGACGAGCTGCCGACAGAGTGGCGTAGAGCCCGTGGCCGCCTCCAAGCGCGACGATCCGTGGGCTCATTCGCGGCCCAGATCCCGGTGCAGTACCCGCACCGTGAGCTCATCGTCCTGCAGTCGCGACGCCAGCGCCTCGGCCATCGCGACACTGCGGTGCTTGCCGCCGGTGCAGCCAATGGCGACGGTCATGTAGCGCTTCCCTTCCCGGCGATAGCCTTCGATCACGACATCGAGCAGCTGATGGTAGGTGTCCAAAAACTCCGCGGCGCCCGGCTGTCCGAGCACGTAATCGCGCACCGCGGGGTGCTGACCGGTATGCGGCCGCAGCTCGTCGACCCAGTGCGGGTTGGGCAGGAACCGCACATCCATCACCGTGTCGGCGTCCATCGGCAGCCCGTACTTGTACCCGAAGGATTCGACCGTGACGCTGGTCTGCGCAACGGTCTCGTCACCGAACGCGCGCTCGATGCTCTCCCGCAGCGCTGGTACGGACAGTGTCGACGTGTCGATCACCAGGTCGGCCACGGCTCGCAGCGGTGCAAGCATCGACCGTTCCGCGGCGATTCCTTCGGCTAGAGTCTGGTTGCCCTGCAAAGGATGACTGCGCCGATTCTGTTCGTAGCGCCGCACCAGGATGTCGTCGGAGGCCTCGAGGAACAACACCCTCGGGGAGATGTTGCGTGTGGCCAGATCGTTTCGCACCCAGTCCAGATCACCGGTGAACCCACGCGACCGCACATCCATCACGACGGCGAGCTGGGTGATCCGGGAACCGGCCGCCAGTCCCAGCTCTACCATCTGGGCGATCAGCTCGGGCGGCAGGTTGTCCGCGACGTACCAGCCGAGATCCTCCAAAACCTTGGCAGCAGTGCCGCGGCCCGCTCCGGAAAGGCCCGTCACGAGGACGACGTCAATGCCAGACTCCGCGGCACTATCATCGCCGGCGCTGTCGCGCAGTTCCTCGTGCATGTGCTCTGTCATCCGGATGCCCTGGTCTGATCATCGCCGATAACCGGGTCCGGCGCTCCAGAATCGGGCGGTACACCAAGCGCCTCCAGCACCGCCCTGGCAGTTGCCACGCCGATCCCTGGCACCGCGGTGATCTCCTCGACGCTTGCCTGCTTCAGCCGGGCGAGCGAACCGAAGTGCGTGACCAGTGCCTTACGCCGGTGTTCCCCCAGCCCTCGCACCGAGTCCAGCGCCGACGCCGTCATCCGCTTCGAGCGCTTGCTGCGATGGTAGGTGATCGCGAACCGGTGTGCTTCGTCACGCACCCGCTGCAGCAGATAAAGCCCTTCGCTGTTGCGCGGCATGATGATGGGATCCGGCTCCGACGGCACCCACACCTCCTCCAGCCGTTTAGCCAGCCCGATGACCGCGACGTCGGAAACGCCGAGATCGTCGAGCACCGCCTGTGCCGCGTTGACCTGCGGGGCGCCACCATCGACCACATACAGGTTGGGCGGGTAAGCGAACTTGCGCGACTTCCCTTCCGGCGCAAGCTCCGTCGGGTGCTGAGTGTCATGCAGATGTCGGTAGAACCGACGTCGCGTCACCTCCGCGATCGACGCCACATCATCGGACCGGCCTTCGCCGGCAGCCTCCCTGATCGCATAGTGGCGGTAGTCGGACTTGCGCGGCAGTCCGTCCTCGAACACCACCAGCGACGCCACCACGTCGGTGCCCATGACGTGGCTGATGTCGACGCACTCGATGCGCAGCGGCGCTTCGGCAAGGCCCAGCGAATCTTGGATACTTTGCAGCGCAGCAGTTCTCGCGGTGAAGTCGCCTGCGCGCTTGAGCTTGTGCTGCGCGAGCGCATCCTGCGCATTGCGCCTCACGGTTTCGGCGAGGGCACGCTTGTCACCGCGCTGAGCGACCCGCAGCGAAACCCGCGATCCACGGAGCTGAGACAGCCACGTCGCCAGCTCCTCGGCGTTGTCCGGGAGGCACGGCACCAGCACCTGACGCGGCACCGGGTTGAGCGACTCGTCCGCCGCGCCGTCCAGCTCTGCCTGGTCACCGTAGAACTGTGTCAAGAACTGTTCGACCAGCTGCCCTTCACCAGATTCACCTGGCTCGCCTGACTTTTCGACGATCCACCCGCGCTGGCCGCGCACCCGGCCACCGCGGACGTGGAACACTTGTACGGCCGCCTCGAGATCGTCATCTGCGAACGCGACCACGTCGGCGTCGGTGCCGTCGCCGAACACCACCGCCTGCTTTTCCAGCGCGCGTTTCAGTGCGGAGATGTTGTCCCGCAGCCGGGCAGCCCGCTCGAAGTCCAGTTCGGCGGCAGCCTCATTCATCTGTTGTTCCATATCGCGAGCCAACCGGTCGGTCTTGCCCGCGAGGAAATCGCAGAAGTCATTGACAATTCGCCGGTGCTCTTCTGCGCTGACGCGTTCGATACAAGGTGCCGAGCACTTGTCGATGTAGCCCAGCAGACACGGCCGACCGATTTGCCTGTGGCGCTTGAAGACTCCTGCGGAACACGTACGGGCGGGGAACACCCGCGTGAGCAGATCAAGGGTTTCCCGGATGGCCCAGGCATGCGAATACGGCCCGAAATAACGGACGCCCTTGCGTCTCGCCCCGCGGTACACCATCAGCCGCGGATACTCCTCGTTCAGCGTCACCGCCAGCACCGGATACGACTTGTCGTCGCGGTAGCGGATGTTGAACCGCGGGTCAAATTCCTTGATCCAGTTGTATTCCAGCTGCAGCGCCTCGACTTCGGTGTTGACCACCGTCCACTCGACGCTGCCCGCGGTCATCACCATCTGCCGGGTGCGCGGCGCGAGGCTCGACACGTCGGCGAAGTACGACGTCAGACGGCTGCGCAGGCTCTTGGCCTTACCGACGTAGATCACCCGGCCGTACGGATCCCGGAACCGGTAGACGCCCGGTTCGACGGGAATCGACCCGGGGGCAGGCCGGTACGTCGCTGGATCGGGCACGGATTCCAGGTTACTGCCGCCGTCAGACGGCCCCAATGAACTACCGTCGAGTGATGCGGACCCCGCTCCTCAGAAAGGTCGTGGCCCCGCTGGCAGTGGTGATATTGGCACTGGCCGGATGCGCCACCGGGGAGAACGCAGCGCCCACGGAGGCCGGCCCCTGTTCGATCATTGCGAACGGCACGCCTGCGCCCAAGACGGCCGCGGCCCCGGCTTCCCCTTCTCCGGGTGCCGTTACCACGTCCCGCAACATCTCGACCAACCCCGAGGTCGCCACGGGCTACCGCAAGGACATGACCGCCGTGCGCACGGCACATTTCGCGGTGGCCACCGCCAATCCGCTGGCCACCCGGGAGGCCTGCCTGGTCCTGAACGAGGGGGGAACCGCGGCCGACGCGCTCGTCACGGCGCAGGCGGTGCTGGGCCTGGCAGAGCCGCAGGCCTCCGGCATCGGCGGCGGCGGGTTCCTGCTGTACTACGACGCTGCCGCGGGCACCGTACAGGCCTACGACGGCCGCGAAACGGCGCCCAAGGCGGCCACGGAGAACTACCTGCGGTGGATCTCCGATGCCGACCGCACCGAGCCCAAGCCCGGCGCCCGCGCGTCCGGGCGGTCCATCGGCGTACCGGGCATCCTGCGACTGCTGCAGGACGTCCACACCGAGCACGGCAAGACAGCGTGGCGTGACCTGTTCACTCCTGCGGTGACGATGGCCGACGCCGGCTTCGAGATCAGTCCGAGGCTGGCCGCTGCGATCGCCGACGCCGCCCCGCAGCTGAAAGCCGACCCGAACGCCTCGGAGTACTTCCTCAACCCCGACGGCGGCCCGAAGACCTCAGGAACCCGACTGACGAACCCTGCTTACTCAAAGACGTTGGGCGTCATCGCATCCGATCCACAGTCGTTCTACACCGGTGACGTCGCGCGCGACATCGTCGCCGCAGCGGCCGACACCACCGGTGGCCGCACCCCGAGCCTGATGACGCTCGAAGATCTGTCGGGCTACAGCGCCAAGAAGCGCGAGCCGCTCTGCACCCCGTACCGCGGCAAGGAGATCTGCGGCATGCCGCCGCCGTCGTCGGGCGGCATTGCGGTGGCGGCGACGCTGGGCATGCTCGAACACTTTCCGATGGCGGATCACAAGCCCACAGGTATCGACCTCAACGGCGGCAAGCCCACGGTGTTGGGTGTGCACCTCATCTCTGAGGCCGAACGCTTGGCCTACGCCGACCGCGACAAGTACGTTGCCGATACCGATTTCGTGCCGCTGCCCGGTGGTTCACCCGATACGTTGCTGGGCAGTGACTACCTCGCGGGGCGGGCGGCAATGATCTCCGATCAGCGCACGATGGGCACCGCGAAGCCGGGTCAGTTCGGTCCGCCGACGACGCCTGCACCACCGACGCCCGAGCACGGCACCAGTCAGGTCAGCATCGTCGACTCGCAGGGCAACGCGGCCGCGATGACCACCACGGTGGAATCGGCGTTCGGCTCGTTCCACATGGTGGACGGATTCATCCTCAACAATCAGCTCACCGACTTCGCCGCCGAACCCACGGGACCGGACGGTGCGCCCGTTGCCAATCGCGTGGAGCCTGGGAAGCGGCCACGCAGCTCGATGGCCCCCACGCTGGTGTTCGACGGCTCGGGCCAGCCGGGATCAAAGCGGTCGCTGTACGCGATAGCGGGTTCGCCAGGTGGCTCGGTCATCATCCAGTTCGTCGTCAAAACCCTTGTCGGAATGATTGATTGGGGCCTTGACCCACAGCAGGCGGTGTCGGCCGTGGACTTCGGCGCGGCCAACTCACCGAAGACCAACGTCGGCGGCGAGCATCCCGCCATCGACACGTCTGACAACGGCGACCACGACCCGCTGGTGGTCGGCCTGCGGAAGCTCGGGCACCAGGTCGACCTCGCCGATCAAAGCAGTGGCCTGTCGGCCATCGTGCGGGACAACGCGGGCTGGGTCGGCGGGGCCGACCCGCGCCGCGAGGGGCTCGTCATGGGCGACACCCGGTGACAGCACCGACAGCCCGCGTGGCCAGGCTCACGGAGTCGGACTGGCGTATGTTCGCCACTGTCCGGTTGAGGGCGTTGACCGATTCCCTCGGCGAGAATGATCCCCAGTACGAACAGGAGGCGGCCTTCACCGCCGCGCAGTGGCGCCGCCGCCTACGCGAGCACGCCCAATTCGCCGTGCTGATCGGCAACCGGCCCGCCGGGCTGATCGGCGCGCAACTCGAGAACGTCGAGAACGTGTACCTGTATTCGCTGTGGCTCGACCCGACGGCTCGCGGTCAGGGCCTGGCGCGGCCGCTGGTCGCCGCGGCGGTGGATTGGGCCCGCGACCGCCGAGCGCGCACCGTCACCCTTCGGGTGGCCGCCGACAACATGGTGGCCCGAGGGGTGTACGAAAGCCTGGGATTCACCCTCAATGCAGGCGAGAGTCCAAGCGAGCGTGGTGAAGTCGCGATGACGCTCAGCGTGAGTTGATGTCGGGACGGTAGCGTGCGAGCAGGTCCCGCACGCGGTCCATGGCGTCGACGGCGCGCTCCTTGTCGACGGCCTGGATCGCCATCACCGGGATGTACTCGTCATCAGGCAGGTCCACCCTGGCCCACCGTGCTCCGCGAGGGAACGACACGTCCACGACGTCCGGCCATGGGATCAGCTTGTATCCGAACAGGTTTCGCACCGCGATGCCTGCGGCACCGACGCGGAGCCGCGGCCGCGCGAACAGCAGCACCACGCCCGCGATCACGACACCGAGCAGCGCGATCGCGACCTGATCAGCGGTCTGGAAGATCACCCCTGTCGATGAGATCTTCAGCAGCGCACCGACCGCGATATGGACCGCGAGGATCAAGCCGGCCGCGGCATAGGCGAAATACGGTGTCAGATGGGGCCGTACCTCGATGTCCCAGTCGTTCATGACCTCAGATCGCGCAAAGTCAGCGCGGTCGACAGCGCAGCGGCGGCGGCCTGCGCACCCTTGTCCTCCGCCGAATCCGGCAGCCCGGAGCGGTCCAGCGCCTGCTGCTCGGTATTGGTCGTCAGCACGCCGTTGGCCACCGGAGTGGACGCATCCAGCGACACCCGTGTCAGCCCCTGGGTCACTGCGTCACACACATAGTCGAAATGCGGTGTCTCGCCGCGGATCACCACCCCTAACGCCACCACCGCGTCATGGTTGGCGGCCAGCGCCTGCGCCACCACGGGGATCTCGATCGCTCCCAGCACGCGAACGACTGTCGGGTCGGCGATGCCCGCATCCGCCGCAACCTTGCGCGCACCGTCAAGCAATGCGTCGCAGATCTTTTCGTGCCATGTGCTGGCGACAATCGCGAGCTTCAATCCCGACGCGTCGAGTACCGGCAGATCCGGTACGCCGGCGCCCCCGCTCAATTCACGGCTCCGCCGTCGCCGCTCACAGGGCTCCGCCGAACTCGCCCGGCACGGCTTCGTCGTAGTCCTCAAGGCCGACCAGGTCGTGGCCCATCCGGTCGCGCTTGGTCATCAGATAGCGGATGTTCTCCGCGTTGGCACGCACCGGCAGCGGTACCCGCTCGATGATGTGCAGGCCGTAGCCGTCCAGGCCGACGCGCTTGGCAGGGTTGTTGGTCAGCAGCCGCATCGACCGCACGCCGAGGTCGACCAGGATCTGCGCGCCGATGCCGTAGTCGCGGGCGTCCGCGGGCAGGCCGAGCTTTAGATTGGCGTCGACGGTGTCGTCGCCCGCGTCCTGCAGCTGATAGGCCTGCAGCTTGTGCATCAGGCCGATGCCGCGACCCTCATGGCCGCGCATGTACAGGACCACCCCTCGACCCTCGCGGGCCACCATAGCCATCGCGGCGTCGAGCTGGGGTCCGCAGTCGCAGCGGCGCGAGCCGAACACGTCACCGGTGAGGCACTCCGAGTGCACACGCACGAGGACGTCGTGCCCGTCGCCGTGCGGGCCCGCGATGTCGCCACGGACCAGCGCCACGTGCTCGACGTCGTCGTAGATGCTCGTGTAACCGACCGCGCGGAATTCACCGTGCCGGGTCGGGATGCGGGCCTCGGCCACGCGTTCGATGTGCTTTTCGTGCTTGCGTCGCCATTCGATGAGGTCAGCGATGGAGATCAGCGCCAGATCGTGCTCGTCGGCGAAAACCCGCAACTCATCGGTCTGCGCCATCGCGCCTTCGTCCTTCTGGCTGACGATCTCGCAGATGGCGCCCGCCGGTTGCAGGCCGGCGAGCCGCGCCAGGTCGACGGCGGCCTCGGTGTGGCCGGGGCGGCGCAGCACCCCGCCGTCCTTAGCGCGCAGCGGCACCACGTGGCCGGGCTTGGTGAACTCTTCCGCGACGCTCGACGGATCGGCGAGCAGACGCATCGTCGTCGCTCGATCGGACGCCGAAATACCTGTGCCCACACCGTTTTTCGCGTCGACCGTAACTGTATAGGCGGTGCCGTGCTTGTCTTGGGTGACCGCCTACATCGGCAGCAGTCCCAGCCGGTCGCAGATCGCGCCGTCAAGGGGCACGCACACGTACCCGGACGTGTAGCGCACCATGAACGCGACGAGTTCTGGAGTGGCCTTCTCGGCGGCGAAGATGAGGTCGCCCTCGTTCTCGCGGTCCTCGTCGTCGATGACAACGACGGCCTTGCCCGCGGCGATATCGGCAACCGCCCGCTCCACGGAGTCCAGCCTCGTCATCACATCAGTATGAACCACGGCTGCCGCCCAGTTATTGCCGCTCCGTTGAGGTGGGTCTCGAGCCCCACACGGCGAGGTTTAGCGTGTTAGCTGAAACTGTGAGAACGCTGCGAGAAAGGTGTCATGAATTTACGCTGCCGAGCTCATCGGCGGAGCCGAACGGTCGTCCACATATTTCGCGATTAGGATCTATTAGCGCTGGTACTGGCAATGTGACGGCCGTTAGGGCTGAACGCCACACTCTTCACTTTGGCGGTGTGGCCGGCGAGCAGCCCGCCGGATTGAGTAGCGTTGCCGATGCGAAGGTATGTTTGCTATAATGGGCAAAGGCAAAGTCTGAGAACCTCGCTTCGAAAGGCCTGTTTATGCTCGGTAAGTCCGTACAGCGCGTTCTGCGACGACCCGTCTTGGCGTTGACGACGGCAGCATCCG
>Ga0134121_10005349_pt1 | contig 10436 bp, 8 predicted proteins | sample KB301_FD_96463 | JGI IMG/M metagenome (GOLD analysis project Ga0134121, IMG submission 96463) | Terrestrial soil microbial communities without Nitrogen fertilizer from Kellogg Biological Station, Michigan, USA - KB3-0-1 | ecosystem: Environmental > Terrestrial > Soil > Unclassified ...
CAACGTGCTGCTCGGCGGCTTTTCGACCCTGGCGGTGCTCGCGCCCTGGTACGGCCGTATCCTCTACTACACGGCCAATCCGGTCTTTCCGTTCTTTCCCGGTCTCTTCCCGGGGCCTCCCACCCCCTGGGACTTCGGGGGATTGCTGCCTCAACGCAGCCTGGAGGAGCGCCTCATCGCCTTCGTGCGCCTGCCGTGGGACGTCGTCGTCCACCGCTCGGCCGTCGGGTCTCATCCCCCCTTCTCTCCGGCGTACCTCGTCGGCCTTCCGCTGCTCGCCCTGGCCCTCGTGCGCGACGTGCGGGTCTGCCGGTTGCTCGCGGTGGTGACCGGGTACGCCCTGGTCTTCCTCCTGTTGCCGCCGGACTCCCGCTACCTGGTGCCCGTCCTGCCCCTCCTGAGCCTGGCTCTGGCGCTGGCCGTGGCCGGTTGGGCCTCGCGACGGTTGACCGCCGCGCTGGCCCTGATCGTCTTCCTCCCCGGATGGCTCTACGCCGGATACCGGATCTGGCTGCAGGGTCCCGTGCCGGCTACCGCGCCGGCGCGGGACGAATACCTGGTGAGGCAGCTCCCGGTCTACCCGGCGATCCGCTATCTCAACCGCACACTGGGAAACCGCTACACCGTCTGCGCCTTCCACGCCGAGAACCTGCTCTACCACGCGGACGGCGTGCTGCTGGGCGACTGGAACGGCCCGGCCCGCTACGGGCGCCTGCTGCCGCTCGTCGGCAGCCCGGAAGCCCTCTGGCGCGAGCTGCGGCGGCTCGGCGCCGACCACCTGCTGGTGGTGGAGGGCACGGGCGTCACTCTGCCGGAGGACGATCCGGCCTTCCGGCGCCGATTCCGCCGGGTCTACTCCGACGGCGCGAGCGAGGTCTTCGCGCTACTCGATTGACAGAAGGTTGGAGCCGGCCGTAGCGTTGCCTCAGGTATGTCTGAACCGGTGCGGATCCCGCTCGACCGGCTCTGTCGCGCCGCGGCATCCGGTCCGGTGTACGGCGAGGCCCTGGACCTCGCGACGCCGGTCGACCGTGAGCGCCTCTTCATCGCCGAGGAGCTGACCCCGCTCTTCTACACCGCGGCCTTCCGCGAGCTCTCGCCGGCAGAGGCCCTGCGCTACAACCAGATCTCGGCTCTAGCGGCGGGCGAGCTGATCGGGCTCTTCGAGGAGCTCGCCATGGCGGCTCTGCGCGCGGTGCGGTCGGCGCCCCGGCCGGTCCTGCCGGACGACCTGCGCGAGGGGCTGGGCTGGTTTCTGAAGGAGGAGACCCGGCACGCGGAGGTCTGGCTCGGGCTCAACCGCCTGTGCGAGCCGGAGTGGTATGGAGGAGAGGGGCGCCGGATCGTCCAGCCGCCGGAACGGCTTCTCACTGTCATGCGCTGGATCGCCGCCCACCCCCGTGCCCTGCCGGTCATGTTCTGGATGATGCTGCTCCAGGAGGAGCGCTCGATCGCCATCTCGCGGCGGTCGCTGGCGGTAACGGACCGCCTGGAGCCGCGCTGGGCCGCGGTCTACCGGCTCCATCTGCGCGACGAGATCCGCCACGTCCACCTCGACTGGCACCTCCTCGACCAGTTCTATCGGGACCGGTCGCGGCCGGTGCGCCGGCTCACCGCGGGACTGCTGCACCGGATCACCGCCGCTTTCTTCCTGGCACCCAGGCGCATGGCGGTCCGGGTGCTCGACCTGCTGATCCGGGAGCATCCGGACCTCGCTCCCCTGCGCCCGCGCTGTCTCCGCGAGCTGGCGGCCCTGAAGAACGATCCGGCGTACCGGCGGATGATGTATTCGCGGGAGGACCTGCCGATCTCTGCCCATCTGCTCGGCCGGTTCCCCGAGCTGGCGTCGTTCCGCGACTTCCTGCTGGGCGCGCCGCCCGCGTCGGCCGAGGCGGCGGCATGACGTCTCCGGGGGGGGCCTTCCCGGCGCGGACGGTGGCCGTGATGATCGTCCTCGGCTACCTGCCGCTCCTGCACGCCGGCTCGGTGGTGGCCCTCTGCGCGCTTCCCTTGCTCGGGAAAGCGCCGCTCTGGGTCCTCGCGCTCTCTCCGCTGGTGCTCTACCTGCTGCCGCCTCTGGCGGTGCGGCTGGCGGTGCTCATCCATCCCCTGCCGAACGGCCGTTGCGAGATCGGCTCGGCCGGCTTTCTGATCTGGTGGCTCACCGCGCAATGGCAGATCCTGTTCACCCGCCTGCCCGCCCTGGAAGAGCTGCTGCGCCTGGTGCCCGGCCTCTATTCCCTCTGGATGCGCCTCTGGGGGGCGCGGATCGGCAAGCTGGTCTACTGGTCGCCCGGAGCCCAGATCTTCGACCGTCCGCTCGTGGAGATCGGAGACCGGGTGATCCTCGGCGCGGGCCTGCGCATCGTGCCCCACTTCATCGGACCGGACGAGGAGGGACGCCGCTGTCTGATCGCCGCGACGGTCAGGATCGGCAGCGACGCCATCGTCGGAGGCCACGCGGTGGTTGCGCCCGGCGTCGAGATCGCCCCCGGGGCGGTAACCATCGCGACGCGCTCGATCCGGCCCTTCGCCGTGGTCAAGGGACCGGAGGCGGCGTAGGCTCGCCCCGCTGGACGGCCCAGGCCCCGGGCGCTATGCTTCAGGCATGGGCGAAGCGGATGCGCCACAAGTCACCTGGTACGGCGAGATCCTCCGGCAGATTCCCTCCGGAGTCGATATCAGCCAATTGGAAGAGCGGTTGAAGCTCACTCCCACCGAGCGTCTGCAGAGGATGCAGAAATTCCTGGAGTTCCTCGAAGGAGCCAAGCGTCCGGGTGGCCACAGACTTCCAGAAGCTGATTGACGCCCTGGTCGACAGTCGGGTCGAGTTCGTCATCATCGGGGCCGTGGCTCTCGTCCTCCATGGATCGCCTCGCGTGACCCAGGACCTGGACATCTGCTACTCGCGGGAGCCGGAGAATCTGGAGCGGCTCGCACGCGCCTTGAAGCCCTTCCGGCCGATCCTTCGAGGCGCTCCACCGGACCTGCCATTTCTCTTCGACCCCCGCACTCTTCGCTCAGGCCTCAACTTCACGCTGACGGTCGACGCGGGCGACATCGACCTTCTCGGTGAAGTGAGCGGGGTGGGAGGGTTCCGCGATGTCGCGGCGGACGCGCGACCGATGGAGGTCTTTGGCCATCGGGTTCTGGTCATGAGCCTCAGCGACCTGGAAAAATCGAAACGCGCCGCAGGGCGGCTGAAGGATCTCGTCGATCTGGCGGAAATCGAGGAGATCCGCCGTCGCTCGCCGGAGGAGTGAACCGGCTCTTCTACTTCCGCACCTCTTCCAACATCCGCCCAATATAGAACGCCGCCCAGAGGACGAGGGGGAGGGAGAGCTTGAAGGGCAGGTCGAGCAGGTGCTTGCCGAGGCCGAAGAGATTCCTGGCGAACGGGCCGTAATGGGCGAGGCTCCAGGAGCCCATCTGGGTGGCGTAGACGAACTTCACCCAGAAGACCAGCAGCACCAGGTGGAAGAAGACCGAGATCAGAAGCGCCCAGGACAGGTTCGACAGCCGCTGCCGCCAGGGCACCCCGGGAATCGCCAGAAAGAGCGCCGCGAGCAGGACCAGATGGAAGTGCAGATCGGTCACCCGGATACTCCCGACCAGGCTGCGGGAGGGAGGGAAGTCGAGACGCTGGACGTGCGCCGTGTGCGCGCCCTGGACCAGGAGGTCGGTGACGTTCGGGCGCTCCGCCAGGTTGAGGAGGTTCTCGGCGGCCGTTGCCAGGAACCGGTTGTAGAGCGGAGTCACCAGCATCCAGACGAGCCAGACCGGCACGAGCCAGAGGAGGATGTTGCGGATCAGCCGCCCCGCCCAGCTCGAGCGGCTGGCCGCGGGAGATACCTGGCGGGCCATCAGGAGGCTGGCTCGGCCGGCACCGGGGCTGCGAAGCGGTTGGCCCAGAAGATCCAGAGCAGCACGCCCGAGAGGATCACCAGCGTCTGCCAGATCACGGTGTGGGAGGCGTCGAACAGCTTCGGGAAGTAGGTGCCCGTCAGGAACAGCGCCACCACCCGGATCAGATTGACCACCTGGATCGCCAGGATGCCCAGACCGAGGCCGAGCAGGCGCGAGCGCCACGTCGCGGGGAAGGCGAGGACGGCGGCCAGGAAGATCAGCATGGCCTCGACGCCGTTACAGCCGTTGCGGATGTTGACCGCGAAGCGGGCGTTGCGGATGACCGTTCCCTGCATGGTGACGCTCTGGCCCATGGTGTCCAGCACGGCGCCGCTCACCCGCGCGATGCCGGCGGTGAACGGCTCGATGACGTGGTCGTTCACCCACTGGACCGAGATGAGGGTGAAGCTGCCGCCGAGCAGCACGAGGAACACGGCGAGGAACGTGATCTCCCGCCGGTAGCGCCGCCAGAACGGCTCGGTGGACGGGGGCGTGGCAGAAGCAGGCTTGCGCGACATGAGTACCACCTCGTAGGACGACTCCCATGGAGTGGAGTATCTTAGGCGAAGAGGGGGTCTTTGTGTACCTGCACCGCCAGCGCACCCCATGCGCGCACCCTGGCCCCTGGCAGCGGCACTCCTGCAATCGGGTGGAGCAAACCGGGTATACTCAAGACACACGCAGGTTCTCGCGCAGTGATTCGCAACAGACCTGACCCGTCGCTCAGTCTCGCGGTCCTGGAGAGCCAAATCCAGGGCTACCGCCGGGAAGTTGCCGCCGCAAAGACCTGGTATTTCCGCGAGAAGTACATCGATTGCGGTCCCCGCGATCCGTTCTACATCCTCGAGTTCCGGAGCTCCGTGCAGGATCCGGGGGACGACACCCTCGACGAAGAGCTCTTCCAGACCCGCATGCCTTCGCTCCGCTTCGTCTCCATGACGCGGTCGAAGAGCGGCAGCGGCTATGCCTACTGGCAGCAGATCGACCGGGACCGTCTCATCGCGCGCCTCGACAACTTCATGGCCATGTTCCGGGAGGACTACCTGCAACCGCCCGGCACCAAGGGCGACTGGAACGGTTCTCAATCGCGGCACGAAATCTTCCGGGATAAGCGCTTCCTCTTCGAGATCCGTTCGCCGCGGAAAAGCATCACGGGCGTCGGCCCCAAGAAATACGCCGGCCTGGGAATCGGCGCCATCCGCGGCACGCTCTCCGATGAGACGGGCGCTCCCCTGGTGGGCGCCATCGTGGAATTGATCGCCGGCCAACGGACGATCCGCCGGAGGACCGAGCCGGGAGGCCTCTTCTGGTTCTCCAGGGTGCCGCCCGGCAGGTACGTCCTACGGGTGAGGGACAAGCAAAGCTGCCAGGTGCGCGTCGTGGCCGAGGAGTACTTCGGAAACGTCCGGGGATGGCTCACGGACGATTCGGGGAATCCCCTGGAGAACGCGGAGATCAAGCTGATCGCGCCGGACGCGGAGGAATTCGCCGGCTGGTCCAACGCCAGCGGCAAGTTCGTCACCGGCCCCTTGCCGGCCTTCCCCTACATCCTGCGCATTCCCGGCCACCTCTTCACCGTGGAACGGACGGTGTACGTCAACGACGCCATCCTCGGCGGCGTGCTGCGGGCACAGGCCGGAGATCCGCTCGGAGGCCAAACGGTGGTCTTGAAACAGAACGGTACGGAGGTCAAGCGCACGACGACGGACCTTCGCGGGGATTTCTGTTTTGCCGAGCTCCCGGCTGGCCGCTACCAGCTCGAGGTCCCCGGCCAGAAGATCTACTTCCGCGAGATCCCCGGCGGCACCGTCCAAGGGACGCTTCGGGACGCCTCCACGCCGGTCAAGGTCGAATTGATCGCTGAGGGCGGCAGCGCCCTGACCGAGCGGACGACCCGCAATGGAGAGCTCTCGTTCGAAAACGTCGTTCCAGGCCGGTACTGGCTACGGCAGGGTGGTTGAGCTTCCGCCATCGAGTCAACGGCAATGGCTTTCGTTACGGAAACAGGAAAGACGTACCGAGTGACCAGCTCGGACATCGACGCCTGGCTCGACTACACTCCTCCCGGCAGCGACCCACACGACCCAGGCCAATCGAACAACAGCGCCGGGTTTTCCTTGGCCGGTTGTCTGGTCACGGTTGTCGAGCAGAGCCATCGCATAGAGGAAGGCTACCCGAAGACCGCTTCGCAGTTCGTCCCCTACGAGGTGGTCAAGGTAACGGTCGAAGGACATCAAGGAAACTACTACGCCTGGGTGGTCTATGAAGGCGTCGTGAAAATCGTGGAGTATGCGCCACCGCCCAAAGTGCCGCCGGAACAGCCACCGCCACCGCCAGGACAACCGTCGCCCGGACAACCACCGCCGGAACCGCCCCCACCACCTGGCAGCCTGCCTGGTGACGTTCAGATCGAGGTTCATGCCGGACAGACGGTGGTGGTGGAGGTGAAGTCCATCACGATTGCAGGAGTCCCCAAACCCCTTCCGGCGGACCCAGTGGCAAATGCCGTGAGGCTTGCCAACGACCTGAAACGCTGGCAGGATACGACCCCTTGGACAGGATTGGATAAAGATGAAACTGCAAACCGGATTATCAGCATTATCAAGGACCCGGACACGATCCAGCAGGGATGCCTGAACCTCTGTGGTCCTGCTGCGTTCCTTCGGATGTGGATCCCCCGCGACCCCGAGGGCTTCGCCAAAGCCGCCACCGGGCTCTTCAAGACCGGCTCCGGTAATATCGGAAGTTTGGAGGTAAAGGCGGACGCGGACCTGATGAAGGTCAACTACGCCGCCCTTAAGGCAGCCCTTACTGAAAAGGGTCTGACGGTGCCTCCCACTGCAGACTGGATGGTCATGGGCTCGATCCGCGGGGGGAGCAACTGGTGCTTCGACTACGAAGGGGAGCCGGTAACATGGTCAAAGCCTTCCACATGGACAGAGGCAGTGGCGGCAATCACACCGCCATCCGATCTTGTACGCTGGCTGCATGCTACCGGTCTCTACCGGAGCATCGAAAACCGTACCTCTCTCTTCGGGACCCAAAGTGTCGACGAGGCTACGAAGCTGAATCCGACTGCGAACGGCGACCAAATTGCGCTTCTGATCAACGGAATAATGCTCGATCCTTCTCCAGATATGCTGGCAATCCTTGTCGAGCGCTTCCCCAGCCACTGGTTAGTCCTCAGGACCAAGCCTCAGGTTGTGGAGCAGTCCGTCACGATCGAGTACTTTTGCTGGGGAGAAAGAGGGACACGTACAGTGCTGGTCAGCGACTTCAATTCCAAATTCTATGGCGCCATCATCGCCAGCCCTTGAATCGGTCGGATGGCTGCAACACGTTGCCTCCACGCACGACAGCCTGCCAGTTTTCTTAGCTCACCTGCACCAGCCTCGCCGACACCACAGTCGCATCGTCCCGCAGCCCACTACGCCCCGGAAAGATCGACACCACCACCTGCCCGCGCTTGCCCGCCAGCGCACCCGCGTCGATGACGTACCGTTCGAGCGAGCCGTCGAAGACGCACGCTGAGCGCGGCAGGAGCGGCAACTCCTCTCCCGTCGCGGTCGATAGGAAGGACACCTCGAAGAGCACCCCGTCCACTTCGGCCGGGTCTTCCGGCAGCGGCGCCGCACTCCACAGCATGCCCAGCTCCAGACGCAGCTCGAGCCTGCCGGTCGCCGGCACGTCGAAGGCCGGATAGACGCCGCGCAACGCGCGGAGCGAAGGCGACGGCGGGTGCAGGTAGAGCACCGGGCCGTAATCGCGGCCGTCCTCCAGGCGCTCCTGGGCTCGGGCCTGTACTCCCGGCGCGGTGGAGTCCGGCACGCTGCCGAACGGCACGAGCCCGGCGCTGGTGCTCCAGGCCGCCTGGGGCGCCGCGGCGACGAGGTCCTGCAGCACGGCCTCGCGGCGGACCTCCAGCGGTTGCGGCGCCGTGGCGGTGAAGCCGGCGTAGAGGACGGAGACGGCTCCCGTGCCGGAGACGCTGGGTACGAGGACGACCAGCATCGAGCGGGCGGCCGAAACCACCCGCGCCGGGACGCCCAGAACTTCCACGCGGAACTGATCGAGCGCCACCGGCAGGTTGGTCCCGCTCAAGAGAAGCTCGGTGCCCGCGAGGACCGGGTTGGGGACGAGGTTGACGATTTTGGGCGGCAACATGAACGCCTGCTCGGTGGTAGTGACGGCGCCGCTGCGCCCACGGACCTCGATGGGCCCGCTCTGGGCCGCTTCGGGCACCCTGACGACCGCCCGGGCGCCATCCGTCTGAAGCACCGCCGCCTCCGCTCCGCCGAAGAAGAAGCGGGCCGCCGCGTCGAGGCCCACGCCGGTCAGCGTCACCTGCGTGCCGGCCGGGCCGCGTGCTGGCTGGAAGCTGTCCACGCGGAGCGCAGGTGCCGGCGGCGGAACGGGGACGGTGCCGAAGCGGTAGAGCGCCGGCTCAGGGAGGCTCAGCACCGGCGCCTTGAGGAGGACGACGTTGTCCCAAGTCTGAGCAGATTGCGCCGGCGAGTCCGCCAGGAGCGCGATCTGCGTCACGCTGGTGGCGTCCCAGGTCTGTTGCTGGACCACCTCCTGATCCAGCAAGAGCGTGAGCTGCATCACGTCCTTGTCCACCACCCGCCCGACGGCGGCCGTGAGCTGCACCAGGTGGTTGCCTCCGGGCAGGACGGACATGGCGAGGCTGCCCAGAAGCGTCTGCCGGCCGCGCGCGTCCACCGTGCTCCAGGTGAGCCCCGGCGTAGCGCTCGTCAGGTCCACCCACACCTGGAGCTTGGCCGCCGTCCCCGCCGGGGTGAGCGAGAAGCCGAAGCGTTGCGCGCCCAGCACGTCGGCGTAGACGGCGAACGCGCCGCGGGCGGCGGGCAGGGTGAAGGCCAGCCGCGAGGTGCCCGCTGAGGTGAGCATCCCGCGGTCGATGCGCCACGCGCCCGCCTCCTGGGCCCAGGCGGAGAGATCGCCGTCGAACCGGTCCTCCAGCAGGACGTCGGAGGGGTCTCCCTGCGGCGTCAGCACCGTGAGCTTGTTTCGGCTCGTGGTGGACGTGTCCGCCGGGGAGAGCTCGGAGTAGACGCGCTTGCGCAAGAGCAGCACGTAGCCGGTGACGGCGTCCGGGGGTACGCGGGCGGTCAGCGACTTGCGGTCCGCGGACACCGCGAGCACCGGCGCCTCGCTCGGGCCGCCCAGGGCATCGAAGAGGAGGACCATCATGTCCGCGTCCGGATCCAGCCCGTCGCCGCGCAGGGTGAGGATCTGGCCACAGACGACCACGCGGGTGGCGAAGCCGGTGATGCGGGGAACGACGTAGAAGAGGTCGCGCGTCGCCACCTCCGCCACGCCGTCCGCTCCGAGCCGCACGCTCAGCACGATGTGCCCGTCCGAGGCGTCCGGCGGGACGCGGAAGCGCAGCTCGCCCGAGGTGAGCAGGGTCAAGGCCGCAGCGGGGATCACCGCTTGGCCTACAGAGAGCTCGGCGACGTCGTTCAGAGAGGTCCCGGTGATCGCCACCTCGTCGTCCACGCGGGCCTGGCGCGGGGAGATGCGCTCGATGCGCGGCAGCACCACGAAGGGGGTGGCGAGCGTCTGCTCATGCTCGCCGAAGACGAGGGTGAGCGGCCCGCTGCCCGCTCCCGGCGGCACCTCCACCTGCATGCGTCCGGGCGACAGCACCTCCTCATTGACGCCGAGGGCTCCGGTGGCGAAGCGGATGCGGCAGCCCGGCCGCAGGTTGCTCCCCAGCACGGAGAAGGACGTGCCGCGCAGCCGCGAGGCGTCATAGGCGCCGCGAGCGGGCTCGAAGCCTTCGAACGTGGGGAGGGGGCTGAAGGCAGCGCGGCCGCGCTCGTCCGTGGTCCCGAGAGGCGTCGCCACCTCCACGTCGCCGCGGGTGACCCAATCAGGCAGCTTGAAGGCGATCGAGCGCATGGAGTGGCGCACGGGCGGGATGGGAAGGCCGTCCACCCGCAGTATCGTCTGCCCTGCAAGGGTCAGGAAGTCGTCGCCTTCCACGGTGAGCACCTCACCGCGCCGGGCGGCGGCCGGCGTGACGCGGGCGAAGCGCGGTGGCCCCACCGGCAGCAGGGCGTCCGCCGGAGGCAGGGCATTCTGGACCACGGCGCCCACCACGGCCTGAGCGCGGTCATCCACCAGTACCACCAGCGCCGGCTCGCGGGCGGCCAGCCAGGCCAGCGTCCACAGGCGGGCTTCCTCGGCATAGTCGAGCCACGCGGTGGCGTCCGGGAGCTCTTCGAGGGCGGCGGCCACCGCCGGTACGGCGCGTGCCAGCGCCTGAGCCTTGTCCGGGGTGAGGGCGCTCGGAGAGGGCTCCGCGGCCTCGCGCGACTTGGGGACGGAGACGAAGCGCAGGTTGACCTCCGTCGAGGCCTCGACCGATACGTCGCTCTGGTTGGTGGTGGTCGCATTGAGCGGCACGGCGGACAGCTCCGGCGCTCCGCCCCCTTCCGGGTACTGCATGGACAGGCCGATCTTGAGCTCGAGCGTCGTCTCCGGGAGGGTGTAGCCGTGCG
>Ga0134121_10005350_pt1 | contig 10435 bp, 11 predicted proteins | sample KB301_FD_96463 | JGI IMG/M metagenome (GOLD analysis project Ga0134121, IMG submission 96463) | Terrestrial soil microbial communities without Nitrogen fertilizer from Kellogg Biological Station, Michigan, USA - KB3-0-1 | ecosystem: Environmental > Terrestrial > Soil > Unclassified ...
CCGTTCGGTGGAGTTTCATGCCGCTCAGGGTGAGGACCACCCCTACCGCCGCGACCTGCTGCACTTTGCGTCGACTGCCGCCTCAAGCTCGCCAATATCCCGAAACAGAACCGGAATGTTTAACGTGATTTACCGTCCAAGAACAGACCTGCTGTTTTCGGCCGAGTATCGACGATTCAAGACTTCACGACTCGGCGCAAACGGAGACAGGGCCGACCATTTCAATCTTGGCGTGGGTGTGCTGTTTTAATGAAACGAACCGCGAGCCTTTTCGTTTTTGCTCTATTTCTGGGCTGGCTGACTACCGTGCTATTTGCCCAGGGATCCGTGGCCACAGGCCGCCTGAACCTGTTTCGCGCAGATGGGTCGGCGCGTACGGACAGCAATGCCGGTATTGTGGTCTGGCTGACTCCGCTTTCCACCGAGCGGGCGGCCGCTCCAGGCAGCCGCAATGCGTCGCCGCGGCCGAAGATCATTCAGCGCAACAAACGCTTTGAAACACGCGTTCTGGCGATCGAGGTTGGATCGATGGTCGATTTTCCAAACCTGGATCCCTTCTTCCATAATGTGTTTTCTCTGTTCGAAGGCAAGCGCTTTGATCTCGGACTTTATGAGGCGGGGAGCACGAAAAGCGTCCGGTTCGACCGTCCCGGGATTTGTTACATTTTTTGCAACATCCATTCCCAGATGAGTGCCACCGTCGTCGTCGTCGATACGCCCTATTTCATTTTCCTGTCGACTCCCGGAGACTTCCGGATTCCACAACTGCCTCCTGGACGATATCAACTCAACGTCTGGGCTGAGCGATGTTCTTCAGAATCGCTCAAGGCCGTTTCTCGACAGATTACAGTGGAGGGGGCCTCGACGTCCCTCGGGACAATCCGGCTGCAGGAATCGCGAGACCTGGCCACGGTTCATGCCAACAAATACGGGCAGGCTTACGAAACGCCCGTGTTTTCCAGCCCCATTTATACCCAGCCCTGACGATTCCCGCTTGACGTCAACGAGGGGAAGGTGAAGCTCGACATGGAACTGGACCACATTCGCGAGGAGATTTTCGTTGCGATCGTTCCCCGCGCCTCCGCTCCCGACGCGTGCACACTCGAACGGATTCCCGGATGTTTGCGCGTGCGCTCGGTGTTTGAGGACTGGCACGTCGTCGTCGAAGGGACGAACGAAGAAGTGCAAAACTCTTGGGGATTCAGGTCGTTGTGGCGGGTGGTTTGATCGCCGGATATCTCATCAGTCTCGTACTGGCTGTCCATTTCGGCTTGAATGGTTTCGCTTATTCCAGGTTGGGTCTCGCTACGGCGCTCTCGTTGTCTTTTACATATCTGTGTCTCAGCATCCCGCTTGGATTCTGGATGTCTCCGTTCCCTGTTGTGACACAATCGCGGTCGTCAACGCGCCGTCGACATCGAAAGCCCTCGTGGATCATCAGTGGATTACATCGCGTTGGATCGTCCAGGCGACAGAGATTCTCCTTAAGGTGATGCCGGGACAGGTTGCGATGGCTCCCCTCGGCAAGGCGTTCTATGACAATGATGTCTATCTTGGTGACTGCGCGGGGGCCGGACGGGACGTGTTTCTCGCTCTCATGTGTTTCATGATGCTGTCGGCTTTCGCACAGCGGAAGGAACTTTCAACGAAATCGTAGTAAGGCTTGAACGTATACACTACTGGGAGATGAGCCTTTGAGCAGACTTACACTTGTTTTTCTCTTGTTGTCGTCCGCGCTTTACGCGCAGGCACCCCTTGGCGGACCGCCGAACGCGTCAGCGCCGAAGGGCACGATATCGGGCGTTGTCGCGCGTGTGGCGACCGGAGATCCGATCGCTAAAGTAACAGTCACGCTGACACGCGTGAATCCCCAGGCGGGCCCGCTGGCGCCGGCTGCGGCGCCCGCGGGCGCCCGCGGTGCCGGAGCCCCCCCGGCGGGCCAGCCCGGTGCGCCTCAAGTCCAACTGGCTCAGGTTCAGGCCCCGCAACCGTCTTCCAACATAACCGCGACGACCGACGACCAGGGAAAATTCCAATTCAAGGATGTCGAGGCAGGAGCATATCGGCTGGTCGCAGCGCGCAACGGATTCGCCCGTCAGGAATATGGACAGCGATCTCTCAATCGTCCCGGTACTCCGCTCAACATCCGGGCGGGACAGCAGATCACTGACATTGCCTTCCGGCTGACGCCTGCCGGCACGATCAGCGGGCGAGTTCTCGATTCCACGGGCGAGCCTCTGGTTGGGGTCACCGTTCAGGCTCTGCGCTCGAGCTACGACGCGACCGGCAAACGTGCGATGCAGCCCGTCGGTACCGCGCGCACGAACGACCTTGGGGAATATCGTCTCTACTGGATCAATCCCGGGCGCTACTTCGTGAATGCAAATACCGCGCGGTCCTTTGCGGACATCCTTTCTTCGTCGGCCGCCCAGGCGGCCAGCCAGCCGCAGAGCGCCGAGCAGGCGCAAGCTGTCGCCAGCGCCGCGTCCTTGTTTGGGCCGGGCGCCAATCCCAACGAAGTTGCCGCTACGGAGTTTGGGCTGACGTTTTACCCCGGTACGACAGATGCGACTCGTGCGGTCGCCATCGATCTTCAACCCGGAAGCGAGATTCGCGCGATCGATTTCACACTTTCGCGGCAACAGCATGTAAAGCTGTCGGGAAGAGTGATTGACGGCGAGACAGGACGGCCCCCGCAGGGCGCGCAGGTTTCCGCTTCGTTACGCGAAACGACCTCCGCCTCGTCGCCGTTGGATGCGTTCATCGGGGGCGACCCCTCTGCGAACCGTTACAACCCGATGACCGGCGAGTTCGTCGTCCAGAATGTTGCAACAGGGTCTTACTGGCTTCAGGTTATCTCGCAGGCTGCGAATGCGCCGCAGCCTGGAGCCGCCGGGCCGGCCAGCGCCGCAGATGCGTTGGCCATACTCTCAACAATCAATACCGCGCGAATACCGATCGAAGTGGGGAATGCCGATGTCGAGAACCTGATCCTGACGGTGAGTTCCGGGGTTTCCGTTCCTGGAAGAATCCGCGTGGAAGGCGCCCAGTCTGGAACGGCGGGTGTGCTGGACCGTATCGGCGTGACTCTCCAGGGGTCGGGTGGACTGTCGTTCCTGAGTTTGCTTGGGGGCGGGGCTGTCCGTCCGGCAGCCGATGGAAGTTTCTCCATTCCCCGAATCACTGCCGGAGACTACAAGCTCGCCGTGAATGGGCTTGGGCCCAACCTCTACGTCAAAGAGGCGCGCCTCGGTCAGACCGATGCGCTTCAGCCGCTTTCGATTACGTTGCCGATTAATGGATCGCTCGACATTACCTTAGGCTCGAATCCCGGTCAGATTACCGGGAATGTTACGGATGCTGCCCTTAAGCCCGTGAGCGGCGTGCAAGCAGTCCTGATTCCCGACCAATCTCGAAACCGGCAGGATCTTTACAAAACGGCCGTCACGGATCAGGAAGGGCGATTCACGATCCGCGGAATTACGCCGGGCGACTATCGTCTCTTCGCATGGGAGGATATCGAGCCGTTCTCCTACTATGACGCCGCGGTGTTGCGCCAGTATGAGCAGCAGGGAAAGCTGGTCCATATTCAGGAAGGATCGGCGGATTCGGTGGACCTGAAGATCATTCCCGCAATCGCTCCGTAGGCGACATGGGTTAGACTTTGGCGGTTATGAAGAACGCTCTTTCGATCGCCATCGTCTGCACATCGCTGCTTCTGACCGCTTGCACCTCGAACTCAGACAAGACGGAACCTGCGAAGACCGAACCCGCAACAAGTCAGCCTGCGGCCGCCGAACCGCCGAAGACGGAGCCCGCCGCGCCCGAACCCGCAGCCACCGAGCCTGTAAAACCTGAACCTGCCAGGACGCAACCGACAAAGGCAGAGCCTGCAAAGCCCGCTCCTGCAAAAAACGAAACCAAACCCCCAACTCCGAAGGAAGTCACCTTGAGCTCCGGATTGAAAATGACGGATAGCAAGGAGGGTGAAGGGGACGCCGCGAAGACGGGCGATACAGTCTAGGTGCATTACACCGGCTGGCTCTACGAAAACGGTAAGCGCGGAACCAAGTTCGATAGTTCTGTGGACCGCGGACAACCGTTTGAGATGACGATCGGCCGCACAAGTGTTATCAAGGGATGGACTGAGGGGCTCGTAGGCATGAAGGCCGGCGGAAAGCGCGAGCTGATCATTCCTTCGGATATGGCCTATGGCCCCGGAGGCCGGCCGCCGATAATTCCACCGAACTCAACTCTCGATTTTGAGATCGAGATGTTGAAAATCTCAAAGTAAGAAGAAAGAGGAGACTATCTTGAGTTCAGGACTAAAAATCATCGATAGCGTCGAAGGTGAAGGCGATGCCGTGAAGACCGGCAATTTTATTCGGGTGCACTATGCCGGCTGGCTTTACGAGAATGGCATGCGCGGAGCGAAGTTCGATAGCTCCGTCGATCGTGGACAACCGTTTGAGTTCACGGTCGGTCAGGGTGTCATCAGCGGTTGGTCGGAAGGCGTTATCGGCATGAAGACCGGCGGAAAGCGCGAACTGATCATCCCTCCCGCTTTGGGCTACGGCGCCCGCGGCGCCGGCGGTGTGATCCCTCCGAATGCGGTTCTCGATTTTGAAATCGAGCTGCTGAAAATCGTGCGGTGACAGCGATCGCCGCAGTGATCGGCCCCCGCTTCCGTGGCTTATTGAGGCAGTAGAACCGCCACGTCATCATGGAGGGCGGCTAGAGCCGAATCGAGGGTGGCTAATCGTCCTTTGCGCCGCCGGGCGAGTTCAGCCAACCAGGCGTCTGTGACTTGGCTGCTGCCTTGCAGATGACGGTGAGGCACTTTGAGGAAACTCAAATCGTCATGCCACCATTCATGCTTCGGGTGGGCTGTTACTGTCTTGAGCGCGTCCCACGCAGCCGCCGCGCTTCCATCGATTGCGGTTTTCATGTGCACCCGCAGAAGGGTTCCCTGGGTAACCTGGCAGGTCGCAAAACGATCTTGCTTGAGCGCCGCAAACCACCGATGCACGCGATCATGATGCACGTGGGAATCCAGTTGGAGAGCCACGAGGACGTTCCCATCAAGCAGCCAGGTCACGACTCGTCATCCTCTGCCTCTGCGTGCTGCACAGTGTCCGCAGTGACAGCGTGACGGCCGGGAGAAACGGCGAATCCATTGCGTTTCTTTGCTCGTCCGGAGCTCGCGGCTCTTCGCTTCGCGCTCCCAGGCAGGGAACGTTGCAAAAGTCGATTAACAGCGGCGCTGACCGTGCAGTCCTCGGCTTTCGCCAACGATTTCGCCAACGCATAGAGCTCTGGGTCGAGGTTCACGGTTAATCTCATGAGGCAAGTATGGTGCAATGGTGCAGTGGTGTCAATTCAGTGCAGTAGCGTGGCGGGTCTCTCTAGGCCTTCTCGGAGCGTTGCAGCAATACGGCGCCGATGATCACGAGTCCTTTGACGAGTCCCTGCAGGTAAACGGAGACCTGCAGGAGATTCAACATGTTTTGAATCACGCCCAACATCAGGACGCCAATTACTGTTCCAACGATCGTGCCGGATCCGCCTCGCATGCGGGTTCCGCCGATCACGACGGCTGCAATGACATCCAGTTCGTACAGAGTTCCCGAACTCGAGCTGCTGACCGACGAAAGTCTCGACGCGACAAGCAGGGCGGCGATGCCCGTGCACAGTCCCAAAATCGAATAGGTGAGGACCTTTACGCGGTCTACTTTTACCGCCGAATAAATCGCCGACCGCTCGTTCGATCCGATCGCAATGATGTAGTGTCCGAGCTTTGTCCGGTTCAGCACGATCCATGCAACGACGGCGATGGCGGCGAAAATCAAAACGGGCCACGGAAAGAGCAGGGGAACGGGAACTGGGGCTCGCGGCGCCATGTTTGTTCCGGGAATCGGGATGCCGCCGGCGCCCAGAGTCGCGAACAGTTCGGTACTTTGCGACCGGTACTCTCCTCCCGCAACAAGTGCCATTGCAATGGAGCGGTAGGCAGCAAGTCCGCCGAGAGTTGCAATGAACGGCGCAAGTTTGCCCTTCGACACCAGCAGGCCATTGATCACGCCTGCGGCCGTCCCTGCAATCAAGATAACGGCGAAGGCGGCGGCTACGGCCACCCATTCCGCCGTTTTCCCGGCGAGTAGGGAATTCATCACGAGGATGCCAATGCCACCGAGAAACGCCACGAGCGATCCGACGGAGAGGTCGATCCCGCCAAGCGTGATGACGAGCGTCATGCCCATCGCAATGATGCCCACGAAGGAGACCTGCCGGAGAATGTTCAGCAGGTTTTCGGGTCGCATCAGGATGCTTTCGCCCTTCGTGGCGAGCTCATAGACGATAGTAAAGGTGATCAGCGCCGCAAGCGCGGCGGCCGGCACCCACCAGACGGGCCAGTTTTCAATTCGTTTCATGCAGTCGCGGTTTCCAATCCAGCAGCGTGAATGATCTGTTCTTCGGTCGCGCTCTGTCCATCGAGAATCGTGACCAGGCGCCCCGCGCGCATGACGCCGATCCGGTGGCACATCCCGATGAGTTCGTTCATTTCCGACGAGATCATGACGCAGGCCATGCCCTGCCCGGCGAGTTCCTGCAGCAGGTGATAGATCTCCTCTTTGGCGCCGATATCCACGCCGCGCGTTGGCTCGTCGACGATCAGGACCTTCGGCGCGATCTCGAGCCACTTTGCCAGAAGAACCTTCTGCTGATTGCCGCCTGAGAGCGTTTTGACGGGATCCTCCAGTGCACCTGCCCGCAGCCGCAGGCGGATGGCGTGCTCCTGCGTGGCGCGTCGTTGCGCGCCGCGGTCGAGAAGAATGCGCGAGTAACGGGGAAGCGAGACCATCGTGGTGTTATCGATAACGCTCATGTTGAGCGTGAGGCCGGCATCTTTTCGGTCTTCGGGAAGATAGGCAATGCCGAGTTGTGTCGCATCGATAGGACCGGTAATTCGAACGGGCGCGCCATCCAGCTTGATGGTACCTGCCGATCTTCGGCGGAGCCCGACAATGGCCTCCGCCGTTTCCGTCCGTCCTGCGCCGATCAGGCCGGCAAGTCCGAAGATCTCGCCTTCGTGAACGTCGAACGAAACGTTTTCGACCCTTGCCGGCACCGAAATTCCTTCAACCGAAAACGCAATGCTGTCGCGATGAGCTTTTCCAGGCGGGAAATGCTCGGCCATCGAGCGTCCGACCATCAGGGTCGCGAGCTCGCGTTCACTGGTGTTTCGAACCTGTTCTGAATCCAGAGTCGTGACGAACTTGCCGTCGCGCAGCACTGTAATGCGATCGCTGATGCGCAGCACCTGCGGAAGAATGTGCGAGATGAAGACGATCGTCACACCTGCTTTCCGGAGCTGGTCGATGAGTTCGAGCAGCGCGTCCGATTCGTGCTGGGTGAGTGTTGCCGTGGGCTCGTCCATGATCAGGACGCTTGCGTCGTAGGACAGCGCCTTCGCGATCTCGACCATCTGCTTGTCGGCGATGGAGAGGGTGCGGACGCGTCGTGCCGGATCGAGCTTATGTCCGATCCGGTCGAGGAGCCGTCGCGCTTCGGATTCGCAACGCGCGCGCTCGACGATGCCGAAGCGTGTGGGCTCCCGGCCGAGGAAGATGTTGTTGGCGACGGAGAGTTCGTCCACGAGATTCAGTTCCTGGTGGATCATGACGATGCCGCGTTGCAGGGCATCAAGAACTCCGTGCAGTCTGGTGACGGTGCCCTTGACGCGGAGATCGCCCGTCGTCGGTTGCTCCAGGCCCGAAAGGATCTTCATCAGCGTACTTTTGCCCGCGCCGTTTTCACCCACGAGGCCGTGGACCTCGCCCGCGCGCAGCTCAAGGCTCACGCTATCGAGCGCGCGCACGCTGCCGAATTGTTTGGAGACCGAATTAACGGAGATCAACGGTTTGGTCTGATGAGTTCTTCATTGTGAACGCACCGTGAGTATAGCGGCAGTAAGAATCCCATCTCCTCCGGAATCCTTGCGCTTATACCAAGAAACTTGATCGCTGGTCACTCTTGATCTATACGATACCGGTATGAATTCAACTCGAACTCTCCTGAGCGGTTTCCTTGTGGGGCTCGGTTTTGTTTTCGTGATGGCGTTCCCGATCCACGGACAGGCGCCGGACAAGACCATCACCGAAGCCGATTGCACCGCCGCTAGACTCGGCGCGGATATTCCGGCCACTGCGATCGGTGAACCGGTTGCCTCGATCACGTTGAGCGCGCCTCGGTGGAATGCTGGCGGCCAGTTGCCCGCGTATTGCTCGGTGGACGGCGCGATGGCCCCGATGGATAAAAGCGCGTATGGAAGGCCGATCAATTTCCGCGTTGTCCTGCCGGCAAGCTGGACGCGCCATGCGGTTCAAATCGGCGGCGGAGGTTTCGACGGAACCATTCCCGGTCTCACCGGCGGCGAAGCGGCCGTGATGCTGCGGCAAGGTTTCGCAACCTACGGTAGCGATTCCGGACATCAGCAGGGGCCGGGCGTTTCACCCGATTGGACGCTGAGCGACGAGGCGACCAGGAACCTCGGCTACATGCAGCTCAAGAAGACGCACGATGCCGCGATGGTCTTGATGCAGCGCGCTTATGGCGAGCGTCCGCGTTACAACTACTTCGTCGGAACGTCGCAGGGAGGGCGCGAAGCGCTGACCGCGGCGCAGCGCTGGCCCGCGGACTACGACGGTATCGCCGCCAATGTGCCGATCGTGAGTTTCTCGTCGTTGATGCTCGCGCCGGAATGGATTCGCATTCAGGAAAAGCCTGTCGCCAATTGGGTGACGCCGGCCAAGGTCAATGCGATACGTACTGAATTTGTCCGCCAGTGCGACAAGCTCGACGGACTCGTGGACGGCATCATGAACAACTACATGGCGTGCCGGGCGACTTTCGATATGAGCCAGGGAGATCCGAATCGCAACCCGTGGTCGGCGAAGCGGTGTCCGAACAATGTGGATCCCAATCCCGCGGACACCAGCGCCGTCGCCTGTCTTACCGATGGCCAGATCTCGACCTTGAAACTCGTTTACAGCCGCTATCGCTATGCTACGCCGCTTGCGAATGGCGTGAAGACCTTCGGCATGTGGGTGCCCACCACCGATCCTTCAGGCAGCGGCCTCATCCTGCCGAATCGCTTCAAAGGGCAGGAAGGCGCGGACGCCAATGCGGCAATGCACTCGCACCTCGGGGTGCTGGGGGTTACGGGTTTCCTGATGAAAGACGTCAATGCGAACCCGTTGGACTACGTCGAGGGTGGCCGTTGGAACGCGCGCCGCGAAGAGTTGTCGCCCTGGCTGGACGGGACAAGCCCGGATCTTTCGGCGTTTGCACGCCGCGGTGGGAAGATGATCGTCGCCATTGGAACCAACGACACCCTCGCGTCGCCGGGCTCGCAGATGGATTATTACCAGGCGCTCATCGACAAGATGGGACGCACTCAACTCGATACTTTCGCGCGCTTGTACGTCATACCCCAGGTCGGCCATGGTTTGACGGGACGGAATTATGAAACCGATGGCGATGGGAAAACGATTCCTGCCTCGGCAATTCCGAGTACGTGGGATCGAGTAAGCCTCTTGACGGGATGGGTGGAGCGCGGCGTCGCGCCGAAAATGTCGGAGACCGTGACGGCCGGCGAGAAGAGTCTGCCTCTCTGCTCGTATCCCAGCTATCCGAAGTACATCAGCGGACCGGCGAACGCGGCCAGTTCCTATGCATGCTCTGCGCCCTGATCAGACAGTTTCCAGGCACGGATTACACGGATCTAAATCCTCGCATTCCGTGGCCAATTACTTGTCCCGGGCGAAGAGTAACTCCGGCGTATTTCGGGGACGGTCGGCGTAATTCGGGGACGGTCACCAAATTCAGGTGTGCGGGACCAAATCTGCGGCGCGTTTAGAGCGCCGTTACGCGTCTTCGCAATTCTCCAATGCTGCGTCTCCGATCGAGGAAGCATCATTGCGGTATGCTGCCTTCGCCAGCCGTGAGCGCGATAAAAAGCGTGAACGTCTTTCGCTGCTGTTAAATTCACGATTAAGAAACCCGCTAAACCCTGCTGCAGAGTCTCTAGAAGTTTTTTGCCGATACCTCGTCGCTGGTAGTCTGGATGAACAATCAAATCGACAATGCTCGCATAGTATCGGCCGTCGTCGATCGTTCGGGCAAAACCGACAAGCTTTGTGTCCTCGAAGGCGAAACTTTTGAAGCCACTTTTGGCAAAAGCGCTGCGAACATCCTCCAGGTTTCTGCGGCCCCACCCAACTGCGGCGAAAAGTTCTACAACCTCATCCCACTGTCGGTAGCAAGTGAAAATGTCCGGTTTTTGTAGCAAGTGATCTGTCCGGTTTAGTTGTTTGTTGGTTAACCGTCGCCGAGCCTGTGGGAACTGTGCGAAACGCCAGCAGGCGTTTTGCAA
>Ga0134121_10005352_pt1 | contig 10435 bp, 9 predicted proteins | sample KB301_FD_96463 | JGI IMG/M metagenome (GOLD analysis project Ga0134121, IMG submission 96463) | Terrestrial soil microbial communities without Nitrogen fertilizer from Kellogg Biological Station, Michigan, USA - KB3-0-1 | ecosystem: Environmental > Terrestrial > Soil > Unclassified ...
CCGATTCACTCCGCCGCCCGGCAATATCTCGATGCGGCCGGCCGCAAGATGAACCAACTCGGTGATCAATGCCGCGCCTTGCAGCGCGGTGGTCTGCTGACCGCTCGTGAGAACCCGGCGAAAACCCAGCGCAATTAGCTGCTCCAGTGCCTCCAGAGGCCGTGCCGTGACATCGAACGCGCGATGAAAGACCGCAGGCACTTCGCCCATTTGCCTGCGCAGCGCCCCGCAGCGGCGCTCGTCCACGGTCCCGTCTTCCCGAAGAATGCCGAAGACAATCGCGCCAGCGCCGTGGGCCAAAAGCAGATCGAGATCGCGGCGCATGACTTCAAAGTCGCCGTCGCTGTAGGCAAATCCGCCTGGACGCGGCCGCAACATGGCAACTACGGGCACTTGCACCGCCCGCTTGACTTCGACCAGTGTCCCCAGCGACGGCGTTAGCCCGCCCAGGGCCAGCGCGGCGTTGATTTCCAGCCTGCCCGCCCCACCGCTCTGGGCAGCAATGGCGTCATCAACCGACGCAACGCAGACTTCCAACAATATGGGGCGAATGAGCTTTGACATGGTTCTTTGCAGCAATGGCTCCATTTCTCACTTTTAATCAAAAACCACCGTTTTCCTCTCGTAAACCAGCACCCGATGGGCAATATGCCACCGCACCGCCCGCGACAGCACCATCTTTTCCAAATCGCGGCCCTTTTGAATCACGTCCTCCAGCCCGTCACGATGCGAGACGCGAACCACGTCTTGCTCAATAATTGGGCCTTCGTCCAGATCCTGCGTAGCGTAGTGGCTGGTGGCGCCGATAAGCTTCACACCGCGTTCAAAAGCTCGATGGTAAGGTCTGGCTCCGCTGAAGGCCGGCAGGAACGAGTGGTGCACATTGATGATCCGCCGGGGGTAACGGGTCACGAAGTCTTGCGAAAGCACCTGCATGTAGCGAGCCAGCACAATCAAGTTAATCGCGTGCTGTTCCAACAAGGCCACCTGCCTTGATTCGGCCTGGGCTTTGTTGGCGGCATCGACCGGTACGTGGAAGTACGGCACACCGTAAAAGTCGGCCCAGCGCTGGGCGTCCGGATGGTTGCTGATGATGAGCGGGATGTCACAGGCAATTTCGCCGCTCTGACGGCGATAGAGCAGATCGACCAGGCAATGGTCATATTTCGACACAAACAGAGCGACGCGCGGTGGCATGTCCGACCGCTCCACGCGCCAGCGCATCTGAAAGCGCTCGGCGATGGGGGTGAACTGACGCACACATTCTTCAAGACCGAGATCGAAACCGGCGAGGTCCCACTCGACGCGCATCAGGAACAGACCGCTCTCCGCGTCCTGGTGCTGATCAGCGTGCAAGATGTTGGCATGGTGCCGATAGAGAAAATCGGCGACGGCCGCAACGATACCCTGACGGTCGGGGCAATCGATAAGGAGGATGCCGGTGTTTGCCATGATTGTAACCCCTCACCCCAACCCTCTCCCCGCGGCGGGGAGAGGGAGTCGCTAATTGCTGATTGTCCGTCCCCCATCCACCGGCAAACAGACGCCGGTCACAAAATCGTTTTCAACGAGAAACAGCACGGCGTTGGCAATGTGCTGCGGCGTGCCCTCGCGTTTGACGAGTGTGCCGGCTATCGCTTGACGCCGTTCCGCCTCCGGCAAATCGGGCGGCAGCATCACCGGCCCCGGCAAAATGCAATTGACACGCACCCGTGGATTACGCGATGCCAACTCGACCGCGAAGGTTCGCGTCAGTGTCGGGATAGCGCCCTTGGACGGGAAATAAGCCGCATAATGGAGATAGGGACGCTCGATGGCCCAATCGGCGAAGTTGACGATGCAGCCGCCGTCCGTTTGCTTCACCATTGCCAAGCCGGCGTGTTGGCAACACAAGAAGGTTCCAAGTGTGTTGGTCTCAAAAAAGCGTCGCACATCCGCCGCCGTGACATTTTCCAGCTGCTGAGGTTTCCAAACAGCTGCCGTGTTGACCAGCACGTCAACCCGGCCGAAATGAGACATGGTTTGGGCAATCATTGCCTTGACGGCATTTTCATCGCCAAGGTCGGCCTGAATCGCAAGGGCTGGGGTGCCCTGGCGCTGGTAATTGGCGACGCTTTCGGCCGCGTCCGCCGCGGAGCCGCGAAAATGGATGACTAATGCATAGCCCTTTTGCGCCAGAGCCTCGGCAACATGAGCTCCGACGCGGCGTTTGCCGCTGCCTGTAACGAGGGCGACTTTGGATGGCGTGTTCATGCGTGGTGTCCCTGCGTTTAGCGTTCCATAAATTAGTGTAGCCGCTCGGGCGGAATGAGGGATTTATGCGTGCCGTATTGCAAAGAGTTTCCGAGGCCCGCGTCAAGATCGACGGTGAAACTGTCGGCGAGATCGGCGTTGGTTTACTGGTTTTGCTCGGCGTAACCCACGCCGACACGCCGGAGAACGCACAATGGCTCGCCGACAAAGTGGTGGGCCTGCGCATCTTCGAGGACGACGAAGGCAAGATGAACCGCGATGTGATCGAAGTCGGCGGCGGTATCTTGGTCGTCAGCCAGTTCACGCTCTACGGCGATTGCCGCAAGGGGCGCAGGCCGAGTTTCATCGAAGCGGCCCCGCCGGCATTGGCGATCCCGTTATATGAAGCCTTTGTCAATGCCGTGAAAGCTCGCGGCGTACCGACGGCGACCGGCCGTTTTCAAACGATGATGCGTGTGGAGTTGGTCAATGAGGGGCCGGTGACGGTAATTGTAGACAGCAAGTGACTTGGCAAATCCTGACAAACTATTCCAGCAAACTCTTGCACAATGCGCGCTCACCCCTGATAATCTCCCCAACCTCTCACAAAGCCAGTGCCACAGTGATTGGGGCGGCGTGACGATCATACTGCGCGAAAGGGTACGCATGTTTTTTCAACAGTTATTTGCCAAGAAATCGTTGGAAGTCCTCGCGGCCGAGGCGTCGGGCGAAAACCGCTTGCGGCGGATCTTGGGGCCGATTGGATTGACATCGCTGGGGGTTGGCGCCATCATCGGGGCCGGTATTTTCGTCATGACGGGCCGGGCCGCAGCTCAGGATGCCGGGCCGGCGATCATGCTTTCCTATGTCGTTGCTGGTTTGGGTTGCCTTTTCGCAGCTCTTTGTTATGCCGAATTCGCCTCCACGACTCCCGTGGCCGGCAGCGCCTACACCTATGCATATGCCACGCTGGGCGAAGTGTTCGCGTGGTTTATCGGCTGGGATTTGGTGCTGGAATATGCCATGGCCTGTGCTGTGGTGGCTGCGGGGTGGGCCGGTTATTTCAATTCGTTTTTGGGAATATTCAATTTAGAGATACCAGCCTTTCTCTGCTCGGACCCATTTACCACGCATGGCGATTCCATCATGAATTTGCCGGCGGTATTGATTATCGTGGCTTGCACGGTCATTTTGGTGATCGGCATTCGCGAAAGCGCGGGCATGAACGCCATCTTGGTCGGCATCAAAATCGGCGTCGTCATTTTCGTGATTGTGGTGGGATGGTCCTATGTCAATCCGGATAACTGGACCAAGATTCCAACCGAAAAACGCATTACCGCGGAAGGCCGGTTTGCCCCAGACCTTGCCAGGGATTACCTCGAAGAACAAAAAGTGCCCAAAGCGGAGCTTAAGGAAGCGTCGAAAAAACCGGGTGGTCAAGCCCTTGCAGTTTACCTCGTCCAGCGTGAAGAGGAAACGACCAAGAAGAAGCTCACCGAGGATGAGCAGAAGAAGTTGTTTACCAGTGTTTCGGCCAAGGAAGGCGCCGTGATCGAGATGCCCGTTACAAAGGAAGATCAAGCAAAGGCTGCCGCGGTCGTCAAAAAACTGGAAACCAAAGTCGACGAATACCGAACCGAAAAATGGGGTGTGCTGGCGCTGGTGGGCGTCGATAAATCCCTCAGCAAGATTGACGACAACACTCGCAGCAATTTCATGCCCTACGGCTTGTCAGGCATCATGTTGGGCGCGTCCATTGTCTTCTTTGCTTACATTGGTTTTGACGCCATTTCTACCCACTCGGAAGAAGCCAAGAACCCCTCGCGTGACCTGCCCATTGGCATATTGGCTTCTCTAATCCTTTGCACGATTTTGTACATTGGTGTGGCGGCGACCATAACAGGAATGGTGCCTTACCCCGACATCAATACCCACGCGGCGGTATCCGAGGCGTTTATTGAACGTGCCGCCACGGACAAAACACCGCTGCTTAATGTGGCGGGCGCCTTGATCGCCACCGGGGCCCTGGCTGGCTTGACGAGCGTGTTGCTCATCACTTTCCTCAGCCAGGCGCGCATCTTTCTTGCGATGGCGCGCGACGGGTTGTTGCCCCCCCGCATTTTCGCTTCTATACATCCGAAGTTTCGCACGCCGCATATTTCGACGATGCTCACCGGTGGCATCATCGCCGTGGTGTCTGCGTTTACGCCAATCGAAGATCTGGAGTTGATGGTCAATATCGGCACCTTGGCCGCGTTCGTCGTGGTTTGTGCCGCCGTTCTATTGTTGCGCATTCAACGCCCCGATGCTCACCGGCCATTCCGCTGCCCCTTGGTCTTTGTGGTAGCCCCCTTGGGCATTGTCGTGAACTTGATAATGATGTTGTTCCTCCCGCCGATTACATGGCTGCGCTTGATCATTTGGTTGGCAGCCGGTTTGGTCATTTACTTTTGCTATGGCTATTGGAGGAGTACCGTCGGCCGGAGAATGCGCGGCCTCGAAGTCGAACACATCGACATCCCCAACCTCGGCCACGGACACTAACCCTAACCCTTTACGCTTAACTGCTGCCCAAAGAACATCATGGCCACAGACGCGCAGACTCCCCATTTTCAGCAAAAACTCGGCCTCTTCGACGCCACCATGCTCGTCGCCGGCAGCATGATCGGCTCGGGCATTTTCATTGTCTCGGCTGACATCAGCCGTGATGTCGGCTCGTCGGGTTGGCTGCTCTTGATCTGGATTCTGACCGGCGTCATCACCATCATGGGCGCTCTCAGTTATGCCGAGCTGGCCGCCATGATGCCGCACGCGGGCGGGCAGTATGTCTATCTTCGCGAGGCTTACGGGCCGCTGTGCGGGTTTCTCTATGGGTGGACGTTTTTTTTGGTGATTCAGACGGGGTTCATCGCGGCGGTGAGCGTGGCGTTTGCGAAGTATCTCGGCGTCCTGGTGCCGTCACTGGGCACTGACAATGAACTGTGGAAGCACGCCTTCGATCCAGTCATTGATCGCGGCTTTGAGTTGCCCTGGTTGCCCGAAGGTGATAGGTGGGTTACCTTTTTCAAACGCGAAAAATTCGCCATTAGCGCTGGTCAATTGGTGGCCGTCGTTGTCGCCGCGGTGTTAACCGGGGTCAACTGCTTCGGCGTTCAGGCAGGCAAAGTGGTTCAGAACACGTTCACGGTGACCAAGCTGCTCAGTTTGGGGCTGATGATTCTCCTGGGCCTGACGATCGCCATGCACCCCACGACTTTTCACAACAATTTGACCAACATTTGGAACGGCATCTGGGACACGAAGCAATATGAAGCAGTGAGCAAGCTCGCTCCATCGTCGGCAATGGCGGTGTTCATGGTCGTGGCGGCCGCGATGGTCGGCTCGCTGTTCTCCTCGGATTCGTGGAACAATGTTACCTTTACGGCCGGTGAGACCAAGGATCCCAAACGCAATTTGCCGCGCAGTTTGGCTTTGGGCACGATCATCGTTACCATTCTTTATTTGCTGGCAAACGTCTCCTATCTTGCTGCATTGCCGATTCAGGGCAATGAAAAAGAAGCGGAAAAACTGGAAGCGCTGGCCAAAGACGAAAAAGATCCCGCCAAAAAACGCGACTTGGACGAGCATGCGACGATTGCCCGCGGCATCAATCATGCCAAAGACGATCGCGTGGGCACCGCGGTTCTGGAAAGCGCCACCGGCCCCATTGGCGTCGGAGTCATGGCCATCGCCATTATGATTTCAACTTTCGGCTGCGTGAACGGCTTGGTGCTCAGCGGCCCGCGCCTGTATTACGCCATGGCCCAAGACGGTGTCTTTTTCCAATCGGTTGGCAAGTTGACCAATCGCGGCGTGCCAGCCGTGGGCCTGGTGCTGCAATGCATATGGTCGATCGTGCTCATTTTCTCAGGAACCTACGGGGACCTGCTCGACTACACCATTTTCGCTGCGCTTCTTTTTTATGCCGTGACCGTGGCGGGGCTTTTCGTCCTGCGGAAAACGCAGCCCAACGCAGAACGCCCCTATCGGGCGCTCGCTTACCCTGTGCTGCCGGCCCTCTATGTGGTGTGTTGCACCGTCATCATGCTCGATTTGCTGATCGTCAAACCGGTTTACAGCTGGCCGAGCTTCTTCATCGTGCTGGCGGGGATACCGGTGTATTTTTTGTGGCGGGGAAGGCGGCAGGAAAGCTTTGGAGTGCGGTAATTTGTCACCGCTTTTTAGCGACTGAATTCAATGAGATTTCCCTTCCACTTTACCCGGCGTAGTCGGCTTGGAGGCACAGATTAGCATTTGAAAATGCGCTCGCTCGAAAGCGGTGACAAGTCACCGCATTCTAAAGGATCGCTAGCCTTCAACAACATGCATTTCTCTCCAGTGCTACTTCCCCACTAGCGCTAACGCCTCGCGCACAATATCCCCCGCCGTCAGCCCATATTTCACTAATAACCCGTCGGGGCTGCCCGATTCCGCGAAGGTGTCGCCCACCGAAACAAACCGCATCGGCACCGGATGCTGCCGTGCTGCCGATACCGCCACGATGCTGCCGAGTCCGCCGTGCAGCAAATGCTCCTCCGCGACCAGGATTTTGCCGGTATCGCGTGCCGCTGCCAGCACCGCCGCGTCATCAAGTGGCTTGACGGTGTGCATGTCCAGCACACGAGCCTGGACGCCTTTCTCGGCCAATCGGTTCGCGGCTTCCAGCGCAGGGGCGACCATCAAGCCGTTGGCGATAATCGTCAAATCCTTGCCGTCACGCAGCTGGTTGGCTTTGCCGAGCTGAAACGGGCAATCGCCTTCGTAAATGATCGGCACATTCGGCCGGCCAGCCCGCAAATAAGCCGGCGTCTTGATCCGTGCCAGCGCTTCCACGGCCTTGTGCGTCGACGGCTCATCGGCGGGGACGACCACCGTGAAATTGGGCAGCGAGCAGGCGAGGCTCACGTCCTCGATGCCCATTTGCGAGGGGCCGTCTTCGCCAATCGAGATACCGGCGTGTGTACCGACCACTTTAACGTCAATGCAAGGAAACGCCACTGACATGCGCAGCTGATCGTAAGCGTTGCACATGACGAAACAGGCGAAACTGCTCAGCCAGGCTCGTTTGCCGGCACAGGCCAGGCCGGCGGCAACGCCGACGAGGTTGGATTCGGCGATGCCCACATTGAAAAAACGCTCCGGGAACTTCTTGGCGAAGTGTTCCGTGCGCGTGGAATTGTTGACGTCACCGTCAACAACGACGGTGTCAGGATATTGCTCGCCGATCTTTGCCAAAGCCAGGCCGAAGGCCTCGCGAACTGATTTGCCGGGTTTCATTTCAAAGTCCCCAAAATTAGTTGATTTGCTCATTACTACAGATAACTCCTGGCTCCGGAAATGACCGCCATGAGCCGTAGCAACATGTTGGCGACTTTAATGATCCACGCGACCACCAGCCCCACCACGATGAGGCCGCCCACGATCAGGTGTGTTTTGAAGCCTATTACCGCGGCCAGGATGATGCCGATGGCAAAATAAAATGGTGTGCCGACGACCACGCTAACGCTGAAATGCAGCAGTGATTGGGTTTCCTCGATCATGTTGTCGTCCTCGTAGTAACGGAAGATGGCCTTCAAAAACATCAAAAACAAAATCCAGGCCACCAGCATCATCAACAAGGCCCCAATGGACCCGGCGATTGCCATGTTGCCCATCACCGCCGCCGGCCCGGTCCGGGCCGCCGCCTTGGCGCCGCTCGCCATTGACGCAGCGATGCTGATCATTTGGCAACCGCCATAGATGACGAGTCCCGCCGCGTCCAGGGCGAAAGAAATGATGATAAGCTCTTTGCCACCGGTTTTTCGCGGCACCCAGGCGCACAGCAACGAGCCGGCCACTCCTAGCACCGGCGCCATGGCGAAAAGGATGAAATACAGCATGGCGAAGATTCTGCTGACAACGGCAGCACCCTGGCTGGGAGCTTGTACCGCAAAGAACGCCAAAAAAACCGCGAACGTCAGGGTAAGCATGCTGGCCAAAAAACACAGGATTTTGGCATAGTGAAATGTGAGGCCAATGCGCGTCAGGAACATCCGTTGATGTTTGGGAACGGCGTCTTTCTTTTTTCGCGGCCTGGAGTCCCTCTCACGCGAAACTCCCGATTCGTTCACCACCTCGACGTCAGTGACCTCCACGGGGTTGTTGGGCAAAGGTGGCGGCAAAACAGTGGGTTGCGCCGGAGCATCCACCAACATGACGATCTGGCACAAGGGACAACGTATTTGCTGGCCCAGGTGCGCCTCTTCGATTTGAAGTACGTGACCATTGGGGCAGCGGATTTGGAAATTCATTGGGGCCTCGCGGCCTGCTCGCCGGAATGTCATTCCACGGGTAAGGCCGCGTACTTTATTTTAGCCTATTTCCGCTAAAGCCAGTTTCTCCTCATCCTTGGTCAGTGGTTTGCCATGGTGGTTGGGATCACTCGCCAATATCTTCTGAATCGGATAGCCCTTCACCGTCCGTGCTACAATGGCACTGGGCCGTCCCTTGGTTTTCGCCGCTTTTTCTAGCGCATCTAACACGGCATTCAAATCGTGCCCATCGATCTCCTGGGCAAACCAGCCAAATGCCTCAAACTTTGGCGCCAGCGGCCGGAGGTCCAGCACCTCGGTCGTCTTGCCCGTCTGCTGGTAGCCGTTTTGATCGACAATGGCGACCAGATTGTCCAGCTTGTATTTGTGGGCCGACATTACCGCTTCCCACACCTGGCCTTCGGCGACCTCGCCGTCTCCGGTCATCACATAGACGCGATAGTCACGCTTATCCAGCTTGGCCGCCAGGGCATGGCCGACGCCTAGGGATAAACCCTGGCCGAGCGACCCGGTGCTAGCCTCTACGCCAGGAAGACGCCGCATGTTGGGATGGCCTTCGAGCGGGCTGCCGAGTTTACGCAGCGTCGGCAGCTGATCGGTCGGAAAATAGCCGGCTTCCGCCAAGCAGGCGTAAAGCAGCGGAGCGGCGTGGCCCTTGCTGAGAATGAAGCGATCACGCTCAGGCCAGGTCGGGTTTTTGGGATCGTGCTTCATCACGCCGCCGAAATACAGGGCGGCGGCGATCTCCACTCCAGACAGCGAACTGGTCGGATGCCCGGAGCCGGCGGTCGTGGTGCTGGTGATGATCTCGCGACGGATCTGTTTGCACTTGGCCTGTAAGTCGGCCATGGACAGTTTGGGTGCGGCTGGCACGGCGTGAGTTCTCCCGAAAGAGTATGGATTACTGAGCGCAACCGTTGTTGAAGATACACAGGGGCTACCGGTTTGGCGAGGATGAATGTGAAAGTGTGGAAGTGCAGTCGGGCAGCAATTCAGGTAGCTTGTGCCACCATGTGCGATCTTACTTTTTGGGCAAAGGAATGGGCGGCGGCGGGTTGGCGGGGCCTATCTTGGGATCATCTTTGGCAGTAACCTGCTCGGTGGGCAGCTGACCGCTGCGATTCGTGCAGCCTCCGAGAGGGGCCGCGAGCAGTGCACAGGTCAGAGCTGACGCCAACATTCGTACCATCATGTTCGCTCGTTGCTGGGTCAGCTCACTCCAGGCTGGTCCAATCGGCCACGGAGCCGTCATGCCAACCAGACAGGAAGATATAGGTCAGATTCTCGTTGTTGTTTAATCCGGTCCGCAATGCCTTGACTGCACCATCGGCGAAGGCGAAATAGCAAATCCCTTCATGCTTGCTGCCAAAGGTGTACCACTGGGCGTCACGCGGCAGTCCCCAACCGGTGGGAAGGGCGCCGCAACCCATCCAGCCATAAGCAAAGGCCTGGGGCTCGGCGTCACCGCCGCCGAAGCGAGCATAGCCGACGGTGACCTCGCCAAACATCAGCGTATTGGCAGCGCCGTCGGCCGCCGTCAAGTCCGTTATTTTTATTTTGGTGCGATTGCAAAAGATGCCGTCGTAGGTGGAATTCACCCGTCCGAGATAGCCGGCCACTCCCAAGTAGTTGGTTCGTCCCAATGGCCGATGCTCCGACCCCGTGGCGCGCAATGTCGGGAATTGAGTGTCCGGATCGACGTATGTGTGGAGCAGGGTGAATACGTATGCCACGTCTTGGTCGGCAATGTCCGCCGGGCAAAGGTAACTGGCAATAGTGGCGCCCGCGATGGTATTGGCAACGGGCCGCTCGCGCCAGTCTGGCGCTCCGGGAGCACTGTCAAACGACTGAAA
>Ga0134121_10005354_pt1 | contig 10431 bp, 10 predicted proteins | sample KB301_FD_96463 | JGI IMG/M metagenome (GOLD analysis project Ga0134121, IMG submission 96463) | Terrestrial soil microbial communities without Nitrogen fertilizer from Kellogg Biological Station, Michigan, USA - KB3-0-1 | ecosystem: Environmental > Terrestrial > Soil > Unclassified ...
CAAGGCGATGCATGGTAGGATGGTGTGCAGTTCGGTGTCCTGCTGGCACCGGTAACGAGGTCGATCATGCCCCATACCCGCTACTCCAGCGACGAGATCGTCGAAGGCGGTCAAGCGCTCTACGACCGCGAGATTCGCGACGAGCTTGATGCGAGCGCCCGCGGCAAGTTCCTCGTCCTGGACATCGACGAGATCGACGCCGACGAGCGGGCAGCCCTGAAGCGGGCTAGGAGGAGACACCCCGCCGCCGCCTCGTCGCCCTGTACCTCCTCTGCATCGGGCGGCCTACCGCCTACCGCTTGGACCACACTCTTCGTGTGCCGCCTCTCCTCGCCGGCTCCGGGGCCATGATCGACACTTGAGGCTGGTGCAAATAGAGCGAGCGTGCGATAATTCAGCCATAATGGTAAGCGAGCCCACCTTCGTATCCATTGGTAGGCCGACAGGCACGATTGATGTCCGCCTAAGTTACAGGATCGTCGAGCTCTTTTCTGAAGGACTTTATGCAAGCCCCAACAAGGCTATCGAGGAGCTGGTTGCCAATTCCTTCGATGCTGGCGCACTGCGGGTTCAGGTTTTGCTGTCGCCCAACCTTCATGAACAAAACTCAACAATCGTGGTTATCGACGATGGCGAGGGTATGGATGCTGAAGGGCTCAAGGAGCATTGGCTAATAGGCATTAGCAACAAGCGGCGTCTAGCCGACCTCCCGCGAGGTCGTCAGCAAATCGGCAAGTTTGGCATTGGTAAACTTGCGACCTATGTGCTAGCTGGCCGTTTGACTCACCTCAGCAAACGACATGGAAAATATTTCTCAACGTCCATGGACTATACAGCAATCGCGACGCGGGTGACCAAGGAGATCGAGCCCAAGACACCGATCAAGATTCCTCTGCGAGAGCTGAGCGAGGTGGAGGCGAGGCAGGCGCTCAAATCATGGACCGAAACGGAAGCCTTCAAGGCATCTGGGATGGTGCTTTTTGGCAAGGGTGCGCCAGCATCGTGGACAGCCTCTGTTATGTCGGCGCTCAAGCAGAAGGTACACGAAATCAAGCCAGGCATGCTCGAATGGCTACTGCGCACCGCCTTGCCCCTCCGGCCGGATTTTGGCATCTGGTTGAACGGCACTAAGCTCGTTCCGAGTAAACAAGGGAAGGGTTTGCTGAAGAGGTGGATTTTAGGCAAAGACCTAGTTCAGTTACCTAAGCCCAGCCCAAAGGGTATATCGGCGTCGGAAGACCCGGGCGTTGACAAGTCAAGCGAGCACAGATTCGGGCTTGACGTCCCTAGTCTCGGCCGCATCACTGGTTACGCGGAGGCCTACAAAGATCTCCTGACAGGAAAGTCAGACGAACTCGGGAGGAGCTACGGGTTCTTCGTCTATGTATTTGGTCGGCTTGTCAACGTTGTCGATGGACATTTTGGGATCTCTCCTGACGAACTGCGGCACGGCACATTCGGGCGCTTTCGGTTGGTTGTCCACATGGACGGCCTCGATAGGGAGCTTCGCTCGAATCGGGAGGCAATCAGTGAGGGACCACTTCTGGCAGCGGCGCAGGACGTGCTCCGTGCGATCTTCAATGCCGTACGACCTACGTTGGAGAGGCACGATAGAGACGAAGAACCAGGAGCAAAGCTGGCCCGGAAACTCGCAGCCAGCCCTGCAAGCCTTTCTCGTCGTCCCATTGTCGAACTCGCCCGTGCCGTAGTTGAAGGTAAGGCTACGTCGCGCTACCTGATCGTCCCTGAGCATAGGACCGTTGCGGAGCGACAGGCGTTTGTTGGCTCGCTTGAGAATCGGGCGAATGACGCAGATCAGTTCGTTACCGGCTTGACAATAGACTATAACGGATCTCCAGATGGCGGAATCGCCCGATACGACACTGTAACAGGTGATCTTAGAATAAATGCATGGCATCCATTCGTGGCGACTTTTCATGATGAGTTTGCGAGTAAGGGAGTGGGCCAGCCTCTGGAATTGCTCGCTATGGCCGAGGTATTAGCGGAAGCACATCTCCACACAATTGGAGTGAGGTCGGGACACATCGACGAATTTCTCTCAGTGCGTGACCAACTGCTTCGCAACCTCGCTAATGAATCGGGCCGACAGAGCTGCTTTGCTATAGCGCTTGCTCTTCAGGATGCCAGGAACAACCCATCTGCACTGGAGCAGCGGCTATGTTCCGCGTTTGCAAGCTTGGGTTTTGAGGTCACTCCTATAGGGGGAAAGGGTCAACCGGACGGTGTTGCAACCGCCTTTTTGCCTGCCGACGATAAGGGTACCCCGCAACAATATGCGGTAAGCTTAGAGGCCAAGAGCCAGCAGAGCGACGCTAGAAAGGTAGCCGCAGGAAGGGTGAACGTGTCAGCGATAATTCGGCAACGTGATGAGTACAAGTGCCAGCATGCTGTCGTGCTCGCTCGTGCCTTCCCCACCTCAAGGGGGGACGCCTCGGCTCTCGCGAAGGAGATTGATGACGACCGCAGGAAGACGTCTGCGATCGGAGAACCAAAAACAATTACGTTGATAACCATTGCCGACTTGGCTGAGCTTGTTCGGCTTCGGCCGGTCAAGCAACTCGGGTTACGGAAACTGCGGGAATTGTTCGACAAGTGTCGGTTGCCAGAGGAAAGTGCAGCTTGGGTAAAGTCAGTCAGAGAAAGACGGGTTAAGAAACCACCGTATGCCAAGATTGTAAATGCGATCGAGCAGCTACAGAAGAGGAGGAAGATGGCCCCAGTCAAATATGCAGCACTGGCTAACGAGCTCTCTCATCTCGCGCCACCGATCGAATATGAAACCGATGAAGAGCTGATGGAGATCTGCAGAGCAATGGCGCAGATGGCCCCGGGGGCCCTGTTTGCCGGCCCACAGACCATTGAATTGGACCAGAGCGCAGCCAACGTCATTTCTGCGATCGAATATGCCATGAAGGAGTATCCGAGCAGCTAGCCTAATTGGTTCAATGCTGCTCGATAAATGTTGACTAAAACCTATGAGCCATCTCCATAAGAAGACCATATACGAAGTCCTCGGCCGAGAACCAGTTCATCCTTTTCCGGCGCGGATGGCGCCGGGAATTGCCCTTGAGATCGTAGCGGAGGCCAAGGAGCCGCTCCGAGTTCTCGATCCCATGATGGGGTCGGGGACAGTCCTTGCTCTGGCATGCTCAAAGGGACACCGGGCGATTGGTGTCGACATAGATCCTCTTGCCGTCCTCATTTCAAAGGTCTGGACAAGAGCTATCGACCCTAAAGAGGTATGCGAAAGGGCGGCTGAGATCCTTAAGCGTGCCCGCGGCGTGTTCACAACGCTGAGAATTCGTGATGCGTACCCTCCGAATGCAGACCTGGAGACCCGCCGCTTTGTCGCTTACTGGTTCGATGGCTACGCCCGGCGGCAACTAGCCTCGCTGGCACTTGCGATTGGAGGCGTTGCAGACGAGGATGTACGTGATGTCCTCTGGTGCGCCTTTTCTCGCCTCATCATCACCAAGCAAGCCGGTGCTTCGCTAGCGAGAGACCTTTCGCACAGCCGTCCTCACAGAGCCTTTAAACGCGCGCCAGTAAAACCATTTCGGAAGTTTATTTCGGCGACATCTCGTGTGGTAGAGAACTGCATAGATAGAAAGAATAAAGGCTGCGAGCCGACACCAGACATCTATGAGGGAGATGCGCGGAATCTACCTTTAGCAGATGGATCGGTCGATCTTATCCTTACATCGCCACCCTATCTAAACGCGATTGACTACTTGAGATGCAGCAAGTTTTCGCTCGTCTGGATGGGGCATACGATTGCTGAGCTCCGGCAACTGCGGACAGAGAGCGTCGGGACCGAAGCCGGCAGAGGTGCTCTCCAAGACGAGGAGATACGGAAGATTATTTCCAAATTGAAACTTGTTCCAAGTTTGAGAGCAAGGGATGAGTCTATTCTTGTGCGATATATCGTTGATATGCGCCGAGCCGTGCGTGAGGTTGCACGCGTACTATCGCCGAGGGGTAGAGCCGTTTACGTGATTGGCGAAAACACCGTCCGGGGAACGTTCATCCGCAACGCCGTGATCGTTTCTGCTGTCGCGGAGCTTTCCGGTCTAAGATTTGAAGAACGCCGTGTGCGGACGTTACCTGCGAATCGGCGATACCTACCTCCGCCATTGCCAGGGAGCAGTGCTGCGGGAATGGACGCACGGATGCGCCGCGAGGTTATTCTGAAATTTTCGAAGTGCCCATAGAGGTCAGCCTCGAGGAAAATTGCCGACGCAAGGAATCCTTGCTGCGCCGGCCGATGCGCAAATCTGGCCGTCCGTAACACGGATTCAACTCCTCAGGCTTCCTCGTCTCGCCTCGTCTGTTCCTTCATGACCAGCATCTGCCGCAGGACAGGCAACACAGCGTGACCTTCGATGGCTGCCAGCTCGAGGAACCCGCAGATGCGTCCGGAATTCGGAGGAGCCCGAGGAACTTAACGCTCCGTGACTCGTCCATTCCGAAGCTCGGCGAGCCCGTCCACCCAATCCTGCAGGAGCTCGAGGCGTTCGAGCGGTGTCAAGCTGAGGGTCCACCGGATCAGGGTGAGATCGACACCATCAGGAGACTCCTCCAGCGGGACGTGATCCGGAGACGGCTCGATGTCATCAGACGAAGGCTGGAGAGGCTGGGCCATGGAGACCACTATAGCAAGGCCTGCCTTGAATCGCAGTCTGCGGGCGGCGAGGCAGGCCCGTGGTGTTTCGTTTGGTGGCCTTACGGACGGGCCGTGGTGCCTGGGAGGGTGGAGACGCCCCGACATTCTGCGCCCCGGCAGTTCCTTGGTAACGGACTGGGGCGTCTCTACGGCGCGGGATCGGCTTGGCGGTGACGTTCGCCAGGGTTTTGGAGGGCGGCGCGATTTCTTCCCAGCATCTCAGCCAGCCGGGGGATTCTTCAACCGGACCGACCAGTCAGGTGGTCCCTCGAGCTCCAGAGATCGAGCGACACTCAAGAACGAGCGGGCCTCGGCAGGTGCTGATTCCGGTTCCTCGGACTCAGCGGCAAACCCGCCCAGCAGGGACTCGCGCTCTGCGAGATCTTCCTCGGTGACCTCCGCCCCGGCTCCGTTGAACATCGCGAGCAACTCCTGCTCCCGTTCACTGTCGTCACGAGCAAGGGAAGCGGACTGGATCTCTGCCATCACCGGATCGAGCGATGATTCTTCGTCGTGGTAAATCTCGTTGAGTCTCTCGGTCACCCCGGCCTGGCGATGATCCTCGAGGTAGGCCTCGACCGCTGCCGCGAAGAACTCGCTGCGCGACATTCCCAGCCGCTTTGCCAGCTCATCGGCAGCTTCAAGCAAGGGGCCGGGAAGAGAGACAGTGGCTTTCACGCTGTCAGTATAGCGGACCTCGTCGCTTCACCCCTCACGGGCACGTGGCAAAGGCCGAGGTGTCCTGGATCGGCTGGAACGGGGTGGTCTGGGGGTTCGTGTAGGTCTTCTGGGCTCCCGTCTGGGTGTCGGTGACGGTGATCACCGTGCGCACGTTGGTCAGGCCTCCGGCGAAGACCCAGTAGTGGTGGCTGGGACCGCTGCAGGCGTTCAGGACCTTGACCACCACCTCGACGTTCGTGGAGCTGAAAAACCAGAGATAGCCGGTCTCGTCGGTGAGCTTCACCACCTGGGCGTTGCCGGACTGCCCGCCGGTGGTTTTGAAGGTGGCTTCCACTTTGAATCGGCCGTTGTTGAGGCAGAGAGTGTCCGCGTCGGTGGCGCAGGAGCCCGGGCCGGTCGTCGGGTTCAGGAAGGCCTGGAGCGACGGAAAGCTGGCGGCGAAGGCTCCGTCGATCTCGGAGTTGCCGTAGTCGCAGCCGTCGTCGGGATTGTTGCCGCACCCTCCCGTGAGCTGCCCGACGATCTGGAGGCTCGACAGGATCACCGGGGAGCCCGAGCTGCCGCCGAAGGTCCCCCCCTGGTTGAGCTGGGAATAGAGAAAGGCCGGCCGCGGCGCGTCGCCGCAGAACGGGACCCCCGAGGTGCGGACCGTGCCCCGCGAGAATTGCTGCGGCAGGGCGTACTCGTCGTCGAAAGGCGCCGGATGTGACAGCCGGTACAGCGTGGTGCCGTTGGGCACGGCCGAGGCATTGGCGTTCCAGCCCAGCAGGGTCCGGCCGGAAGGGATCGAGGTGAGCCGCAGCAGGGTGAAGTCCGAGCCCTCCCCGGTGGCCATCAAGGTCGCGCCGTTGCTCCGCGGCAGCGAACCCAGGCCAGGGATCGAGCCGTCACAGATCGCGGTCTTGTAGTCCCAGAAGACCTCCAGAGTGGAGGCGGCGCTCTGGGAATCGATGCAGTGGTTGGCGGTGAGCAGGTAGGGGATCGTCGTGGAGGTGTCCGTGTCGTTGACGAGAGCCCCGGAGCAGAGGTATTCGAAAGGAAAGATCACGAAGTCGAGCTGCCCCACGGCTCTGCGGTACTCGGCGATGTTGGCCAGCGTGGCGGTGCTCACGCAGGTGCCGTCGATCAGGCACCCGGCGACGCGCAAGGGGGCCGGCGGTGCCAGCACCCCTTCCATGACCTCGGCCACGCTGAAGCCAGGACTGGCCGGAGAGGCCGCCTTGGCGGGTGCCTCGACTTCGAGGAAGGCGACGCCGCCGGTCACGCTCGGCGTCCAGAGATCGCCGTCGGGTCCGAGGAGATCGAGGCCGAAGGCGCGCGGCTCCTCTCCTGGCGCGTAGACCCACAGCCGGCTGCCGGCAGGCAGGGAGACCTGGGTGAGATGGAGGCGCAGGCGCTGCGCTCCCTCGACGTCGACCCGCATCCCCCAGACCCGATTCCCGGCGGGAGAGACAGCGAGAAGGCCGCTACCCTGAGCGATCGGGCTCCCGGCGGCAACGGCCGTTGCCAGGCGCGCCTTCACAGGCGAGGGGAGCGTCCGCACGAGGCCCGCGCGGAGCGGCAGGCGGCCGGCGCGGTTCCAGGCATGGAGGGCCTCCAGCGCATCGCGCGCTCCGACCTCGGCCGCCTTCAAGGAGGTCCCGGGCTGCGGGGCCAGAGACTCGGCCAGCCGCAGAGGCGGTGGCGCGGACTCCGCACGGGCCGCGAAGAAGTCGGGAACAACCTCGGGTCCCACGCTCTGCATGGCGGCAGGGAGGGCGGAAGTGATAGCGAAAAGCGAGGCGATCGAGGCGAAGAGCAGGGCTCTCATGGTGCGTCCTTTCCGGCCGCATGCTGTCCGGGTACTTGTCGGATGGTCAGCCGTTTCAATTGGCTGTCATTATAGATGTGACCCAGGGAGCCGCTCCCCCAGCGCCCGCCCCAACGCTTCCAGGCTGTCCAGGTTGTGGACAGGCCGGTGCTCGTCGACGTGCGGCAGGAGCGCGCGCACTCCCTGGGCTCGCGGCTGGAATCCTTCCCAGCGCAGGAGCGGATTGAGCCAGATCAGCCGGCGGCAGGAGCGGTGGAGGCGGTCGGCTTCGGCGGCCAGGCCCGGATCGGGGTCGCGGTCGAGCCCATCGGTGACCAGGAGCACCACGGCTCCCTGACCGAGGACGCGCCGCGACCAGGTGCGGTTGAATTCATGCAGGCAGGCGCGCAGGCGGGTCCCTCCCGACCAGTCCTGGACCTCTTGCCCGCAGCGCTTGAGCGCTTCGTCGGCATCGCGGCGGCGGAGGATCCGCGTCACGTTGGTCAGCCGGGTGGCGAAGAGGAAGGCGTGGACGCGGGTGCGGGCGTTCAGGAGCGCATGGAGGAAGTGCAGCATCATTTCGGAATAGCGTCCCATCGAGCCCGAGATGTCGCAAAGGACGACGAGCGGCGGCGGCAGGAGGATGCGCGAACGGAAGCGCAGCGGCGCCAGGTCGCCGAAGGTCTTCCTGCTGTCGCGGACGGTGCGCGCGAGGTCGAGGCGGTCGCCGTGCGGATCGGGCGCGAAGCGCCGCGTGCGGACCGGCCGCAGCGCCACGGCCATCTGGGCGACGATCCGCCGGGCGCGGGCGAGCTCGTCGGTGCTCATCTGGTCGAAGTCGCGCGTGCGCAGCACCTCGTCGGCGGAGAAGGTGAGCACGGCGTCGATCTCGCCGCGCTCGGCGGGAGGCTTACCGGATGACGGAGGCTGGCGCCACGCCTCGGTGACCCGCCGCGAGATCGGGGGGGCCGGCGGCACGCGGACGTGCGAGAGGAGCTCATCGAGCACGGGCTGGACGCGCGTCGGATCGCGCCAGAAGAGGCGGAACGCCTGATCGTAGAGATCGAAGTCCTCCGGGCGCTTGACCAGGACGGAATGGAGCGCCCAGAAAAGCTCGTCCCGGTGGAGGACGTCCACGCTCGCCGCGGCGGCGATGGCTTCCAGGCCGCTCGCCGGTCCGAGGCGTAGGCCGGCGCCCCGCAGGAGACGGGTAAAGTGGACGACGTTTTCGGCGAGCTTGGAGGTCACGCTCTATCGGATGAAGCGTAGCGGGCAGACTTCGGCTTTGGCAATAGGATCAAGCTCATGGTGGTCGCTCGTCACCAGAGTACCGTTTTCCCGAAGCGCCAAGGCGAGCGCGAAGCAGTCGGCTAGCGAAACCCTTCGCCACTCGGCTTTGAGCTTGCCAGCTGTCTTCCAGAGATCCGAGGGCAGCCCTTCGAGAAGCTCGAGATCGTATTCGGCAAGAAGCGACTCGAGGCTCTCCGCGTCTTCAGTGTTCCCTCGGCGACAGAGATCGTAGTAGACCTCACAGGCGCTGATTGCGAGGATGAGACAGCGGTGCTTGGGTTCCTGCAGCAGCTTCTCTACCACTTCAGCGCCGGGCTCGTCCTTCAGGAAGGCGATGACAGCACAAGCATCAAAGACGAAAACCGGCTCAGCGGCCAAACTTCCGCTCCTCGATCTCGATCTCTTCTTGCTTGCGTCTCGCGAATTCTTCGCTCCCTGACATCAGTCCACGACCGGCCCCCCGCAGGCGCCGCAGACGTGCTAGACGCTCTTCCGGAGTCAGCTCCCGAAATGGCTTCGGGTCCCGGGCCAACTCCGCGGCGAGAGCCGCCAAGCTTCCGCGGCCTTGCGATGGAGCCTCGACCTGCTCTTCCTGCTGTGGCACGAGCACGATCAGCTCTGCCGGTCCAGCAGGAACGGTCTCGGGGAGCTCGATCGTCATACGATGATCTTCCGGGACGACAACATGGATTCTATGTGCCTGCATCCTGGGGTCTTCTCCTCGATTCAAATCTACCACAGACGCGAGGTCAGGGCTCCGCCTCCAGCATCTCCCGCACTCGCCCGCCCAGCATCTTCTCGATGTCATCCTGGTACTTGAGGAGCACGCCGAGCGTCGCGTTCACGGTCTCGGGGTCGAGGGCGACCCGGTCGAGGGCGAGGAGGGCTCGTGCCCAGTCGAGGGTCTCGGCGACTCCCGGCAGCTTGAAGAGGTCGGCGGTGCGCAGCTTCTGGACGAAGCGGACGATCTGTTCGGCGAGCGCTTCGGCCAGCTCGGGGGCGCGCAGGCGCAGGATCTCCAGCTCGCCCGCGGCGTCAGGATAATTGATCCAGTGGTAGAGGCAGCGCCTTTTGAGCGCGTCGTGGATCTCGCGCGTGCGGTTCGAGGTGAGCACGACGATCGGCGGCGACGGCGCGCGGATGGTGCCCATTTCGGGGATCGTCACCTGGAAGTCGCTCAGGATTTCCAGGAGGAAGGCCTCGAACGGCTCGTCGGTCCGGTCGATCTCGTCGACCAGGAGGACCGGCGCCCCCGCGGGGTCCGGCTTCAAGGCCAGGAGGAGCGGGCGCTCGAGCAGGAAGCGCTCGGCGAAGATGTCGTGCGCCAGGCGCTCCCGCCCTTCGGCGCCGGTTGCGCCGCCCAGCTCGGCGAGCCGGATCTCCAACATCTGGCGGGGGTAGTTCCACTCGTAGAGGGCTGCCGCGGCGTCGAGCCCTTCGTAGCACTGGAGGCGGATCAGCCGCCGGCCCAGGGTCTCGGCGAGGACCTTGGCGACCTCGGTCTTGCCGACGCCCGCCTCTCCTTCGAGGAGAAGCGGGCGTCCGAGCTTCAAGGCCAGGAAGACCGCGGTCGACAGGCTCGCGTCGGCCACGTAGCGCCCCGACGCGAGCAGCCGGCGCGTGTCCTCGACGGTCCGCGGCAGCTCCGACTGCCCCAAGTTACCGGCTGGCCTCCACGGCGCGCCGGGCCATCACCGTGACGAGATGCGCCCGGTACTCCGCGCTCGCCTCGAGGTCCGACCGCAGGTCGTCCGGAGAGACAGAGCCGGAGGTGACCGCGCCGGACGAGAAATCCGCCGACAGCGCCGACTCCAGCGCGGGGACGCGGAACGCAGTCGAGCCGGCGCCGGTCACCGCGACGCGCACCCCACCCGCGGTCTTCGCCACGAAGACGCCGACCAGCGCGTACTTCGACGGTCGGCTGGCGAACTTCGCGTAGGCCGAGCGCTCCGGGACGGGGAAGTGCACGGCGGTGATGACCTCGTCC
>Ga0134121_10005359_pt1 | contig 10428 bp, 5 predicted proteins | sample KB301_FD_96463 | JGI IMG/M metagenome (GOLD analysis project Ga0134121, IMG submission 96463) | Terrestrial soil microbial communities without Nitrogen fertilizer from Kellogg Biological Station, Michigan, USA - KB3-0-1 | ecosystem: Environmental > Terrestrial > Soil > Unclassified ...
ACGGCTGCTCGAATTTCACAGTTCGCTATCCGTTTCGAGTTCTAAGACGGAGGCGCACTTACTTCAACGTGGGCGTCGCTTCTTATGAAGTGGCGCCCACTTTTTATCGCATCGCTTATCCCACCAGGAGATCATGATCATGAAACGTTTGCTATTTATCCTGACTACTTTGGTTGTGCTGATCGCCGCGGCAGTCTCAGGCCGAGTCGAACACGCAGCCACTCCCGACGACAAACCAAAGGCCGAAGATATCGTCGCCAAACATCTTCAATCGATCGGAAAAGACGAGGCGCGCGCGGCTATTAGATCCCGGATCATTGCCGGGGCGACACTGGCTACATTCAAGTCACGCGGCACCGCCAGCATCCAGGGCGGAGCGGTCCTGGCATCGGAAGGACCTAAGAACATCGTCACGATGAGATTCGAAGCGACTCAGTATCCGTACGAAAAGATCGGCTATGACGGAAATAAGGTGGGCGCTTACCAGATCCACCCCGGCGAATACACCAGTTTAGGAGGTTTCGTGAAAGCCAACCCGGTCCTCCTAAAGGAAGGTTTGATTGGCGGCACGTTGTCATCCGCCTGGGCGCTGAACGATCTGGCGTCGCGCAAACCAAAGCTCGAGTATGGAGGCACAAAGAAGATCGACTCACGTGAGGTAATCGAGTTGCGATATTTCCCGCGCGGCGGCAGCGATCTGAAAATCAGTCTCCTCTTTGACGCTGAAACGTATCAGCATGTGCGCAGCGTTTACTCGCGAACCATTTCCCCGCAGATGGGTCGCACGGTGGACGATTCCGCGCGCATGACTGAAACACGTTACGAGATGGTTGAAGAGTTTTCCGATTTCAAAACCGAGAACGGCCTGACGCTGCCGCATACGTACAAGATCCGTTTGAGCCAGCAGGGGACAGCCACACAAATCTCCGAATGGCTGATGACGCTGGTTCAATTCAATTTCAATCAGTCTGTGGACGAAAAGGACTTTGACGTCAGCGGCGAATGATTAACCGGAAACTCTCCACTGAACCACTGAACCACTGAACAACTGGTTGATTGCGAGTGCGTCTCCGGATGGAAGGCGCACTCTTTTTTTTGCACCAAAATCCAACTATTTGAATAGTTATTCAGAAACTCGGTGCAATTCGCAACGCTTACCGACATCCAACCACAACTAAATCCTTTATTTGCACATGGAGCACCTTAGGGAGAGATGCTGGCCTGCGATTTGCTTTTTTCCAGGCTCGCTTCTTTTATTCGGTTCTCAAGGCTTTCTAGTCAGACAGGTCTGACACTCATCGACAATTAAGAACTTTCAACCGCTTAGCCCCCAGCGCTAGGCAAATCAACGTTCTTGGAGGAGCCCAATGAAACATTTCCTGCCTAAGTTTGTTTTCCTGCTCTCGGTGTTGGTCATCTGCGGCTTGCCCGTAGCGGCTCAAGTCACAACGGTAGGATCGATTACCGGGTCGGTGAAAGATCCGAACGGAGCGGTCGTTCCGAATGCCAGCGTGACCGTCAAAAATAGCGCCACCGGTCTGGTCCGGACGACGACCACATCGGACGAAGGAATATTCACTGTCCCTCAACTTCCGACAGGTGTTTACCACGTCACGATTGAAACGAAGTCGGGCTTCAAGAAGTCTGAAGTCACCGGCGTGAAAGTGGACGTCGGCTCACCCAGCGCCGTGAACGTCACGCTCGAGTTAGGAAGCGCGCAAGAGACGGTCACCATTGTCGGCGGCGGCGAGGTGCTGCAAACGCAGACGGCCAACGTCGGCAACACGATCACCGGCCGACAAATTACCGAACTGCCTTTTAGTTCACGTGACGCGCTCGACCTGGTGCTGGCCCTGCCAGGTGCTCAAACGCCGGCCCGACCGCGTTCATCGACCATCAACGGTCTGCCTCGCGGCTCTCTGACAATTACGTTAGACGGACTACCCGATCAAGCAGAAGATGCGAAGTCATCCGATGGGTTCTTCACGTTTGTCCGGCCCCGCATTGATGCGATCGAAGAAGTTTCCCTCTCCTCAGCAGTGCCGGGCGCGGAAAGCTCAGGCGAAGGTGCGGCGCACATCAGGTTCAGCACGCGAAGAGGCGGCAACGAATACCATGGCAGCGGTTACTGGTATCACCGCAACACTTGGCTGAATTCGAACTACTACTTCAATAATCTGGCCGGAACGCCGCGCCAGGCCATGATTCTCAATCAACCCGGCTTCAGAGTTGGCGGACCAGTTCTGATTCCCGGCCTGATCAAGAGTCGCGATCGCGCCCAGTTCTTTGTCAATTATGAAGAGTTTCGCATTCCCGGCTCCACGGCCCGCCAACGAACGGTACTGGGTGCAGACGCCGCGAACGGAATTTTTAAGTATGGCACCAGCGGGTCAGTCAATTTATTGACGCTGGCGGCAAGCAAGGACTGCGATCCAGCTACCGCGGGAGTCCAGCCTTGTACTTCAACCATCGATCCCGTTGTCGGTTCGATGCTCGGCAAGATTCGCACTTCGCTGAGCCAGGGCGCCATCACAACTTTGAGCGATCCGAATGTGCAGCGGTTCACCTGGAACAGCCCGGCCAGCCAGGTCCGTAAGTTCTCGACGGTGCGTTTCGACTTCAAGCTGTCCAAGAAACATTCCCTCGAGAATATCTGGAACTACAACGTGTTCGTCTCATCTCCGGATCAGCTCAACAGCAGAGACGCGATCTTTCCGGGCCTGGGTATCGGTTTAGGCGGGCAATACTCGGATCGGTTCTCAGACTCTTTGGCGCTCCATTCCACACTCAGATCGAATCTGGTAAACGAACTGCGAGTGGGATTGGCAGCCGGCGGTACCGTGCTCTTCTTTCCGGAAACGAGCGCCGGTGCCTTTGCCGATTTGGGGAACTTTAACCCATCGTTTGGTGTGTTTGCCCCGGGCGGTAATACGCTCAGTAGTCCGGCATCCGGCAGCAGTTCTTCGCGAAACCATGCGCCGGCCAGCGTACTGCTTGATAACCTTTCGTGGGTACATGGAAACCACTCGCTGAACTTTGGCGTTGACTACGCTCGCTATCACTCATACTCATTCAGTATCAGTCGCGTGGTGCCCGCGATTACCTTCGCCAACAACTCGAACGATCCGGCCAGCACCATGTTTGTGGCGGCCAACTTCCCCGGCGCCTCAGCCACGGACCTGACGAATGCCGGTAACTTGTACGCGCTTTTGACGGGCCGAGTCTCAGCGATCACGGCCAGCGCATTCACCAGCGAGACCACCGGCAAGTACACGTATCTCGGTGACTTTACCCAGCGCGCCCAGCAGAAAACCCTGGGCTTCTATGGTCAGGATGCCTGGCGATTTCGCCCGAACCTGACAATCAATGCGGGACTGCGTTACGAACTTCAGCTCCCGTGGGTAGTTCTGAACAGCAATTACACGCAGGTGGACGGTGGCTACAACGGAGTCTGGGGCGTGTCCGGTCCCGGCAATTTGTTTAAGCCGGGCACTTTGAGTGGCAGCGTTACCCAATTTATTCCGTTTCCGGCAAAGACCCACGCTTATAACACTGACTGGAACAATTTCGCTCCCAGCATCGGTTTTGCATGGAGCTTGAAATCCAAGGGCCTCCTCCACCGTCTATTCGGTGATTCGGGACAGTCCGTGCTGCGCGGCGGCTACTCGATCGCTTTTGTCCGCGAAGGTTCCGACGTCTTGAATTCGGTTATCGGCGGGAATCCCGGCGGCACGCTGTCGGCCACACGCAGTATTGCGCTCGGCAACCTAACGGCAGGAAACTTGTTCCGTAATCCGGCGGCTCTTGGCCCTCCGACTATTCCGTCGGCGCCAGCCTTCCCGATAACGCCAACTTCAAATCCGCCGTACGCAACTACGGATGGCGCGAACGCGTTCATACCGAACATCAAGACTGGTTATGTCCAATCGTGGACCTTTGGCCTACAGCGTGAGCTGACCAAGGACACGGTCCTGGAAGCGCGCTATGTCGCTAACCGCGGAACCGATCTGTGGCACCAATTTGATCTCAACGAGACAAACATCACCGAGAACGGTTTCATCAACGAGTTCCTGCTGGCTCAGAAGAACTTAGCCGTGAACGGAGGCGCTAACTTCCGTTATCTCGGTCCGGGAACGGGGACTTTCCCGCTGCCCATCATGGCCGCCTATGCGGGAGGCTTTACCGCGGCGCAAGCGACAAATTGCAGCACGCCGGGCTTCCCAACCTGTGCCACGGTGTACGCATCGACGGCGGTCTTTACCAACGCCGCCAATTTCATAAACAATCTGGGCCCCAATAACGCCAACGCGCGGCTGTTTGCGCAGAACCTTTACGGGGACGCCGGGCGACGGGCGAACGGCATCGCTGCAGGATTAGCGCCGAATCTCTTTGTGGTTAATCCTAATGTCATCGGCAACGGCGCCTTCGTCGTCGATAACAGCGGCAAGACCTCGTATGACTCGCTCCAGATTGAATTGCGGCGCCGACTGTCGCGAGGTTTGCTGATTCAGGGAAGCTACGTATTCTCGAAGTCCCTGGCCAACATGTACGGAACCAGTAACGTAGTCTTTTATCAGCAACGCAGCCTCCGCAACCCTAATCTTGACAATAACCTCTCGCCGTTCGATCTCACCCACGCCCTCAAAGCCAACTGGATTTGGGAATTACCAGTCGGCAGAGGCAGATGGCTGCTGGGCGGCGCGAATGGTTTCGTTGACCGGCTGGCCGGGGGTTGGGGCATTCATGGACAGGCCCGAATTCAGAGCGGCTCAACCATCAGCTTCGGCAACATTCAACTTGTCGGCATGACCGCCAAGGAACTGCAACAAGCGATGAAGATCCGTAAGACTACCGATGCGAACGGCGCCGGAGTCGTCTTCTATCTACCGGACGACATCATCCTAAATACGCGCCGCGCCTTTAACAGCACTGCCACCGGCTTCGGTAGCCTGGGAGCACCGACCGGCAGGTACCTGGCGCCGGCCAATAGCGGCGGCTGTGTGCAGCAGTTTGTCGGCCAGTGCGGGTTTTCGAACTTGATCCTTCACGGACCCCACCTGACGCGGTTCGACATCAGCGTGGTCAAGAAGACGAAAGTTACCGAAACGGTCAACTTTGAGTTGCGAGCTGAGTTCTTGAATGCGTTCAATAACATCAACTTCAAACTCGGCAGTCAAACCGCGGCTGATACTGCTGTCAGCAACTTCAGCGGCGCTACCTTTGGCCAGGTCACAGCGGCTTATCAGGACCTCTCGACCACCAACGATGTCGGTGGGCGCATGGTCCAGATCGTGCTGAGACTTAACTTCTAAATTGACGCGAAGGCGTCCCTACCGGGGAGAGGAACAGGTTTCCGTTCCTCTCCCCTTTTTGATATAAGGCCGCTACCGCGCGTCCGCCAACGACCGACGCATCATGCGAAGGAAGTCGGCAAGTTAGCGGCGCCGCGCGCCGTGTCATTCGTTCAATCCGCGCCTATGAAGTAATGTACTTGTACGACTCAAAATCCATCATGAATAAGACCGGTTTCACCTTTGTCGTAATTCTCATGTTTGTCACGGTCGTTGTTTCTCAGAAAGAACTGAAACCATGGAAACAATGGAACCGGAAAGAAGCCGAAAAAGTCCTGAACGACTCGGCCTGGAGTCATTCACAAACCGAAACTGCGACTCAGCAATCCTCAGACGTCACTTCTAATTTCGGCGATACTCGCGGCCGTGAGGACGCGGCCCGCACCAACGCCAGCAGCCCGAGTGTCACCCTGCAAGTCAGGTTCTTCACAGCGAAGCCGATCCGGCAAGCGTACGTACGCATGCTTGAGCTCGCCGACACGCCGCCCGACCCTGCGAATATTGAAAAGATGGAAGCCTGGGCCAATCTGGCGGCCGACGATCGCATAATCGTCACCCTCGGCTATTCGGGAGATAAGGGTGGCGCCGCCAGAATTGCCGGCGCACTGCGCCGGGCCACTATTGACGATCTCAAAGCGAATGTCTTTTTGGAACGTAACGACGGCAAGCGCGTCGCCCTGGCTGAATACGTCGCGCCCGGCAAAGATATTTTTGGGGCAAGGTTTACTTTTCCGCGCACGGTTGACGGTCAACCCTTTCTGTCAGCAGACAGTGGCTCAGTCCGATTTCACATTGAATACACTCCCGGGGTGCAGGAAGCGACTACTGCCGCCCCCCAAACCAATTCGCGCCAGAGCACGCCGCGATCCGATGCTTACAAGCTAAGGCTGGATATGAAATTCAAAGTTACGGAAATGATGTACGGCGGCGCACTGGAATACTGATCGAACTGAACAGAGATACTTATGCAGCGAGGATTGTGATGAAGCAATCGTTCTTCGTTTTGGCCCTCCTCGGTTTGGCGGTCACGGGAGCGCTCGGGCAAAAGCAATACAAGCCCTGGGCGGACTGGACGAAGTCTGACGTCGAAAAGATCCTGAACGATTCGCCGTGGGGACAGACGCAGGTCGATACCGACACGTCTGAGATGGTTTACACGCCGACAACCTTGTCAGGTGCAGGCGATAGCGCGAGTCGCCGCGAACAGGGCGCGACCAACCAGGCCACCAGCGTGAAGTTCAGGATCCGCTGGCTGTCTGCGAAGCCGATTCGGGAAGCGCTCGTCCGTCAGGAACAATTAACGACCGGCAAGATCAGCGAGCAGCTGCGATTTTTTGCGGAAGGTCCGTCCTACACTCGAATCGTCATTGCCGTGACTTTCGAAGCGAGCGATCAGCGGTTTGGCAACCGGGTGATGCAGGCATTCCGGAGCGCCAATCTCAGCGTACTTCAGAACAGCACCTATCTGGAATTGAAAGATGGAAAGCGGATCTTTCTGCAGCAGTATGTGGCGCCGCAGGACAACGTGCTGGGCGCGGCGATGTTTGTTTTTCCGCGCAACGCGGAAGGCCGGCCACTGCTGATTGCTGATGCCCTGTCGGTTCGTTTTCATTCCGAGTATGAAAACCAGGGCGCGCGCGACAATGCGATGAACCCGCCGGGACAGGTGGGCAACCCGCGACAGCCGGTCAGCAACAGCCGCGTGGCGAACCAGGGAGAGAGTCCATTCAAATTCAGGCTCGACATGAAATTCAAAGTTCCGGACATGATCTATCACGACGAGTTGGAGTATTGAGTTGCAGCATGCCACAGAGACACCGAGACACCGAGAATAGACGCGGGAATAGGCGAATTCTTTTGCGCGCTAATCCTCTCCGCGTCTCTGTGCCTCTGTGGCTTACCATCTACTAAGTCGCAGCAACCCGCGTTGTCCCTTTCTATCCCTCAGCTAATTCAAAAGTATCTGCGCGGCCGGATGACGTTCATCCTGATTGGCATCGCGGCTTTCGTAATCCGCGCAATCTATCTATTCGAATTGCGCGACACGCCTTTGTTCGCGGTCCTCATCGGGGACGGCAAGCAATATGATTCATGGGCGCGCCAGATCGCCGCTGGCCAGTGGCTGGGAACAGAAGTCTTTTATCAAACGCCGCTCTATCCTTACTTCCTCGCGGTCATCTTCAAACTTGCCGGTCACAGTTTGTTGACTGTCCGTCTGGTGCAGGCGCTGCTCGGCGCGGCGTCCTGTGTTCTGCTTGGTTTGGCTGCGCGACGCTGGTTCAATCAGAAAATTGCGCTGGTTGCCGCCGCCATGTTGGCCATCTATCCGCCGGCGATCTTTTTTGACGGATTAGTGCAAAAGTCATCGCTGGATCTGTTCTTGATCTGCGCGCTGCTGGCGGCGCTGGCAGAATTCATTCATGGCCGGAATTGGATGTGGTTGGGGCTGGCGGGAATCGCGTTGGGCGCCTTCACGCTCAATCGCGAGAACGCGCGCATCCTCTATCCGGTGATCGTGATTTTCGTACTCGTCTATTTTCGGAATGTGTCATTGCCGAAGCGATTGGCCTGGAGTGCGGTGTTTACCGTGGCCCTGGCGTTGGTGTTGCTTCCGGTCGGCTATCGCAACTATCGCGTCGCGGGAGAGTTCCTCGTTTCAACTTCGCAACTCGGCCCCAATCTCTACATCGGCAATCATTCCGGCGCCGGCGGATCGTACGAACCTCTGGTGCCCGGCCACGGCAACGCTGCTTACGAACGGGAAGACGCAACGCGCCTGGCCGAGACTGCGATGCAACGAAAGCTTTCGCCCAGTGAAGTGTCGGATTACTGGGTGCGCCAATCGCTCGCAGACATCCGCCGTCACCCGAATGAGTGGACGAAGTTGATGATGCGCAAGTTCGGACTCACTTTCGCCGCGAAGGAAACGGTCGACACCGAGTCAATCGAAGCGTATTCAGATTATTCGCTAACCCTGCGGTCGCTGTTCTGGTTCACCTTCGGGATCATTTTGCCGTTGGCGATCTTCGGCGCGTGGCTCACCCGCAGAGATTGGCGCAAGCTGATGCTGCTCTACGCAATGATTTTCGGAATGGCGATCGCGGTGGCACTGTTCTATGTCGTTGCGCGCTATCGCTATCCGCTCGCGCCAATTCTGATCATGTTCGCGGCGGCGGCACTGGTGAATCTGCCCAGGCTCCGCACTGAAAGTTTGCAGGCGTGGTTGCCGGGTGCATTGCTGGCATTTGCCGTTGCGCTTCCAAGCAATTTTCTGTTTCGCACAGCGAATGACGACACGCTCCTTAATATCGGCGAAGAACTGGTGCGCGCCGGTCGCCCGTCCGAAGCAATCCCAGTGCTGCGGAAAGCGGCGGAGGCTTCGCGGGATTACGCGCCTGCCCATTTCAATCTGGGCGTCGCATTGAACGAATCAGGACGAAAGGAAGAGGCGCTCGATGCGTTTGACGCGGCCATCAAGGCCGACCCAAATTACTTTGAAGCGCGCGCCGCGATGGCTTTGACTCTGTTGGAAACTGGCCGGCCCACCGGCGCGGTTACTCAATTTCGCGAAGCTGCTCGTCTGCGGCCGGACGCGGCAAACGTGCATCGCGATCTCGGCAACGCCCTGGCCCAGGCAGGTCAACGATCCGAAGCCATCAAGGAATATCAGGAGGCGCTGCGCTTGAACGCGAACGATGCGTCGTCACACAACGGCCTGGCCGTCACGCTTCAGCAGGAAGGCCGAGTCGACGAGGCAATCCGACAGTACCAGGCCGCTCTCCAGTTACAACCCGGCAGTGCGGCCACCCACAGCAACCTCGCGCTGGCGTTTGAAGCGAAAGGCGATCACGAGGCGGCAATTCAGCAGTTCCAGCAAGCGCTGGCATTGGAACCTATGAACCCGGCGATCCACGTGAACTTCGGCGACATGCTGGCCCGCTTCAATCAATTCGGGGAAGCAATTGGTCAATATGAGCAAGCGGTGAATTTGAACGATTCTGTCGAACTGCGCTTTCAACTCGCGCAGTATTACGAACACGTCCACCGGATCGATGAGGCCATCGCGAATCTCGAGCGTGCTTCAGCTTTGGCCACTAACGGCGGCCGGCAAGATGAAGCGCGGCAAATTAATTCGATGAGCGACGCGTTGCGCGCGCGCAGGGCATCGTCACCTCTCAAAGCGACGAAGCAATAACGGCCCAGTCGTAAATCCAATTTATTCAATTCCACATCCAACAAATCAATAGTTCGCACTCCGAATCTTTGAAGATTCCTTCAGATTTTCCGTCCACAAAACATTGTTCACTCCGCTTCTCTCAACCTGCGCGGCTAAATCCCTAACAAGATCGACGATCGTCGATGGCGGAACATTGCTTGCTTCGCGATAAGCCCAAAACCCCAGGCCCTGCGCATAGCCCTAGAGCAGGATCAGTTTCAAAGTCGAAGGAGGATAAGCTTCTATGCGTTACATAGTTCGCTTGGTAACCAGCGCGTTGCTATTAGCCTTAGTCTGCGTGGCAGCCTCTGCGCAGGCAATCCAAACTGGCGGCATTTCCGGTGTCGTCACCGACAAAAACGGGGCGGTCGTTTCCGGCGCCACCGTTGACGTCGTCAGTGAAGCGACCGGCGAGTCCGCGCGCACGCTCACGACGGGAGACGAAGGCACCTTTAGTGTCACGCTGCTGCCGCCGGGCAAGTATCGACTCGAGATAGCCGCCGCGAATTTTAAGAAGGCGCACATCGCAGGCGTTGATGTGAGAATCACTGAGACGACGCGCCAGGATGTCTCGCTCGAACCGGGCAGCATTCAGGAAGTCGTCAACGTCGAAGCTTCACCGTCGCTGATCAATCCTTCCAGTGCGGCGACCGGCCAGGCGCTTGACGGCGTAACGCTGCGGCAATTGCCGCTGGCCGCGCCGAATTTTCTTTTCCTGTTGAATCTTTCGACTGGCGTGACGGGCGAGCCCACTGACGTGCGCTCGGCAGGTCGCGGCAGCGCCGACGTTACAGTGAACGGGCAGCGCACCAGCAACAACAGCGTGTCGCTCGAAGGCATCAACGTAAACGATTTCAACCT
>Ga0134121_10005360_pt1 | contig 10427 bp, 7 predicted proteins | sample KB301_FD_96463 | JGI IMG/M metagenome (GOLD analysis project Ga0134121, IMG submission 96463) | Terrestrial soil microbial communities without Nitrogen fertilizer from Kellogg Biological Station, Michigan, USA - KB3-0-1 | ecosystem: Environmental > Terrestrial > Soil > Unclassified ...
CGGCTGCCTCGTCGTCGCGCGCGACCGCGCCGCCGCCACCACGCTCAAGCAGGCGTTCGCCACCAAGGACCGCGTCCTCAAGCAATACCTCGCGGTCGTCCATGGCCAGCCCCCGTGGGACGCCGAGCACACCATCGATCTGCCGCTGCGCGTCGCCCAGCCCGGCGATCCCACCAAGCTGCCGCACGTCCGCATGCTCACCGGCCCCGGCGGCCTGCCGGCCATCACCAAGGTCCGCGTCGAGCGCCGCGCCGCCGGCCACGCCCTCGTCCGCTACACCCTCCTTACCGGCCGCCAGCATCAGATCCGCGCTCACCTCGCCGCCACCGGCTTCCCCATCGTCGGCGACAAGCTCTACGCCCACGGCGACGACGCCTTCCTCAGGTACTGCAACGACGGCCTCGTCCCCGAGCTCGCCGAGCTGTTCGTGCTCCCGCGCCACGCCCTCCACGCCGCGCGCCTGGCCTTCCCGCACCCCGACGGCGCCGCGATCACCGCCGAGGCGCCGCTGCCGGCCGACCTCGTCCACCTGGTTGGGTGAGTGGGCCAACCAACGATGGTGCCAGCAACTCAGGTGCTATCTACCTCTTCCGTTGATGTTCAAGGCGGCGGATCGCATTCGGTTGACACTGCCGCCTTCACAACCGCGTGCCATCGACGGTTCACCGGCCCCCAGCTGCTTCATCTGCTTCGAGGTGGCACTTCTTGTATTTCTTGTTGCTGCCGCACCAGCACGGCTCGTTACGGCCGGGCCGCGGCGTCACTCGCACGGGAGCAGGCGGCGAATATCTCGGCTCGGGCGCATAGGGCACAGGAGCGCTGGACGATCGGCTCGCTCGCATCGCGGCCAACTGAGCCTCACGACGTGTCCCGGCGATCTCATCGAACTGCTGTACGGGGCCACCCTGGCTCCCGAGTTCGCGTAGCGCCTGGGCAAGTTCGAACGCATCGTCGAACGCATCGTCATCATCGTCGAGATCACCGCGCAATGCGTCGACCCGCGGCTGCAGGAGCTCGACGAGCAGCGCGATCACGGCGGGATCTCGATCGCCGTAGTCTCCCAGCCGGCTCGCCCGGCCCGGATCGGCTCGTACGATCCCGACGAGCAGATCACGGATCCGTGCGTCATGTGCGTTGGTCGCAATGACGGCATCCAGAAGCCGATCTTGCGCATCGCGATCTTGCGTGCTTGCCAGCGCGGTGAGCAGCGGATCCACCGCTTGTGCCCCAAGCCCGCCGATCGCGTCGGTGATCGAGAAGCTCTCCGGATCGGGGTCGCCGCCGGGAGCACCGAGCGCGGCGATGAGCTGATCTATACCCGATGCGTCGCCGAGTGCGGCGAGCATGCGCGCGGCGTATCGCGAGGTCTCCTCGTTGGAGCCATCCAGGGCGCGGCGCAACGCGGGAATGCAACGGTACTTCAACGCCTGCACGCGGTCTCGCAGGGCCTCGTCTGCATCGTCTAGCTTCGCGAGCAGCGCCGTCACCACCGCGTCGGGGTCGCGAAGGTCGCTCTCCCAGGTCTGCATCACCGCCGCCGTACGCGCGACGATCTCCGCCCGGTGAATGAGCTCGTACCAGCGATCGGCATCTTCCCGGAACTCGCTCAGAACTCGATCTACGACGGGCCCGCTCGATCGCCACGGCGGCCTCCGGCGGGGCCCGTCAGGCGGGTTGCGAGCGACCGCGAGATCGATCTCCGCGGTCCCGATGGACGCACGCGCCTCGAGATCGACGATCTCGATCGCGAGAGGTTCGCGCTTGGCGGCTAGCACGACACGATACGAGTCGATCAGCGCGTAGCGCTTGCCCGCGTGCCCCGCGACGACATCCCAGGCCGCCGGAAACAGCTGGGCAAACTCCGCGCGCTCCCCGAGCCCGACGCGGGGTTGGTCGCCGTCCCTCCAGCCCTGGAGATCGTCGGCCCGTGGCTGGCGATCTCGGCGCTGCTCGATCGCCGCACGTAACTCGTCATCGATCTGGCCGCGCAGCCACGCGAGGTCGAGGGGCGGAGCCAACGCGTCGCCGGGATCCCCTTGGAGCCGGAGCTCGCCGCTCGAAAAGTCGAGCACCACGAACGTGTCGTCGCCCGAATCGTCCATCGTGATCCGCCGGAGCTGCATCACCGCAGTGCCCGACTCGAGGTCAGCCGTTCTCACAACGGACAGCCGTACCCCGGTGCCCCGAGCCTCGTCCCACAGCTCGATCGGGTCACCGTCATCGATCCATCGATCTCGCACGTGAACCGGGGCGATCTTCATACACTGCGCTCCATGGGCCGCGACCATAGCGCCGGGGGCTGACGTCGACTGTCGTCGATCGATCGATGCAACCGTGCACGTTCCGGGAATGGCCGCATTCCAACATCGGTTGAGGGCGCATGCCTGATCCAGGGGAGTCGCGTCCTGCGGCGCGCATCGGCCTTGTCGTCGTGTTGCTCGCCGCCCTCGGCGGTGGACTCTGGTGGTGGAAACACACGCGCACAAACAATGCCCCTGCGACCGCGACAGTGACGCAGTCGCAGCACGGGCCAGCGGCAACCGCAGCGGCGACGCAACGCGGCGCGCCGATCGAGCCCGCGAAGCTCGTGATCACCGTGTCTGATGACAAAGGACCGCTCGCCGGCGCGACCGTGCGGCTCGCACCCAAGGATGGCGAGATCGTCGTCATCAAGACTGGCGGTGATGGCGTCGCCCACGCCGATCACCTCGAGCCCGGTGCGTGGACCGCCAGCGCATCGGCGGCCGATCACGTGCCGGCCGCGTTACCGGCGAAGCAGCTCACCGCCGGGGCAGTAGAGCAACTCGCGATCAAGCTCGCCGCAGGTGGACGCACACTGCGCGGGACAGTGTCGGACGCGACGGGCGGCCCGATCGTCGGCGCGCGGATCGACGCGGCGCGGATCAACTCGGTAGCAGAGCCCGGCGATGCCGTCTCGACGACCTTCAGCGGCAGCGATGGCAAGTACCAGCTGACCGTCGCGGAGGGCCAGCTGCTGGTGGCGGCGGCGAGCGCCGACTACGCGCCGCAATCGCGCTACGTCGAGGTCGGCCCGGCGGGGGCCATCGCCGACTTCTCGCTGGTGCCCGGCGGCGTGATCGAGGGCGTGGTGCGCGACGAGCGGACCAAGGAACCGGTGGCTGGGGCCAGCGTGCTCGCGCGACGCGACAGCCCGGCGATGCTCCTCGCGGAGACCGGGGCACATCGCGCAACCTCGGGCCGCGACGGCCGGTTCCGGCTCGGCGGGCTCCGGCCCGGCGCGTGGGACATGAGCGCCACCGACCATGCGCGATACTCGAAAGCGCAGACGATCGTCGGCCTCGGGGTCGCCGAGCAGGTCAGCGACGTCGAGTTGCTCATCGGCGCAGGCCCGGTGATCCGCGGCCACGTCGTCGACACCACCGGCGCGCCGGCACCGAGCGCGCAGATCCGTGTGTTCACCCGAGGCGAAGGAACCGAGAGCAAGGCCGACGCGACCGGCGCGTTCGCGCTCGAGGGCCTGCGCCCCGGCGAATACTTCCTCACCGCGAGTGGCGCGACCTACCTGCCCGCCGGAGGTACCCGGGTCGCGCTCGCCGACAAGGACGTCGACGGCGTCATCGTCACCGTCAAGCGCGGCGCCACGCTGAAGGGCCACGTCGAGCCACGCCAGGTGTGCGATATCCAGCAGGAGCTCGATGAGCGCGACGGCGGCCTGCTGGCGTTGACGCCGGGCACCACCAGCGGGGCCGACGGCGAGTTCGAACTCGGCCCGATGCCCGACGGCACGGCCAAGCTCAGCGCGCGCTGCCCTACCGGCGATCAGGGCCAGGCCCAGGTCAAGATCGCGGCCGGCATGCCGGAGACGATCCTCCAGGTCTCGCCCGGTGGATCGATCGAGGGCCGCGTCGTCGATGGCGAGGGCAAACCGGTCGTCGGCGTCGGCGTGATGGCGACCAACATCTCGGGTACCGAGCGCATCACCATCATGAACGGCGTCATCACCAGCGGCGTGCAGGGCCTGACCGATGCGAGCGGCGCCTACAAGCTCGTGGGACTGTCGGCGGGCTCCTATCGCATCGGCGTGCTCGATCGCGGCAAGCCGCTGCCGCAGCGCGCCAAGCCACCGACCGTCGAGCTCGCGGCCAGCGAGCACAAGACCTCTGTCGATCTGGCGATCGATCGACCGACCGGCGTCATCACCGGCACCGTGACCGGTCCCGACGGCAAACCGCTCGCCGACGCCTGGGTCTCGGCCCACCAGGACATGATGTCGATGCTCGATTCGATGCATGGCGACGCCGATCGGCCAAGCGAATCTCGGTCGCGAATGGTGGTCTTCGAGAACCGCGGCGGTCCCGGCGGCGCATCCGAGACCACGTTCCCGCCCGCGCTCACCGATGCACAAGGCCACTACGAGATCCGCGGCCTACCGCACGGGACCTACGCCGTGCTCGCCGAGGCGCAACGCGGACAGCTGCGCGGCCGCGCCACCGGCATCAAACCGGATGCCACGGTCGACCTTCAAGCACTCGGAGTCACGACGCTGTCGGGGACGGTCACCGGGCCAGCCGGCCCTGCCGCGCTGTTCTCGGTCGAGCTCGACGGACCGACCCGCGCGCAGCGCAGCTTCACCGACGGCAAGTTCTCGTTCGGCCGCGTCGATCCGGGCACCTACACCGTGCGTGTGCAATCCGCCGAAGGCAACGGCCAGGGCCAGGCCCAGGTCAAGCCAAGCGAGGCCGCCACGCTCGACATCACGCTCACCTCGAACGCCATCGTCATCGGCAAGCTGGTCGATGCCTCCGGCAGCCCCATCACCGGGCAAGGGGTCGCGCTCGCACCGGATAGCGGCGACGGACACCTGCAGCTCCAGCTCGAGGGCCCCCCACCGACGACCGGGCAGGACGGCAGCTTCCGGCTCGAGCATCGCGCCGAGAAAGCCATCCTGGTCGTGATGCGCCCGCCGCGCCCGTTCACCAAGCGCGACCTCGTGCTCGAAGCCGGCAAGACTCTCGATCTCGGGACGATCACCGTCGACACGCCGGCTCCTGGCCCCGGCTCACCGCCACACCCATGATGCCCCTCGCGTTCACTTCACGAGGCGCGCGACATGCGCATTCGACGCGAGCCGAACGTTACGGCCTTGATGAGGACCAGAGAGAACCTCCACGTCGGTCCACTCGCCGACCTGGAGCTGAACCACTCGCACCGAACTCCCGCGCGGCAGATTGATCGGATCGCTAGGCCGACTGTTCTCATCGAGGAGCCATCCGGTCGACTCCGATGGCGAGGCCACAACGTACAGGATCTCGCCCTTCGTCCACGGTTGCACCGTTGTCGCGAAGTCGTCGATCGACACCGCGACGTCGCCCCCTAGCACGTGCACGCTCCAGCCCTCTCCTGGCGCGGGCTGCAACACCTTTGGCAGAACCAACGATGCTCGTACGAGTTCTTCGCCCGGCTGGAACAAGAAGAACATCGGTCCAACGAGTTCGTTGCCACAAACCGATCGCACGCACGCCGCGAACGCATCCGACTCGAAGATGACTTGCCCGCGATCCGTGCCGCCCATGCGACCGATCGCGTCGACATAGGTACAGCCCGACGACTCCATCAGACGAAACACTGACCGTCGAGTCATCCCAACGCCATCGAACGCCGGCAGCACGCGCAGATCGAACACATAGCGCGGCCGTGCCGAGCTGATGAGCTTCGCGAACTGCCGCATCTTCGCCGGAGCCAGCCAGAAGAGGCCCAACAGGTTCGGCGCTCGCTCCATGGACAGGTCGAACTGCCTCTTCTCCCCCGGGCTTCGCCGGCCGGCAGGTGGCGCCGTGACAAGACGGAGATATGGCAGCTTCGTGTGGTCAGCCATTGTCGGCTCCATCGCGAGAAAGTAGCGCCTCCATCTCGGCATAACCAACGCGGGTCAGATCGAAGCTCGAGCCCCAATCTGGCTCGCCCATCGACATCACGCCGGTGATATCGTTCTTCAGATCGCGATCCTTCAGGAAGGCACGTGCGTACATGCGCGGGGCGACGCCGCGAAACGGCCTGAAGAGAACCTGCTTGCCGCCTTCGCTAGGCGGATTCCAGTTAGCCGCATCAACACCGATCGAGTCATCGTGCAACTTGAGAGCCTGGCTCTTCGGATAGGGCTCGATGTACTGAACCTCGTCGACACCGGCAGCCACGATGTGCCTCGCGCAGTAGTGGCATGGGAATGTCGTGACGAACATCCGCGTGCCGTGGGTGCTCTTTCCGCTGCGCGCGGCGTTTAGCAGCGCATCCATCTCGGCATGTACGGCGCGGCTGAACTCGAGCAGCGAGCCAATCCTCGACTGCCGTAGCTCGTCGAATACCGCCTGGCGATTCGTATCGGCCACCAGGCCCTTCGCCACGAGTGCGGCGATCAGTTCGTTGGCGATGACGTTCTGTTCTCGGGTGTTCGCACAGAACGGCACGTCCTCGAGTCCACGATACGCACAGCGATGATCCTCGTGCGCTTCGCCATCGTCGAGCTGCGCGCCGTAGACGCCACCACCGGCTCGCGGAACCTCGTTCGTTCCCGTCGATACAAGTACCCCCTGCTCATCGATGATCGACGCCCCCACCTGGCGCGACAAACACGCGCTGCGCACCTGAGCACCGAACGCGACGTTCATCGCGGTTTCCTCGGGCTCCGGTCGAACGATCGCCGAGTGCGTGATGATCTTCACGAGCCGCGCGAGCTGATCCGCGACGTCCCAGTCTGGGTTCGCTTTGGTGTTCTTCGTGTCGAGGAAACGATCGGCACTGTTATCGAGGAAGATGTCGGCGAGGTGGAAGGCATCAGCGACACGCTGGCCGTGCTTCTGCGGTGCCTTCGCGTCCCGCTGCATGAGTTCCTGCGCCTTGTGCTCGCCCGCGTTGTCGAGCTTCTTGACGAGACGGGCGACGCGTTTCTGCTCGTCACACACGACACCGATCAGCGCGAACGCGTTCCGGTACACACTCCGCAAGAGGTGCACCTCCATCGGATGTCGAATCGAATCGAGGATGAACGCGCGGCGCTTCCCGTCCGGGATGACGGCACCCTTGTCGAGATCCTTGATTCCCTGCTTGTGTGCCCTGACGATCATGATCCTTGTGATCAGCGCCTTGGCGACGGCCGCGAAGTCGCCTGCGCCACGCATCTCGTCCCCGAGATCCTGAAGCGCGGTGATTGTCGCGACATCGCGCGGCCCGGTCGCCGGCACCGGACGCCCCGTGCGTTTCGCCCACTCGACAATTTCGTCGCGGGCCTTCAACAATGTGACGTCGAACGGACCGCCAGGTAAAGACGCATCCTCGAGCGCCGTCTTGAGCATCTGTGCCGTATGCGTTACCCCCGAACCGATGTGGCCGACGACCGCGAACACGAGCTCGTGCCCCGCCTGTTCGCGCAGGATCGTCTGTGACGTGGGGCTCGGACGCGTCTTCCTGATCGTGACGACGGATGGATCGGCCACGGCAACCTTCCAGATGAACCGCGGGAATCTACCGCACCTCTCTGACATTCCAGCCCGAAGAAGGGCCGCGACGTTCGACCCGCACGGCTATCTAGCTGTAGCCACGTGCTCCGTCGCTCCTCCTCTACCATCGCGAGCGGACGTGTTGGTGGCCGTGAAGCAACACATCGACGCCACGAGGGATTCCACCGGACGTTGCGCGGCGAGTCCCATCGCGCGATCGTGCGTGCGATGGGGCATCGCGCCGGCATCGGCGTGATGGCGAGCAAATCTCGGCACCGAGCGCACCACCATCCTGAATGGCGTGTGAGTCTCGGCCCACCAGGACATGATGTCGATGCTCGAGTTGATGCGCGGCGATGCCGCTCGGCGCGGCGACTCGGGCGCCCCGCATGATGGTCTTCGAGAACCGCGGCCCCGACGGTGCCTCCGGCTCGATGGAAGAGTTCCTGGAGCCGCTATCGCTTCGGCAGCTCAACGCCGGGGAAGCGGCTGCCGTGATGACTCGCTCAACCGAGTGCCGCGAGCTCGGATTGCAGCTGCGCGATCATGTCCCGGCTCGAGTAATGGCCGCGCATGTGCTCGGGCAGCCCCCTGCAGCCCATGAGCACGACCTCCTTCAGGCGCGACATCCGCGCGATCGGGAGAAAGTCACCGAGCGACAACTGCGAATTGCCGCGTAGATCGAGGTACTCGAGCTGCGGCAGAGCCTCGAGCACGGGGCGCAGGTTCGCGAGCTTCCGGCAGCCGAGCAGGTCGAGCCGCACCAGCGATGCCATCCCCGCGAGCGGCGCGATGGACTCGAGCAGCGGCGCTCCCAAGATCGTGAGCCCGACGAGGCCGCGCAGGTGCTCGATGCCTTCGAGGGATCGGAGGCGATCGTTGTCCTGCAAGGTCAAGTTGACCGGGTCATCGCCGGCTTCGCAGCGCAGGGATGCGAGGGTTTCGAGCGTGACGCCGTGGCGCGGAGACAGCTCCAAAGGCTCGCCATCCTCGCCGCCACAGCGCTCGAAATCGAGCGGCCCGCGCGCGCGGCACACAACCCAGCCGCTCGCGACGCCGAGCGCGCCTCGCTCATCCTGGGTGACGCCCCACAAGCCGCCGGCCAGCTCCATCGCGAGGGATTCTCCGTAGTAATGCCAGACGAATGGGACACACGTACGCCCTGGCGGAAAGTCCGACAGCACGCAGCCGTCGTAGGCGCGCGCGTCGATGGAGGGAAACGTGTTGCGTACCGGCGGATCTCTGACGTACGGAAACAGCGCGTTCAACCAGCCGAACGCACGATCGCCGCCGGATTGAGACTCGCTCTTGTACAATCGGCGCCAGAACTCGAGATCGATCGTGCCGCGCGCCGTGGCCTCGAGCTGCGCGAGGACTGGATCGAGGATCTTGGCCCACCAGTCCAGTTCGAACTCGGCAAACGCGTCGACCCGGCGCCGCATCGCGGGTCAGTCCTCCGGGGTGCCGGTGAGCGTGATCTCGGGAATCCCGCACATCGTAGAGACCGAGTACGAGAAGTAGTCGCGCATCGCGCCCATCAGCGCGATCTGCGACGCGGTGCGATCGAACGGGGTCGTCGTCGAGAAGTCGGCGAGGAACAGGTTCGCGCGGCCGCCGATGTGGTCGCGGATCTGCGCGACGAGGCCATCGACCGCGGCCGGCCAGTCGTTGTTCGGATCGCCGAGCACGAAGTCGTCGCGGCGCACGTCGAGGTTGAGCTTTCCGGTGTGACGCACCAGGCGCGAGCGCAGGGCCTCGGCGTGGAGCTCGATGTGGGTCGCGAGGCCTTGCGCGATGCACAGCCAGATCGCATCGGGTGTCAACACGAGCGGGCGATGCTCCGCGAACGCGAGGTGCACCGCGAGCACGAGCGGATGAACGGACGGACCGGCGACCAGCTCGGTCGCAGCGATGCGGTGCGCCTCGCGGTTCTTCCAGCCGAGCTTCCGGAGGTGCAAGGCCGCGCTCGTGCACGACAGCCGTGAGGTCTCATGGGCCACATCCGAGACGCGAAACGTCACCATCGCCACCGAGCGTAGCGCTACTCGGCGTCCCGATCCTGGAAGACCAGCGACCGCGCAGATATCACCACCCCAGCCAACACCCCAGGCATCGCCGCGAACTGGGGTGCCGATACCCCAAGCAATCTCGCGTTGTTGCGCCGTTCGGCGTGGCACGTCGCGCGCTCTATCCGTGCGCATGAAGGTCGAAAGCTATGCACTCACCATCGCCGGTCGCCGCACCAACAACGAGGACGCGATCTGCGCACAACCAGGGCTGGGCCTGTTCGTCGTCGCCGACGGCATGGGCGGCTACGAAGGCGGCGAAGTCGCGAGCGCGCTCGCGGTCGATACTATCCACGAGCTCGTCCGCCGCACCGCGGGAGACGCCGATGTAACCTGGCCGTACAAGATCGATCCCACCCGGACGGTCAGCGAGAACGAGCTGATGGTCGCGACGCGGCTGGCCGCCGATCGGATCGCCGCGCGCCGCCAGGACGATCTGCGCGAGATGGGATCGACTGTGGTCGCGCTGCGGCTGACCGGCAACCAGGCGGTGATCGCGCACGTCGGCGACAGCCGGGTCTACCGGATGCGCGGCGGCGTGGTCACCCAGCTGACGATCGATCACTCGCTGGCCGCGCAGCTCGAAGCGAGCGGGACCAAGCCCGACGCCAACTTCCCGTGGCGCCACGTCATCACACGGGCGCTCGGGACGCCGACGAGCGAGCCCGACGTGCAGTGCCAGGCGATCGAGCGCGGAGACGTGTTCCTCCTGTGCAGCGATGGCCTGTCGGAGGTGCTCGATCCGGCGCGCATCGCGGCGCTGCTCGCGCTGCCGGCAGAGGCAGCGTGCTGCGCCCTCGTCGACGCCGCCTACGCGGCCGGCTCGCGCGACAACATCTCGGCGGTGGTGGTACGCGTCCGCTGAAGGTAAAGGTCACGCGGCGAC
>Ga0134121_10005362_pt1 | contig 10425 bp, 9 predicted proteins | sample KB301_FD_96463 | JGI IMG/M metagenome (GOLD analysis project Ga0134121, IMG submission 96463) | Terrestrial soil microbial communities without Nitrogen fertilizer from Kellogg Biological Station, Michigan, USA - KB3-0-1 | ecosystem: Environmental > Terrestrial > Soil > Unclassified ...
ACGTCGCCGGCGCCCTCGGTCGCTTCCAGACACACCACGCCAACGGCAAAGGGAAGGCAGATAAACCCACTCGAAGCCAGGACGACATCTCGTATCGCGCCTACAAACCCGGCGCAATGTGGAAAACAGCAGACCACGAGCCCCTCCAAGCTGACGGTGGTGCCAAGCGCCGACTGCGAGCACGCAAGCCCGCTCCGCAGGAGCGGGGCACGAAGTACCCGCCCCACCGTTCTGCGCAAATGGCGCTCCTGGAACAGCACAAAGCTCCGCGATCACGGAAACCAACCCCTGCAAAGGCTCGCCATACTACTCAGAGGGACCATGCCTAAGCGTCCGAGCATCGATGTCACCAAATATTCTATGAAGAGTGATCTCCTTGATCGAGGACTAGGCAGGAACCCGGCCGAAAACCAATACAAAGACCAGTGAACAATGGGGAGCCCCAACGCCTGCCGACCGAAGCCCTGCACCAAAGGTTCATCCGAGGCTTGGGGCACAGCGTGGTCCAGCACAGCGAACCCGCCGACAAACCGTTGCTCTTAGACTTGGCGCTGCCGCTGCCGCCGAAGATACGCCTCTACCTCTTCAACTGCACACACCCGCCCGGGGGCCGATCAATGGGGGAGCACAAGATCCAGGTAATGCTGCCAGGACAGAATCGCGGCACGAGGGCCAACTTTGAGGATTCGGACGGGCGCATGGTGCTTCTGGCTGGCTACCAGCAGGAGCTCGACGTGTACATCCTCTGGGACGCAGGGCTGTATCGGGACATTCCATTTTCCCGCAACGTGCAGGTTTCGCCAGAAACAGTGTACGCCGCCTACGCAGGCCAAGTCGTCGAGCAGACGAGATACTTACGTTACACGGGCATAGGGGAGGTCCCCGAAATCATCGTGGCCGCCCACTCCCGAAATCTCCTTAAGGCCGTGGAACGGCGACAGGCTCTCACACTTCAGCGCCTAACCCGAAGGCACCTATGGCAGGACTGCAAAGTCTGAACCTTAAGACGAGCTATCGTAAGGGCGAGGACGACATAGCCGCCGCCTTCTACCTGCCGTCCATGGCGCTGTCCCGAACTTACGACCGGGCCGTGGGCTTCTTCAACAGCACCATCTACACAATAGCTTGGGGGAGCCTTCTGACGTTCGTGCGAAAAGGAGGGAAAATGCGGGTGGTCTGTTCTCCCATCCTGCCGGACCACGACTTGGAAGCACTACGGGCGGGGTACGACGCGCAAGCCCAGGAGAGAGCTGAAGCGAGCCTGCGCAAAGACCTCGAAACGCTGCTATCGAGCGATTCTACAGCCAAGCCCACTAAGGTGTTGGCAACGTTGGTGGAGATCGGCGTCCTGGATTTGCGGGTCGCGTTCATCCCCGCGGCGGCAGCCACAGCACACCGGCGACTATTCCACGACAAAGTGGGAATCTTCCGAGACGCAGACGGCAACCAAATCGCATTCAAAGGCTCCATGAACGAAACCTGGAGCGGACTCGCTAACGACGGCAACCTTGAATCAGTGGATGTATTCGTCTCCTGGGAGGGCCCCAGGGAAAAAGGCCGCGTCCACGACGAAACCGACTACTTCGAGCGCCTGTGGGACAACACGTACCCGGGGGCAAAAGTGACACCCTTCCCGCAGGTACCCAAAGAGGAACTTCTAAAAGCTTCCGACCCGAAGAATCTGCAGGCGCTCGTCGAGGAAATCTCCCAAGCCATCAACCAAGCGGTAAAGATCTCGGCCGACAAGCGCCCATCAGGTCGCATCCCAAAGCCACACCAGGTAACAGCCATGCAAAACTGGAAGGCCCACGACCGGCGCGGAATCCTCGAACACGCCACCGGCAGCGGAAAGACCTTCACCGCCCTTTGCACCATAAGGGAGAGCGTCGAATTGGGCGAAGTGCCCGTAGTGCTGGTCCCAAGCGAACTGCTCCTTAAACAGTGGGCCGCTGAGATCAGAGAATCACTTCAGGACCTATCCCCAAACATCCTCATCTGCGGAGGCGGCAACGCCCAATGGCGCAATGGCTTGCTTGCCCCGTTCACACGTGATCGACCAGATGCTGACAAGCGGCTTGTTCTGGCCACGGTACAAACGGCCTCCACACCGGAGTTCCTGGGAAGCGTCGTTCAAGGCGAGCATCTCTTCCTAGTGGCTGACGAGGTGCATCGGCTCGGCAGCCGCCAAAACTCCCAGATCTTCGGCTTGGAAACCGGACCTCGTCTCGGCCTGAGTGCCACGCCAAAGCGGGCTGGCGATCCCAGAGGTACCCAGGCCATCTTCGATTACTTCAACGGCGTGGTGCCGCCACCCTTCACGCTGGCCGACGCTTTGGCCCAAGGGGTATTGACACGCTACTTCTACTACGTGCACCAGGTTCACCTAACAGAAGAGGAGCAGAAGGAGTGGAACAAATACACCGTACGAATCATGGCGGCGCTGGGCAAAGACGCCGCCACTCCAGAGAACCAGGCGAATCTGACCCGGTTGCTGACCCAGCGCGCCCGCATCGTAAAGGCTGCCGACGCTAAGGTGCCAACGGCCTTGCGGGTCATAAGGGAAAACTACCAGCCGGGCCAGCAGTGGATCGTGTATTGCGATGACCAGGACCAGATGCGGAGCATCCTGGATGCCCTCAAGGAAGGCCGCTTCCCGGCGGTGGAGTACCACTCAGCGATGCAGGGCGACCGGAGCGGAACCATCGCTTACTTTGGGGCAAACGGCGGAATACTCGTGTCCATCCGCTGCCTCGACGAAGGCGTGGACATCCCGACGGTCACCCACGCATTAATACTGGCCTCCTCTCAAAACCCACGGGAATTTATCCAGCGGCGCGGTCGCCTTCTTCGCACCTCGCAAGCGACAGCCAAGCATTTGGCCCACCTGCATGACGCGATGGTGGTGCCGGAGGCCGTGAGCGAAAAGCCGGGCGCCGGCTACCCGATGCTCGAGGCCGAGCTCGCCCGCGCCATCCAGTTCGGCAAAACGGCGGAAAACCCCGCCGCCATCACCGACCTGGAGCGCATCGCCAACCGTTTTAATCTCAACCTCCAACAAATCAGCGAATCAGGTTATGAGACGGACGACTAAACAAAGTACCCCTAGAGAAAACGCGCCGGCCGGTGGCAAACACAGCGACCTGCACGAAACAATCGAAGCACTGCGGAAGGACAAGTTCCCGAAGCTGCCAAAAGCGCTCGTGGCAGACATCCTGCGTATCGAATCCGAGAACCTCGAGGACCGGCACGCGGCAATGGCCGATCTGAACGAGGCCATCGAGAACTATCTGAGCAAGGAAGACTGACCCATGCTAAGAATAACAAGCATCACTCTGCACAACTTCGGGCCGTTCAAAGAAACCCAAAGCATCGACCTCTCCAAAAAAGACGGCGTCACCATGATCTTTGGCGAGAACATGCGCGGCAAAACGACGCTTATCAACGCAGTCCGCTACGCGCTATTCGGCAAAGTCTTGAGCCGCGGCGAACACGAGATGGCTCTGCACAAAATCGGCAACTGGGAGGCCGCCAAAGACGGTGAGTACGGCTTCAAGGTAATCCTCGAGTTCGAACACGATGGGCAAAACTACACGCTCACGCGGGAGTGCAAGCCACGCAGCGGTATCGAGGAGCCAAAAACGGACCTGGATTACACCCAGACGCATTACCTCAAGCGTGGCAGCGACGTCCTTAGCCCGGCAGACTGCGACGCAACGCTATCGCGGGTCATGCCCGAACAGGTGTCGCGCTTCTTCCTCTTCGATGGCGAGCTGCTCCAGCAGTACGAGGAGCTCTTGATGAACGAAAGCGAAATGGGCCAGGACATCAAGGAAGCCATCGAACGCATCCTCGGCGTGCCGGTACTGACTTCGGCTCGCTACGACATGGCTGAGCTCAAAAAGGAGGCCGAGAAGAAAGAGTCCCGAACAGCTCAAAAGGACCAGCAAACCAGGGAGCTGGGTACCCAAAACGCCGCCCAGATCGAGCAGCGGACCGCGCACGAAAAGGAGTTAGACCGGTTGAAAAAGGAGCTTACCGGCCTCAAAACCACCAAATCGGAGAATGAAGAGATGGTACGGCAGAACGAGAAGACGAAGGCTTTGCTGAATGAGCTGGAGAATCTGGACTCAAGGGTGAAGGACATAGACGCGAGGAACAAGGAACGCCGGGAGCGTCTGGCAAGCATGGCCAGCAATGCGTGGTGCTGGGTGCTCAAACCGGCGCTGGAGGAGCTCCAGGAAAGAGAACAGAAAGCGATGGCTACGATACAGAGCAACGCGGCCCAGCGGGAATTCTCGGCCCGGGTAGCCGACCAGATAGAGCAGGCACTTTCGACCAGCAAGTGCCAGGTGTGCAGCCAGAAGATCGACACTAAGACAGCGAAGGCCCTGAGGGCGCAGATGGCGGAACTCCGGGCGCCGCCCCAGAAAGATGGAGAGGCGAGCCTTGAAGAAACCGTTGCGCGGCTCAAGACCCTGCGGGAAATCGCGGGCAACGCCGGCGGCAAGGACGCCGCGATCGAGCTGCTCTTCACCATTGAGGACGCCCAGGTGGAGCGCACCCAATGCCAAGCCCGCATCGGGGAGATTAGAGAAAAGACCAAGGACCTGGACGAGAGCAAGCTTCGGCGAATCATGACTGCTTACGACAAAACGGTCCAAGACATAGCGATCGTGGACGGCGGCATTAAGAAGGAGCAGGAGGCGCTCAAGGAGATAGGCGAGAACATCAAGCGCATCCAGGCGGAGCTTGAGCGCATCGGCGGCGCCGACCTCGCGAAGGAGCGCCAGCGGCGCCAACTCTGCGCCAGCCTCGGCGAGCTGTTTGACAAAGGGGTAGGCGTGTACCGCGAGCGGTTGCGCAAAAAAGTAGAGCAGGATGCCTCCAAGCTATTCCTCCAGCTCACCACCGAGCCCGATTACGCCTCACTCAAAATCAACGAGAATTACGGCCTAATCATTGTCCACAAGGACGGCGACGAGATCCAAGTGCGCTCGGCTGGCGCCGAGCACGTCGTGGCGCTCTCCCTGATGGGAGCACTTCAGCGCAACGCACCGCTGGAAGGTCCGATCGTGATGGATTCGCCCTTTGGGCGCTTGGATGAAGGTCACACTGGCCGCATCGTTAAAGCGCTCCCCTCGATGGCAAAACAGGTGTTACTCCTGGTGTACGAGTCGGAGCTCGAACCACAATTCGTGCGAAATACTCTCAAGGGAGACCTGCTGCGCGAGTACAAAATCGTCAGAAAGTCAGCCCGCCACTCCGTGCTCGAACAAAGCAAAGGTTAAACTATGGCAACTACAGACAAGAACACCATCGGGGTCACCCCAAAGGCTCAGAAAATCCTGGACCAAATGTCGGAGGACAAGGCGTTTGCCGACCAGATGGACGCCGCCAAGTTCGCCATGTCAATCGCCATCCGGCGCGGAGCCAAAGTGGGCGAGGTTAACGGCGCGGGAACCAAATGGAACGTCGGGAGCTTCGACCCAAACGGTGACTTGCGGAACCTGCTCCCGATCATTTATCCGGACCTGAAAACGCCATACCGGGGGCTAGAGTCTCTCATAGACTCCGGCCTCCAAATCGTCGCACAGGACTACCTCAAAGGCGGCAAATTCGATCTCGCTACAGCTCTAAAGCCTGCTGAGGCAAAGAAACGCAAATAAAACCCTCTCGACATCCGTACATGGATGAGTTTCTCGACTTCGGCTGCGAGGACAAAACCATCGTCGAGGACCCATTTGAGCCTCCTGACGTCGGCTGCTACGAAGCAAAGAAGATGAGCAATCCAACCCCAGCCAAATCCGTCGAACGTTTGTTCCCGTTTGTGCTGAAGTCGCGCAATTTGATCGTCGGACGCGACACACTGCGGCGCAGCAAAAGCAAATTGCATTTCATTTTGATCACGAGTGACATCTCAGCAGGCAGCCGCGCAGAAATCCTGTCAGACTTTTCGCATTATCCCATCGTGCAGAAATACACCTCGGAGGAATTGGAAAGGTTTTTTAGAATCCAGGGCGCAAAGGTAATTGGTTTTGCAAAATCCGGCCTCGCGCAATCCATTTATGCTGAAATGAAGGAGCACCGAATCAACCGGCCTGAGCAGAGGTCGAAGCCAGCCGAATCGCTTCCAGTTCCTCCCAACGCGTAAAAAGTTTCGTGAGATTATCCTTCGCAGCCTCAAGGTCGGCTTTCAGTTGATTGGTTTGCGTGGCATGCGAGGAGGACTGGCCCTATTAGGATTGAAAGAGCCGCCCATCGAAGGCTTCCAGTCGTCTTTTAGGATTCAATTTCCGGCGTCGCATTCCGCCGCCCGCGCTCAGCCCTCACTTGCGCCCGCACCTTCCCGCTCGCCTCTAGCCCTAAGCGCGGGCAGCGCGTTCGGAAACTCTGTTTCTCCTTGCTGATTCTGAACCACTCAATACTCACATCCATCAATAGTTCGCTTCTGTTTTCCCCCTTCCGGCACCCACAGCGGCGCGAACACAGTTACCGGCAAATCTGCTTGCAAACCAGCCGCGCAAAGATGCCCCACTACAGCCGTAACCGTTGTCCCCCTCGCCCATACATCATCCACGATCAACACCCGGCTCACCGGAGGCAAACGCCCTTCATAGCTGAACCTAATGTGCTTGGCGGCCTCTTCTTTCGTCAGGCAGGCTGCCCCGGCTCTGAAAGACGGATCCTTGGAAAATGCGCCCGACAGATCATTGGCCTCTCGATTGCGGCAGCGAGCCATGTCCATAACTCCTTCGCCGTAGAACCGCGCATCATCCCGGGTGGACGGACAGCACACTACTAGATCGAAAGGGGGCTGAGTTGCTTCCACTTGGCTAATATAGGCCTTGAGATAGTCTGCCCTGGCTTCCGCGTAACCAAGCCGAAGCCTGTCGAGATTCGCAACCGCTCGCTTCACAATCTTCTGTAGAGTCCGCACTTTTGCGCCGTCGCGACCTTCCCGCTCGGCCGCAGCCAACTCGTCCACGCGCTGCGGGACGAGACCAGCCCAGTGCAAATAGGCAGTTGGATGGTCATCGTCTATGGCGGCGGAATTCGTGAATACATGAATATAAACCAGCGTGATCCGGCGCGGATCACAACCGAGCGGTTCGATGGCGTGAGTAGCCTCTTTTAACATCGCGCCTTGTCGGGCCTCACGCCGCTACCGCCTCCACAGGGAGCGGTAGAATCTTCGCTATCGCGCCGCTCTCCCGCGCCGCCTTCGCCGCTTCCACGGCCTCAGGCGTGATGCCGAACCACTTTTCCGCATCCGCAGGCCGCACGAGCTCGCGGTAATTCGAGAACACCATCCGGGGCGAATTGCCCGCTTCCAGCGCCACTTGCGCCACGTTCTGAATCTGTGCCACGCGATAGCTGATGAACGAATGTCTTAGCGCATTGTGTTTCCAGCAAAAGCCTGCTTGCGGGTCTTGCTCCTTGAGCTTCGTATCCACCAACTCTGCCAGCCAAAGCAACTGTTTGCTCATGTTGGCGTACTCGCAGACCTTGCCTTCCGCTTGGCGATGCGGCGTCAGCCAGCGCTTCAAATTCTCCTGAATCGGCACAAGCCGCCGGCTGGCCGTCTTCGCCTTGCTCGCCTTGACCTCGATGAACCCATCGTCAAACCAGACCTCTGACCAATCCAGCCGCTGAATCTCCGCGTGCCGCAACCCCGCAAACGCGCCAATCGCGATAAACGGAACCAGCGCCGCCTCTGCGCTCTCCAGCACCGCCATTAACTCAGACGGGCGAAAAATCTCAATCTCGCTCTCATCCTCTTTCGCGACCGCGACCGAGTCCACCTGAGCCGACCCTTTGGGCAAATATCCGCGCGACTCCGCAAAATAGAACAACGTCCCAATCGCCCGCCGATAATTATTCCGTGATCGTCCGGTGAGTTTCAACGCGCGCAGAAAATCCTCAATCTCCGCGCTCGTCACAAACGAAATCGCTCGTGGAAAACTGTCCTCGAACCGGCCCAGGCGCCCGCGCAAATCTTTCACATAAACCGCGCTCATCCCGTCCGCTTCCTTCGCCGCAAGCAACTCCTCGACGATGTCCGGCACCAACTTCTTTGGCAACCGGTGCGGATTCTGTTTCGAGAAAAACCGCGCCGCCTCCAGGAGCGACCCGCCGTCAAGCAGCTTGTGCGCTTCCGCAAACTGCATCGCGGCGATTTCCAGCGGCACCCCGGTTGGTTTAAGAGCCTCGACCGCGCGGACGAAAGAAAACTTGTTTGCACTGGTCAGCGTCAGCACGTCCAATTCGCCGGTGGACAATTTATTCGCGATGGCCTCAGCCTCAGTCTTGGCGACGTCCAAATCAGCGAACGTCTTTCGCTGGCGCTTATCGCCGAGGTAATGAACGACGGTATAAGAATCGCAACCGTTGGTTGGTGTGCGATAGATTTTGACGACGGTATGCCCCCGTTTGACCTCCATTGGAAACTTTGGTTTTGACATGGGGTGAATTTGTCAGGAATCTGTCAGGAGTGCAAGCACTTTCTTCAAATTCCTAAGAAAAAAGTGGTGGAGGCGGCGGGAGTTGAACCCGCGTCCCTGGCTAACAAACCAGCCGCGACTACATGCTTAGTCAGAGGAGAGTTTTCTGCTGTGCGATAGCGCTCTGACACGAGTCACACTGCCTAGTCCGCATGAGGATATTTCAACCAGCCGCGCGCAGTCTCCGCGTCTGATCTAACCTGCGATGGCGTTCATCCCCCGTAGCAGGTGTCCAGGAGCGAACGTCGCGACACATTAGGCCGCGAGAGCTAATTCGTTATTGTTAGCTATTTTTTGGTTCGATGATTAACGAGGCCAACGAACCATCCTCGGCATGCCGCCTCTAGCGCATTTTCCAGGTCGAAACCAGTACGCCCCCACATAAGCGACCGGCGGAATATCGCCGAAAATTTCTGGCCGGTCAAGATCGCGACCTCATCAAAAGGTTTTAAATGAGTTCAAGGTTACACGAGTTACAAGGTTACATGAGGCAGAGAAACGGAAGTTCAGGAGCTGAGGAACCCTCGTAACTCATGTAACTCATTTGACTTTTGTAACCCTTGCTTAGAACAGCGTCCCGATGGCCAGTCCGAGCACGCTCAACGGACCTTGGTCCTCCAGGCCTTCGGTGGCTTTGTCCACTTTTTGCAAAGTGAGTTTGACGTTTTTGAAAAAACTTTCGTCATTGACCAGCTTGCCGACGGAGCCTTGTCCGCGATTGATCTTTTCAAGGATCTCTTTGAGGTTGGTCATCGCGACGGTGGTATCCTGATAAAGCGCTTCGTCTTTGGTCAGTTTGCCGAGGGTTCCTTTGCCGGCATTTACATCATCGATAATTCCCTGCGCTCTGCTGATCATGGATCTGATGTCTGCGGAGGCGGCCTGGAAATTGGTGGTAACTCCAAAGGCGGAATTATAGAGGGCGTCATCTTTGATCAACTTGCCGACCGTGCCTTCTCCGTTGGCAATTCGATCCGAAACGGTTCTGAAGTTGCCAATGACCGTGGTAAGGGAGTTGGAATTCTGTTTGACGAAATCGGTGATGGGGCCGAACAGGGGCGCGATATTCTCCGGTTTGAATCCTTCCGCCAGGCCTTTGACGCTGTCGGCCACAGTTTCCAATTTGACCATTAAAGAACTGAGGTCCGGTTGTTCATCAGTTGGAAGGGCGAAGCCCTCTCCGGCATTGGGAGCGGCCGGTGTGCCAAACTCGATATTGACATAGTTTTGCCCCATCAAACCGGTGAATCGGATCGCCGCTTTGCTGTCGGTTTTGATGGTCTTGCCTTTGTTGATTTTCATGACGACTTTAGCCGCGCCAGCTTCGAGTTCGACGGTCTTAACGCGGCCAATTTCCACGCCCGCCATTCTGACGAGGTCGCCTTTTTTGAGTTCCTGGGCGGTCCTGAAGCTGGCGCTGACGGTGTAGCCGCCGCGGAAAAAGTCAGCGGCGCCGACCATTTCGAGAATCAAAACAGCGGAGATGGCTGCGAAGGCGACGAACAGGCCCAATCGGGTTTCGAGGGTGTTTTTCATAAGAGTCCTTGGTTTATTTCAGATTAAAATCCGCATTCAAAAATTGTTGAATCAGTGGATCGGAATTCTGTTTGATCTCAGCGGGCGTGCCGATGGCGAGGAGGCGGCCCTCATGCATAAGCGCGATGCGATCCGCAACGCCAAATGCCAGTTCGCGTTCATGAGTCACCACTACTGAGGTGACGTGAATGCGATTTTTCAAGTTCAAAATCTGCTTAGCGATGTTGACGGCGCTCAGTGGGTCCAACTCGCTGGTCGGCTCGTCATAGAGAATCAACTGCGGTTCGATGACCAGGGCGCGGGCGATGGCCACCCGTTTTTTCATGCCCCCGGAAAGCTCGGAAGGCATTTTGGATTTCATGTCCGGGGCCAGGTGCACCAACCGCAG
>Ga0134121_10005363_pt1 | contig 10424 bp, 7 predicted proteins | sample KB301_FD_96463 | JGI IMG/M metagenome (GOLD analysis project Ga0134121, IMG submission 96463) | Terrestrial soil microbial communities without Nitrogen fertilizer from Kellogg Biological Station, Michigan, USA - KB3-0-1 | ecosystem: Environmental > Terrestrial > Soil > Unclassified ...
ACTTCCTCTATTCTCAAGTTTGCAACTACATCGCCGACTTCCTCGCTTCTGAAAAGCCAGACGCGCTTCTCTCCGTACACCCCATGTTGAACCATTTCATGCAGCGCTATATCAAGGAAGCGCGGCTCGAAATCCCATGTCATACATTCCTGACAGACCCCTTCCCTCCGTTTTGGCAAGGATGGGCATCGCCATGGATCGATCGCTATTTCGTTCCGACCGACGAAGCCCTTCAGGCTCTCACAGCCATGGGGGTTGAGGCATGGCGCATCCAGCGCGTTCCCATGCCGGTTCGGCCGCAGTTTCGCCCGATGGACGAAGAAGGGCGTGCAGCCTTTCGGTGCGAATTGGATCTGAATGGCAGCGGTACGATTCTGTTGAATGGCGGAGCCCGCGGCGGAGGCCCGCTGGCGGCAATCCATCAGGCGATTCGGCGGGCGTCGCCAGACGCCGACATTCTGGTCATCTGCGGGCACAATGACGGCTTAAAGCAGCGTATTGAATCGATGCGGGATCCCGGAACCAGAACTTTCGGCTTCGTGCCGGATATTCACCGATTCATCGCCGGGTCGGATCTTGTAGTGACCAAGCCCGGTGCGCTTTCGACCTACGAGTCGCTCGCCTGCGGCGTGCCCGTGCTTCTACTGGGATTCCGCGGCCTGATGCCACAGGAGTCCGGACTGTTTCTAGCCGCCCGCCACTATGAGTTCGGCTTTGCGGCATCTCAATTGAGCGATGTGGAGGACGTCGTCCGTCGAGGACGTTACACCTGGGATCAAATGCGGAGCTCCCTCGCGGCCTTCTATAAGACCAGCTCCGGCGAAGAACTCATCGAAAGAATCCAACACCTTCATGCCGTCGCCTAAAAACGTTCTTGTCACCGGCGCCACCGGATTCGTTGGCAGCCATCTCGCTTATGGTCTGCTCGAGCAGGGGCATCACGTCACCGCGCTCGCTCGCGGTGGGAAAAACGCGTCGGCGCGGGAACGCGTGCTGGACGTGATGCGCCAGGTCGCATACCCCGCGGCGCAACTGGATGAGCACATCAACCGTCTCGATGTGGTGGAAGGAGACATAGCCAGGCCGCGGCTCGGCATGGACCCCAGCACATTCCACCTTATTGCCGCTGGCACCGACGAAGTCTGGCACGCCGCCGCGTCTCTGTCCTTCACGCAGGAAGACAGGGACGAGATCTTTCGCATGAACGTCGGCGGTACCCAACACCTGCTCGACCTTGTCGCGCAGACGCCGACGCGGCGTTTCCATCACATCAGCACCGCTTACGTTGCGGGCGTTAAGGAATTCGCGACCGAATCAGAAGTCAATACACGACAGACGTTCCGCAACGCATATGAGGCTTCGAAGTGCGAAGCGGAACTGATCGTTACGGAAGCGCACAACCGTAAGGCAGCTATTGCGACGATCTATCGGCCCAGCATTGTGATCGGAGATTCCATCACAGGTCGCGCGACGCACTTTCATGGCGTTTACGCCTTCATCCGCGGACTCTTTACCGGCGCTGCGCGGCTTCGCCGCAAGCTTGGCCCGGGTGAAATCGTGCATCTGCCCATGAGGGTCGTCGGAAAAAACACAACGACGCTGAACTTCGTCCCGATCGACTACGTGGTGAATGGCATGCTCCACATCGGAAGCACGGATGCCAGCATCGGAGGAACCTATCATCTCGCCAACCCCGATCCGACTCCCAATACGCTCTGGCTCCCCAACATCTGCCGGCTTCTCGGAGTCACGGGCATCGAACTCGTCGATGCGAGCGTTTTCGAAAAGGAACCTCCAACGAAGCTCGAAACGCTATTCCAGAAACAGATGGCCTTCTACTACCAGTACCTGCAAGGCGAACCGCTCTTCGACTGCACCCGCACACTGGAGGCTCTGCAAGGCACCGGCATTGCATGCCCCCGCGTTACCGCCGAGTTCATCGAAAGGATGATCGGCTGGTATGTGAACTTCCTGAAGAACGGCTAGCCCAATTCGATCTACGGCCGCAACCACCGGATAATTCCATAAACAGCCAGGCAAAGCACAAGATCCAGCACCAAACCCGGATCGACTCGATAACGCTCGTGGACGAACGGAAACGGCAGTGAAGCTCTGACGCTGAAATAAATAATGTTGCCAAGAAGAATGGCGACCAGCATCCGCAAGGTGTTCTTCATTGTCTGGGCAAGCATCTCATCGGACTTCATCAAGGGATAACAGAATTCAGGGTTCGAGTAGAACGGCTCCGAATTTGTGTGTATCGTTGCGCGCGATGGATTACTTGCCGTTGATTGGAGTGGTGGCGGTTCTTGTGGGTTTTGCGTTGCGACTGCGCGTGACTGTGATTGTCGTGGCGGCGGGCCTCGTGACGGGGATTGTTGGAGGAATGCCTCTCGTCGGCTCGGATGCCGCGCCTGGCATCGTCGACACGCTCGGCCGCGCGTTCGCAAACGGACGCGCAATCACGCTGTTTGTGCTGGCGCTTCCGGCCATAGGACTTTCGGAGCGCTTTGGCCTGCAGGAGCAGGCTCGACGTGTCATTCAGAAGATCAGCGCGGCTACGGTCGGGCGCCTGCAAATGGTCTATCAGTTCTTCCGGATTGCCGTAGTGGCCATGGGGGTCCGGCTCGGGAGCGGACATGTCATGTTCTCCAGGCCGATTGTGGTACCGATGGCGTTTGGCGCCGCCGGACTCGAGGGTCAGCAGACCGCAGATTCTGAGGAAGGCGACCGGATCAAGGCGGCGTCTGCCGCTTCCGAAAACTACGCCAATTTCTTTGGTCAGAATCTTTTCTTCGGGGCCGCTGGGGTTGCGCTGGTCGTTTCCAACCTTAAACAGAATGGACTTGCTGCCGATGCTGACCCTCGCCGCATCGCACGCTGGACGATTCCGGTCGTCATTGCCTCTGTAGTCCTCGCTGCGATTCAATACGGACTGCTCGACGCCTGGCTGCGCAAACGCGCAGCGAAACGGAAGGCGGACCGGGCATGATCCAAGCTCTCACTTCTCTCGAAGCGGTCTATGTGGCGTCCGGCGTTGTCCTCTTTGTTTTTGCCGGCTTCACGTTTTTCGATCGGACAAATTCCTCTCGCGTCGGAACGGCACTCTTCTGGGCATTGCTCGGTGTAACCTTCGCGCTCGGCGGCGTCCTGCCGGCGTGGGCAACCGGGACGATAGTGGTCAGTATGGCCCTTGTCGATGGCCTGGGCCTCGTGAAGCATGGCCATCACGAAGAAACCTCCCGACAGCAACAAGTTCGCACAGCGGATCGTTTCGGGTGGCGGATCTTCGTGCCCGTGCTGATGATTCCGGCGATCACTTACGCTTCTTCCGCATTGCCGTGGGGAACCGGTGTTAGCGCCGATCGCGTTGTCTTCGTCAGCCTTGGCTATGCGTCCGTTGCGGCAGCGATTGTCGCGTGGGCGCTGACACGGGCACGTCCCATTCAGCTGGTCCACGAAGGCCGCAGACTCGCCGATGCAATAGGTTCCGTGGTGATCCTTCCACAATTGCTGGCGTCGCTCGGAGTCCTCTTCACGGCAGCCGGAGTCGGTAAAGCGATCGCGAAGGCAGTCGGAGCAGTCATCCCGACAACAAGTCCGCTAGCAGTCGCCTTTGCCTGTTGTCTCACCATCGCCGCATTCACATTCGTGATGGGAAATTCCTTCGCGGCGTTTCCCGTCATCATGGCGGGACTCGGAATACCCCTCCTCGTGCAGCAATTTCACGTCGATGCCGCCGCCGTGGGCTTGATCCTTCTCACGGGCGCTTCCTGCGGAACGCTATGCACTCCGATGGCCGCGAATTTCAACACGGTGCCTGCCGCCCTTTTCGAGATGCGCGATCCCTACGGCGTCATCAAATTCCAGGCGCCGTTCGCGGCCGCGATGTTCGCGGTTCATGTGTTTCTGTTGTGGGTGCTCGTCCCGACAAAATAAGAGACGCGAGATTTTGAAAAACAGCCTTCATTGTGGGAGCGCAAACACCCAGATCATGCCGCTTCCCAAAGGAATATCCGTATTCGTCAAGCGGGCAAAGGAAGTCGTCATGGCGATCTTGCCTCCCGCCCCGACAGCGACATACTGACGCCCACTCACTTCAAAGGTGACGGGCGCGCCGGAAATATCCCCGTTCAACCGCGTCTCCCACAACAGTTTTCCGTTTTCATTGTTGAGCGCAAACAGATAGCGGTCCGCAGTTCCACCGAACACGATGCCGCCGGCGGTCGCCAAGGCGGATGCTGTCATCGCGGCACCACTTTTGGTGCGGTACTCCCAACGACGCTTGCCGGTCACAGGATCGAACGCAACGAACTCTCCGATGTAGTTGTAACCCGGAGCGAATTTCGCGCTCATCATGTTCATGCCCTGATAGGCCTGTCCAAGTTCATAGTGCTGCGTGACGAACGTGACATCCATGCAGGAGTTGTTGACCCCGAGGTAGTACAGCCGGGTCATTGGGCTGAAGCTCGGAGAATTCAGATTTCGCGCCCCGTGGAAATGAGGACACACTTCAAAGACCTTGCCCGAGTCGACGTCCTTTGAAGTGGGAACCACATTCGGATTGAACGACGGGCGTCCTGCAGCACTCCATCCCGTAATGATATTGTCGTAGGCCGTTTTGAAGGACTGAATGAACTGACCGGTGACTCTGTCCAGCACGACGCCCCAGCCGATCTTGCTGGTGTGGATTAGAGCCTTGCGTGTCACTCCATTGATCGGCAGATCCACCAGCGTGCTCTCGTAGGGTGAGTCCATGTCCCAGTTGTCGGAAGGCACCACCTGGAAATGCCACCGCATTTTTCCAGTCTTGATATCGAGGGCAAGGACGGAGTTCGTATACAGCGCGTCGCCATCACCGCGCAGCGTGGATGCCCACGGCGCGGGCTGCCCGACGCCGGCATACACCAGCCCGAGGTCCGGATCGTAACTGAATGTTCCCCACGTGGGGCCACCGAGCGGCGGCATGTCGCTTTTGGCCCAGCTCTCCGACCCGGGCTCACCGGGAGCGGGAACGGTGTACGTCTTCCACTGCAGTTCCCCTGTCTTCGCGTCATAAGCGGCCACCGCGCCGCGTACCTCGCGCTCGCCTCCTATGAACCCTACGATCACCTTGCCGTCGGCGATCAGCGGTGGATGCGAGTGGCCGACTCCCTTCTTGTAGTCCGCGGTCTTTACTTCCCAAACCAGCTTCCCCGTGCGAGCGTCCAGCGCAACGAGATAAGAATCCGCAGTTCCGAGGTAGATCTTGTCACCATAGACGGCAACGCCACGATGGCGAAGATAGGCTTGAGAGGCGCGAATATCCTCAGGATAGCTTCTCGTGTAGATCCACTTGATTTCACCCGATACCACATCGAGAGCGAGCACGCGCCCCTTGCCCTCGGAGACATACATGATTCCATTCGCGACGATGGGCGTCGGCACCCATCGGCTGTCATCCTGAACCGGATAGGACCACACCGGCCGAAGATTCTTCACGTTCGTCCGGTTGATCTCCGTCAACGGACTGAACGCGAAGGCATCGTCGGTTCGCCGGTAGCTCAGCCAGTCCCCCGCCTTCGGGTGACGCAGGCGTTCCTCGGTGATTGGCTCCCATACGGAAGACCCGGACTGGGGAAAGGTCACGCTGGAAGCAACCAGCAGGACCAGGAGAATCGAAAGGATAGTGCGTGTTTTGCTCATTTGAATTCGCTGGAGTTAACTACAGCCGGAAATCGCAATGCAAGCGAAGTCTTATTCACGCGAAGCCGGCTTGCTGCCACGGGTTCATCAGGATTTGGTGACCGTCCTTGAATTAAACGACCCGAGTGCCGGTCTTGCTGGTGTCGTAACCGGCGAGGGTTTCCAGCTTACGTCGAAGAGCGGCACGCTGGAGAACATCCATGAAGGTTTGAATGACGGGAAACTCGAGGGCGCCGGTTCGGAAGACGAAGTCGTAGCGTTCGCTGCGAAGTGGAACGAAGCCGAGGTCGAAGGCCCGTGCCGCCGAACGGGTGGCGAGACAGCAATCGGCATCGCCGGAAACGACAGCGTAGGCGGCAGCAAGGTGCCCCGCGGCAGTGCGGCTGTAGCCTTGAACGGCCGAATGCGTTACGCCTGCCTCGCGCAGCAACTTGTCGATCAACAGCCGGCTGCCGGAGCCGGTTTGCCGGTTTATAAACGAAACATTCTTTCGCGTAAGATCGCCAATGGTAAGGATGCTTTTGGGGTTACCGCGTGCGACGACGAATCCTTCCTCCCATTCGGCGAAGGTCACCACCCCGATATCTTCTTTGCCGAACTCGCGCCGGATGAAGGGTACGTTGAACTCGGCGGTTTTGGGATCTTCAAGGTGGGAACCGGCAATGTGGACCTTTCCTTCTTTCAGCCAGCGCAGTGCCAGTTCACTTGATGCCGGCGCGTGAATCACCTCGACGCCTGTGCCTCGCTCCACCATCGCCGCGAGCAAACTTGTCGCGGGGTCGCAACCGGCAAGAACGATTCGCTTCTTCACACTGCTGTCGGAAGGGAACACCGCAACGCGGTTGCGGTCCGTGACAACACCATCAGCTTCAGGTAGGAAGTAGGGAGACGCGGAGACCGGAACGCTCACCCACTTCGCGCCAACCTGGGCCAGGCATACAGCCTGTCCCTTGTTTGCTTTCGAAGGGCTGAGGTACTCCGCAGGCAACGATGCAGTTCCGGCCAACGCGGGCTGGGCCAGCGTGAACAGTTCCTCGACTGGAACTTCCAGCTCCCGAGCAAGGCGCAGCGCGACCTCCGTGTTGGGCACATAGTTCCCCGCTTCGATCGCATAGATCGTCTGTCGCGTTACACCGACACGCTTCGCGATATCCGCAGCCGCAATACCGCGACTGGTGCGAATTTCGGCCACCTTGCTGCGTACCCTGTTCTTCATCCTTATTTCTTAATGGCTGCGCCCTATCGGGCTTGCATTCGCAGCCGCTCATGTTCAGAAGGAAACTTTTCCGACCAATTCGAAGACCCTCGGATCGAATGCCTTGATGATCGTACCAAATGCAGCCGTTCCGAAGCTTGTGTTTGGAGCACCGAGCGACGGAGTGTTGGTCACGTTGAAGGCTTCGGCACGCATCTCCAGCTTAAGATCCTCGCGAAGAACGAAGGTTTTTCCGAGCATGACATCCAGCGTTCGATAGCCCGGACTGATGACGGGATTACGTGACGCATTTCCCAGCGTGAACTGCGGAGCCGTCGTAAATGCCGCCGTATTGAACCAGCGCGCGGTTGTGCGCTGATCTTCCGGAAGTTCCGGGTCGGCGATGCGATTCGGACGCTGGATGCCAAATCCGGCAAATGCATTCGAGTTCGTGGCCTGGGTGACGGCAAGAGGACTGCCAGATTGCGCGCGGAAAATGCCGGCAAGCTGGAATCCGTAGAAAGGCGTATTCCACACAAACGACCCCGCGAAAACCTGCGGGATACTTCCCGTGGACTGATCCTTCTCCAACCTGCGATTGTTGCTGTCCGCGACCTGAAAGGTTGCCGCCGGTCCGGTAAGAATTGCCGCGTCGAAAACGGCGCCCGCGTCATCGATGAGCCGCGAGAATGTGTATGCGAGGTTGAACGTCACACCATACTGAAGTCTTTTATCGAGACGAGTCTGAAGGGAATGATAGGTCGAGTGTCCGACATTGTTTCGATACAGCGCCACGGTCGTAAATTGCGGAAACGGGCGCAGCAACTGCTGACGGGTAATCGTCGGCCCGCCGATGGTGGAGGATGCGGGAATCTGGCCGAAGTACGGATTGGCGACGCTCTGCGTCAATGTCGGGCCCAGCGCCAGTTGCGCCGCGGTAAGCTGGTTCAGATTGACATCCGGCACGCCGAGATTCGTCAGCTTCGATCCGAGATATCCCACTTCGAAGCTCCATGTCTTGTGGATTGTGTTCTGCACCGACAGGTTCCATTGCTGGGCATAGCCGCTCTTCTGCTCGCGATTGACCCCGAACACACCCTGGCCAAGTCCGATATCCGGATTGTTCGGATCCATCACCTGCGTGGCGGGTCCCTGGGCCAGCACAAAGGCCGGAAATATGTTGTCCTGGGATCGTTGCCCCGCCGTTTGAATGAATGGAAACAGCGGCGTGGTGAAGGGGGTGGTGATGCCTGCCTGCTCAATCCAGGTAATACCGTATCCGGAACGAACGACGGAACGGTCGGAAAACTTGTATGCGAAACCGATACGCGGCGCCACGTTCCCCCATTCCAGATTTCGCGCCGTACGCGGATATCCGTTCTTACCGAGGTAGTCGAGCTTCTGTGTCTCGAAATTGAAAACGGCACCGCGATTCCCTTCGACTGTCGAAGGGAAATTCAAGGTGTAGCGAACTCCCACATTGAACGACAAACGGCTCGATGCCCGGATGTCATCCTGAAAGAAGAATTCCGCGATCTTCGCTCGAGGTTTCAAAACCTCCTGTTGCACATCGATCGAGAAATTCTGAACCTGGCCCAGCAGGAACGACGCAACGGCGTTGCCGGTGCCCGAAGTCGGAGTTCCGGATGCCGATAAGCCGGATGTCAGGATGTTCGTAAATTGAAACGACCCGGTCGGACTTGGCGGCTGCAGGATATCGAGATGTTCGACTCGAATGTCCGTTCCCATCTTTATACTTTGCCGGCCGCGAGACCAGGACAAGTTATCGACGATTTGGGTGACGGACGTCGAGAAGTCGGCGTTGCCGTTGGACACCGGACCCAGCTGCTGAAAACCGACAACATCGAATGTCGGGAAGGTGTTGGTAAATGCCGACTCCGGAATGTTGGGAATGCCAGTCGCCGCCGAGGCCGACACGGTCCCTCGCATCGATTCCCTGCTGAATCCGCGGCGCGTGTAACCAAACCGCAATTGATTCACCCAGCGTGGCGAGAGAGTCCACGTATGGTCGAGCGCCAGGCTGTGAGCGCCCGTGCCCGTATCGCCGGTGATTCCGGAAGTAATGCTTCCGTCGCCACCCTCAAACGGGGTGCTTGGCGTCGAATGATCATGGAGGTATTCGTATCGACCAAAGAGCTTCTGTGTGGGGCTCAACACACGATCGATCCGGATACCGCCCTGATCCTGTGCTGTGTCTTCGTTGGCGACTCGGGTGTAGTTATTGGCCGCCGCCTCGGCGCCGGAGGCCGTGAAGACGTTCGGCTTCGGGTATCGAGCGATCAGCGCGGCGGCCACGGGATCCCAGCGAGCTGAAGGAATGGTGTTGCCCGTGAATGCGGCACGGGAATAGACGCCGTTTGTAACCGCCGTCGTTACCGGATCGAAAACGGCCGTGCTGAAAATTCCCTGGCGTTGCAAGCTCGTCGGCACGGTGCTGGTGCGAGGAGTTCCGACCTGCAGCCGGGTCCCCTGATAGTCGGCAAAGAAGAAAGTCTTGTCCTCCTGGATCGGGCCGCCCAGAACGAAGCCATATTGATTGCGGCGGAAGCGAGGCTTCGGCCCCGTGGTCGTAAACAGGTTGCGCGCGTTCAGGTCTTCATTTCGAAAAAACTCGAACACGCTGCCGTGAAAAGCATTGGTACCCGCGCGGTGATTCACCATGATCACGCCGCCATTGGACCGGCCGTACTCCGCGGAGTAGCTGTTGGTTTCGACTCGGAATTCCTGGATCGCATCGACGACCGGGAAGTACGCCACCTGACCTGGTTCCGGCTGAAGCACACTGATGCCGTCGTAGATGTACTCGCTCACCCGGGGGCGGCTGCCATTGATGCGCGGCAACGTGGAAGCGGGAGGAAGCATGACTCCAGGCGAAAGCGCAATCAGGGGAACGAAGTTGCGGCCATCGAGAGGCAGCGTTGCAACTTTTTCCTGGTCCACCGTGAAGCTCACGGTACCGCGGGTCGACTGCAGCAATGGAGTCGTTTCGCTGACCTCGACAGTCTGCGCGAGGTTCCCGACGCCGAGTGCGAGATCCAGAGGGATCTGGTCGCCGACATGCAGGGTCAAGCCGGCGCGACGCAGGAGGGAAAAGCCTTCCTTGCGGACCATTAGTTCGTAGTTGCCGGGCGGGACGGCGACGAAGCGGTAAATGCCGTCGGCACCGGTGGCGGCGGACGAAGCGATCTGTGTACCTGTATTCCTGAGCTCGACTGCAGCGCCGGGTACGGGCAGGCCCGAGGGATCTTTGATGATGCCGTAGAGCTCGACACGCGTGGATTGCGCGAAGGCGGTGGATGAAAGAAACAGAAAGATCGCGACAAGCACTTGTCGTGTATTCATAACTACGACGTTTTATCACGACATAGCCAGCCGAGCAAATCTTTCGAGCGCTTGTCCCTGAGGTGGACCCCATCGGCTGGACAGAAAAACAGGGTTCTTAAGGTGGGTGCGCTGCCGATGTTTTGGGTTAACGAATATGCCGCTCGAAGAAAATCCATCGATCGGCGCCACAGAAGTGTTG
>Ga0134121_10005364_pt1 | contig 10423 bp, 5 predicted proteins | sample KB301_FD_96463 | JGI IMG/M metagenome (GOLD analysis project Ga0134121, IMG submission 96463) | Terrestrial soil microbial communities without Nitrogen fertilizer from Kellogg Biological Station, Michigan, USA - KB3-0-1 | ecosystem: Environmental > Terrestrial > Soil > Unclassified ...
GGTGGTGGCGGACGCGGCGGCGGCTATGGTGGTGGCGGGGGCGGCGGTGGTGGCGGTCGCAATGATCGCGCGCCTCGCTGGTAATCAACAGAGTAGTTCGTCCTTTTGGAGTGCAGCATTCTTCAGCTGCACTCCAAACAAATTCAATTGGGCCTATTTCAGGAAGGACGCGTTCGTGCGGTGGCAGATGACCTCGCACTCCGCGTTTGTTTTCATGCCAGCTAAAGAGCCAAAGGCGGAAAAGCCTACCTACGCTGTAGGCGATCGCGTCGATAAGTTCTGCGCCAAGTGTCAGGAAGAGCGCGGCCACATCGTCGCCACCATCACCAAGCGCGGGCAGATCTCTCGGGTCAGCTGTCCCAAGTGCGGTGTGCGCAGTTCGTTCAAGCCGGCCGCCGGTCCGCGCGCTGCCGGAGCCAGCGCCAAAGCCAGCGCCCCTTACGATCGCACGCGCACCTATCGCACTGGACAACACCTGACTCATCCCACGTACGGTCCCGGTGAAGTGACCGCCGTTATTGAACCGCAAAAGATCGACGTGCTCTTTTCAGATCGAGTGCGCCGTTTGATTCATTCACAACCATCTGCTTAACCTTATTACCGTCCAGGATCGGATGCTGATTATTTCGTGTGATATCGTGGATCATCTTCGGCGCGGCAGGCGTCGATCCACAAAACCACACGAAACGGCAACAACGATTTAAGGACATGTGAGAGACACTGCACCGATTGGTTTAGGAGAAAGAAAGACCGCAGATGAACAAAGAAATTAAGGCCGGGCACCAGGGACTTCGCTGGCCGACTACGATTTGGATGATCATTTTTCACCTCGGCGCCATTGCGGCGCTTTTTTATTGGAGCTGGAAGTTTTTGATTGTCAGCGCGGTGTTAGCCTGGGTGGCTCAAAGCCTTGGCGTCGGCATGACTTATCACCGCCTGCTCACCCACCGCAGTTACAAAGTATCAAAGCCCGTCGAGTATTTCCTGACTGTTTGCGCCACGATTTCTTTCGAAGGCGGACCCATTAACTGGGTCGCCACGCATCGCATGCACCATGCGCACGCCGACGAGCGCGGTGACGATCCGCACACACCGCATGATGGCCGCTGGTGGTCGCACATGGGTTGGATCCTTTCCGGCACCGCGCAACAACACAGCCCTGAAGTGCTCGAGCGTTACGCTCCCGATCTAACGCACGATCGGTTCATCGCGACGCTCAATCGTGTTTACTTCGTGCCTTTGATAATCCTGGCCATTGTCCTGGTAGTGTTGGGGGGTTGGCCGTTAATGTTTTGGGGTATTTTTCTGCGCGTGACTGTTGGGCTGCATGCGACCTGGCTGGTGAACTCAGCCACGCACCTCTGGGGACGGCGTCGCTTCAACACCAGCGATAATTCGCGAAACAGTTGGTGGGTAGCGCTTTTGACCTGGGGCGAAGGTTGGCACAACAACCATCACGCGCACCCCACCTCGGCCCGTCATGGTCTGACCTGGTACGAGATTGACTTCAACTGGTGGGGCATCCGCATGCTGCAACTCTTCCGGCTCGCAAAGGGCATCAAACTCGTGCGCCTGAAGTCGCTTCCGGCTTCGACGGATTCGTGATTATGCCTTCATTGCCTTGTGATTCCATGAGGAGGTTCACCATTAAGACACAAAGTCACGAAGAGACGTTCCGTTAATTTGCTTCGTGTCCTGGTGGCTTTGTGGTTGAAAAGTTTCCTGACCTGGTTTGTGCGTTCTTCCGCTGGGAGAAGAATGATCCACGAAATCACACGAAACAACAATGAGAGGACTCCTTTCCTATAGCTTCGCGTGAATTCGTGGATCGCTTTACCTGGCGACGTAGTTCGGAGCAATCTTCAGAGTGAGCCAGTTACCCGCTCCCGTTCCTGCGTGTCCCAAACCAATTCGACTGATTCCCATTCGTTCAGATAAAGCCCCAGCACGCGCGCATTAATCTGATAAGACAAGACGACTCGGATAGCTTCGAGAATTTGTTCGATGTGTTCTGCTTTGGTGGCATCATTCGCGGCACAGTCGTGGTGGCCGGTCACCGCGACGACGCTGGAGGCATGGTGAAGAAGTGAAAAGGAAACCTTGCGAATGATGTCGTCGACGGTGTAGGTCGAGCCGCCGCTAATCAGCTTGTCCGGCCCGGGTTCGGTGATCAAATCGACATAGTGCACGTTGGTGTGCAGCTTCATCCAATCAGTTATGGGCTGTTGGACTCGGCCGTCGATACAGGTGATGGCGGTGGCAAATTTGTGTCGAGGCATGGGCGGACTGCTCACTCGTAACTCAACGCATCAACCGCATCCTGCCGCGCCGCGCGCAACGCGGGATAAAGCGCGCCGATCGAGCCGCCAATCAATCCAACTATCAGTGAGATCAGAATCCACTTTGGCTCTACATCCACGACCAGCGTGGTCGAACGCATCACGATAAAGCGGATTATCAGGGTTAGGAGCACTCCGATAAAGACGCCGAGGACGCTCACCAGAATTGCTTCCTGCTCGATGACCCAGGCGATGGAACGCTTGGACATGCCCAGTGACTTTAGAATTCCGATTTGTCGCGTGCGCTCGGTCACGGTCGTGTACATGGCCAGCAGAATCACCATCATGCTGATGGTGGCGGCAATGCCAACGACGACTTTCAGGAAAATATTCAGCGCCGGTACGCTCGACATATACAGTTCCGGCAACTCGCGCGTCAGAATCACCTGGTCGTCCGGGAATCTCTCTTTGATCCGTGCGGCGACCTGCTCCTGCTGAGCGGGATCGGCGCAGGCGATCAGAATTGTGTTGCAGCGTCGATCGTTCGGATGCTTTTCGCCTTCCACCTGATCCTGCATAGTGGCCAGAGGTATCTTCAGGCGGCCGCCGCCGGGTGGTTCATAAATGCCGACGAGCCGAAATGGCCGCTCATAGATTTCGATGGTTTGGCCGATCTCGACTTGCCGCTTCTGTTCCTGCTGCCAGCCGGAGTCGACGATGACTTCGTCGCCGCTCTGCAGGCCGCGACCTTCTTTGATCGTCAATCCGTTTATCGCCGCGTACTCATCGAAAGGGATTCCTTCGATCAAGCGCGAGCCAAAACCCGAGTCGCTTCGGTCCAGGCTCTGGCCGATGGGCACCGTGGCGCGCACGCCTTCAATGCGGGCGACCTCGGCGGCATGGGCCACGGGCATCAAAAAAGGTTGGTTTCCGCTCAGGCCGATAGTCCCCGACGGCCGCACCATGATCTGCGCCCCGATGTTTGCTTCACGCTTGCCGCGTTCGCGCAAAAGACCATGGGTCAAACCGACGGTGAAGACCACCAGCAGGACGCCGATCGCGATACCGGCAACGCTGACGGCAGTGCGCGCGGGTCGATGGGCAAGATTTGAAAGCACCAGACTGTCCATAAGTTTTTGTAGCCGAGGGCTGCGATCCAACACGCGACGCCAGGCATTTGGCACCGCGCGCCATGTGATAACCAAAACACCGATTAAGGTCCAGAAGATAATTGCGGCCTTGCGCACAATCGCCAGCGTGACGCCCGCGGCGGCCGCAAAACCCAGGCTCTTGAGAATGATCTCAGTGCCGCCTTCGTAGACTCCGATTGTGGCAGGCACGAAACCAAATGCAAAGTTGATCACTTTGGTAAGCGACTCAATGATGTATGAGGCGCCGACGGTCGGAACGAAGCCGAGCATTTTAAGCGTTACATAGACTTCCAAAACGCTGGCCACGTGCGAAGTAAGATCCAAACCGATCATGGAAAAGAATGCTGCCCGCCGCCGCTTGTAAAACCCGTAAACCGTCAGCTCAACACGATAGATGTGATGCCGGCGGGCGCGCAGGAATCCGGGCCGGAAACCGCGACGTCCCAAACTGTCAATGATGTTGGTAAGCAGCGTTACCCGACGTCGAGTCGCCATGGCCGCCGCTATCAGTCCGAGGAACGCCACTGCCGCGATTAGGATTAGCGTTTCCCGCGCAACTGCCGGCACGGGATAGGCAAACAGCATCAGGCAGGCGCCGCCAAAAATCACCAGCACTACCGAAAGGTTGTAAAGCAGGTTGTCGACTACCAGCGCCGGTACGCCATGAACCAGAGGCACGCGTTTTCGCAACAGGGCCACCTTCGTAGCTTCACCCAGCAACGGACCGGCGAAGGTAAGAAAGCTCATCGATTCGCCGCCCAGCCGCGCCGCGAAAGCCTGCATGAAGGTAAAACGCCGATGTTCAGGAGGAACAGAGACACTCATCGCGATGGTTCGCAGCACGTGCCGCAGACCGTTGATGGCAAGCACAAAGAAAAAGCCAAAGCCGACGCGTCCCAAAGCGGAAAAAATTAGTTGGAGGCCGAACTTGCGAATAACATAGACGAACAATAACGCGCCGAGCACAAACGCGATCGCCTGCATCCAGATTGAGCGTTTGGCAGTTGACGGTTTGGCGACCGACGGTGAATCGGTTCTTTCCATCAGGGCGCGATCATCGAGGGAACGTTCCATTGCTTTACTGTCGTTGCGCAGGTTGGCTGCCGGCTGCGCTTGTCACTTCCTGGATTACGCGGCCGGGAAACTTCGTAAAGCCGCGTTTGGCCAGCGAATCAACCGGCGCATTGTCCGGCAGAAGATTTCCGGTCAGCGCCAGAATCGTCGGCGTCACGCTCAAGCTATCGTACGGTTCTGACACAGCCAAACCGCGGGGAACGCCGGTGCCTTCGCCGCCGGCAAACATCAGTGTGGCGTGCGTCGAAATACGAAAGAACGCCCCGTGATTGCCGCCGGGATTGAAACCGCGCACATCAAAGTTCCAATGATTGTTGGCCACGATCATCATATCGGTTTCAACCAGTCTTCGTTGGCGACTCTTAAAACGATGGAGCAATCTTTCGTCGTCCGACAGACCGGCCGCTTTTACGTCAGTTCCCGGAGTTGGGAAAAGCGTGAATTGTTCGTGCAGCCCGATAAGTCCGTTAGAGTATTGCGTCTTGTGCGCTGCATGCAACCATTCAACGTCCGTGTGCCATTCATTCAGCCAGGCCACGCGAGCGTCCAGCGGAACATCAAGCCGCGGGTCATCCAGCAAACGCAACGGCAGTCCCTGCTGCCAGGGAGCCAAATCAAAGTGGATTGCGCCCTGTTCGTCCTGGGTAAGATGGGCGATCGGCAAGTAACGCAGCCGCAACTGCCCCTGGGCCTCGCCCCGGGGCAAAACGAGAGCCTGACGGTCTGGTCCGCCGTCAAGCCAGACGGCGTCGTCATCAGGCTGCAAATCCTGGCTCAGCACCGAAGCAAGGGCGGTACGCGGAATTCGCGTCGCAATGAAATCAACGGGCCGATTGGTAACACCCTGCTGCACGTTGTTGCGTACGGTCTGTTCCTGGATCAAAGTCAGATAATTGACTCGCAAAAAGCTGCGTTCGAGATCGAGCGAACCGTCGCTTTTCAAGACCAACCCGGCAGGCGCCGGGCCCACTACATAATTTTGCAGGTCGTGAATTGAGTTTCGCTGGCCCATTGAATCCTCGGGAATCACCTCCGCGATCCGCAGTTTGAACGGGTCGAAGCTCTCTGGCCGCAAGCTTAGCAAGTTTCGCATGGTCGCGACGTAGGCTCTATAAGCCTTCTGCTGTGCGGTCCATTGCGCAGCCAGAACACAGACCCGCCGGGCATTGTCGTCGCGTCCCATTTCCTTGTCCTGAACTGTGAACTGCTTTGGTTGTGATTCGCAGAGGGCGCGCTGTTTTTCGATTGCCCGGCGCAAGGCGCCCAATTCCTCGTCGAGTTGATCCAGCTCGTCCTGCCAGCGCGTTTTATCGCGCGCCACCGCGACGAAGAACGCATCGGTCGCCGCCCGCCGCAATCGAGGCGACAAATCCTTTCGCTGCAGTTGCTGTAATAGAATGTGCAGCAAATTGAGATCACTGTTGCGGAGATGGAGTCCGGCGCGTTCGTTGCCGTCGAAATCCAAAAGCGCTGTCGGGTACTCAGCACTTTGTTTCTGCAGATAATAAGACTGAGAAGAAGCAGTGGTTATCGGCGGCACGAAGGGGTTGATGGACTTCAGCGAATAATCCATCAGCAACCGCCGTTTGGTGATTACGTGGTGCCCGCCCCCGGCAGAACTCCCGAGCAGCCTCACCAGATTGAAGCCCTGGCTGATGACGCGCTCGTCGGTATTAAAACCGTGATCGGAGACGACCACCAGCACTGTTTCGGAACCGAGCTGGCTCTTCTGAATCCCGGTCCAAATCCTGCCGATGAGGCCGTCGATTTCGCGCAGGGCCGCCAGATGCGAGGCGCGGTCGTTATTGTGATGAGCCATGTGATCAAAGCTGGTGGTATAGAAGTCCAGATAATGGACTCGCTGATCCGAAAGACTCTCGATTAGTTCGCGCTCCAGTTCATCGGGAACCACATCCCGAAGATCGAGTCCGCTGAGAAATTCTCCGGCAAGTTCTTTCGGATTCCGCAAGAACTTTGTTTGCCCCGCACGTCGTAGGGTGTCCATGCGAGCTCCGCGTCCGTAAAGTTGCGAACCCGTATTCCGCTGGTAGTTGTCATAAGCGTCGATCAAAATAGGCACGCCAAGAGAGTCCAGTACTTCAGTCCCCGGCATGTCGACATTCGAACCCGTTCCCTGCTTGAAGTAGAAGGGAATGAAATTCAGATAATCGTAAGTGCGCAGGATGTCGCGATCGAATTCGACGTTCCCCTTGATTTGCAGGTGCTGGCCGGTATCAAGCGTGGACCATGACGGCGCCGACAGACTCATACCGCGAACATAGAAGTTGGTGAGACGTGTGCCGTTCTTGAAAAAGACGTTGTCGAACCAGGGTAGCAGGCTTCGTCCCGTCATCGGGTCGTGTTCGCGCTCAAAACGCTCGACCATTTCATAGGGCAAGCCGTCGATCTTAATGATCACCACTCGCGTTGCTCGAGCCTGCGCGCTGGCCGTAACGGCCCAGAGCAAAGCTACCAGTACGGTGACGCTTAGGTGAACGAGAATTCCTGGCAGGAATGCTGAAACCTGTGGCTGAATTCTGTTGCTGGAAGGGCGTTCTGCAAAAGACCGCATCACGGCGCGCCCACCTGACTGAGAACTGCCCTGACCTCAGGGGGTTTCATGTGAATGTCTTCGGCGACAGCTTTACGCAAATGCTCGGCAATCACGAGGCGCCACTCTGAGTCAGATGACTCCTGGCGATAAAGGCTTATGAGCGCTTTCTTAGCGGACTTATTATTGATTTTGGAGAGCGCGTCGAGGCACAGCCGCCGCGCTTCCGGATCCGAAGTGCGCTGAAAGATCAGGGCCGTAGCGCGCGCGGCTGATCCGTTTGCGTCCGCGCCCTGATCGGCCAGAAACTGCAGCGAGTGTTTCACCGTGCTCATGTCCCAGGCGACTTCCGTCTGGGGAGAAGACTTTGCGATCCGGCTCAGGAAGTTTGTATGGCGTTCGGTGCGTCGCGCCAGCTCCAGCCGCGCCAAAAGTTCGGGAGTCTCGCGTTCACGATGAACGTAACGACCAAATGAGACGATGTTGCCCAGATTGATAAAGAATCGAGACAGCGATCCATGTTGCAGCGGAACCATCTCCGCCCGCCGATCTCTTTCAATCCGGGCCGACAGGCCATCGGGCCGGCGAGCGAAATCGACTAACGAGTCGTATTGCTGACGCGCCAGCTGAATCTCGCTCTGGCTGTCGTTGTTGAGTGGGTTGACCGAAATGATTTCCAGGCGCTGCTCGATCTCACGCTGAAGCCTCGGATCGAGAGAGCCGTTGAAGGACAGCAGGAGTTTTAGTTCGGAGTAGCTCTTCAAACGCGAGGGTTGATTCAGATCGATTCCGCGACGGCCAGTGATAAATTTATAAGCGTTGCGGCCCAGAAAGTATGGCAGATTGCCAAAACTGGAAAGCGAGAAAATATTCTTAGTCAGGTCATTCAGCACCCGGCGAGACACTTCACGGCCTTTCGGATTGAGATCGTCACGAAAGTCGATCAGCAGGGCCGGAATCTTCGGATGATCGAGCCCATACAGGGCCAGGGGAATCATTTCAAGACGCCGAGCTTCGGGGTTGTCCGCCGTCGTCGGTCGATTATCGGAATCGAAGTATTGGGCCTGCGCATAGCCATTCCAATTGCGCAAACGGAGGTCGGACCAGGGGTTCGCAATGTTCAGAAATCGCTTACTAAAGGAACGATCTGACTGTGTCGCCAAATCCGATTTGGATAACCATAATAGGACGTGAGTGGGACGGCCATCCGGCATGTTCAAAGGCTGAAAATATAGTCCTTCGGCTTCGGCCCGTTGCCTGAGCATTTCCCAGTTGTGGCCGATCGTATCCACGGAAGCCGCCGAGCCCTTTTCGACAGTGTCGTTAAACTTGTCCGGACCGAGAAAGCCTCCGAAAGTTTTTCCGGAAAGGATCAGGCGCGCGCGCAACTCGAGCATCTCGCCCGGAGTGAAAGCGGGCGAGCGCTCTGGTAGCAGCGGCGTCATGGTGTCGTTTAGACCTTCGTCGCGGGTCGACGTCTGATTCGAGGCGGAACCTTGATTCAAGGCCAGAAGCTCGCTCTCGTCGCGTAATCGTTGCCGAAGATTCTCATAGTTGCCAAGAATCGATAAAGCCTGGGTGGCGTGTGCCGTGCGATAGTCAGCGGCATTCTGGCGATAACTGCGACTAGCCGCTTTCAGCGGGATCCCATAACTGTCCAGAAAAACATTTTGCAGTCCCATCCAGAAGAAACGGTTCCATGTTTGGCGGCTGGTGTTGGAGAGATCAAGAAGCGGCGCCGGTGGACCACTGGAGGCTTGCCGCTTGCTTCCGACATGTCGATAAAAGAAAGGAATAGCGGAAGCGATTCGCTTCAACATGGTTGGCTGCGTATAGGTGAGCATCCAAACGTAGCGAAGTCGATCATTCTCTGGATCATTGTCGGACAGTGTGTCGCGCACGACGCTGACGAGGGGAACTTCCGGCGCGGGTAAGCCGTTAGTGCGCATTCCGTCCAACCGGCCAAAGATCGTCAGCAATTCAGCGCCTCCGATCATCGGCAGACGCTCGATTCTGAACTGGGTTGGAGGTGTGCTCGATGCTTCACTCTCAGTCGATGGCACAGTAGCCTCAGTCGAAGACGGGATAGCCAGACGTTCTCCGATATTAATAAGCGACGCCGGCGTTGCTGTCACTACTGTAGGCTGTTCAATCTCTGCCGCCTTACCCGGCGCAGGTGGCTTGGTACCGAACTGGTTTGTTGATTGCGCAGCACTTTGACCACACCAGAAAGCGCTTGCCAGCAACAGTGAAACGAATCTTAAAGCGATACGGCCGGTGTCTGTCCGGCCGGTGCGTCTCGTGGGGCGATGAGTTTTTCCGTCCATACTTTCAAAAAACGCTCCCAAAGGAGCGGTGTTCCTGCATCTGCATTGTCTGACGTCTGGGTCGTCAGGTCTTGTTTTCTGCTAAAACTCCTCAGCAATCAACGTACCAGCAACACTCTTCACATGTCTGTACGATTGTTACAGTTTCAGCGAGTGATCATCGAGCAATCGTCCTCGATCACTTACTAAGGCTGATTGACGGCAGCCGCTTCCTTTGTCTCGGCGTCCAAATTCGGAGGACCCTTCCATCCCGCCCGTTCCAACAAAGCAACTCCGTACCGAATCGGCACGGCAAAATTCGAAGCAGTGTTCTCAGTGAAAATAGCGAAAGTGATTCCGATCACTCGACCAGACGGCCCAAAGAGTGGGGCGCCCGAGCCACCCTCTCCGGTGCGCGCGTCATACACAATGCGCCGCGCTTTCAGATCCGTAATGTTGCCCTGTGTCGTCAACGGCGTAATCAGCTTTTTCTCTGCCAGGTATTCGAGTTGCGACTCGACCGAACCATAACGTTGTTGAATTGCGCGTGCTTCGCTTTCGTCCAACAGAGCCAGAATACGGTCCGGTCCCGAAGGATAACCCATCGTCACGACCAGCTTCCCAATGGCGACCGAGTCGGGATCTTTTTCCAGCAACAGCACAGGAATTTTCGCCGGTAAGTCCTTTGCTTCAATCGAGCACACGGCGACGTCGTCCGGTTTCGTCATCTGCTTGAATTTCAAGGCAATCGGTTGCGTGTTGCCGGGAAAGAACGCCATCAATTTTTTCAGCCGCGGCACTCCTTTGACAGTGCTGTTCAGGGCTTGGGCGCGCTCGTCCGCTTCCCAGGGCTGCGCCACGTGACGATTAGTTAACACGAAGCCATCGCCGACGTGAAAACCTGTTCCAACGAAGGGAAACTCTGCCACGGCTCCCTGACCCTCTGGAGTCAGGATCGGTTGTTCACTGCCATTCTGGACCGGGTTTCCCGATTCATCGGTCTGCGTTTCAGAATAACGAAGCGGACGTCCGGTTCCGGATTCGACGAAGCTGAACGAGCCA
>Ga0134121_10005366_pt1 | contig 10419 bp, 2 predicted proteins | sample KB301_FD_96463 | JGI IMG/M metagenome (GOLD analysis project Ga0134121, IMG submission 96463) | Terrestrial soil microbial communities without Nitrogen fertilizer from Kellogg Biological Station, Michigan, USA - KB3-0-1 | ecosystem: Environmental > Terrestrial > Soil > Unclassified ...
AAGAACCAAAGAAGCGATGCTTGGAACCGAAGTCATGGTCTAAGCGCCCGACATAGTTATTCGAGGTCAATGGCAATCTAATTGTCCCGAGATATCCCTGGGTGTTGAATTGGTCGCCGGCGTTTGGGCCGGGATCGTTGGGAAGGGGCAGGAATTTGGTCCAGAGCGTGCTAATGGCGGAACTGATGCCCAGGTTTCTCGGATCCAGAGCAGCGCCGGCGGCGCCGCCACAAACTGTACCGTAAGCCGCCAGCGTACAAGTCTGAGTTGGCGTATTACCAATGACCGCACTATTTCCGATAGTTACTGTGACCGGAAACGGATTAAGGTTGTACGGCTGATATTTTCCACTGGCGTCAGGAACCTGAATCACGCCCTTGCGGAAAGCGTCCGTGGGATATGCCCTCTCGAACGTTCCACTTCCCGGGAAGCGAAAGCCCTCATAGCCGAAGAACAAATATGTCTTCCCGCCCAGTATTTTTTTCGGAATCACCGGACCGCCGACGGTAAACCCAAAGCGGCTGCGATGATTGGGAATTATGGGCGTAAAAGGCATTACACAATTTTTGTCGCCGGCAGCCAATGTCGTTCCCGCCGCACATGGTTTGCCCGAAGGAAATTGGGCCGATGGTACTACGATACCCTTGTTGAAAATCGTATGATTGTTCACCCATGAGTTGGAGGCTCCATGGTTAGTTGCGTAGTAATAACCATAGCCCGATCCGTGCCATTGGTCGTTGCCGCGCCTTGTCACCATCTGGATTGACGCGCCGCTGGAAGCATTAAAATCATTCGTTTGACCAAACGTGCTGACCTTGAATTCCTCGACGGTTTCAATTGGAGTCGCGACGACGCCGGAAGCCATTGAACTCGTTTGGCTACCGGCAAGGCCCGTGAAGTTCTGAATATAACCAATGGTATTGCCGGCCATATCATCCGTGTTATTGCCGCCGTCTATGGTGAATGTATTTTGATCCATGTAGCTGCCGGCAATATCGCCTCGGGGAGTGACGCCTGGATTCAGACCGAGAAGGGACGTCGCGTCACGGCCGAGGTTCGGCAGTAATTCCAGTTGCTTGAGATTGATCGTATTTCCGATCGTCGCGTTCGCCGTCTGCAGCTCAGAGCCCAAAGGCGATGACGTTACGACAACGGTTTCAGCGAGTGACCCGACCTCGAGCGCGACGTTAACCGTCAAGACGAGGCCGATACTCACTTTTTGCTGTGCCATCCTTGCCGTTTTGAACCCGGATTTGGTGATAGTGATGTCATAGAGACCGGGATGAACAACCGGAAAGTTATAACGCCCCGAGTCGTTAGTTGTCGCCGATTGCTTACTCTTCGTCCCGAGGTCAGTCAGCGTTACGTCCGCGCCAGGCACCGAAGAGCCCTGCGGATCTGATACCTGTCCGCTCACACTACCGGACGAGGCGGTTTGCGCCTGGACTGGCGGAGTACTCAGGGTAAGCAGAACGCCAATGCCAACAGCCAGCCCTAAGAAGAACGAGACTCTTTTCATTTTGTGATCCTCCTCAGAAAAAGGTTACGGGGAGCCTGCGACCGCGAAGCATCGCATGACTAGATGAGCAACCAAGTTGTGCAATTAACGACTGCGCAAAAAAAGGCGAGTTATTAGCTTAATCCCATTTCCGTCGGTAAAACTCCAGATACAGATAGCGAATAATAGGCGCAGTATATAACCATGAGTTGTGACGTCAAGCTTTATTTTCCAATTTGTTGGAGGCCTGTCCAAATAATGGAATACGGAGACGAGCGGAACTCGTGCACTATTCGCCGCTACCGGGCATGCTGGCAGATGTGGAATGCCGTGATTCGATTAAGAAGATCGGGCGATCATGGAAACCGGAGCCGGCTAACTTCTTTCCATCGCGAGCGGGCGCCAATCTATGAGTAGCCGGTGTTTTACCTCCGGGAAGCACTTCGTTATTTGGCGCCGATGCTGAACGCGGTGGGATCAATCTTCTGGTTGAATTCAAACTGAGTCAGCTTGATCACCCACTCCGCCAGAAAGGTTCCGCCTTGTGCATCAGCGGTCAGAGTGATTTTGTAGATGTGGGGCAAGGTCAGCTCGCCTTCCTTTTTGAACAAGGAGAATTCTTCGACCATGTGATAGCTTGTCTCTCTCTCCTGCACGTTGCCGTAACCTCGCGTTCCCGTCGGAGCGGGAATAACACGTTCATAGTCTGTACGGACGTGCTGGAAGGTTTCCGGATCAAAGAAGACTCTGATTTTTAGATCCGATCCTCCCCGCGGAAAATATTTGAGTTCGTGCACACTGCGATCGCCGATTTTCCTCGTACCCACATATTCAAGTTGCGCATTTCGAGCTGCCAAATTCTCCAGTGGCCAAGCCGTCGATAATGCCCCACCCATCAGGCCCTGCTTGAAGATCAGATCATGCGCCATCAGAAAATTGCCCAACACTGAGCGGGCACCCGGAGTTGCAAACGCGGCCACAAAACTATTCCCATCGAAGCCCAACTCTTCGCGTGGGTAAATGGGACTGGGAAAACTCATGCCAATCAAGCTCTTGAGACCATCCGACGCGAGCACAGCCCGGCCAATTGCCTGTCCCGGCGGCGGCGTACGAAAAATCACTTGGGAAGTCCCGGCTATGATTCGCGCCGACAGGCGCGCTTTGGCGGGGCCGATGGCTTCCAAATGCCTGGCTATAATGTCTTCCGGCTTGATCTTCTGTGCGAAGGACGATGTGGGACTGACCAAAGCAAACGTGAGCAAAGCCAGGGCCAGAAGCCGCGAGTGTTTTGGGTGCTCGGTCATCGTCATTCGCTGGGAGAGGAAGAAAGCAGAAACAGCGAGACATCATCATAATGTCTCGCCGTTTCGTCCCTTTCCAGAGCAGTTAGAACTGGAATTTCGCCGCGAATTGAATCACGCGGGCTGATTCACCAGTTTGCACAATAGTCTGCGTTGACGGCGGCGCCACGGTCGCACAGCAGGCCGAAGCAAAGACACTTGACCTGATACTGGGTGAGCCTGTCGATGCGGAAACCGGATTGTCAAAGTTCGCATGGTTGAGCGCATTGAACATCTCCATCCGGAACTGCACCTTGACCTTTTCAGTTACCTGGAACGTCTTGATAAAACCAAGGTCGAGGTTCCAGTAATGCGGGGAGACGAAAGTATTCCTACCGATTCCGTTTTGGCCCGGCGCGGGAAGACAAAACGTCACCGATGGGTTAACGCCACAGGTGAAAGGCTGACCGGTGACGGGATTGATGCTGATCGGTTTAAATAGTACCGGACCAGGCAGAGATGAACCGGGAATCTCCTGCAGTTGCGCAGTCACCGGCTGTTGCAGGCCCGCACGGGATTCGTGACTACTGTTGGCCGTAAACGCGCCGCTGCGAACAGAGAATGGCTCGCCGCTCATGACTGTGAGGATGGTGTTTATGGTCCACCCGCCGATAACCTGATTAACGATGCCGTTAGGCGAGCGCAGGAATCGTCGCCCTTTGCCCAGGGGAACTTCCCACACCGATGCCGCCTGCAAAACATGCGAGCGATCGAAATCGGAGCGGCCGCGCTCAATGCGCCAGTCGCGGTTATCGATTACGGCGCGAGAGGTGGTCGTCGAAAGTCCGCCGCCAGATGAAGCGCCGACGGGATCAACCGACTGATTGTCAATTGATTTTCCAAACGTATATGCCACGCTCAGGCCCAAACCGCTGCTGAACCGGCGCCGCAAAGTGAATTGAGCGGCGTGATAGTTTGAATCGCCCTCGTTGCTCAGATAAGTGATCAGGCCGAACTGTTGATTGGGCCTTAATTTCAAACCGAGCACATTATCCTCAATACGCCCAGCGAAGCTGCCAGCACCATTAATGTCCAGTTCGGTATTGGTTGTTGCGGAGTTAAGAAAGCTGGCTGCCGAGGTGGCGGCTGTGGCCGCGCTTTGTCCCGCAGTTATGAACGCCGCAACGAGTTGTGCAGTTAGTGGCGGTGTAGTTCCGGTCACGCCTGCCGGGCAACCGGTGCCGGCGTTGGCGCACCCCTTCGCGCGATTCTGCTGCATTATCAGGAACGAAGGAATGATCGGTCCGGGATTGATCTGGTTAGCGTCGTACGCCATGAACAGACGTTCACCACGACGACCGATGTAAGCGGCTTGCATGACGAAGCCGCCCGGCAACTCGCGCTGGACGCTAAAGTTCCATTCGTGAACCGTCGGCAGCTTCATGTTTGGATCAAAGACGGTAATTGGCGGCGAGTTGGTTCTCAACTGTTGGGGTGGTGTCAATAAGCTCGTTGGCTTAACCGAAGGCGCGGGCAGTTGCAAGGGGAATCCGCCCGCCAATGTGTTGTTGATGGCGGGTGAATTAACACATCCGGCAGTAATCGTTGTGAAAGCAGACGCCGTCGTGTTGAATGACGTCGTACAGCTTTGCACCAACCCGGGAATTCTTCCGGCGGCCGCCGTCACCTGAAACGACGAAATCGTATCGAAGGCCATGCCGTAGCCCAGCCGAATCACGGTCTTGCTGCCATCGCCGGCCAGGGTGCGCATGAAACCGGACTTGAATTCCGGACTCCAGGCCAGACCAAAGCGCGGCCCAATTGCGCCCTTAAAGTTGCCCTCGTACCAGTGCTTGGCCTTGACGAAGCTGACCGCACCAGGCTGGTTTACGGTTGGAGTCGCCAGCAGCGGCGTCCTGACAATGGGCGTCGCCGCGACATAGACATTGTCATTGGGCGACGTGTTGGCGGGAGCGTTGTATTCCCAACGCGCGCCGTAGTTCAAAGTAAGATTCGGACGAACTTTCCATTCATCCTGGAAATACAAGTTGTATTGATCCAGGTTGTGCTTTTCGGCATACAAGCTGATCGCGTTGCCGGTCTTAAAGGGCAGGAACACGTCGTCCTTCAGGTTCGCGATAAACACCTGCGTCATTGAAGCCGGCAGGCCGTAGAGATTGTTTATCAAGCTGCCCAAATTTCCGGCGTCGGTGGAATTGATGTTCGGCGCCACGGCGAACCCTGAGTTCCCGGTGGTGCCAATAAACGTTGGCCGCGTCGTAGCCGAGAAGGTTACTGAAGGCGTGACGTTGATGCCGCCGGGCTGCCCGCGTTGGTCGACGTGCCGATAAAAGCGGAAGTTGAGGCCCGTACGAAAAACGTGAGAGCCGTGAACAATACTCAAATTATCAAGCAGCTGCGGAGTAGTAACCCAACGCGCCGTGCGCGGAGTGTTGATGTACGGCTCGCTGATGGTATTAAAGTTGAACGGTGGAATGTCGGGCCAGGCCGGGTTGGCCTCACCCTGTGTGAACAGGAATCCAAAACGCCCGTAACCGGCCGTCAATTCGTTGACCAGCCGCGGCGAAATAACTCTGCGGTAACTAATCGCCAGGTTGGACGTTCGCCGAAACACCTCGCCCTGCGGCGGGTTGTCGGGATACACCTGTGGTCTGCCGTTCAGCGGGTCGCCTTTCAATGTGTTGTAGTCAGACCAGAGATAGCGCACGAACATGCTGTTGTTCGCGTTGAAATTATGATCGATGCGGGCATTGATTGCGGGACCCCTGATGGCCGTGGGCGGATTCCAGGCGTAGGTGGCCGAATTCAATCCGTCTCCGGCCGCCGCAAAGTTATTCGGAATTGGGTACGCCTTAAGGAGTGTGGCCACAGTTGAATCAAGCGGTCTGCTCAGCGTGTTATTGCCACCCACGCCGGTCGTGCGCACGTCATAGGTTCGAACGCATCGCAGAGAAGTCGGCGTAGCGCAGAGCGGAACCAGCAAGGCCCCTGTGCTGGGATTCACCAGCAGCGTTGAATTACGAGTGATCGTGCTGCCACCAATAACGAGTGGGTTGGCTGGATCGGGAACGAAGTAACGGAAAATTCCATTTCGTGCTTCAGCCGTGTAAACGATCGGAAAACCAAACGTTTGATCGATCGGCTGGGTAAAGTCCACCCGATTGTACGAGTAACTGCCAAAGAAGAAGGTCTTATTTTTTCTAATTGGCCCGCCCATCTCAAAACCGAACTGATTCATTCTGATTAGTGGTTTGGGTGACTTCTGCGCATTGGCATACCACTCGTTCGAATTCAGGGCTTCGTTACGCAGGAAGAAGAAACCTGTGCCGTGGAATTCACTCGTGCCGGCCCGTGTCGCGATCGAGATCGAGGCGCCGCTGTTCCGCCCTTCTTCGGCGGTGGCGTTGTTGGTGGTGACTTTATATTCCTGAATGTTGTCCGGAGTTATGCGGTAGAGGTTGCTTACCGGGTTGGGAACCGATGACTCATTAGCTTCGATGCCATCGATCGTCACGTTGTATGCACGATCGCGCGAGCCGTTGACATGCACTCCGGAACCAGCGCCGCCGAATGACCGTTGGGTTACGCCTGGCTCCAGCAGCAGCAACGTCAGCGGATTGCGACCGTTTAGCGGCAGCGTTTCAATTGCTTTCTGCTCAACCACATTTCCCATCGTAGCGTTCGCCGTTTGTAGTTGCTCAGTGCCGCCGGTAACTGTCACGGTTTCGGAAACCGCCCCAACTTCGAGGGCGGCGTCGACCGTGAGCGGTGTTCCAACCTCCAGAACATTCTTCGTATTCTGCAGCGTCTTGAATCCCTGTTTCTCGACCGTTATCGTGTAATACCCGACTGGCAGAGAAGCAAAGGAATACAACCCCGCCTCGTTAGTGGTCTGCGTGCTGGTTACACCAGTGGCTTCGTTCTTTGCCGTCACAGTGGCGCCGGGAACAACTGCTCCCGCGGTATCTCTCACTGAGCCGGTGATGTTGGATGTGCCGGTTTGTGCGACAGCCGTAAGCGCGCAAAAAACAAAAAGGGTTAACGCTGTCAGAGTTCGGATCAGATGGTTTGGTTTCAACATGGGGTCCTCCTAAGTTGCAATCTACGCCGCCGGCATTCAAGCGAACGGCAGAAGGTCAATCCGGTCGGGAACAGTTTCAATTAATGACGGCGAGAACCAGGGAACTCAACAGCGCGACGGTATCAAACGAATTAATTTGTGACGGAGTATATCCCTGAAGAATTTGAGGTCAAGAGTTTTGTTTGACAGAGCCGCCCGACAAAACCGATCTGAAGGCAAAGCCGATCAGCACGACCACTGAATCCAGGCGCGAAGAAACAGTTTGTCTCATCGCTGATCTCAATTGCAGAGTGTGCTGCACAGGATTTGCAACGTTAATATGTCGTCGATAACTTTGGAGTTCAAAATATCTCCGGCCGGAAGTCATTTCTCAAAGCAACCGAGAGTAATCTCATACAGGCCAGCACTTCGCGCGCGTCAACTGGGTTCGGTCAATTGCAGAAACGTGGGACACGGCCAGGGTTTTCGGCCTGCATGCTCCGAAAATATGAAGACCGATCCATTATTCTGAAAAAGATTGGCGCACATGAGATTTGCGGGATTACGATGCCAGTCGTCCATCAAGCCTGTTTATCGCACTGATAAATTCTTTTAGTTTTGATTGTGAGTCTTGCCCTAATAGAATTACCGGCCTTCCCGCAAATGTTCGGCAAGGCCGTGGGCAACGGTCCAGCAGTTGGTCTAAATCGTCTTCCAGGTAAAGAGGAAAAATTCATGAGACATCACCTTCAGTTTATCCGCGTTGTGTTTATAGCAATCGCTCTCTTTAGCTTTGCAGTTGTGGCCTCGGCCCAGGAAATTACTGGCTCGATTAACGGCACCGTGAAGGATTCAACCGGCGCCGCGGTCGCCGGCGCAACGGTTACGGTCACGGACGCGCAAAAGAAAGTTGTGGTTCGCACCGCGACGACCGACGACAACGGAGCCTTCTCTGCCCCGGACCTGACCTCGGCTGTTTACGACATAACAGTGGAAGCGCCGAACTTCAAGAAGCATATCGAAACAAAACTCAAATTAGACGTGGGACAAAAACGCGGGCTGGATGTGGTCTTGGAACCCGGCAGCATCAGTGAGGTAGTCACAGTTGAAGCCCACCCCCTGGCTGTTGAATTGAGGACCGTGACGGCCGCGACCGTAATTAGCGGAGAGCAGGCTCGCGAGCTTTCGCTCAACAACCGTAACTGGGTGCAGCTCATAACACTCGCCCCCGGTGTTTCGAATGACCTCGCCGATCAGGTCTATGTCGGCACGACCAATCCTGCCGGACAAGCCAACACCATGAACATTTCGGTCAACGGCGCGCGCAGTGCTCAAAACACATACACGGTAGATGGCGCAGACGTCACCGACCGCGGATCGAACATCACGATCCAGGCATACCCGAGTGTTGACTCGATCGCTGAGTTCCAGGTGCAACGCAGCCTCTTCGCGGCGGAATCCGGTCGCAGCGGCGGTGGCCAAATCAATGTGGTTACCCGTGGCGGCGGCGAGAAATTCCACGGCTCAGCCTTTGAATTTGTAAGAAACGACAAACTTAACGCTAACGATTTCATATCAAACCGGATCTCCAATCCGGCTTTCGGGAGAGAGTCCAACGGCAAAGCCAAGCGCGCTCCTTTCCGATATAACAACTACGGATTTACGTTCGGCGGCCCAATCTATTTTCCCAAATTCGGTGAAGGCGGAAAAGCGGTAGGCAAACTGGCGCGGACGTATTTCTTCTTTTCCGAAGAGCAGCGCAAAGACCGTCGCTATCCGACATTGACCGGCTCAGTGCCTGACTTGAACATGCGCCAGGGTATTTTTCCCATGGATATTTGTTTGAGTGCTAACGTTCCCACCACCGCTACGGCAACTTGTTTGAACGTGCTTCCGGCGGGGCAGCCTCTTTCTTCAAAGGCCACCATTAATCCAATCGCTCAACAGTACCTCAATTTGGTCTACAACAAGCTGCCTCCGCCAACCGATGCGGTAACCCGGGCGCTCGTTTACCCTGCCATTAACGTGGCGGATTTCCGGCAGGAAATTCTGCGGATAGATCATTCATTCTCTGACCGGCTCACAGGTTATTACCGGTACGAGCATGACAAGATTCCGACGATTGACGTGAACTCGCTGTTCTCATCCGGTTCAGGACTGCCGGGAGTTTCGACCAGCGCCACAGATTCACCGGGGCGGACTCATACTTTGCAGATGACCTGGGTCGCCAATCCGAATTTTGTCGTAGTGGGCCGATGGACCTACGGTTACGGCGCAATTCTGAGCTCGGACATTGGCAGCCTGGCTCTGGTTAATTCACCAATCACCCCGCCTCTGGCTTATCCAAATACCAAAGACATTGTGCCGATTATTTCGGGAAACGGATTTAGTACTTTGACGGAATTCGGCCCGTACAACAATTTCTCGTACAAGCACAACTTTGCCGGTGATGTGACCATGATCCGTGGCAATCACACGATGAAGTTCGGCGGTCAGTATTCTTATTACCGAAAGAACGAGAATGCGCTGGCCGGAAACAATCAGGGCATCTTCAGCGGCTTCCTGAACACTGTTCCCAGCAGCGTTATCCAGGCTACCGTCCTGGCGCCAAACGCGGCGGCCGGAGAAGCTAATTCGACTCGGCGCACCAACTTCCAGAATTTTGCCAACTTCCTGCTGGGAAATAACGTTACTTTCAGCCAGGCAAAGTTCGACTACACCGCGGACCTGCGCCAGATTGCGATTGAACCTTATGCGCAGGATGAGTGGCGTTTTCGAAAGAACATTACGATTTACTATGGCGTTCGTTATTCATATTTCGGCGCACCGTATGATCGGAATGGCCGCCTGACGAATTTCGACCCTTCGGTCTTTAACGCGGCGAGCGCACCGCAGGTCACCGGCGCCGGCAACCGCGTGGTCGGTACCGGGAATTTCTGCAATGGCCTGATTGCTAATTCGCAAAACGTTTTGACGGCGCCAAATGGGTGCGTGCCTGCCGCCTCCCCTTACGGGAAGTACCTGACCAAAGCACCCAAAGGGGACTTTGGACCGCGCTTTGGGATTGCGTGGGATCCGTTCGGCAAAGGAACAACTTCAGTACGCACCGGCTATGGCATCTATTACGATCAAGTACTGAACGGTACCTGGGAACAGAACATCGGTCTTAACCCGCCGTATCAGGAGACGTTCACCGTGAGCGCGATTTCCGGCGGAACAGGAACGGTCGCCACAACTCCCCGGCTCGATCAGCCCGTCCCGACCGGAGTGCCGGTGAGCGCGAACGCTTCCCTGACGGCATTGAATGTCAGGGCTCTACAGGCAAAGTGGAAGGATCCATACATGCAGCATTGGTCCTTCGAAGTCCAACGCCAGTTCGGAGAGCAAGGTAAAACGCTACTGAGTGTGGGGTATTTCGGATCAAAGGGCACTCACCTGATCGGAGCCTACGAACTTAACGAGATTGCTCCCGGTGTGGCGCTGAAATCGCAGTGCGCCTCAGGCACCAGCACGTTACAAACGCCCGGTGTCGTTACCGTGCCGTGTCAGGTGGCGGGAAC
>Ga0134121_10005368_pt1 | contig 10416 bp, 3 predicted proteins | sample KB301_FD_96463 | JGI IMG/M metagenome (GOLD analysis project Ga0134121, IMG submission 96463) | Terrestrial soil microbial communities without Nitrogen fertilizer from Kellogg Biological Station, Michigan, USA - KB3-0-1 | ecosystem: Environmental > Terrestrial > Soil > Unclassified ...
CCCGGTTGAACCTGGCGAACGTCGCCGGGGTGTTGAACCCGGCGAAGCCCTTCGACATCGCGAACGGGAAGTCATCACCACCGGCGGCCAGATCGGTGTTCCCCGACTCGAGCAGGTCGATGATCCGCCCATACACGACATCGGGACCGGCGATCGGGGGCGGCGGCGCCAGCGGATCGATGTTGGGATCGACCACGGCGCCATTGCTGTCGTGGGTGACGATGACCTCGAGCAGATCGAGCGCCTGGATCGTCTTGGTGAAGCCGCGGATCGCCGTCTTCTGGGTGTCGGTCAGCTGGTCCGCGGCCACCTTGTCGAGCGCGTTCAACATGATGTTGCCGAGCTGGATGTTGGCGTAGGGGCCAGCCCAGAAGTTGCCACCGAACGGGCTGCCGCGGTTCAGCGTGCCGACGAGCAACTCGCCGACATACCGCGGATCGGCGCTGTCGAAGTTGTAGGCTTCGCGGCCGAGGATGGCGAGCTGAACCAGGTAGCCGTTCTCGGAGGCATGGTTGCGGCGGTTGCCGACCAGGAGGCCGGTGCACGCCGCGCCGATCGAGATCGCGTCCGGGCGGTTCTTGAGGTCGTCGAGGCTGGGGTTGTTGAGATCCGAGACGTCGAGGTCACATGCCGCGAGCGACAGCGAACCGAGGACGCCTCCGAGGGCGAACACAGCGAGAGTTTGGGTGCGCATGGAGTGGCTCCTCACAGCCCTGCCGTCACGGAGAACCAGTAGCTCCGGCTGGGTGGATAAGGTGCAACGTCGTAGTTGCGGCCGATCGGCTGGTTGCCGAAGTTCGAGACCTCGGGATCGAGGCCGCTGTACTTGGTCAGCGTCAAGAGGTTGCGGCCGGTCAGGCTCAGCTGCAGCGTCTTCACCGGGCCGAGCTGCGCCGCGAGGCGCTTGGGCAGCGTGTAGGCGATCGACAGCTCGCGCAGCTTCACGAACGACGCGTCCTCGATGTAGGGCCGAGGATCGCCGTTGCTGAACGACATGAGGCGGACCCCCGCTGCCTCCGGATCCGGCGCGTTGCCGGCGCCGTCGTAGAGCAGGCGCGTCAGGTTGATGATGTCCGAGCCCTGCTGCCAGTCGAGCAGCGCGCTGAACGTGAAGTCACCCGTGGTGACGACGTTCGACCAGCCGATCCGGAAGTCAGGCTCGCCGTCGCCCGCCTGCTTGACGTGGCCGTCTTTGTCGATGGTCGAGACGATCTGCGTCGCGCTCTTGCCCCTCTCGATGCGGAACGCGCCGAGGCCGGTGCCAAAGCCCGCCACCGTGATATCGAACGTCGGCACGTTGCCTGGCAGGCTCGTGATCTCGGAGCGGTTGAGGGTCAGCGTGCCTCGCGAGATCCATTCGAGGTTCTTGGTCGCGAGCGGCCGGACCTGGACCGCCAGTTCGACGCCGCGGTTCTGCAGCCCACCGCCGTTCAGGAACTGAGTGGTGAACCCGGTCGACGTCGCGAGCGAGCGCTGGAGCAGGAGGTTCGAGATGTTGCGCTGGTAGCCGGTGAGCTCGGCGACCACGCGCTGATCCTTGGCCGCGGCGTCGACGCCCAGCTCGAACTCGCGCTGGCGCTCGGGCTCGATCTTGGGGTCGCCGATCGAGCCGGCGGCACCGCGGCTGCCGAGCACGAGACCGGCGTTGCCGTCGATGTTGGTGGTGGCGTTGAGCGGCGTGAACTTCTGGCCGTAGTTCGGCCGGTTGCCGGCTTCACCGTACGCCCCGCGGACCCGGAACGAGTCGAACCGCGAGGCCAGCGGGTTCTTGGTGTCGTTCGCCTTGATCAGCGAGTACACCGCCGCCACCTTCGGGTAGACGTAGTACTTGCCGGTGTCGCCGTTGAGGCTCGAGCGCTCGCCGAGCAGGCCGCCGAGCAGCGAGAGCTGATCGTCCAGGAGCGCGATCTCCTCCTGGACGTAGAGCCCCGCATCCTTGGTGCGCAGCCGGTTCTCCGTCGTGTTGATCGCCGCGCCCGAGTCGACGTTGGACTGGCTGGCGTTGAGGTTCTGGGCGAACACGTAGGCCGAGTCGAGATCGGCGCTCTCGTAGGTGAGCCCGCCCGACAGCGCGCTGCGGTACTTGCCGTCCTTTGGCTTGTACGTCCACAGGAGGCCCGCGCCGAAGTTCCAGTTGAAGTTCGTGGTCGACGCGTTGATCGAAGTGCCGGGCAGCCCATCGGCGGCCTCGAACAACAGCACGTTCGGCGAGAGCACGTGGTTCTTCTGGTCGAAGCTGTCGGCGCCGAAGTTGCTCAGCACCTTGATCTTGCTGTTGCCGTCGGCGCTCGCGTAGGCGTCGATCGCCAGCGTCGTGCCGGCGATCAGGCGCCAGACGTCTTCGCGGTTCTGGAACAGGTTGACGGTCTGCACCGGGTTGGTCCCGGCGCCGACGGCCGGGTTGGCCGGGTAGATGCCGCCCACCGGTTGCAGGTTGAAGAAGCTCGGCGTCGACGCCAGCACGACGTAGTTCGACACGCCGGCGTTGTCGTTGTTGGTGAGGCCGCGATCGGAGAGCGAGTGGATCACGTTGGCGGTGATGCCGAGGCGGACGCGATCCCAGAGCTTGTAGCCGAGCGACAGCCGCCCGGACTGCTTCTGGTAGAGCGTGCCGATCACGACGCCCGGCTCGTCACGGACGAGCACCGAGCCGTAGTAGTTGCCGTTGTCGGTGCCGCCCGACACGCTGCCGATCGTCTCGCGTGAGAACGTGGTGCGCACGAGCTCGGCTTCGTGGTCGTAGGTCTTGTCGCCGGAGTCCATGAAGATCTGCACCAGCGGCGAGGTCTTGCCGTACGCCGCCTTGACGTCGTCGACGCTCGTGAACTTGCGCGAGCCGAGCGTGTTCGTTACCTGCGCGACACCGAAGCGCTGGGTCACCTCGGCGTGGTTCTCGCCGTTGCGGCCACGCCGGGTCGTGATGACGACGACGCCGTTGGCGGCCTTGGAGCCGTACAGCGCCGCGGCCGAGGCGCCCTTCAGCACCTCGACGTTCTCGATGTCGTTCGGGTTCAGGTCCGCGATGCGGTTGACCGGGTTATCCTGGTTCGAGGTGCTGCCGCCGGCGGCAGCCGCGGTGATCGCGTTGGCGCCGGACGGAATCGCGACGTTCGAGATGACCACGCCGTCGATCACGTAGAGCGGGGAGGACTGGCCGTTGATCGTCGAGATGCCGCGCAGCCGGAGCTGGGCGCCGCCGCCGGGCGCCCCGGAGTTGTACTGGAGGTTGGCGCCGGACAGCTTGCCGGTCATCGCCTCGTCGATCGTCGAGGCGCTGACGCGATTGAGATCCTTGCCATCGATCACCGAGGCGCCGTTCGCCTGGTTCTGCTTGACGATCACCGGCGCGCGACCTTCGATCACGATCTGCTCGCCCTTGGCCAGCGCGAGCGGGATGTCGACCGTGTCCTTGCCGGCGGGGACCTCGAGGAGGTGGCTCTCGCGCTCGGGGGCGCTGACCTCGAGCTGGACCGGACCCAGCCCTGCGCCCTCGATCACGAACGTGCCGTCCGCCTCGCTGAGCACCAGGTTGCCGGACCCGGCGATCTGAACCTGCGCTGCCGCGATCGGCTCCTTCGAGTCCGGGTCGATCACCCTGCCGCGGATGGTGCGGGTGGTCGGCGCTGGCGGCGGCTTCGCAGCTTCCGCGGCACCGACGGTGATCGCCACCCCGGCCTTGTCCTGGGGAACCGTGACGCTCGCCGGCGGCTGGTCCGGCGCCTCGACGTCGAGCATGACCTCGGCGAGCGCGACGCCCGGCAGCGTGAAGCTACCGTCGGCGGCGGTCACCGCCTCGATCGACGTGCCGTGCACGCGCACCCTGACGCCGGCCAGCGGAGCGTGGCTCGGATCGCTGACGACACCTCCGACCATGCGCGTCTCCACGACCGGGGCCGGGGCGGGCCTGGCCAGCACGAGGGAGAGCTGCAGCGGGGTGGCAGCGCCGATCAGCTGGACCTGGCGCGGCGTCAGGCCATCCGCGCTGACCTCGATGACCAGGTTGGTCGGCGCGACGGCCAGCTTGAAGCTGCCATCGGCCGCCGTCGTGGTCGTCGGGCCACCGCCTGTGACCGTCACCGACGCGTTGGCGACGGGTTTCCCGTCGATATCGAGCACAGTCCCGGAAATGTCGCGTTTCTTGGCGTTCTGGGCGTGGGCTGCCATCGAGGACAAAACGAGTGCAAGCACGCACATCGCCGGCCCCAATGGGTGAGCGAACCATTTTCTGACCATCGCGTTCCTCCTGGTGATCGCGAGGTCATCTATGCGCTCGTGAGAGCCACGTCACAAGAAAATGGCTCGATATGGCCCGGCCAAGCGATCTCCGGCCGGCAGGCCGGGCGCTGCCGCGCAAGATTGCGGCGTGGGTGAAAGCGCCCTGCTGGCGCGACCACAGCGCAGCCCGCCGGGCCCGGATGGCGGCGCGGCGGACGCGGCGTGCGCGGCAGCTTCCTGCCGCGTACACTGCAGCACCGGCGTACGGATTACGGAAAAGCCGGTGCGGGGCGACGGTGGGTCACGGCTTCACGCCCGTGACCTGTCGTCATCACTGCATCGCAGGGGGAATGACATCCTTGCTGGTGATCATGCACGCAGGTTCGCCGGGCCGTGCATCGCATTCGCCTTGCGGGATCGGATAGCGGAAGTTTCGCACTTCCTTGTCCGAGTCGAGCGGCAGATCGCCGAACCGGCCGAACCGGCGAAGGTCGATCCACCGGTGCCCGCCTTCGAACATCAGCGAGTAGCGACGCTCGTACAAGAGATAATCAATGAAGGTGGTTTCGGACGGCGTGCCGGCGAGCGGCGCGAGCTTCCCGGAGTTGGTGCGGACGATGTTGAGCTCCTTGATTGCATTGGTCACGTCGCCGGTGAAGAACAATGCTTCGGCCTTGAGCAGAATCAGATCTTCGTTGCGGATGAAGGGGATCGGCGTGACGTTTGTTGGGTAGATCTTGAACTTGATCGGCGTTGTCAGCTTGCCGTCGACGGTGGACGTGGCCGGTTTTGGGTTCTTATCCTTATCAAGGATCAGATCAGTCTTGCTCACGTACCGGGCATCGAGCGTGGTCCCGTCCGGCTGCTTCTGCGCATCGGTCTGGAGCGCCGGATGTGCGAAGATAAAAGTGTTGATCAGCCCGTTCGTCGCATCGCCCTTGTTCGTCGAGTACACGTAACTGACACCAAGCTGGAAGTTAATCGTCGCCGACACATCGTCGAGGAATGACGCTCCGAGTTCTGTCAATGCTTCGTTATACTTCGCGACCTGGGTCGTCGTGTTGCCCTTGAGTGCCGCGAGCGACGCTTGATACACGGCCACGCGAGCTTTGACGGCGCGGTTGAACTTGGTGAACGTCGCCGGCGTGTCGAAGCCCTTGTAGCCCGCGGATAACGGAAACGTGAACGCTTTACCAGCGCCGGCGAGCTCGTCCCTGCCCTGGTCGAGGAGCCTGGCGATCTCGGTGTACACTTGGTCCCTGGGAACGATGGGGGCGAGCGGATCGGTGAGGGCATGATCGGTATCGATGACCGCGCCCGTGGACTCATGCGTGAGAATCACCGTGAGTAGATCGGTCGCCTGGATCGTGTGCGCGAAGCCCTTGAGCCCCGCCTTCTCTTCATCGGAGAACTCCGCGACCTTGTCGACGCCATGCAGGATGATGTTGCCGAGCCGGATATTCGCGTAGTTGCCGGCCCAGAACACGCCACCGAACGCGCTGTTCTTGACCAGGTTGGCCTCGAGGATCTCGAGGACAAACCGCCCATCGTTGATGTCGAAGTCGAACGACTCTCGGCCGAGGATGCCGAGCTGATTGACGAGGCCCGTGGTTGCCGCCTTGCCACCCCGCTGGCCGATCAGGAGGCCGGTCGCGGCGGTGTTGATGCCGCTCGCGGTGGGATTGTTCTCGAGCTCTTCGAGACCCGGGTTGTTGAGATCAGGGACCTCGAGATCGCAGCCCGCGAGCACCAGCGAACCCAGGATTGCACTGATCGCGAGTGTTAGTTCTTTGGTATGCATGGGTAGTCTCCTTAGATTCCTGCCGTGATCGAGAACCAGTAGGTCCGGCTCGGCGGATAGGGAGTCACATCGACATTGCGGCTGATGGCCTGCGGTCCGAAGTTCGAGACCTCGGGATCCAGGCCGGTGTAGTGGGTGAAGGTCATCAGGTTGCGTCCACTCAGGCTGAGCTGGAGGCTCTTCAGCGGTCCCAGCTGCGTGGCCAGCCGCTTCGGCAAGCTGTAGGCGACGGAGATCTCGCGGATCTTCACGAACGAGCCGTCCTCGATGTACGCGCGTGAATCGGTCTTGAATTTCTCGAGGCGAGCCGCAGCGGCCTCCGGGTCCGGTGCGGTGCCATTCCCGTCGTAGTAGTTCCTGGTCAGGTTCATGATATTGGACCCCTGCTGCCAGTCGACCAGCGTGCTGATCGTGAAGTCACCGGCGTTGATGACATTCGACCAGCCGATCCGGAAGTCGGGCTCGCCATCGCCGACGGCCACTTGCATGCCGTTCACAGGGGCGACGATCTGGGTCGCGCTCTTGCCTACTTCGATGCGATACGAGCCGAACTGACCGAAGCTGTTTCCCGTGTTGAACGGCGGGATCGTGGAGGGAAGATCCGTGATCTGGGAGCGATTGAGCGTCAACGTCGCGCGCGTGGTCCAGTCGAGCATCTTGTTCACAACCGGCTTCACCGCGACCGCCGCCTCGATGCCGCGGTTGCGGAGGCCGCCGCCGTTGGTGAACTTCACGCCGAATCCGGTCGAGGTCGCCAGGGCCTGCTGCAGGAGCATGTTCGAGATGTTGCGCTGATATCCGGTCAGCTCGGCGACCACGCGCTGATCCTTGGTCGCAAGGTCCACGCCGGCCTCGAACTCGCGCTGGCGCTCGGGCTGGATGGTCGGGTCGCCAGCGGTGCCGTTGACGATGAGGCCGGCGTTGACGCCGATGTTGTTGACCGCGCTGAGCGCCGTGAACTTGTTGCCGTAGTTTGGCCGGTTGCCGGTCTCGCCGTACGCCGCGCGCACGCGCATCGATTCGAACGCATCGAACAGGCGTGGCTCGCCCGCCTTGGCCGGCTTGATCAGCGAGTACGCCCCTCCAAGCTTGGGATAAAAGAAGAACTTGTCGGGGTCGCCGTTGAGGCTCGACCGCTCGCTGAGCAGGCCGCCGAGCACGGAGAGCCGATCATCCATGAGCGACAGCTCTTCCTGAACGTAGCCACCGACCTCCTTGGTACGCAGCAGGTTCTCGAAGGTATTGATCGAGGTTGCTGAGTCGATCTTCTCCTGCCCGGCGGTGAGGTTCTTGGCGACCGTCTGGACCGTGGCGGTGTCCACGCTCTCGTACGTGAAGCCAGCGGTCAACCCGCTGCGGAATCCGCCGGTCTTGGGCGTGTACGACCAGGTGCCGCTCGCCCCGACGTTCATGTTGGTGTTGGTCGTCGTCCCGTCGACCACGGTTCCGACCAGGCCGTCGTCGCCCTCCCACGTCAGATCCGAGGGCGAGGTAATGTTGTTCTTCTGGCTGAACGCGTCAATACCGAGGTTACCGAGCAGCTTGACGCGATGCACGTTGTCGGCGCTCGAGTACACATCGACGGTTGCGCTGGCTCCGGAGATGAGGCGCGTCAGCTCCTCGCGGTTCTGAAACTCCGCGACGTTCTGCAGCGGATTCGAGGTGATCGCGACGTTCGCCGGATACACGCCGTCCTTGGGGCGAAGGTCGACGAAGGTCGGCGTGGCGCTGAGCGCGGAGTACATCGAGATACCCGTATTGTCGTTGTTCGACAGGCCGCGATCCGACAGCGAGTGGAGCAAGTTCGCGGTCAGCGAGAGCTTGACGTGATCGCCGAACTTGTAGCCGACAGCGAGCCGGCCGGTCTGCTTTTTGTAGAACGTGCCGATCACGATGGCGGGCTGATCGCTGACCAGCACCGAGCCGTAGTAGTTGCCGGCCTCGGTGCCGCCCGTGACGTTGGCGAGCGTCTCCATCAGGAACGGTGAGCGCATGATCTCGCGCTCGTGGTCCCACGTCTGGCCGTTGGAGTCGATATAGGCCTGGACAAGCGGGCTGGTATCGCCGAATGCGGCCTTGACATCGTCGACGGACGTGAAGTGACGACTGCCATAAACCTTCGTGGGCTGCGCGAGCCCGAACCGCTGGGTGACCGAGGCATGGTTCTCGCCCTGGCGACCGCGCTTGGTGGTGATGATGACGACGCCATTGGCCGCCTTGGAGCCGTACAGCGCCGCGGCCGAGGCGCCCTTCAGCACCTCGACGTTCTCGATGTCGTTGGGATTGAGGTCGGCGACCCGGTTGACCGGGTTGTCCTGGTTCGATGGCTGGCCGCCGTTGTTGGCGGCCGCGGTGACGGCGTTGACGCCCGAGGCCGTGGAGATATTCGAGATGATCACGCCGTCGATCACGTAGAGCGGCGTTGACTGGCCGTTGATCGTCGAGATGCCGCGCAGCCGGAGCTGGGCGCCACCACCGGGCGCGCCGGAGTTGGCCTGCAGGTTCGCGCCGGCGAGCTTACCGGTCATCGCGTCGTCGAGGGTCGACGCGGCGACCCGGGTCAGATCCTTGCCGTCGATCACCGATCCGCCGCCGGTGATGTTCCCCTTGGTGATCGATGGTGCGCGACCTTCGACCACGACGACCTCGCCCTCGGCGAGCCCGAGCCGGATGTCGACCGCGTCCTTGCCGGCGGGGACGTCGACCACCTGAGTCTCGCGGTCGGGCCCGGTGACGTCGAGCTGGACCGGACCGAGCGCAACACCTTCGACGACGTACGTGCCGTCCGCCTCGGTGATCGCGAGGATCTGGGTACCGACGACCTGGACCTGTGCGGCGACGATCGGCTCCTTGGTCGACGGATCGATCACCTTGCCGCGGATCGCGCGGGTCGCGGGTAGCGCTGGTGTTTCCGCGGCTACACCGACGGTGATCGCCACCGCGGCCTTATCTGGGGGGAGGGTGACGGTGGCCGGCGGCTGGTTCGGCGCCTCGACGTCGAGCACGACCTCGGCGACCGCGACGCCCGGCAGCGTGAAGGTGCCGTCGGCGCCGGTCACGGTCTCGATCGACGTGCCGTGCACGCGGACCTTGGCACCGGCCAGCGGCGCGTGGGCCGGATCGCTGACGACGCCGCCTATCATGCGGGTCTCGACCGGCGGGGGAGGCGGGGGAGCCGCGGGCTTCACGATCACGACGCTCAGCTGCAGTGCGGTCGTCGCTCCGAGTACCGGGATCTGCTTTGCCGTGAAGCCATCCGCGGTGATCTCGAGCATGACGTTCGTCGTCGCGACGCCAGCCAGCTTGAAGCTGCCGTCGGCCGCGGTCGTCGCCGTCGGGCCACCGCCTGTGACGGTCACCGTCGCGTTGGCGACGGGTCTGGCATCGACATCAAGCACAGCGCCGGAGATGTCGCGTTTCTTGGCGCCCTGTGCGTGAGCGGTCGTCGAGCACAGCAGGAGCGCAAGCACGCACATTGCTGGCCCCAATCCATATCGATAAGCGAACCGTTTTCTGAGCATCACGTTCCTCCCGGGTGTTCCCACGCCATCTAAGCGCCAGTGAGGGGCACATCACAAGCAAATGGGTCGACACGTTCTGCCAACATGGAGCTTCCTCACTTCCCCTGCGACGTCACCAGGAGCACTTTCGTAATATCGCCAACATATATTTCAGATGATCCGAAGCTTTGAGCCAGAATCGATAGCGAAGCTCAGACATTCGCCGACGGCCAGTGATCGAGATCAGGCCCAGAGGATTTTGTGGTGGACGGTTGCTCGATCTGCGTGATCACCGCCTGCATGCAACGATCGGCGGCACCGACAAGGACACTTTTGCCGTGATCGACGCGTGGCGCCGGGGCACACCACGCGAAACCTGCTGCTCCGCAACACTCGCCAGGCGCCGAGCGTGCGCCGCGACATGCAGCGACCGCGGAACACTTGCCCCGCCAGCGGGCGCCATGGCTAGATCCGCCGGTGCACGAACTCGCCGTGATCTCGACCGGCTCGAACCGAGCCCGCGTGGTGATCGCGAATCGCCGCGACGGCGGCCTCGTGTTCTGGCTCGTCCGGCTCTATGGCTTCGCGGCGCTCGTGGTGATCGCCGCCATCGGGTTCGCCGGCCTGGCGGTCTACAGCTACTTCTCGCTGCACGCCCCGCCGGTTCCGGATCTCCGCAGCTACGCCCGGGTGACGCCGGCGGTGTCGCGCATGTATGCCGCCGATGGCACGAAGCTCGGCGAGTTCGCCAAGGAATGGCGCGAGATCGTGCCGTTCGAGCGCATGCCCAAGCAGCTGGTCGACGCGTTCCTCGCCGTCGAAGATCACGACTTCTATCACCACGGCGGGCTGTACTGGAAAGGCATCGGGCGCGCGATCTGGGCCAACATCACCGCCGGC
>Ga0134121_10005371_pt1 | contig 10409 bp, 8 predicted proteins | sample KB301_FD_96463 | JGI IMG/M metagenome (GOLD analysis project Ga0134121, IMG submission 96463) | Terrestrial soil microbial communities without Nitrogen fertilizer from Kellogg Biological Station, Michigan, USA - KB3-0-1 | ecosystem: Environmental > Terrestrial > Soil > Unclassified ...
AAAGTGAACCCGGCATCGCATTAGGATGGGTATTGCAACATCAACGGCACGGTCTCGGCAGTTCACATCAGGGTTGCGTTCTTTTCACGCGAGACGGCACATGCCCACAGCTATTTTGGCTCCGCCTACCACGCGTTCGTTACGCGTGTTGGTCGTCGATGACGAGTTGGTCATTGCTGAATCCTTTGCGATGCTCTTACGGCTTTGGGCCACGAGCCGGCCATCGCAACCGACGGGTGTTCAGCCCTTGATTTGATCGAACATCACGTCTTCGATGTCATCTTGCTCGACTTGTGCTTGCCGCACATGAATGGCTTCGAGATTGCGGCCAAGATTCGCCAACGTTGGCCGTACAAACCGCCTTTGCTCATCGCCCAGACCGGATACGGAACAACTGACATGCGCGAGCGCTCGAACCAAGTTGGCATCGACCTGCATTTGCTGAAACCTGTGGATCCTACGGAACTGCAGTGCATTCTTGAGCAATCTGCCAGAATCGCTGAAATGGCCAATTAAACGACGATTTCTTCCACGCCACATTCCGCGGCATCTTGCCAACAGTGCGGTGCTCCCGATTTGAGCAACCAGCTCTGAGAGGATTTCGGCCAGCTCCAGCAAAGCTGTATCCGACATTGCCAACCGATTGACAGCTATACCAGCCGCGTGCTATCCCGGTAAGTATCCAACGCTGCAGAGCAGGTGCTATGACGGGTGAATTGGCCGTTCAACTAACCAACCACCAGAGGAAGCTCATCGAAGCATCCACCGCGATTCGCACCGCGCCGCCGGAGCGCATCGACTTTCTTCACACCGTCCATTGCCAAATCGGCATCCCTTATAAGAACCCTGGCGACCAGGTTTTGGAATGGGACCGCAAACAGGGCAATGCTTCCTTGCGCATCGAAGCCGGCTCGGCCATTGACCCCGCCACCGGGAATTTCAAACGCCTGGGATTGCCCTATGGCGAGAAACCACGGTTGGTGCTGATCCATCTCGCCAGCGAGGCCAAACGTACCGGCTCGCCGGTGGTTGATGTCGAGGATTCCATGACCGCCTTTGCCCGCTCCCTCGGCCTAGAAACCAACGGCCAGCAATTGCGGTTCCTCAAAGACCAGCTCGCTCGCCTGGCCGCGGCCACGGTTCGCATGGGCATCGTCAAGGACGGCAAGGCCGTCCAGTTCAACACTCAGTTCGTCAGCGCCTTCGACCTGTGGTTTCCCAAGCAATCCGACCAGCGCGTCCTTTGGCCGTCTACGGTCCGCTTGAGCCAGGAGTATTTCCAAAGTCTCGGCGACCATGCCGTACCGCTCGACCAGCGGGCGGTAGCGGCCTTGGCATCCTCGGCGATGGCGCTCGACATTTACGCCTGGCTGGCGCAACGGCTGCACCGCGTGCCGCCCGGCAAACCGCAATTCATCGGCTGGGCTAACCTGTACGAACAGTTCGGCCAAGGCTTCGCTCGCGTGCGGGACTTCCGGCGCCGGTTTCTGCACACCTTGCATCAAGTTCACTCAGCCTATCCGCAAGCCCGGCTGTCCGCAGACGATGGCGGGCTGACGCTATCGCAAAGCCCGCCGCCAGTGCCGCCGCGGTACATCGCTCCCAAACTGCTGTAACCGCAGCCGGCATACCCACGGCACCCGTGGTTTTGGCATCTTGCTATCGGCAACCGGTTGAATTTCCTCAAATGCTCCACGGTAAGTTGGTCGCGCGCAGCAGCAGCCCAATGCCCATTGCGGGCCGCCACTCGGGAGGGCAGCCCCCGCAGGCCAGGGTTTTTCACGCCTGAACCTCCCGCGCCGAGCCACGGTAAGTTGGTCGCGCCCCCACCGCGTCCAAACCAAGGGTTTTCCAGCAGCGGGAACGGGGAGAGGGTGCCCTGGCGTTCGACGTAACACATTGAAATGACTTGATCCGGCCACGGTAAGTTGGTCGCGCGTCGTTGCAGCCGATTTGTAAGCTGACGTGAAAAGGGGCTAACCGCGATTGCATTCCAAGCGCGCAAATGGCTGGTGTCGCGTCACGGCGCCTGCAGTGCTGTCGCCCCCCAAACCTGTGGATAACTGGCAAATGCCACTAGTTATCCACGGTAACTTGGTCGCGGGGTGCACGGCAACTTGGTCGCGCCCCCGACGGAAAACTGCCGATCACGCCACGGTAAGTTGGTCGCACAAACCTATAGTAATTAAAACCTATAACTTACTTACCTTTAGTTCATTGCGGCAAAGCTGTGGATAAGTCAGAAAAGCATCCACGAAGTGAAGGGGCAACGCATCTATTTCAAACAAATGCTGTTTGTTGCGCCATAGGAAGGCCATCCAGCACTTTTTCAGGCCAAGCCGCCACCTGACCACCTCCGAGTCATCCTTCCGGCCTTGTCGCCCAGGAAAATCAGGTTGCGCTTCCTGCATAGAGGGTCCATCTGCGATGACTGTCGGCATGTAGTGCCGTGTGACCTGTGCAGGAAAGTCGCCTTCAAAACGCAAACCTCCCCCTCAACCCTCTCCCTCTGGCTCAAGGATTGACTTTCAAAGCCCCGCCGCATTGCCGCCTCTGGTCAAGGTGTATCGGGGTGGCCGGCCGCCATTATACCGGCCATCCATGCCCGGTGCGGCCTTTTTGACCACCCCGATACACCTTGACCGACGGCGACGGGATAGCACCAGCAGGCGGGGAGCTGCCGAGTGCGGCCACAGGGAATGCGTGCACGCCTCGCAGCCGTTCAATGCTGACATTGCCAATGTCTTATTCCGGGCCGGTGGAATTGAAGCCTGGGGGAGGGGCATCGAGCGTATTCTGTTACCTGCCGCGACGCGAAGTTTCCTGAGCCGGTGATTGAATACGAAACGTCGGGATTGTGGGTCAGCTTTCCGTGTTCGAAGGCAATCGTGGCTCGAACGGACGGCTCGACGGGCGAGGCTGCTAGTGAGAAAACTAGGGAGAAAACTAGGGAGAAAACTAGGGAGAAGATCCTGCGACTGGTAAAGGAGAATCCGCGCGTATCCACCGCTGAAATCGCCAGCCGGCTGGGAATCACGCGCAAGGGCGTGGAGTGGCATGTAAGCCGCCTGAAAAAGGACGGGCTGCTTAAGCGAGTAGGGGCCGACAAAGGCGGGCATTGAGAAATACTGCAATAAGCATCAATTCCAGCATGTTTGATCATTGCCAGCGTAGCCTGCCGCGTCAATGGGAAGGCCGAAGGTGGTGAGCAAATGCGACAGCAAAACCAGACTTGCACACAGTCGGCGTCGGACAGACAGCCAAGCAAATCTACGAACATTGCGCATCGAAGGCTCACATGCGAGGAGTCAATTTGGGCATCGACACGCGTCGTTTTGCGAAAGCCGGGCGGGAAAGCAAGAACCTTGGGGCACAAATTGAATGTCAAAGAGGTCGAAACGGCGGGGAGCTAATAGGTCAGCCCAAATCTCAACCTGATCGTAATTTTAACTCGCCTTCCAGAAAAGTCAGTTCGTGTTGAAGTCGTCCGACATTCTCGTCCAATTCCCTCAGGACCAGTGTGGCATCTTGCAAATTACCGTGGCGAGCCTGCTGTTCCAGTTTTGCTGCAATGACATGCGCTGCTTTGGCACTTATACTACCCAAGGTGCCTTTGAGGGAATGCGCCGCACTTTCCATCTCGTCGGTGCCGCCTTTTTCCAAGGCATTTCGGATTTCCGCGACCAGTCTCGGGCATTCTGATTGGGCGAGTCCGATGATTTCGCGCAGCATTTCATGATTGTCGGCAAATTGTTCAAGCAACTCTGTCCGATCGAGGATCGGTTCTTTCGTCCAGCCTTCCAGGACGGCAACTGGGGAAGTTGTCTTGGAAAACGCGGTGACTTCGGCCAACGCTGACTCGGGCAACAGGCGAGCCACTTCTTGCCAAAGAAGTTCGGAGCGAATCGGCTTGGGGACATAGCCGTCCATGCCGGATTGAAGCACGCGCTCGCGGTCACCTTGAAGGGCATGGGCTGTCACTCCAATGATCGGCATATGTCGCCCCGTCGCGCACTCCTCCTTGCGAATCGCGGCGGTGGCGGCCAGCCCATCCAGGATCGGCATTTGCACGTCCATGAGGATCAAATCGAAAGTGCCTTTGCGCCAAGCTTCCAATGCTTCTTTCCCGTTGCAGGCGATGCTCACGCTATGGCCTTTGCGTTCTATCAGGTTGACCGCCACCTTCTGGTTGACAATATTATCCTCGGCCAGAAGCACCTTTAAGCGGCGCTGCTCGCGCAGGGAATGCTGAGTGACCAACACCGGTTGCACCTCGGTCCGGGTCGGCGCAAACATCGTGGTCAGAATGCCGTCCAGCAGATCCGATTGCTTGAGAGGTTTGCTCAAATAGGCGGCAATTCCCAATTCGCGGCAGCGCTGGGCATCGCCGCGCTGGCACGCCGATGACAACATCAAGACCGTGGTTCCGGCAAAGCGAGCATCGTCTCGAAGCCGCTGGGCGAACGTGAAGCCGTCCATTTGCGGCATCATGGCATCGAGCAAGATCAGCGAGAACGGCTCGCCGGCCGAGACGGCCCGGGACATTGCTTCCAGGCCGGCTTCGCCGCCGTCCACGGCGGTGGGCATCATGCCCCAGTTGCACAGCAAATCGCGGAGAATGCGGCGGTTGGTGGCGTTGTCGTCCACGATCAGCACGGGCAAATTGCGCAGCGTGGAGGGCTTGATCGCCATGGGCCGCGCGGCGGGGCCTCGTTGCCGGCCAAGGTTGGCCGTGAAATGAAACGTGCTGCCCTTGCCCGGCTCGCTGTCGAGCCACATCCGTCCGCCCATCAGATGCACGAGCTGGATGCAGATCGACAGGCCCAGGCCGGTGCCTCCGTATTGGCGCGTGGTGGACGCATCCACCTGAGTGAACGCTTCGAAGATCGAGGCGTGCTTTTCCGGCGGAATGCCGATGCCGGTGTCGCGCACCGCGAAGTGCAGACAAGTCGCTTCCTTGGTGATCGATTCGGCTTCCACGTGCACGATGACTTCGCCCCGTTCCGTGAATTTGAGGGCGTTGCCGATGAGGTTCACAAGCACCTGGCGAATGCGGCCGGGATCGCCAATCACGGCATTCGGCACGTCGGCGTCAATGTCGTTGGCGATTTCCAGGCCTTTTTGCTCTGCGCGCACCCCAAGAACCTTGACGACATCGCCGAGGCAATCGCGCAGGTCGAAGGGAATGGGGTCCAGATCCAGCTTGCCGGCTTCCATCTTGGAAAAGTCAAGGATGTCATTGATGATCGTCAGCAGCGAGTCCGCGGAAATTTTGACCAGGTTCAAATACTCGCGCTGGCCGGGCGTCAACTCGGTGTCGAGGGCCAGCTCGGTCATGCCGATGACGCCGTTCATGGGCGTGCGGATTTCGTGGCTCATGTTGGCCAGGAACTCGCTCTTGGCACGCGCGGAGGCCACGGCGGCCTCCTTGGCCTGGCTGAGTTGCAGTTCCGCGCGCTTGCGTTCATCGATCTCTATCGTTAAGCTCTCGTTGGCCTTGGTGAGCTGCAAGGTGCGTTCCTCGACGCGTTGCTCCAACGACGACTGGGCCGCGTCCAAGGCTTCCGCCATGCGATTGAGCGCGGCGGTCAGCGTCGCAAACTCGGCCACCTTGGGATGGGCGCGTCGTGTTTTCAAGTCGCCATTGGCAATCTGCTCCGCCATCGTCACGGAGTTGCGAAGCTCGCGGGTGATGGTGCGGACCGTCGTCAGGCTCACCGACAGACCCACGAAAATGGCCGTGGAGGCGAAACCGATGAGAATCCAAGTGGCGGTGCCGGCGGAATCGCGGACTTGTTGCTGGAAGGCAACTTGCTGCCGGACCGCAATGTCCTGCAACTCTGATAACAGCGGTTCCGCGCCGTGGACTTCTCGGCGATATTTTTCAATCTCGGCCGTCATGTGCATTTGATTTTGAACATAGCGTTCGAATATAGCTCTGTATTCCTCCAACAAGCTCAGAAGCTCCTGCTTTTGCCCGGCGGATAGAGGAGCGACTTCGATATCGGCATTGAACCTGTCGACACGCTCTTTCCACTCCAAATGCTCTCGTTCCAAAAAACGTAGCATGTAGTCCTTTTCCTTGCGGCGCATTGCCATGTAGTCAACGAGCAGCGACTCAAGGCCGGGCATTGTGACAGGCTCGAAACGCGGGACTGTTTCCGTGTATTCAGGGTGTTTCGGGCACAGCAATGCTTCGATGGCATGGGCCTTGACACGGAACTGCCCTTCAAGACCATTATGAATGTGGCCGACCTTCTCGCATGCCGCAACCACGATGAAAAAAGAGGCTTCATAGGAGACAACGGCGGCATCGATTCGTTGGGTTCGCTCAATCGCGGCGGCATCCGATGTGAGCTGCCGGATGGCGTCCATCGTTTCGTGGATTTCAGCGATTTCGACTTGCAAGCGCGTGCAATAGCGGGCCTTCGCCTCGGAAAAACCAAGGAATTTATAGCGCAACAGAAAATCTCTCTCGTGTTGGCTGGCTTGCACCAGGCTTTCCTGGCTTTGCCGGCACAGGTCGGCGATTTTCACCTCGCGGGACAACAGCTGATCGACGCTGCGCGAACCATGCGCCTGGCCCAATACCGCCACGGTTGCCACGACCAGGATCAGACCAACGATGGTCAAAAAGCCCAGCGTCAACCTTCTCTTCAAGCTGGTGGTTTTTGTCGGTCGAGCCATTTGGGCGCTCGCATTTTCCCCTACCAGTAGGATGGCTTCAAAGGACAATCGGCTCGGGTGGGGAAAGCGAGCACGAGGGCCATGTTCTCAATCCAGGTAAGGGACGAACGTAAATTGCTCGATGAGATCCGTCGTTTCCGAAGACATCGCGAAATCGATAAATTTTTTGGTGATTCCCGTGGGCAGCTCCTTTGTGACCAACATGAGCGGCCGCGCCAAAGGGTAATTTCCCGCTCGCACCTGGTCGGCCGAGGCAGGCACACCCTGCACGGCCAGCGCCTTGATCGCGGCGCCGGCTTTTTGCCGGCGAATTGCTTCGCCCAGCGACATTTAGGTGATCGCATGCGGATCGCCCGCCACCGCCTCAATGGCGACGATGTTGTCTCCCGCCAAGGTTTTGGCCTGAATTTCTTGGTATTTGAGCTTGAAGAAATCGTACATGATCTCGACCTCGGAACGGCCGAGATTGCGATTGATGACGTGAATCGGGGCGTCCTGCCCGCCGACCGATTTCCAATTAGTGATTTGGCCCCGAAAAATAGCCACGATCAGGTCGTCCTTCAACGCAGTTATCGGATTGTCTTTGTGAACCAGCAAGCAAACGCCGTCACGGGCAATGGGCAAGCCGATGAGATCGTTTTCTTTGTCGTTCAGCGCCCGCGACGCCATGCCGATCTGCGCGACACCGCTGCGAGCATCACTGATGCCTTGCCCTGATCCGCCCGTGCGGATATCGAACTTCACGCCTGGATAGCGCTCCGAGAAGCGTTTACCAATGGCGGACATGAGGGGCGCCATGGTGCTTGCGCCGGTAAGCACCAAGTCGCCTTTGAGCTGCGTTCCGCCCGCGACGCCTTCATCCTGGGCATGGTCGTCCGTCAAGGAACAGCCTGTTATTGCTAGGGTCAAAGCTAATGCCAAGTGACACAGCTTGATGGGGTGCGCCTTCTTCAAGGGTATGTCCCTTTGTTGTGATATCGATGTTAACGAATCCTGCATATCATTGCGGAGGATGCTGGAAGAACGCCCGGCGACCTATTCAAAAAACACTCCAAGGCATTTACAGTAAGCATAGTACACGAAATTGATCGAAGCTGTTCCTTTGCTGCGTGGATGTCCACAGCAACTTGATACCTTCTAGGCCGTCTACCTGGCGCATTTAGTGTTGTAGTGTTGGCAACGACTGTACGAGCCATCGGCGTGCGCCAGTGCATGTCGCAATCGAAGCCAAAAGTGACGTTGCAGGCTAAAACGATTCCCATTTCCACTTCGCTCAGAAATCTCGGCCTTGACAAGAGACCGCGCGGTACACTCCAATTGCATCGCCACATGAGCTTTTAAGCATGGAGTTCGTGCCATGAAACACCGAATACTCTGCGTCGATGACGAGATCACGATCCTTGGTCTGCTGCATGTCCAGCTGGGCCGGCATTTTGAAGTTATCCCAGCACTGGGAGGAGCACAGGCTTTGGCGACCCTTGTCGAGAAAGGCCCCTTTGCAGTAATTGTCTCCGACATGAACATGCCTGCCATGTCGGGTATTGAGTTCTTGAGCCGCGCCCGCAAGGTGGCGCCGGACAGTGTCCGCATGCTTTTCACAGGCTATGCGGAACTTCAGACCGCCATTGCCGCCGTCAACGATGGCAATGTCTTTCGGTTTTTGACCAAACCGTGTCCCGCCGAGACCCTCGTGCAGGTGATGCAGGCTGGCGTGGACCAGTACATGTTAATCACCGCAGAAAAGGAACTCCTTGAAAAAACGCTGCACGGCAGCATCAAAGTCCTCACTGACGTCTTGGGCGCCGTCAACCCCTTGGCGTTTGGGCGGGCGTCGCGCGTGCAACGGCTTGTTAAGCAATTGGCAAACGCCATGGGGATCGACAATACTTGGCAATACGAAGCGTCAGCCCTGTTGTCGCAAATTGGTTTGTTAACCATGCCGGAAGCCCTTTTGGCCAAGATTTACGCGGACGAAAGCCTGACGGCCAATGAGAAAGAAATGGTGCAGAACAATTCCCGCCTCAGTCACGAGTTGCTGGCCCACATCCCGCGTTTAGAACCGATTGTTGAGAACATTGCCTTCCGGGATCATCGCTTCAATGGGCACTCAGACCAGGCCAAAAAAGGACAGGATTTGCCCTTGGGCTCCAGATTGTTAAAAGTGGCATTGGATTTGGACAGCCTTGAAGTGCGCGAGCCTTTGCGGGCCAAGGCCGTGCAGCGCATGAAGGAGCGTGTCGGTTGGTATGACCCAGCCATCATGGCCGCACTTTTGGCCTTACCGGACGAGTGCAGCCGCCTGGCCATTCAAGCCTTGCCCCTTGACGGCCTGCGGCCGGAAATGATCCTGGCGGAGGACGTCCGCACGACAACGGGGCGCATCCTTGTGCGCAAAGGCCAGGAAATCACCAGCGCTTTGTTGCATCGGCTGTTGAATTTCGCTGTCAGTGCACCCATTCAAGAACCTATCAACGTCCAGGTGCCGACCTCCGTGACGGCACGGCAATAACCACGGGGCGCACCATCGTCCATACGCGTTTGAGCAGCGAAACCGTGTTGGTCAAGGGCCAAAAGGAGAAGGTCTTTGGCTATTCCCATTGCGAGATGGCAAATCAACCAGGGGACGTGATGACACCGGATTTCAAAACGTTGTTTGAGGCCCTGCCGGGTCTGTTCTTAGTGCTGACTCCGGCCTTGAAAATCGTGGCCGTGAGCGACGCTTACTTACGAGCGACGTTGACGAAACGCGAAGAGATCTTGGGTCGCGGTGTGTTTGACGTTTTTCCCGACAATCCGCATGATCCAGCAGCGACCGGCACGCGCAATTTGCGGACGTCGCTGGAGCGCGTATTGCGCAACCGCGCCGCCGACGCCATGGCCGTGCAAAAATACGCCGTTCGGCGTCCCGATGCGGAAGGAGGCGGATTTGAGGAAAGACACTGGAGCCCGGTCAATTCTCCCGTCTTGGACGCCAACGGCGTAGCTTTCATCATTCACCGCGTCGAGGACGTTACGGAATTTGTCCGAGTCACGCATCGAGGGGAGGACCAAAGCCAGCTCACAGAACTGCGCCACCGTGCCGAGCAAATGGAATCGGAGGTTTTTCAACGGGCCCAACAATTGCAAGAGACGAACCTGCAGTTGGAAAAGGCCAACCAAGCCCTCCAAGCCGAGATTGCCGAACGCAAGCAAACCGAAAACCAGCTCAAGATCGCCGAGGAGCGTTTTCGCTTGCTGGTGGAAGGCGCCAAAGATTACGCTATTTTCTTGCTCGATCCCCAAGGCCACGTCTTGACGTGGAACGCAGGCGCCGAGCGCATCAAGGGTTACAGAGCCGACGAAATCGTCGGCCAACACTTTTCCAAGTTTTACACCGAAGATGCGGTGCAGCGAGGCTGGCCGCAGCAGGAGTTGAACCATGCCTCCCGCGAGGGCCAATTCACGGACGAGGGTTGGCGGGTGCGGAAGGACGGTTCACGGTTTTGGGCCAACGTGCTCCTCACCGCCCTTAAAGACGACGCCGGGCAATTGAAAGGGTTCGCCAAGATCAGCCGCGACCTAACCGAAAGTAAGCAAGCCCATGAACGCCTCGAGTTGGCAGCTCTGGAGTTGCGGCGCAGCAATGATGAACTGGAAGCGGCCAACAAGGAACTGGAGGCGTTTTCCTATTCCGTCTCCCACGATCTGCGAGCGCCGCTACGGGCCATCGACGGCTTTTCGCG
>Ga0134121_10005372_pt1 | contig 10406 bp, 8 predicted proteins | sample KB301_FD_96463 | JGI IMG/M metagenome (GOLD analysis project Ga0134121, IMG submission 96463) | Terrestrial soil microbial communities without Nitrogen fertilizer from Kellogg Biological Station, Michigan, USA - KB3-0-1 | ecosystem: Environmental > Terrestrial > Soil > Unclassified ...
CCGTGACGCTCATCGCGTCGACGCTGCTCGTGGTGCCGCTGCGCAAGTCGCGCTCGCTCGGGGTCACCGCCGCACGCGGTGCGGTCGTGCTCGCGCTCGCCGCGTCGGCCGCGGTGCTACTCCTGCCGGTGACCCGCAGCCTCCAGGAGGATCACGACAGCCTGACCGACCCGACCGGAGAGTCCGGCGCCGAGCTCTCCGACATGCGCGAGGTGCTGGAGCGCCACCCGCTCGATTACCTGGCGTTCGGCGAGGCGGCGGCGCTCATGCTGCGCACTGGCGACCCACGCGCCGCGAAGTTCTTGAACCACGCGCTGGCGCTCCACCCCACGCACCCGGGGCTGCACCGGCTCGCCGCGCGCATGTTGATCGCGTCCGGCCACCGCGCGCAGGGTGCGGTCGAGTATGCGCTCGCCTTGCGGGGCACGCTCGCGCCGAAGCGCCTGGTCAGCGAGATCGTGACGCTGTTGCCGGAAGTCGACCTCGCCGCCATGGCGATCCCGGCCGACGCGCAGAACCGCGAGCAGATCCTGCGCTCGCTGAGCGAGCTTTCGCGCGACGACATCGCCCTGCGCTGGCTAGCGCATGTGGTGCAAGGGCCGCAGCACGACCTCACCATGATCGACGTGCTGTACCAGCTCGCGATGAAGCGCCACGATCTGCCGGTGGCGGAGCAGGCGGCCCGCCGCCGGTTCGCCGAATCCCACACCAACGCGTCGCGCATCATGCTCGCCCGGGTCATGTTCCGGCGCGAAGCGTTCGATCAGGTCATCCACGATCTCGCCGATGTCCCCAAGTGGAAGGGCCGCATCGACGAGCAAGCCGACGCCTGGCTCCTGGTCTGTGATTGCTCGATCGAGAAGCGCGCGTGGGATCCGGCGCTCGAGTGCCTGCACAAGATCGACGGCTCGGGTATCATCGCGGGGGCACAGCGCAACGATGTCGTCAAGCGGCTCACGATCGTGAACGAAACGCGCGCGGCAGAAGCCAAGCAAAAGGCTATCGAAGAGATGGAACGCGCGCTACGGTCGCCCTCGAAATCACCATGACCATCCGGTCGTATCGTCGCTCTCACCTGCAAACTCTCGAGGACGAGTCCGTTCACATCCTGCGCGAGCTCGCCGCGGAGCGTGAACGGCCGTGCCTGCTATTCTCCGGCGGCAAGGATTCGATCGTGCTCCTGCGGCTCGCGGAGAAGGCGTTCCGGCCGGCGCGGTTTCCGTTTCCGCTCATGCACGTCGACACCGGGCACAACTTCCCCGAGACGATCGAGTACCGCGATCGCCGGGTCGCCGAGCTGGGCGAGCGCCTGATCGTCGCGCATGTCCAGGACTCGATCGACCGCGGCCGCGTCACCGAGGAGACCGGCCCGCGCGCGTCGCGCAACCGGCTGCAGACCACGACCTTGCTCGATGCCATCGAGGAGCACCAGTTCGATGCTGCGATCGGCGGGGCCCGCCGCGACGAGGAGCGCGCGCGCGCCAAGGAGCGCATCTTCTCGCACCGCGACGAGTTCGGGCAGTGGGATCCCAAGAACCAGCGGCCCGAGCTGTGGTCGCTCTACAACGGCCGGGTCCGGCGCGGCGAGCACCTACGGGTGTTCCCGCTGTCGAACTGGACCGAGCTCGACGTCTGGCAGTACATCGAGTCCGAGGCGATCCCGCTGCCGTCGATCTACTTCGCGCACGACCGCGAGGTGTTCGAGCGCGACGGGATGCTGTACGCGGCCAACCCGTTCGTGAAGCTGCTCCCGGGCGAGCGGATCCGCAGCGAGGTCGTCCGGTTCCGGACGATCGGCGACATGACGTGCACCGGCGCCGTCAAGTCGAACGCAGGTACGCTCGAGAGCGTGATCGCCGAGGTCGCCGCCGCGCGGGTGACCGAGCGCGGCGCCACCCGGGCCGACGACCGGTTCACCGAGGCCGCGATGGAAGATCGCAAGCGCGAGGGGTACTTCTGATGAGCGAGGGTAATACGTCCATCGCCAGCGAGGGTGCGGCAGGGGCGGGCGTCGGGCTCGACGACGAAGCCGATCTCCTGCGGTTCTCGACCGCCGGGTCCGTGGACGATGGCAAGTCGACGCTGATCGGACGCCTCCTGTACGACACCAAGACAGCGTTCGAGGATCAGCTGCAGCACGTCGAGGATGTCTCGCGGCGCCGCGGCGACGAGCGCGTCAACCTAGCGCTCCTGACCGACGGGCTGCGCGCCGAGCGCGAGCAGGGCATCACGATCGACGTCGCGTACCGTTACTTCGCGACCAAGCGGCGCAAGTTCATCATCGCGGACACGCCGGGCCACATCCAGTACACGCGCAACATGGTCACCGGCGCCTCGACGGCGAGCCTGTCGATCATCCTGGTGGACGCCCGCCAGGGCATGGTCGAGCAGAGCCGCCGCCACTCGTTCATCGCGTCATTGCTCCGCATCCCGCACCTGGTGTTCGCGGTCAACAAGATGGATCTCGTCGATTGGAGCGAAGCCAGGTTCCGCACGATCGAGGACGAGTTCCGCAACTTCGCGGCCCGGCTCGACGTCCAGGACATCGCGTTCATCCCGATGAGCGCGCTGACCGGCGCCAACGTCGTCGAGCGCTCGCGCGAGATGCCGTGGTACCACGGCCCGACGCTGCTCTATCACCTCGAGACCGTGCACATCGCGAGCGATCGCAACCTGATCGACGTCCGGTTTCCGGTCCAGTGGGTGATCCGCCCGCAGTCGAACGAATACCCCGACTACCGCGGCTATGCCGGACAGGTGGCCGGCGGCGTGCTGCGCCCCGGCGACGACGTCGTCGCGCTGCCGAGCGGGCTTACGACCAAGATCACCCGGATCGAGCAGTTCGGCCAGCCGATCGATGCCGCGTTCCCGCCGATGAGCGTGACGGTGCACCTCGCCGACGACGTCGACGTCGGGCGCGGCGACATGCTGTGCCGGCCCAACAACCAGTGCATCGTCGGCCAGGATCTCGACGCGATGGTCTGCTGGATGACCGACCGGCCGCTGTCGCCCAAGGGCCGCTACGCGCTCAAGCACACCACACGGTGGACCCGCGCCATGGTGACCGACGTGCTGTACCGGCTCGACGTCAACACCGGCCACCGCGACGAGACCACGCACGAACTCCGGCTCAACGACCTCGGCCGGATCCGCATGCGCACCACCACGCCGGTGCTCTACGATCCGTATCGCCGCAACCGCACGACCGGCTCGTTCATCCTGGTCGACGAGGCGACCAACGCCACGGTGGCCGCGGGGATGCTCCTGGCCCCGGAGTGAAGGCCCGGCGAGCGAGGCCGTGATGCGATGAGCAAGCAGGGTAAGGGGCTGGCGCGGCGGACCCGGCAGGGCATCTCGTGGACGGCCGCGGGCGCGGTGGCCAGCAACCTGGTTCGCCTCGGCGTGTACGCCGCGCTCGGCCGGATCTTGTCGCGCACCGAGTTCGGCATCGTGGCCGCAGCGATGACGGTGATCCAGCTCGGCAACACGCTCCGCGATCTCGGCATCGGCATCGCGCTCGTCCAGCGCAAGGAGCTCGAGCCCGAGCACGTCGAGGTGGCGTTCACGTTCTCGGTGGTGCTCGGCGCCGTGCTCGGCGGCGCGATGTTCGCGGGGGCCGATCTGTTCGCGCGGTTCTACGGCATCGAGCCATCGGTCGCGATCATCCGCCTCTTGAGCCTCCTGTTCGTGCTGCGCGGGATCTCGATGGTGCCGAGCTTCATGTGCCGGCGCAACATGAGCTTTCGCGCGCTGGCCATCGTCGACGTCGTCAGCTACGTCGCGGGCTCGGCGACGAGCGTCGGGCTCGCGCTCGGTGGCGCGGGAGCGTGGTCGCTCGCGTGGGGCTACGTCGTCGAGACCGCGCTCGGCGTCGGGATGCTCGTCTACCTCGCCCCGCCGCCGTGGCGGCTCGGCTTCCACAGGCGGCACCTCCGGGAGCTGCTCGGGTTCGGCATGGCACAGAGCGCCGCGAACCTCGCCAACTACTTCGCGAACAACGGCGACTACATGGTCGTCGGCCACTTCCTCGGCCCGGCGAAGCTGGGCCTCTACCAGCGCGCCTACGAGCTGATGCGGTTTCCCTCGACCGTGTTCACCAGCGTCGCCGGCGGGGTGCTGTTCAGCGCGTTCGCCAAGGTGCAGGACGATCCCGAGCGGCTCGGCCGGGCGTTTCGCCGCACGCTGTTCGCGAGCGCGATCGTGCTGTTGCCGGCGTCGGTGGGCCTCATGGTGCTCGCGCCCGAGGTCGTGCGGATCTTGCTCGGCAAGGGCTGGGCCGGCGTCGAGTGGCCGTTCCGGATCATGGCCGCGTCGATGCTGTTCCGCACGACGTACAAGCTCGGCAGCCTGGTTGGCAAGTCGTCCGGCGCCGTGTTCGCGTTCGCACTCTGGCAGGTCGTGTACGCCGCGTGCGTGATCGGCGGCGCGCTGGTCGCGATGAGGTGGGACATCCTCGGCGTCGCGTGCACCACGGCGGTCTCGGTGTTCCTTCAGTTCCTCGCGATGTCGCGGCTCGGCCTGCGGGCGACGACGCTGCGCGCGCGCGAACTCGTCCAGGCCCACGTCGAGCCGCTGCTCTACGCGCTGATCGTCGGCGGCGTGGCGTGGGCGATCGCGTTCGCGTTGCGCGAGGCCGGCGCAAAGTTCCCGGTGGTCGCGGCGGCGACGACGATCGGCGGGACCCTGGTGTTCTTCGTGCTGGCGCGGGCCGGACTCCGGCGCGGCTCCGGCGACTGGCCGTGGCTGCGCGACACCCTCGGCCAGTTTGTCAAGCGCGGCCGGGCGAGCAAGCCCGCCGCCACGCCGCCCGGCGATCCCGATCGACCTCTCTCATGAACCCTCACTGAATTATCGAATCGGTGAGTCGGACGCAATGCACGACCGTGATGCCGACTCGCGATGGCCGTGTTAAGCGATCTGAACATGAACTCCGAGAACTACAGCGACGTTATCCTCGAGCACTACCGCAAGGAGGCCGAGGAGCATGGCAAGGACGCCTCCTCCACGATGCGTGACGAGATCACGCGCGGGCGAGAGGTCGCCAGCGTGCTGCGCGTGCTCGAGTTCCTGAAGTCGCGCGGCGCGCCCGTCACGAACGTGCTCGACATCGGCTGCGGCAATGCGTACCTCCTGGAGGTTCTGCGCAAGAACCACCCATCGATCGCGCTGACCGGCCTCGAGTACACGCCCGAGATGGTGCAGATTGCGCGTGACCGCGGTGTCGCGCAGTGCGCGATCGAGCAAGGCGACGTGCGCGCCCTGCCGTTCGGCGATCACGGCTTTGACGTCGTCATCACCGAGCGCTGTATCATCAACGTGATGGATCGCGCCCACCAGGCCGACTCCCTGCGCCAGGTGGCCCGCGTGCTGCGCTCGGGGGGCCACTACCTCTGCATCGAGGCGTTCACCGACGGGCTGTCGGAGCTCAACCACGCGCGCGACGAGCTGGGCCTTCCGCCCAACGAGATGCCGTACCACAACCTGTGGTTCGACAAGCCGTGGTTCCTCGAGGTCATCGCACCCGACTTCGAGGTCGTCGATCTATCTCCCCATCGCGATCCAACGCTGCCGGGGCCGAACTTTCTGAGCTCGCACTACTTCATCAGCCGCGTGCTCTATCCGGCGATCACCAATCGCCCGATCATCTACAATACGCACCTCGTGAAGTTCTTCTCGTTCCTGCCCCCGATGGGCAACTACGCGCCGATCCAGTTCTATCTGTTGCAGAAGAAGTGAGCATGCAGCAGGCCGGCCTTCCCCTTTTGGTGAAGAAGGTCCTCGACCGGGCCCTGGCAGGGCTCGGGCTCGTCCTCGCGGCGCCGATCATGGCGACCGCCGCGGCGGTGATCGCCACCTCGATGGGCCGCCCGGTGCTGTTCCTCCAGCGCCGGCCCGGCTTGCACGGCCGGCCGTTCGACGTCGTGAAGTTCCGGACGATGCGTGAGACTTACGATGCCAACGGCACGCCACTTCCGGACGCGGAGCGCCTGACGCCGCTGGGGAAGTTCCTCCGGTCGACGAGCATCGACGAGCTACCCCAGCTGTGGAACGTGCTGCGCGGCGATCTCAGCCTCGTCGGGCCGCGCCCGCTGCTCATGCAGTACCTGCCCCGCTACAACCGAGAGCAGGCGCGCCGGCACGACGTGCTGCCGGGGCTCACCGGGTGGGCGCAGATCCACGGGCGCAACAACGTCGACTGGGACGCGCGGTTCGCCCTCGACGTCTGGTACGTCGATCACTGGAGCCTCTTGCTCGATCTCAAGATCCTCGCGCTGACCACGCTGACCCTGGTGCGCCGCGACGGCATCAACCGGCGCCATCACGCGACGATGTACGAATTCATGGGCTCGGACGTCCGCGACTGATAGCGCCCCGGGTCATCGCGATACCGCGGTCAACGGACGAGACGCCATGGCCGGCAGCTGGCCACCTCTTTGAACGAAAATGGGTGATGCGAGAGAACGCGGACACGCTTGCTGCGCTACCGCGGTTCTGGGTCTGCTCGCTCGGGAGACAGCGAACCACCGACGAGAAAACCACCTCCAGACCCAACACTCAACCCGGCCTGCCCTCGAAGTACCACCTGTGGAAGCTACCTCGCTCGAGACCCAGCCCGCGTCGCTCCGCTGCGCGTTGCGTTCTATGTACCTGCGCGAAATCGGGTGGTAGAGGCAGGTGGGTACGAGCGGCAACGCGCAGCGCAGCGGCGCGGGGTGGGTCTCCGGTCGAGATAAATTGCACGCCGGGTGGTGAGGCGTCGGCGGGTCGTGGAGATGGCGCCGCCGAACATCGTGATACGGCGGTCAACGGACGAGACCGGGACCTACCCCGCGTCGCCAGCAAGCGTGCCCGCGGTCTCCCGGGAGCTGTTTCCCGATCAGGCCGGGTTTCGGTAGTCGGTGTAGTGCGCCGATAGCCGCGCGGCGATCCGATCGTTGGCGTAATCGAGATCTGCCGGCGTGAAGTACTCGCGGTAGCCGCCGATCTTGCCCTTGCGCGTCTTGAACGACTCCGCGTCGCCCGCATTCGCCGGCCGCAGGCGCTCGGACTTGAACGCGTTCGAGGTCTCGAGCTTGCGCATGTTGTCGAAGCTCGAGAACCCGATCGCGGTCTCGATCGCGGCGGGCGAGACCGGCAGCTCCATCGTCGCGAGCACCGAGGCGAGCACGGTCTCGGGGGTGCGGTGGAGCTCCTCGTAGCGCACCATCACGAACCGCCGCGGCACGTGCATGCTGGCCGCCCACGCGTTGTAGTACTCGAGGATCGCATCGAGGCCGCCGACGCGCTGGCGGAGGAAGTCACCAAGCTCGCCGGCAAACAGCGTGCTGCGCCGCGACGCCTCGAAGTACATCGAGACCACGACGTCGCGCGGATCGCGCACCAGGAACACGACGGTCTTGTCGGCAAACCGCTGCTTGTTCGCCTCGATGATCTGGGCGCGGTGCGCGTGCTCGTGGGTCACGCGGATCCGCGGGATGTCGCGATGCAGGGCGTGCATGCGGCCGAGCTCCATCGGATTTGTGGCGCCGAGCCGGTAGTGCTCGTCGAGCGCCTTGCCGATCATGAGGCGCAGCCAGGTTCGCCCACACTTGGGATACGACAGCACGTAGATCTTGGTCTGCCGGTGGATCCACCACTCGAGCGCCTCGCGCCCCGGCCGGGTGCGGCCGAGCAGCGAGAGGGCGGTGGTCTTGAGCTTCATGGGGCTCCGACGAGCCCGCGGCTGACCAGGAGCTCGAGGACACGCGCCTCGCAGTCGGCACGGGTTTCACGATCGGTGCGAACCTCGAGATCGGGGTTGGCGGGCGCCTCGTAGGGATCGGAGATCCCGGTGAAGCTGGCGATCTCGCCCGCCTGCGCGCGCTTGTAGAGCCCCTTCACGTCGCGCTCGATCACGGTCGCCAGCGGCGCATGGACGAACACCTCGAGGAACGGATGGCCGGCGGCATCGCTCAACGCGCGCAGCTGCGCCCGGGTCTCGGCGTACGGCGAGATCGCCGCGACGAACACCAGGACGCCGTGCTTGGCGAGCAGCCGTGCCACATAGGCGATGCGATGCACGTTGGTGTCGCGATCGGCACGCGAGAACGTGAGGCCCGCCGACAGGAACGTCCGGACGTCGTCGCCGTCGAGCGATTCCACCGGGCGCACCGGCGAGAGCCGCGCCAGCAGGGCGGTCGCGAGCGTGGACTTGCCCGCACCCGACAGCCCGGTCAGCCAGACGATGCCGCCGGTCATCGCCCGGCCCCCAGCTTCCTGGCCAGTTGTTCGGCGCGCTCGCGGGTAGCGAGCTCACGCATCGTGCAGACCAGGCCGAGCAAGAGCCATAACAAGCGGAAGCGTAACCCCTGGTGGGTCATGCCGTACGCCAACCCGGCACCGATGATCAGCCACGCCCGGAGCTCGGCTCCCCCCATCGTCCGCCACAGGAACATCCCGAACAGCAGCGTCCCGATGATGCCGTAGCAGAAGAACAGGGTCGCCATCGACGAGTGCAGCTCGTGCGCGCCGATCGCGCTGATCCCGACGAACCGGCGATAGGCGCCCTCGCCGGAGCCCATGAGCCAGTACTCCGGGAACTCCGTGATCCGATCGTAGCCGCGCTCCTCGACGAAGCCGTACGACTGATCGTTCTCGATCCGTTGCTGGGCGCGCTCGATGGCCGCCGAGAACGGGTTATCGGTGACGATGAGGACCGCGAACACCAGCGCTGCGACGACGATCGTGCGGAGCTTGCTGATGATCAGCGCGATGCCGAGCGCGCCGATGCTCACGAGCGCCGCCTTGGACGCCGACAGGAGCGCGAGGTAGCTGCACGCGATGAGGCCCCCCGTGACCTGGATCGTGGATAGCTTGAGCCGCTTCTGGCCGAGCAAGATGATGCAGGCGGAGAGCAGCGCGTAGTAGCCGAGCTGGTTCGGGTTATTGAACATCACCGTCGAGCGGCCCCGACCGCCGCGCAGTGCGAACGACAGGAACACCTGGAGGAACACCGAGGCCAGCACCAGCCGCACGGTGAGCCACAGCAAGAACTCGCCGTAGCGCTGAAACATGAGCAGGAACGTGAAGAACATGAGGCCGTTGAAGATGTAGAAGGTCGGCGCCATCAGGAAGCCGTCCTTGGCGTTGATCGAGAACGAGAACAGCGCGATCGACCAGACGACGTTCACGACCACCACGTAGATCATGAACGTGAGCAGCGACTTGAGCGACCCGACGAGCGGCAGCGGCAGGCGGCCATTCCAGGTGCGCAAGAGGATCGGCAAGAGCAGGAAGCCGAGCAGGTCCGCCGGCTGTGGCACCCCGCTGTTGAACACGTAGAACGGAAACAGGATGACGATCATCGCCCACAGCGAGAGCCGGAGATCGCCACGGATCCGGCTGACCTGTTCGAGCGTGGCCTGGAGCGTCCTGGGCGTGCGGAACTTCATGCAGACCCTCCGATCGCGGCGTGGTAGCGCTGCATCGACGAGGCAATCGAGAACCGCCGCGCGCCCTCGGCGCCCGCCGCACCGAGTCGCGCGCGTAGGCCGGTGTCGCCCAGGATCGCGACGGCGCGCTCCGCGAGCGCGTACGAGTCGCCGACCGGCACGAGGTAGCCATCGACACCGTTGCGCACGACCTCGCGCGGCCCGTGATCGCAGTCGGTGGCGACCACCGGCGTGCCGCACGCCAGGCTCTGGATCAGGGTGCCCGGCAGTCCCTCGGCGCGTGAGGATTGGATGACCAGCTTCGCCCGCTTCATGTAGCGGTAGGGGTTCTTGTCGTAGCCGAGGAACGCGACGGCGTCGCCGAGGCCGAGCGACCGGGCCCGCGCCTCGAGGTCGCCGCGCAGGGGGCCATCGCCGAGGATCGCGAGCCGCGCGGCGACCGTCCGCCGGATCTCGGCGAGCGCGGCGAGCATCACCGGGTAGTCCTTGATGTCGACCAGGCGGCCGACCGCGAGCAGGATCGGATCGGGCCGGGTGAACCACGGATGCGTGACGGGCTCGGCTGCGCGGGCCGCGAGATCGTCGGCGATCATCGGGTTGTAGACGACCGCAACGCGCGCGCGATCGAGCGCGAGCCGCTCCACCAGATCGCGCGCCACGCCCTCGGAGACCGCGGTGACCAGATCGGCGCGGCGGTACGCCAGGCGCTTGGCGCGCAGCTCGAAGGCGGCGCGCAGGCTGGAGCGATCGGCGCGCACGAGCGCGCTGCGCTCGGACAGCACCAGGCGCGCGCGGCTGCCGGCGAGCCGGTGCGCGACGACGGCGATCACGTTCGCGCCGCCGGCGGTGCACACCACGACGTCGGGCTTGCGCTCGCGGATCACGCGGGCGAGGTACGGCACCGCGAGGGCGAGCCGCGGCGCGCCGAGCTCGATCACCGGCACATCGCGCGGGACCTCGTCGGCGAGCACGCCG
>Ga0134121_10005373_pt1 | contig 10406 bp, 10 predicted proteins | sample KB301_FD_96463 | JGI IMG/M metagenome (GOLD analysis project Ga0134121, IMG submission 96463) | Terrestrial soil microbial communities without Nitrogen fertilizer from Kellogg Biological Station, Michigan, USA - KB3-0-1 | ecosystem: Environmental > Terrestrial > Soil > Unclassified ...
AGGTTCTGGGCGCGCATCGCGTGGGCGCAGTACGCGCGCGGCGATCTCGCGGCGGCCGTGGCCGCCCGGGCCAGGATCGTGTGGTTCGGTCAGGCCAAGGCCGAGGATGATCCGACCGTCCAGCTGGTCGACGCGGCGCTCCTGGTCGCGGCGGGGCTGCCCGAAAAGGCGCTCGGCCTCGCCGAGAAGCTCCAGGGTGTGCGGCCGCAGATCCTGCGCGCGTACGCCGATCTCGATCTCGGCAAGCCCAAGGACGCGCTCAAGGAAGCCGACGAGGTCTTGAAGAAGGCGCCGGAGAACATCGAGGCCAAGATCCTCCGCGAGCAGGCGCGCATGGTCGGCAGCGATGGCAAGGAGCGCACCGAAGCGACCGAGGCGCTGGAGAAGCTCGCGCGCCAGGCCAAGAGCAAGATCGGCCGCCACGCCCTCGGCATGGCGCACTACACCATCGGCAACACGAAGGATGCGCAGACCCAGCTCGAGCAAGCGATCGCCGAGCTCTCCGACGAGTCGCCGAACCCGTTGGTCTATCGCACGCGCACCGCGCTCGCCGAGATCATGCTCGGCAATGGTGACATCAAGGGCGCGGGTAATCAGCTCGACGAGGCACTCAAGGTCAACTCGGGGTACTTCCCGACGCGGGCGATGCAAGCCAAGGTCGTGCTCCGCAACGGCGAGCCCGATCGTGCGCTCGTCATGCTCAAGCCCGTGTTCGACGAGATCGGCGTGGTTCCACCGGCGCTGCGCCTGATTTACGCCGAAGCACTCGGGACGAAGAAGAACGCGAGCGCGTCCGACAAGGCGAGCGCAGCCGCGGTCCTCAAGGACATCATTGACCATGTCCCGTCCGCCGATCTGTCGCGCGCCGCGGCGGCGATCGATCCGAAGCTGCCCAAGGAGCTCGGGCTTCCCGAGCCCACCGCGCCGGGCGCGACCGACGCTCCCAAGGCGCCCACCGGACCGCGCAGGCGCGGCTCCCGGTGAGCTGACCGCCAGCGCAGGTCTTCGACGTCATCGACCTACGGAGTAGGCCGCGCGTCGCCGCGCCGCGTCGCTCGCACCTGAGCGCTGGATTGCAGATCTGATTTGTCTTCGGACACGAAATCGGTGAGCTCGACATGACTCAGAGCCATCGTTTGTTCGTGCCGTCGCACTTGTCGGTGATCGCGAACACGTGATGGTCTCGCGCCCCGGAGGAACGATGAGAAACGTTTGTACGACTGCCTGTGCATTGCTGTTGTTATTGGCTGCCTGCGATCCTGGTGCCGACAGCTCGGGCTCCGATCACGATCGCGGCTACACCATCGCGCTGGGATCCCAGCTCATCGATACGCGGATCACGGCACCCGGCGCGCCGGCGGTGTCGACGAGCGACGACGGCTACGTGCTGGTCAAGTTCCCGGGCCCGGTCACCGCCGAGCAGCTCCAGGCGCTCTCGGACAGCGCGTACATCTATACCTATCTGCCGTACGACACGTTCCTCGTTCGCCCGTTCAGCGGGGGTGCGAACGCGATGGCCGCGCGGAACACGACCAGCGCGCTCGGTGCGTCGTGGACCGGCGTCTACAAGCCCGAGTACAAGATCGCGCGCGGCGCCAGCGATCTGGCGGCGATCGCGCCGGTCGAGAGCCAGACCGTGATGGTGACGGTGTATCCCGACGCCGATCTGTCGCGCGTGGTCGCCGCGGCCGCGCAGCTGCCGGGCGCTACCCTGGTGGGCTCCGAGTCGGGCAAGCGGTTCTCGCGCGTGCGCCTGCGCGTCACCGGCGAGGCGCTGGCCAAGGCGACCGCCGAGCTCGCCGCGATCACCGAGGTGTTCTGGATCGATGTCGAAGGTCGCCGCGAGCTCCTCAATGACACCACGATCTGGGTCGGTCAGTCGGGCCTGAGCGCCGGCCAGACCACGCCGGTATTCGATCACGGCATCCATGGTGAGGGCCAGGTCGTCGGCTACATCGACACCGGCATCGACGCCGACCTGTGCTACTTCCGCGACACCGCGCGCGGCTTGCCGCCGACCAACGCGTGCAACGGCGGCACCGTCATCGACGCCGCGCAGCGCAAGGTGCTCGCCGTCGACTTCCTGACGGCGTCCGAGTGCAGCGGCGGCATCGCGACGAACGAGTGGGATACCCAGGGGCACGGCTCGCTCGTGGCCGGTACGATCGCCGGCGACAACTTCGCCAACCCGATCGTCCACGATGCCGGTGACGGCATGGCGCCCGGCGCCAAGCTGGTGGTGCAGGACGCAGGCTTTCTCACCGACAACTGCGGCGATTTGCCCGGCATCGGCTGTCCGGTGGTCGATCTGAAGCCGATCTTCCAGCAGGCCTATACGCAGGGCGCGCGCATCCACACCAACTCGTGGGGTGATCGCGAGAATGCTGCCGTGCAGAACACATATTCCGCCGCGTGCCAGGACGTCGATCAGTTCATGTTCGATCACCCCGACTTCTTGATCCTGTTCGCGGCCGGCAACGCCGGCCCGGGCACCGGCACGGTCGGCAGCCCGTCGGTGGCGAAGAACGGGATCTCGGTCGGCGCGACCTTGCGCGGGACGTCGGCCAACTCGATGGCTAGCTTTTCGAGCTGCGGCCCCACCGCCGACGGCCGGATCAAGCCTGACCTCACGATGCCGGGCTCGAACATCGTCTCGGCGCGCAATGACTCGAGCGTCACGACGAACAACTGCGCCACCACGACGATGAGCGGCACCAGCATGGCGAGCCCGGCGGCGGCCGGCATGGCGGCGCTGGTGCGCCAGTACTACACCGACGGCAACTACCCGACGGGCGCGCCGGTGGTGGCGAACCGGTTCACGCCGAGCGCGTCGCTGATCAAGGCGACGATGCTCAACTCGACCGCGGTGATGACCGGGACCGGCACGGGCCCTGTGCCCAACAACTGCCAGGGCTGGGGCCGGGTGTTGCTCGACGACACGCTGTTCTTCGCCGGCCAGGCGCGCACGCTGTTCGTCGCCGACGATCCCGGGTTTGCCCAGGGGGCAGCCGGCCAGACCAAGACCTTCACCGTGAACGTGGCCGCCGGCCAGTCGCTGCGCGCCACGCTGGCGTGGACTGACTTCCCGTCGACGCCGGCCGCGAGCATCAACCTCAACAACGACCTCGACCTCACGGTGTCGGGCCCCTCGGGAACGTTCCTCGGCAACGTGTTCTCGGGCAGCCAGTCGACCACCGGCGGCACCGCGGATCGCCGCAACAACGTCGAGCAGGTCACCCTGAACGCGCCGGCCGCCGGCACCTACACCATCACGGTGCGCGCGTTCAACGTGCCGAGCTCGGCGCAGGCGTTCGCGCTGGTGGTCTCGGGCGGCCTCACGACCGGCACCCCGCCCCAGGTCGTGTTCAGCGACGACTTCGAGACCGATCGCGGCTGGATCGTGAACCCGGCGGGCACCGACACCGCGACCACCGGGCAGTGGGCGCGCGCCAACCCCGCGGGCACGAACAGCGGCGGCCCCAAGCAACTCGACGTCACCACCAGCGGCAGCTTCAACCTGGTGACCGGACCGCTCGCCGGCGCGGCGGCCGGCGACAACGACATCGACGGCGGCGTCACGACGATCCAGTCGCCGGCGATCACGCTCCCGGCGAGTGGAACGATCACGCTGTCGATGAACTTCTACTTCGCGCACGGCACGAACTCGTCGGTCGACGACTTCTTCCGGGTCGAGGTCGTGGGCGCGACCACCTCGAAGGTCATCGAGGAGCTCGGCAGTACCGCCAACGACGACGCCGCGTTCACCGCTCGTTCGGTCGACATCAGCGCGTTCGCCGGCCAGACGGTCCGGGTCCGGATCTCGGCGTCGGACCTCGTGGGCGCAAGCCTCGTCGAGGCCGCGGTCGACGACGTGCTGATCACGCAACAGTGACGCCAGCACCGGGCGCGATCAGACGTCGAGAATGCCGGCGATCGGGCCCTGACCTTCGCGGATCAGGGTGATGTTGTCGCCGTCGACCTCGAGCACGGTCGACGGCTCGGCCGGCGTCTGCTCGGTGTCGATCACGACGTCGATGTGCTTGCTGAAGGCCTCGAGGATCTCGTCGGCATCGCGGCACGGCTCGCCGGTGGCCGGCGCGATCGCGCTCGAGGTGAGCAGCGGGCGCCCGAGGCCCTGGGCGAGTGCCTGCGCGATCGGGTGGCTGGTCACGCGGATGCCGACCGTGCGGCGCTTGTTGTCGGTGAGCGTACGCGGCACGCTGCGGGTGGCCGGGACCACGAGGGTGTACGGCCCGGGGAAGATCCGCTGCGCGAGCCGGAACGCGGTCTGCGAGAACATGCCGTACTCCGACGCGCTCGATAGATCCGGGCAGATCAGCGCGAGCCGCTGGTTCTTCTTCATGCCCTTGGCGCGGTAGATCCGCTCGATCGCGTCGCGCGCCTCGATCGCACAGCCGAGCGCATAGATCGAATCGGTCGGATATGCCGCGACACCGCCGCGATGAAGCACCTCGACGGCAGCTTCGATCTTGCGAGGGGAGGGCGCGCCCCAGCGATCGATCACGAGGCGGAGCGGCGTGCTCATCGGGACGCTCCGGGGGGCGCTCCGGGTGACGTTCCAGGCGCTCCGCCGAGCGCGGCCTGGCCGCGGAAGCCCTTGCCAATCACGTACTGCTCGATCGAGATCTGGCGGCTCGACGCCGGCTTGGCCGTCTTCTGCACGGCGAACCGCGCGCGCACGGCTTCCGTCAGCTTCTTGAAGTCGGGGCCCTGGAACAGCTTGCCGACGAAGTTGCCGCCGGGCGCCAGGACGAGGGTCGCGATCTCGAGCGCGCGCTCGAACAGCGCCTCGGAGCGCGCCTGGTCGACGTGGCGAACGCCGGTGGTGTCGGGCGCCATGTCGCTGAGCACAACGTCGAACGCCGGGAGATCGCCGAGCAGCTGGGCGACGTCGATCGTCATGACGTCCCCGGTGAGGATGCGAGCACGCGGTGGCGGCCGATCGAGCGGGGTGCGATCGAGCCCGACGAGCTGGGCCTCTGCGCCGATCCGCTGCCCGGCGTACTGCAACCACGAGCCGGGCGCGCAACCGAGGTCGAGCACGCGGTGCTCGCCGTCGAAGATCGCGTACTTCTTGTCGATCTCCTCGAGCTTGTAGACCGCGCGCGCGAGGAAGCCCTCTCGCTTCGCCTTCTGGTGAAAGCGATCGTGGCGCGTGCTGCGATCGTCGAGCTTTTGGCCCATGAGGAAAAGAACAAGGCCCGGTCGCTGTCGCGCCGGGCCGATTGCGAATCGTTTGGAGGCCGGGTGGCTCGGGTAAGACTACCCGCGACCAGCCGCCGCCTTCTTGGAGGCCTTGAGGGGGTTCTTCGAACGAACCTCTTCCTTGCCGACACCCTTGCGCTTGTAAGCCGTGCGAGTTGCCGCGTTCGTCACGACGACGTAGTCATTGGCAGAGCCGGGGACCGCGCCGCGCACCAGGATGACGTTGTCATCGGCCAGGATCTTGAACAGCTGGAGGTTCTGGATCGACACCTTCTCGTTGCCCATCTGGCCGGCCATGCGCTTGCCCTTGTGCACGCGCTGCGGTGTGAGGCGGCAGCCGATCGAGCCACCGTGGCGGAAGTACTCGTGCGTACCGTGGGCGCGGGTCATGCCGCTCATGTGGTGCTGCTTGATCACACCCTGATAGCCCTTGCCCTTGCTGGTGCCCTCGACGTCGATCGGCGCGCTGTCGACGAACACGTCCTTGGGGCCGAGGACCTGGCCGACCTTGTACTTGGCGACCTCCTCGGCAGGCAGGCGGAGCTCGCGGATGAAGCGCTGCGGCTTGAGGCCGCTCTCCTTGAGCGCGCCGACCTCGGCCTTGGTCGCGAGCCGGACCGGCTTCTCGTCGAAGCCCAGCACGATGGCGGTGTAGCCATCACGCTCCTTGGTGCGGGTGCCGACCACGATGCATGGACCCGTCTGGATCACGGTGACCGGGACGGCCTCGCCGTCATCCGCGAACACCTGGGTCATACCGATCTTCTTGCCTAACAGGCCGATCTTGAGTGTCATGGTCAACCGCTCCTACGTAACCGAAACGAGGGGGGAATCTATACCCGCCGCGAGTTTTGGCGTCAAGCCTCCCGCCCGGGAACCCCTCACCCGAGAAGATGCGTGCTGCGAACCGGAATCGATCAGCGCGGCCCGGGCTCCGGCAAGCGGAACACCCGGCAGGCATTCCTGGTGGTCGTGTCGGCTAACTCTTCGAGACTCATGCCAGAACACCGTGCGACGACCTCGGCGGTGTGGGGGAGAAACGCCGGCTCGTTGCGCTTCCCGCGCTTGGGGATCGGTGCGAGGTACGGGCAGTCGGTCTCGATCAGCAGCCGCTCCCGGGGGACCAGCGGGACCGCGTCGCGCAGCGGCTGGGCGGTCTTGTAGGTCACGATGCCGGAGAACGAGACGTAATAGCCAAGCTCGGCGTACGCCCGCGCGTCGTCCGGCGTACCCGTGAAGCAGTGGATCACGCACTCGGTGACGCCGCCGGCCCGGAGGATCGCGCGGGCATCGTCGTGCGCGTCGCGGATGTGACAGACGACGGGCTTACCCACCGCGCGCGCCAGCTCGATGAACCGGGCGAACGCCGCCTTCTGGAGCTCGCGCGGCGAGTGGTCGTAATAATAGTCGAGCCCGGTCTCGCCGATCGCGACGACGCGCGCATGTCGGGCGAGCCGCTCGTGCACCGCCCACCAGTCCGGCGTCATGTGCTGGACGTCATGCGGGTGGGTCGCCACCGTTGCCCAGATGTCCGGATCGCGCTCGGCCAGCGCGACCGCGCGCTCGGCGCTCTCGGGCTCACCGACCGCGCCGATCACGACGATGCGCTGGACCCCCGCGGCGCGCGCGCGTGCGAGCACCTCGGCGCGGTCGGCGTCGAACTCCTTGCCATCGACGTGGGCGTGCGAGTCGATGAACATCACGAACCTACCTTCGCTGCGCCCACGTTGCCGGCGGTGCGCTCCTGGATCGCGCGGAGCGCCGCCGCGATCGCCTCGAGCAGGTCGGCGCCCTTGCCGCTCTTGGCGAGCTTCTCGAGCGGCGCGATCGCCCAGGCATCGCCGATCTCGCCGAGCTGTTCGACCGCGATGCCGCGCAGGTGGATCTTGCGTGCGCCGAGCCCGGCCAGCAGCACGCGGCGTGCGGCATCGTGATGCGCGCTGTGCGGCGCGATCTTCAGGATGGCTCCGGCGGCCAGCACGGTTGCCTCGGGCGGCGTGTGCTTGCTGACCAGCGCGCGGCCGAGCGCCTCGGCGTCATCGGTGGTGGCCAGCCGCGCGAGCGCGTTCACCGCGTCCCACGCGCGCTCGGGATCGCCAAGCGCCGCGACCAGCGCCTCGCGGCCGCGTGGATCGCCGAGCTCGGCCAGCGCGTACGCGACATCGAACCGGGTCGCCGCCTCGCGGTGATCGAGCCGCTCGACGAGCAGCGGGACCGCGCGCGCATCGCCGATCGCGCCGAGCGAGAGCGCCGCCGCCGCGACGACCTGCGGATCGCCATCGGCCAGCGCGGCGGCCAGTGGATCGAACGCGCGCGCCTGATCGATCTCGGCGAGCGACGTTGCCGCTTGAAAGCGCAGGTCCGCGGGGCCCTCCTTCAGGGCCTGCGCCAGCGGCTCGAAGCCATCGGCGTGCGCGAGCGTGCCGAGTGCGATCGCCGCGTTCTGGCGCACCGGCGGCGAGCCATCATCGAGCCGGCGGATCAGCACCGGCAGCGCCGACGTATCACCGAGATCGCCGAGCGACGCGCAGGCCTCGGCCCGGACCTCGAAGCGATCGTCATCGAGCGCGCGCACCAGCGCCTCGACCGCGCGCCGCTTCTCGGTGGGGTCGTCGACGTCGCCCAGCGCGTGCGCCGCGGCCGTGCGTGCCTTCGGGCTGCCCTGCGCGAGATCGCGCAGCGCGGCGTCGAGCGTGATCGTCGAACTCGGGAACAGAAACGACACGGGCGAGCACCGTAGCAGATCAAGCCGACCCGCACCGCGGATCGCCGTGATCTGTGACGGCGTGACGCTGGGTCGCGGCGGGCCGCGTCCCGACCCAGGTTGATGCGGCAGCACGAGGAAGCTGGCGCAGTTCCACCGCCGGCTGCGTGGGAACCAGATTAAGCTCGAGCGAGGAGACAACCATGAACTACAGCTCGAAGGACTTTGGCCGTACGAAGTCAACGCTCGCAGCAGAGGTTCCAGAGAGGCTCGTGCACCGCAACGTGGAGAGCAACGCGCGCGACGAAAAGTTCAGTGGCGAGCGGAAGCACCCGGTCTTCGTCGTGGACCTGCCGTCGAAGACGCTCAGCGTGACGATCGGTGGCCTGGCGGCCGGTCAAAGCACGAACCGGCACCGCCATACGTACGAGACGATCATCTACGTCCTGGAAGGCGAGGGCTTCACCATGGTCGAGGATCAGAAGGTCACGTGGAAGGCCGGCGACGCGGTCTACGTCCCGGTCTGGGCGTGGCACCAGCACACCTGCACGGGCGCTGGCCCCTGCCGCTACGTTGCCTGCGAGAACGCGCCCATGCTGCAGAACCTGGGCGTCGCGCTGCGCGAAGAGGGCTGAGCGATCGATTCGGAGGCGGATCGCGACGAAGCAGCGCTACGTCCCCGATGCTTGCTGGGGAGCATCGAGCTCGACGTCGACCTCCGAGCCAGGAACGACCGCCGTGACGATGGCCGTCAGGATCTGGGCGATCTCTGGGTAGTCCCATGTGTCGAAATTGAAAGTGCCATGGCGTACGACTTCGCCGCGAGGACCGATCACGAAGTAGTGCGACCCGTTCAGCATCGAGCTGATCTGCAGGCGGATCTCGAACAGCGGGGCACCGTTGCTCCGAACAGCGCGCCAGTCGGCCTTTCCGAAGGAAGACACGCGCTGAACGTGAATTTTGTCGCTCATGGATTCTCTTCGCCTTAGAGGGAGCTTCCCGCAGTCAAATGTAGCATTTGCACGAGCGTTTGCCTTGCCAGGCGCTCGGTGAGAAGCCTCGTCAACGCTGCACCGTCGACCCATCGAATGAGCTTGTCCAGGTGGTGCCGGCGCATCGTCGCGGAGGCATCATCGAGCGCGTGAGGAAGGATCCGGCCCGTCGTCACGACCCAGCAACCGCGTACCTGAGAACGCACTGAGGTGAGCGGGTCGATGATCTCGTGGTCCAAGACCTGTTCCGCCTGGTGAAGAACGGTGCGGATGCCCGAGACTGCTGCGACCTGTGCGGTGATGTCTCCTACCTTGACGACGAAACCGACCCACTCTGGGGTGTCGATCTCGCTCATACGCCAGGCCAGAAGATCCTTGCCTTCCTCACGTGGTCCGTGGAGCACGCGAACGTCCACGTAGTTGAGCGCCCGCAGCAAGGGTGGAAGTACGTCGTCACGGAGGTCGCGCTCCGCGAGCTTCCCGACAGCTTCCGCTACGTCCCGGTAATACGGTCTTGCATCGATCAGCCCGCCCTTCATCGGCTCTTCTCGTAGCACGCGAGCGCTGGAACGCGAGCTGCGAGACACGACAACGTGATGTCTGGTAGCCGGTGCACAACTGCAATCGCGGAAGCTGCGTGCCGGGGGAGCGGCGTTTGTGGTTCACCGAGCAGCATCAGGATCATCGCGGAGCTTGTGCTCGCGACCCGGACGGCGCGGTCCCGCCAGCGAGGCGGTTCGCGAACTCCAGGCGCTTCGGCTGCAAGATGGACCTGCCAGGTCAGCAGATCCTGCTACGTCCCGGATGCTTGCTGAGGAGCATCGAGCTCGACGTCGACCTCCGAGCCAGGAACGACCGCCGTGACGATGGCCGTCAGGATCTGGGCGATCTTCGGATAATCCCATGTGGCGAAATTGCAGATTCCATAGCGTATGACTTCGCCGCGAAGACCGATCACGAAGTAGTGCGACCTGTTCAGCATCAAGCTGAACTGCAACCGGATCTCGAATAGCAGGTCACCATTGCTCCGAACAGCGCGCCAGTCGGCCTTTCCTAAGGAAGCCATGCGCTGAACGTGGATCTTGTCGCCCATGGCCGGCCTGGCCCCTGTGTCTCATAGCTGTGTGCGATTGCGATCGCGGAAGTACCGTGGGAGGGAACTTTAACGATGGATCACACAGCATCGTCCTCACAATGGAGCTGATGCTCACGACTGCGGACGGCGCGTTGCTCGCCAGTAGGGCAGCGGCCCACCGTCACGGGCTCGCGGGCTTGGCTGAATCGGCCGCGTCGACCGCGTCGAGCGACGCGACGGTCTTCACCTTGTCGGCGGGGACGTGCGCGAGGATCGCCTCGACCAGCGCCTTGCGATCGGCGATGTCGTACGGCGCGGGCGCGCCATCGCCGGGGACGAGCAGGCTGCGCTCGGGAGCGCCGCCGTCGACGAAGCACGTGCTCGTGGCCGGCGAGGCGATGACCTTGAC
>Ga0134121_10005374_pt1 | contig 10405 bp, 9 predicted proteins | sample KB301_FD_96463 | JGI IMG/M metagenome (GOLD analysis project Ga0134121, IMG submission 96463) | Terrestrial soil microbial communities without Nitrogen fertilizer from Kellogg Biological Station, Michigan, USA - KB3-0-1 | ecosystem: Environmental > Terrestrial > Soil > Unclassified ...
CTCTCGTCACTCGTCACACGTCACCCGTCACTCATTACTGGGCGGGAATGTTGGCATCCTTCACGATCTTGGCGTAACGCGGCGTCTCGACCGCGATGAATTTCGCGAATTCCTCCGGCGTGCTGGTGAGCGGCTCCACGCCTGCGTCGCTAAAGCGCTTCTTCACGTCGGCCGACTGGATCGCCTTCACGATCTCGGAATTCAATCGCGCGATCAGGTTCGCCGGCGTGCCCGCGGGCGCCAGGATCCCGTACCACAGCCGCACGATATAGTTTTCCACGCCCTCTTCCCTGGCGGAAGGCACGTCGGGCAGCGGCGGAAAGCGCTCCGTCGAATAAATCATCAGGCCGCGCACCTTGCCGGCCTTCACCTGCTCCAGCGCGGCGGGCGCGGCCATGACCAGCGCGTCGACGTGCCCGCCGACGAGTCCGATCAGCGCCAGGCCCGAGCCCTTGTACGGCACGTGGGTCATGCGCGTCTTGGTAATGCTCAACATCAACTCGGGCGTGATATGGGTCGTGGTGCCGACTCCGCCGGAGCCGTAATTGAGCTTGCCCGGATTTCTGCGAGCGAGGGCGACCAGCTCCTTCACGTTCTTCGCGGGCACTGCGGGATGAACCAGCAGGATATTGCGCACCTCGGACACCAGCGATATCGGGGCCAGGTCGGACTGCTTGAAATTGAGCTTGGCGTAAAGCGCCGGGGCCGACGCGATGACCGACGAAGTCAGCACCAGCGAATAGCCATCGGGCGGCGATTTCGCGGCGACCTCCAGGCCGACATTGCCGCCGGCGCCGGGGCGATTCTCCGGCACCACCTGCTGTCCCATCTGTTCAGAGAGTTTCTGCGCGATTGTCCTTCCAAGCAGATCGGTGGGACCGCCTGGCGGGAACGGCAGGATCAGCCGCACCGGCCTCGCGGGATACGCCTGCGCCAGCGTTGCCGCCGGCACGGCGGCCAGCACAAGCGCGAGCAGAAAGCGCGGGATGCCTGAGACCCTAAGCATGTGTTACCTCCTCTCGTTATCGTTATAAGTCATTGTAACTTCGTTGACCGTCGGGTTCATTCCGCCTGGATGTTGGCCGCCTTCGCAACCTTGGTGTACTTCGCGATGTCCACCTTGAAGATCGCCGCGGTCTCCTCCGGGCTGCTGGCGACGATGTCCGCTCCGAGCGATGCGAGACGCTCCTTCACGTCCGGCGCGGCCAGTGCTTTCAGCATTTCCTGGGAGAGCTTCACGACGATTTCGCGCGGCACCTTTGCCGGCGCGACCGCCCCGTACCACGTGCTCATCGCGTAGCCCGGAACGCTCTCCGCGATGGCCGGAACTTCGGGCAGCACCGCGGCGCGCTTGGCCGTGGTCACCGCGATCGCCTTCACCCGCCCGGCGCGTATGTGCGGAATGATCGGGGGCATGGTGCTGAAGCTGGTGATCACGTGCCCGGCCATGAGATCGATGGCGATCGGCCCGCCGCCCTTGTACGGGACCGGCAGCAGGTTGGTCTTCGTCATCATTTTGAACATCTCGCCGGCGAAGTGCTCGGGACTGCCGACGCCGGAAGTGGCGTAAGTCAGCTCACCGGGCTTCGATCGGGCCAGGGCGATCAACTCCTTCACCGATTTCGCCGGCAGCGAGGGATGGGCGGCGAGCACGTTCGATACCTCCGACACCACGGTGATCGGCGTGAAGTCGCGCTCGATGTCGTAGCCGAGATTCTTGTAGACCGGCTTGCTCATGATGTGCGCGACCGACATGAACAAGATGGTGTAGCCGTCCGCCGGCGCTTCCGCGGCCAGCTTCGCCGCGAGGTTGGCGTTGGCGCCCGGACGGTTCTCGATGATGAACTGCTGCTTCACCGATTCCGTCATTTTCGCCCCGACCGCGCGCGCCATGATGTCGGTGCCCCCGCCCGGCGCGAACCCGACCAGGATCCGCACCGGCTTTGCCGGATACCCTTGCGCCTGCACCCCGACGCTCAACGCCAGCGGCGCAAGCAGGACGACTCCAAATTGGCGAAACCACATGATGACTCCCTCCCCCAGGGAACTAGATTGCCATATCCCGGTAACGGGTGACTACTGGCGGCGCATTGCCGTGATTGATCCTTCAGTGCGGCAGGTCCAGCCGCTTTTAGGTGATTCCCATGATAGTCCGGATGGATGACCGTTGATTGGCCGACGGGGTGCTCCGATGTCACAAGAGCGACCCAGTATTCCGGAAACGCCGTACCTCGATATGTCGCGTCGGCGGGCAAAGTATGCGCGAAATCTCCGTAAACAAGGACGTGTTGCCGATGCCGCTATTTCGCCGGCTGGTGCGCGCGGTACACGAAATCGGAACGGAACGGCTGGAGGAGAGCTATACCACCAATTTCTGGTTTCCCCTGGACGCCAGGCCCGGCAATCTCGCCGAAGAGGTCATTTGCAGACTACTCCCGCTGGTGAGCCCCGGGCCGCGGTGCATAGGAGCGGAGTGGTGGCTCGGCCGCCTGCCCTTCGGTCAATCGCTTGCGCTGCATTTCGACCGCGACATGGCCCTCGAAAAGCGCACCGGCCAGACGGTGCATCCATTGTGGTCGAGCATTCTGTACTTGAACCGGTTTCCGTCCAGCCCGACGGTGATCCTCGATCAAGTACCCGGTCCGGACAAGAAATCGCTGGAGCCTCCCGTGGCAAAGTCGGGCAAGTCTGTTCCGCCCGTGCCGAACCAGTACGTGGTGTACCCCGGAAACCTGTACCACGGCGTGCTGGCCGGGCCGGTGGCCGGCGCCCGGCCCTCCAGCGAAGCGGGAAATCCTCCCGGAATGCGCCTGACCCTGCTGATCAATTTTTGGGACCGGCGTCCATTGCCTCCCACCTGCCGTGATTACGATGGCTCCGTGTATGGGGCCCTGCGGACGTCTCGCACGCCCGAGGCAAGCAGTGTCGCTGCCGCTCTCTGAAACGGATCGATGGACGACATGGGATCGCTTCCTGGAAGCGACACCCGATGCCGGTTTCATGCAATCGTCGTGGTGGGCGGAATTTCGCGCCGGCGCGGGATACGAAAGCTTCGGGGTTACCCTCAAGGAACGCGACGCCATCGTCGGGGGCGCGATGGTGATGAAATGGTCATACGCGCCCGGGCGTTGCTTCTACTACATACCGGACGGCCCGGTGCTCACCGGCGACGAGCCGGCCGCCGGCGAGGTATTCGCGGGCATTCTCGAATACATCGACAAGCGCCGCAAGACCGAGGGGAAGACGGTCAGCCATCTCCGCATTGAGCCGAGATGGCGTTGCCTGCCGGGATTCGTGCGCGGTTTCCAGGTGCTCGCGAGTCCGGACAACTACGCGGAACCGAGGGACACCCTATGCGTCGATCTACGCCAATCGGAAGACGCCATCCTGGCCCAGATGAAGCCGAAGGGCAGATACAACATCCGCATCGCGCGGAAACACGGCGTCTCGATCGTCGAAGACGCCTCCGATCAGGGTATCGCGGATTTTCTCGGGATATACGGCGTAACCGCGATTCGGCAACGAACGCAGGCAAAGCTTCCGGGCTACTTTAAAGCGCTGGTCTCCAAGCTGTCGCCCCGGCAGCAGGTTTCGATCTTCTTCGCCGAGCACCAGGGCCGGCGGCTAGCCGCCGCCATCGTCGTGTATTTCGGCCGGAGAGCCACTTATTTCTTTGGCGGATCGCTCGCGCTGCACCGGCACGTCATGGCCCCGTATCTCCTGCAATTCGAAATCATGCGCAGCGCGAAGGCGCGGGGCTGTGAATGGTACGACCTCTGGGGTATCGCACCGGGAAACCGGCCGGACGACCCGTGGCATGACATCACCATCTTTAAACGAAAGTTCGGCGGCGTTGAAATCAATCTGGTGCCGACGCTCGATTACATCTACGACCCCACGGTCTATGCCCACTACGTCTCTACTGCTTCGCCCACCGCACCGCACCGACCGGAGCAGCCGGAATGGTCCGCCAGGAGCATCGGCAATCCGGCATTAATGCACGAAGACGACACAATCAACGCTTAAGGTTAGGGACGAGCGATTTGGAAATCTTCCTATGACTGCTCCCGCAAGCACCCGGAATTCGCGCATGCGGCGCCCAAGGCGACACGGCGCCGTTCGAGGCCTGGAAGACTGAGACTCCAAACCTTCGTCATCGAGGCCGTTTTGGTTTTTGTTGTCGCTGATAACTGGAGACTACGATGCGTAATTTGACCATGGAAGAACTGCACCAGATCGCCGGTGGCGCCGACGCCGCAGGCGACGGCAACAGCTCGAAGCTGAAGGGTAACAATGGCTGGGGCAACGGCGCAGACCCGACCAATGCTGGCAGCTTCAGCGGCGGAACGGAGCCTTCGAAGAGCACAAATTCGTCCCAACCGGAAGCCGGCAAGATCAACACCAACCCGACGGACTCGGACGGCCGTTAATCCAAAGCAGGCGAAGCAGTATGGGTGGAGTGATTCCACCCATCCTGCTATTTAGGGAGCCCATCTCTTGTCCGGCACGGAGGGCGGCACAAACCTGGAGCTGTTCCGGGCCGAAGTGCTCGCTGCGCGCCAGTCGCAGTGGCTCGGCACGCTGCTGCTCGCGCCCGGGCGCGCTACGTATTTCTTTACCCTGTTCTCGGCGCTTGCCGCGGCAGGGATATTGGGGCTGCTCGTCTTTGCAGACTACACTCGCACCGCCCGGGTGAATGGCTGGCTCCAGCCGCAGGGCGGGGTGGCACGGGTATTCGCGCCCCGTCCGGGTATCGTGACGGCATTGCACGTCAAGGAGGGCGAGCAGGTACACAGGAGCGAGCCCCTGTTGACGCTCTCCGACGAGGCGCAAAGCGCCGCGCTCGGGGCGACGCAGGCGGAAATCGCGCGGCGGATCGCCAAGCGACGCCAGAGCCTCCTCGAGGAATTGAGCCAGCGAAACGAGTTGCTGGCGCAGCAGCAGCGGGCTCTCGCCAACCGCATCACGGCGCTGCGGGCGGAACAATCGAACATCGAGCGCGAGATCGCGGTGCTGAACGCCCGCGTGCGCGTCGCCGAGCGCGCCGAGACGCTGCACAAGAAACTGTCCCAGCAGGGCTTCATTTCCGAGATGCGCCTGCAGCAGGTCGAATCCGAGACGCTCGAGCAGCGGGCGCGGACGACCGCCCTCGAGCGCAGCCGGATCACCATCCAGCGCGAGCGCATGATGCTCGAGGGCGAGCTCGTGGACCTGCCGCTCAAGTCACGGAACGAGATCGCGGCCGTGGAACGGAACATCGCGCAAATCGATCAGGAAATGGCCGAAGCGGAGGCGCGGCGCGAGATCGTCGTTCCCGCTCCACAGGATGGGACGGTCACCGCCATCGTCGCCGCGCCGGGGTCGTATGCCAATGCCTCCGTTCCGCTGCTCACGATCGTGTCGGGCAGCGCGCCGCTCGAGGCGCATCTTTACAGCCCGAGCCGCGCCATCGGATTCGTCAGTCCCGGGCAGCGGGTCCGGCTGCGCTACCAGGCCTACCCGTACCAGAAGTTCGGACAGTACGAAGGCACCGTGAAAAGCGTGTCGCGGTCCGCGATCAGTCCCGGGGAATTGCCGCCGCAGCTCTCCGGCGTGGCAAACCTCGCCACCGCCGCCGCCGGACCGCAAGCGGCCGCGGGCGAACCGGTCTACCGTATCACTGTAGGCCTCGAAAACCAGGGTATTACTGCCTACGGCAACGCGATGCCGCTGCAAGCCGGCATGCTGCTCGAAGCGGACGTGGTAATAGATAAGCGCCGCCTCTACGAATGGGTGCTCGACCCGCTATTCACCCTCACCGGGAAGTGGCAGGGATGAATCCCCTCGACAAGCTGCAGTTCGGGTGGGGGGCGCGGTTGCCGCTGACCCTGCAGACGGAAGCCGCCGAGTGCGGCCTCGCCTGCCTCGCGATGATCGCCAGCTATTACGGATCCCCGGTTGACATCACCGAACTGCGCCGCCGCCTCGCCGTCTCGTTGAAGGGCGTCAACCTGAAGAACCTGATCGGCATGGCCGACCAGATCGGGCTCGCATCGCGCCCGGTGCGCCTCGAGCTGAACGAGTTGCCAATGCTGAAGACGCCGTGCATCTTGCACTGGGATCTCAACCACTTCGTGGTGCTGAAGAGTGCCGCCGCCGACGGCATTGTGATCCATGACCCCGCCGTCGGCGCGCGCCGCCTGCCGCTGTCGGTGGTATCCAGGCACTTTACCGGCGTGGCGCTGGAGCTGACCCCGGTGGGCGGGTTCGAGTCCGCCGAAGCGCCGCCGCGCGTGCGGCTGCGCTCGCTCATCGGGCGCATGGTCGGGCTCAAGCGCAGCCTCGCGCAGCTGTTCCTGCTCGCGCTCGCGATCGAGGTGTTCGCGGTGGTGAGCCCGTTCTTCATACAGTGGGTGGTGGATCACGCGCTGATCACGGCCGACCGCGATTTGCTGTTTACCCTTGCGCTTGGCTTCGCCCTCGTGCTGCTGCTCAGGATTTCCGTCTCGGCGATGCGCGGCTGGATGGTCATCGCGCTCGGGGCCTCGGTCAAGGTCCAGGGTCGCTCCAACCTCTTTTCCCACCTTGCGAACCTGCCCGCCGCGTACTTCGAGACGCGCTACATCGGCGACGTGATGTCGCGCTTCTGCTCGCAGGAGACGATCCTGCAGGCAATCACGACCGACGTGGTCGAGGCGCTGCTCGACGGGCTCATGGCCGTGCTCACGCTTGCCATCATGTTCGTCTACGCCCCGGCGCTCGCGGCACTGGTCGTGTTGGGAGCAATCGCCTACGCGCTGCTGCGCTGGGCGTTCTACACGCCCTTGCGGCAGGCGTCGGCGGAGTCCATCGTGTGGGGCGCGCGGCGCGACAGCCATTTTCTCGAGACGCTGCGCGGGATCAAGACGATCAAATTGTTCAACGGCCAGGAGGACCGTCGCGCCCACTGGCTAAACCTGCTGGTCGAGGCGGTGAACCGGCAGATCACCACCCAGAATTTGCGGCTGCTGTTCCGCGTCGCCAACGCATCCCTGGTCGGAGTGCTTGCGATCCTGGTGATCTGGCTCGGCGCCTTGCGGGTGATGGACAACCAGATGTCCGTCGGCATGCTGCTCGCCTTCATCGTCTACAAGGACCAGTTCCTCGACCGGGTGAGCAATCTGATCGACAAATCCGTGGATCTCTCCATGCTGCGGCTGCACGGCGAGCGGCTGGCGGACATCGCGCTCACGCAACCCGAGTCGCGCGGAGAACTGTTCGAGCCGGAGGCGACGCGGCGCCCGCTCGCGGTCGAAGTGAGGGACCTCCGCTTCCGCTACAGCGACAACGACCCGTGGATACTGGACGGGGTGAACTTCCGCGTCGAGCCCGGCGAAACGGTGGCGGTCGTCGGGGCCTCGGGCTGCGGCAAGACCACGTTGCTCAAGATTCTGGCGAGCCTGCTGCAGCCCTCCCAGGGCGAGGTGCTGGTCGACGGCGAACCGCTGGCGCAATTCGGCAATGCGCGCTGGCGCTCCATGATCGGCGTGGTGATGCAGGATGACCAGCTCTTCGCAGGTTCAATCGCGGACAACATCAGTTTCTTTTCGGAGCGTCCCGATTTCGGGCGTGTCGAAGAATGCGCCAGGCTCGCCGCGGTGCACGAGGATATTCTCGCGATGCCCATGGCCTACAACACGCTGATTGGCGACATGGGCACGGTGCTGTCGGGCGGGCAGAAGCAACGGGTGCTGATCGCCCGCGCGCTGTACCGCCAGCCGAGCCTGCTTCTCATGGACGAGGCCACCAGCCACCTCGATGTCACGGCTGAAAAAGCGGTGGGCGCCGCAATCCGCGCCACGCGCATCACCCGCATCATCGTCGCGCACCGGCCCGAGACCATCCGCTCGACCGACCGGGTCATTACGCTCGACCAGGGGGGTGGTCGCAAACCGTACCGCCTGCTGCAAAGCATGAATTCGGAGCCGGTTAACGCCTAGGCGCCTGCGCCACCTCCACCCGGGCGAATCCGTTACAATGGCGCCCCATGACTGCGCCACGTATCGCCCTCGTTCACGCCATGCCTGTTGCGATCGATCCGGTCGCGGCGGTGTTCCGCGATCTGTGGCCGCAGGCGCAAACCACCAACCTGCTCGAGGACTCGCTCGCGCCGGACCTCGCGGCCGCCGGCAGCATCACGCAGGCGATCGTGGACCGCATCGTCGCGCTTGCCCGCTACGGCGAGCGTTGCGGCGCGGACGCGGTGCTCTTCACTTGCTCCGCGTTCGGCACCGCGATCGACGCAGCCAAGCAGGCAGTCAAGGTGCCGGTGCTGAAACCCAACGAGGCGATGATCGAGGACGCGCTGGCGGCGGGCTGCGACCTCGCTCTCCTCACGACGTTCGAGCCGAGCATTCCGTCGCTCATGAGGGAACTGGAAGAGCTCGCGTCCGGGCGCGGCATCAAGCTCAAATTGAAGACCCGCTCCATCCCGGCCGCCATTGCCGCGCTCCAGCGAGGGCACGGCGCGGAGCACGACCGCCTGATCGCGGCCGCCGCAACCGAGATGGGCGCGTGCGACGCGCTGGTGCTCGGCCAGTTCTCCATGGCGCGCGCGGCACTCGGCATTCCCGCCCTGGCAGGACGCAAGGTCCTCACCAGCCCGCACTCGGCAGTGGCCCGGCTAAAGCAGATGTTCGACGCCAGATAAGAAGCGGTGACCGGTGACCCGTGACCGGTGACCGGAAAGAGGAGGAAACATGGGTATCACGTCAGCAGTAATCAGGGCTTCCATTTCCCTTTTCCCTTTCATCTTTTCCCTTGGATGCGGCTGCGCGATCGCGCAGTCGTATCCGGTGAAGCCGGTGCGCTTCGTGGTGCCGTTCGTTCCCGGCGGGCCGACCGACATCCAGGGACGGATGCTGGGCGAGAAACTCGGGCAGCGCCTCGGGCAACAGGTCATCATCGACAACCGCGGCGGCGCCGGCGGCAACATCGGCATGGACATTACTGCGAAGTCCCCGCCCGACGGCTACACCATCGTGATCGCCACCGTCGGCACCTGGGCGGTCAACCCGTATCTCTACCAGCTGCCGTTCGACCCGGTTAAGGACTTCGCGCCGATTACGCAGGTCTCGACCTCGCCGGGCGTGCTGGTGGTGCACCCCTCGACGCCGGTGAAGAACGTGAAAGACCTGATCGCGCTCGCGAAAAAGCGCCCCGGCCAGTTGAACTACGGTTCCTCGGGGGTGGGCGGCTTCGGCCACATCTGCGGCGAGCTGTTCGACCTGATGACCGGCACGAAGATGACGCACATCCCGTACAAGAGTTCGGCGCCGTCGCTGACCGATCTCGTCGCCGGCAATATCCAGGTGCTGTTCAACAACATGATCTCCACCACGCCGTTCGTGAAGGCGGGTCGGGTGCGGGCGCTCGCCACCACGGGCGCCAAGCGCTCTCCGGCGCTGGCGGACCTGCCGACGCTGGATGAATCAGGGCTTAAGGGCTACGAGAATTCCTCGTGGTCGGCCGTCGCCGCCCCGGCCGGCACGCCGCCGGCGATCATTGCGCGCCTGCACAAGGAGTTCGTGGAGATTCTCAGGATGCCTGACATCCAGAAGAAGCACGCGGAAGTCGGCGCGGAAATCATCGCCAGCACCCCCGAGCAGTACCACGCGTACTTGAAGAGCGAGCTCGCGAAATTCGAGAAGCTGGTGAAAGCCGCCGGTATCAAGGCGGCCGCAGGCGGATAAGTCCCCTGCTCCTGAAGGATGAGGGATGAGGGAATGAGCCGGGAATTCGAAGAACGTGCCTGCGCACGTTCGAGCCGGCGAACGCCCGGCCCGATGCAGCGGGCCGGGAGGATCCGCTTCCGCACCGCGGGAATCATTCTTCCGCTTTCCGCCTTCATCCTTGGCTGCGCGTTCGCGGCCAACGCCGCGATAGCGCAGCTGTATCCGGTCAAGCCGGTGCGGGTGGTCGTGGCGTTCGCGGCTGGAGGTCTCGCCGACGGCGTCGCGCGCATGACCGGGCAGAAGCTCTCCGAACGCCTGGGACAGCCCGTCGTCATCGACAACCGCGGCGGAGCGGGCGGCAACATCGCGGCTAAGCTGGTCGCCGCCGCGCCGAACGACGGCTACACACTGCTCGTCAACACCGCTGCCATGTCGATCAACGTCAGCCTGTACCGGGATCCTGGTTACGGATTCAAGGATTTCGTCCCGGTCGCGCTCACCGCCTCCACCCCGGGTCTCTTCGCCGTGCACGCGTCGAATCCCGCCCGCAGCCTGCAGGAGCTGATCAAATCCGCGAAAACCAAGGGGCTGAATTACGCGACCGCGGGAGTGGGCAGCTCATCCCATCTGGCGGGCGACTACCTGTTCCGCTCGCTCTCCGGGCTCAACGCAATTCACGTGCCGTACCAGGGCGGCGGGCCTGCCGTGACCGC
>Ga0134121_10005375_pt1 | contig 10405 bp, 7 predicted proteins | sample KB301_FD_96463 | JGI IMG/M metagenome (GOLD analysis project Ga0134121, IMG submission 96463) | Terrestrial soil microbial communities without Nitrogen fertilizer from Kellogg Biological Station, Michigan, USA - KB3-0-1 | ecosystem: Environmental > Terrestrial > Soil > Unclassified ...
GCGTCGACGCACACGAAGTCGGCCCATGCCTCCAGCGAGCTGGTCAGTGGCTGCATCTGCCGGCGCAGCACCTCGGCGTTGCCGTGATAGCCGTGCAGGCACAGGATGCGGAGCCTCCGCATCACCCCACCCATCGCACCCGTCGCGTTCGCCGCGTTCATCGTCGACATGTCGTGTCCTCCTCACAGGCAGCATAGGCTCGCCGCTGGCGCAGCAAACCCGCCGCGCCGGACCATCAGCGCCGTTGCGATCGTCGGACACCTCGTGACCACCGATGGGCTTAGCTGATTGACCGCCGCGAGGGTGGAAGCCGCGCGGATGCTGCAGCGCAGCGCGGCGCCGCAGCTACTCGGCCACCAGGTGCAGCTTCGCGAGCTGATCGCACAGCGATTGCTTGACGGAGGCCGACAACGTGGGCGAAGCCAGCACTGCTTTGATGCCGTCGCCGTATTCCTGAGTCAGGAGCGGCAGGCCGAGCACGCGCAGGTTGCCGAGATAGGGACTGTTCGCGATCGCGATCAACCCGGCGTCGCTGAGCGGCGCCTCGAAGAAGAGGTCCTGGGGGCCCTCCGAGACATTGAGCACGCGGAGGGCGGCGCTGTATGGCGACGATGCCAGTGCGATCATGCTGGCATCGCCGAGCCGGTTGCCGCTGAGGTCCAGCTCGGTGAGCTGACCGAGCAAGGCGCTGCCCGCAAGGTACGCGACGCCATCGTCGGTGATCTCGGTGCCGGACAGATCGAGCCGGCACAGCCGGCCGGCGTGACGGGATTCGACCAGCGCCGCCAGCGCGCCGTCGCCGAGCGCGTTGTCGGACAGCCACAAGGCTTCGAGCGAGGCGATGATCGGCGAGCTGCACAAGCGGGCCCCGCCGGCGCTCGTCCCGCCGTTGGTGCGGAGTCCCAGCTCGCGTAACGAGCCGTTCACATTCGCACCCAGCGCGGCGAGCGCCTCGAACCCTGTATTGCCGAGCAAGTTGCTGGACAGATCAAGGAGCCGGAGCCGCGGCAAGCGGGTCGATGCCGCGAGCGCGGTGGCGCCGGCTGGCCCGATGGCGTTCCAGAACAGGTGCAGCTCCTCGAGCGCGCTCGCCGGCGCATTCGCAAGCGCCTCTGCGCCGCGGATGCTGATCCGGTGATCGCGGAGATCGAGCTTCACGAGCCGCTCGATGAGCGGACTGGCGGCAAGCTCGGTGGCCTCGGCGGAGCCCCAGCGCTGCGCACCGCCGCTGCCAATACGTCCGGGCAGCACGAGCGTGCGCACGCTGTCCGCGCAGGTGCCCCTGGCGATGATCGAGATCGCCTCGATCGCCGGCTGGTAGACCTCGAGCTCGCTGACGAACCGGGTGACCGGGAGCGTGGTGAACCGGCGCAGCGCCTCGAGCAGCTGCGCGGTCGGCGCGCTGGCAGATCCGTCGCCGAACCGCGCATGCGCCGGCACGCCGTGGTGCCACTCGACGGCGAGCATGCCGCTTGCCAGGAACGGCTCGAGCTCGGCGAGCCCCCGGGCGCGCAGCGTATCGATGTCGGGCGTGTGGCGCAGGGCGATCAGCGCGCCGAGCGGGTCGCCCTGATCGAGCAGCTGATCGGCCAGGACGCTCCAGGCTGCTTCGTCATCGGGCCGAGCGACCACCGCTTGCTCCAGCGCTGTGCGGATCATGAAGGCGTATCGTAGCGGACCGGGCCCCGGCCCATGCTGATCTCCGGCGCGTTTGCGTGGATCGGGTTCGGTCACGCGTTCGTCGTCGGCGGTGGAGCGAGTCCAGCCGAGACCAAGCGCGGCGGTAGCGCTGGTACAATGCCGGGCTCTCTGGAGGTAACGATGCGCTTGCATTCCCCTATGCTTGTTCTTGCGCTGGTCTCGGCAGCACCGGCATGCACCGACGACCACGCGCTGCCCGACGGCAGCACGGCGCGGTTCGCCGTGCTCGAAACCACGGATCTGCACACCAACGTGCGGAGCTACGACTACTTCAAGCTGACCGAAGACAAGTCGATCGGGCTCGAGCGGACCGCGACGCTCATCAAGCAGGCGCGCGCCGAGTTCCCGAACTCGCTCCTGGTCGACAACGGCGACACCATCCAGGGGACCGTGCTCGCCGACTATCAGGCGCTGGTCAAGCCGGTTGCGTGCAACGAGCCGCTCGCGATCTACAAGGCGATGAACGCGCTCGGGTTCGATATCGGCGGCATCGGCAACCACGAGTTCAACTACGGCCTCGGCTACCTGGCGCAGGTCACCCACACCGCGTTCACGGTCGACGGAGTCGATACCAGCCAGGCGGCGCACTGCGCCGGCCCGAGCTTCCCGCAGGTCTTGTCCAACGTGACCAGCGTGATGACCGGCCAGCCGCTGTTCGCGCCGTCGGCGATCGTCGAGAAGTCGATCGAGGTCACGACGCCGGACGGCAAGACCGCGCAGGCCACGCTCAAGGTTGGGTTCCTCGCGTTCACCCCGCCGCCGATCCTGGCGTGGGACAAGCGCTGGCTCGACGGCAAGGTCGCCACCTCGGGCGTGCAGGAGGCCGCCGGGCCGATCGTGAAGGATCTGCGCACGCACGGCGCCGACCTGGTGGTCGCGATCATCCACGGCGGGCTCGACAACGCGCCCTACACTCCCACGCTCGAGAACCAGGCCTGGTACCTCGCGCAGGTCTCCGGGATCGACGTGATGCTGATGGGGCACGCCCACCTCCAGTTCCCCAACGCGGTGAGCACGGCCGGTCAGTTCGGCCTGCCGATGGTCGACAAGGCGGCCGGGACGGTCGCCGGTGTGCCGAGCGTGATGGCGAGCCTGTGGGGCCAGCACCTCGGCGTGGTCGCGATGAACCTGGTGTACAGCCACGGCGCGTGGACCGTGGATGCCGGCAAGACGGTGGTCGAGGCTCGGCCCATTGGCACCAGCTGCGCCGCCGGCAACCCGGTGGCGTGCCACGCCGGCCAGTGGCTGACCGGCGCGGCGTGTCCGTTCGTCGCCGCGTGCGCCGGGCAGGCCGATGGGGCCAAGGTCTATGTCGATGCCGATCCGGAGATCACGACGCTGTCGGCCGACGAGCACGCCGGCGCGGTCGCGTACGTCAAGACGCCGATCGGCACGACCGACTTCGAGATGTCGACGTTGTTCGCCGAGGAAGGCGACGGCGGCGCTATCCAGATCGTGAATGACGCCCAGGCCGACTACGTGACGTCGTATATCCAGCAGAACCTGCCGCAGTACAAGACGCTCCCCGTGCTGTCGGTGAGCGCGCCCTTCAAGTTTGGATTCCAGGGTGGCAATGACTATACCGATGTACCCGCCGGCAATATCGCAATCAACAATGCCGCGGATCTTTACCTGTTTGCCAATACGATCTATGCAGTCAAGATAACAGGCGCGGGGCTCAAGGCCTGGCTCGAGACCGCGGCCACCCGGTTCAAGCAGATCGATCCGGCCAAGACAGCCGACCAGCTGCTGATCAACCCGGACATGCCAGGGTACAACTTCGACGTGGTGACCGATCCGCGGCTCAGCTACGAGATCGACGTCACCCAGCCGCTGCCGGCAACTGGCCAGCAGGCGACCGGGCGGATCAAGAACCTGATGTTCAATGGTGCCCCGATTGATCCGGCCGTTGAGTTCATTGTCGCCACCAACAATTATCGCGCGAGCGGCGGCGGCAACTTCCCCGGGCTCGACGGCTCCAAGACGATCTACGCCGCGCCCGAGACCAACCGCGACGTGTTGATTCGCTACATCAAGGGCAAGGCGAACCTGACCCGGGCCGCCAACGGCAGCGCGCGCAGCTGGCGATTCACGCCGGTGACCACCGCGGGCCGCGTGGTGTTCACCTCGGCGCAGAACGCGCTCGCCAAGGCCCAGGCCGCCGGGCTGACCAACCTCTCGCTCGTCCAGCAGGACGACGGCAGCGGCAAGCAGCTCTCGATCTATGCGATCGATCTTTCGCGCTGACTCTCGCGCTGGTCTCTGGCGCCGCCGTGGCGCGATTGCACTCGCGGTGATCGCGCTCGCGGTGATCGCGCTCGCGGTGATCGCACTGGTCGGGCGCCGTCTGGCGTGCTCGGCCCACGACGCGCCGCGCGCGGCTGCTCGTCCGGATCAGCATGCGGGCGTCGCCGCGCCGCCGCCCGAGCTCGGGTGGCGCACCCGGTGGATGCATGCGAGTACGGGCCACAGCGATGCACTTGCCGCCGCGCTCACGTCGGCCGCCGAGCATGGCGACGGCGAGGCCCAGCAGGTGCTCGGCGTGGCCTACCTGCAGGGCCAGGCACCGTTCACCCGGCAACCCGAGCGCGCGGTGACATGGCTGACCCGCGCGGCAACCGGCCGCGGCGCCGGGGCGGCGAGCGCGGCGTACTATCTCGGTACGATCTACCAGTCGGGCGATGGCGCGCCCCAGAACCCGACCGAGGCTACCCGGTGGCTCGGCATCGCCGCCGAGCTCGGCTCGCCGCACGCGATGTTCCTGCTCGCGAACGCCTATCGCGCCGGCATCGGGGTCCCGCGTGACGACGCACGCGCGCTGCAACTCTACGTCCGCGCTGGCGAGCTCGAATATCCCGCGGCGCTCCAGGCGCTATCGCTTGCGTACACCGCCGGCGAGCTCGGGCTCTCGCCGGACAGCGACACGGCGCGACACTACGCGACCGAGGCCGAGCACGCGATCGGTCACGCGTCCGATCCGCCGTGACCCAACTTGTGGGTCGCACGACCGACGCCCGAAACTACCGTAGCCGGATCACAGGGACTTCAGGGAACTCACGTCGAGTCATAGCGGGCGCGGGCGCTGGCGGGAGACGAGCTTCATGAGAAGAAGCAGAAGTGCCGCCCCGCAGAATGCGACAAAGATGAGGCCCGCGTAGCCTCCGAACGGCGCATGCCATCCCGCCGCGCGAAAGATCATGCCGCCGACGAAGGCTCCAACGATGCCAACGATGATATCGGTCACCGCGCCGGAGCCACCGCCGCGGACCACTTGAGAAGCCAGCCAACCGGATACGAGCCCAACCAAGAGCCAGATAATTACGATTTCTAACGTCATGGCTAACTACTCATGCACACCGTGAGCCAGAGGGCCGTTTTGGGGAACGCAATGAATCCGCTGCTTCTGGGCACGGCTACGTGAGCTGAGGCGCACACTTCGCCCAGTGGGACCAATTCGCCCGATCCATAGTGTGAGATCCCGCAGGCCGTCGCCGAGCTGGATCTCCGCGCACGTTCTGCGTGATCGTCGCGATCGCGTGCAGGGATCTCGCGATCCGATCCAACGAACGTGAAGCGAGCGCCATCGTGCCGCCGTACGAGATCACCGCGCTGAAGCGGATCCGCTACGTCGGCACCGGCCCCTCGTCGAGCTGATCGGTAGCCGCCAGGACGCGGCTTCGTCGAATCGTCGGATTCGGTCGCATCACAGGGGAAACACTGTGACTCGATGGCACTCGTGATGCATCACGTAGCCGTGGGAGGCCATCATGCATCGCTTCACGCTACTCGTAGTTGCCTCGGTTGCATTCGCCGCCGGCTGCTTCGGTACCGTCGGCTATTCCGCCAGCGTATCAAGCGAGGGCTATGGGCCCGACCTCGTGTACGCCGCGCCTGGCGTTCAAGTCATTGCCGACTACAACGAGCCAATCTTCTTTGCCGATAGCTTGTACTGGAGATACGACGGATCCCGCTGGTACCGCTCCTCCTATTACACCGGGGGCTGGGTCTACGCGGCGCCACCGGCCGCCGTGTTGCGGATCGGTCGGCCGCACGACTTCGTGCACTACCGTCCGCAGGGCTGGGTCGCTCGCCGCCAGCAGGGGCCGATCGCCCGTGACCATCGCGCGGAAACGCCGCGATTCGAACGGAGACAGCCGGGGTACACGCCTCCGCCAATGCACGCGGCTCCGCCACCACGCGCGGCTCCGCCGCAACGCGAACGTCCTCGCGCGTCGAAGGATCACGATCGCCGACCATCCCCGAAGGACAACGATCGGCACGATCACCACTAGACCCAAGAAAGCGGATCCGGAGCTGCTCCCGGGTCCGAAGGCGCTCGTGAAGCCTGTTATGATCCGGCGATCACGCGATTCACGCGGACGATCCAACCGGGGCTGGTCCCGATGCAAGCGCAATGAGCAAGGACGAACCATCCCGAGCGCCGTCGGTCACGACCATCGGCCACAGCCGCCACCCGCTCGACAAGTTCCTGGGGTTACTCCAGCAACACGAGGTCGAGGTTCTCGTTGATGCGCGCAGCCAGCCGTTCAGCCGATTCTCGCCGCACTTTTCGCGCAAGACGCTCGAACGTGCGGTGACCGAGGCCTCGATCCGCTATCTGTTCATGGGCGATGCGCTCGGTGGCCGCCCGCAGCCTCGCGCGTGCTACGATGCCGCTGGCCATGTCGACTACGACCGCGTAGAAGAGCAAGACTTCTACCAGCGCGGCATCGAGCGGTTGCTCGAGGGCATCGCGCGTTTCCGCGTCTGCCTGCTGTGCAGTGAGGAGGATCCGTCCCAATGTCACCGCAGGCTCCTCATCACGCGAACGCTCGTGCGCCACGGTGTCGAGGTCTGCCACATTCGCGGAACCGGAGCCGTCGAGACCGAGGCCGAGCTCCGAGCGAGATCCGCGACGAGCCAGCTCTCGCTCCTGCAGGATCACAGCGGCCCGCGCGAAGGAACGCGGAGATGATCCTCCCGCGCCCACATCCTGTTCATCACGCAAAGTGCTCCTCTGAGAACATGCCCGACGAGCTCGCCAATCGAGCTCGTCGCACTTCGATGATCGGCGCGTTCACGTCACTGTATCTCCGAGATCGCTGCTGACGGCGAACTTCGAAGCAGCCTGGCGCGACCTCCTTTCTGCTGGCCGCCGCACCGTGTGGCCGGATCAGGCGCCCGAGCGCTCCAGTGCAGCCATCTGCTGAAGCCGCTCGACGATGCTCGGCGAACGGGCCCCTTGCCCATTGCCCTCTTGCCCCTTGTCCCTTGTCCCCCTGTCCCTTGGCCGGCCGGATTTCGGACAGCTGTGGTGGTGTCCTAATTTGAACCCGCGCTGGACAGATCCCGGCCCTGCGTGCCGTGGTGGACGCCATGTTGATTCCGAGTAGAGGTTCGAATGGCGCCGACCCGAGGCCGAGCGCAGGCGCCTGCCCCAGGCACTCTCGCAGGACGAGCGAGAACACGTCGGGATCGCGCTCCGCTACCTCCGCATGAGGTACGGTCGAGGCGATCTGGCGAAGCGGATGGGCCTCACCTACGACGGGCTACGGAAGGCGCTCAAGCGCGCGCCCACGACGCACGCGCGCTGCAGCTCTACGTCCGCGCCGGCGAGCTCGAGTACCCCGCCGCACTCCAAGCGCTGTCGCTTGTGTACACCGCCGGCGAGCTCGGGCTCTCGCCGGACAGCGACACGGCGCGACACTACGCGGCCGAGGCCGAGCACGCGATCGGTCACGCCTCCGATCCGCCGTGACCTCGACTTGTAGGTTGCACGACCCGACGCTCGCGGCGTACCAGGAGCAGCACGCGTTGGCGCGTGCCTAGCTCGGGTGAGGCGCCCTCAGTTGAGGCCGATCGACTGGAGCTAATCCGACCGATGGGAGGCCTTTTCCCCCATGTTGCAGGGATATCACATCAAACAATTTCACCTGGTTACACTGTGCAAAGATCGGCATACCCCTTGCTCATAGTCCCGACATCAACCAACGGAAACCGGGTAGCCAACCAATGTCCAACAAGAAGCTTCTGATGTTCGCCGCGGCCGGGACCCTCATCCCCGCCACCTACTCGGGAATCGCGAGCGCCGAGTCCCAGGGCAGCGTCGTCTCGGTCATCAGCCCGCACCCGGTCACGGACACGGCGCCGACGACGGGCACCCCGCCCCGCCTGCGCCGCACCGACCAGGAGCAGCCGGGCAAGGAGATGCCGGCGTTCGCGTTCTTCACCGACGCGGCCGGCAAGCCGACCAGCGGTCTGTACTTCGCGATGAGCAGCGAGATCTCGGGCAACCGGCTGGCGCCCAACAAGGAGCAGCTGTCCCTGACGCCGTTCCAGCTGAAGCAGGACCCGGCGACCGGTGCCATCTCCGCCGTCTCCGACGCAGCCGCTGAGAAGTTCGTCACCAACAACAACGGTAACGAGCGCCGCAACGCCAACGCCCCGACCGCCGTCACGATCAACGGCGGCAGCGTCGTCCTCGTCAAGTACAACTACCAGCCGAACGGTACGAACGACACGGTCACGTACTTCCAGGCGTTCAACGCGGCCGGCGCCAACGTCCTGCCGCAGACCAAGGCGTACGCCAAGAACAACGACGACTGCTCGATGCACCAGGACGGCGAGCCCGGCGTGGCGTTCAAGACCGCCCCGGGCGTCACCAAGATCGTCGAGTGGGCCGGCTGCAACGGCGGCGGTCAGGACGACGGCTGGGCGTTCGTCACCACGGTGAGCTGCGATAGCGAGGCCGCGCCGACCAAGTGCACCTTCGCCAACGTGTTCGACATCTCGCTCGCGCAACAGGAAGAGCGCTCGCGTGGTAACTGCACCGTGACCGAGGCCGACAAGAGCTTCGCGGTGTGCTCGTGGACCGAGGGCAACAACCAGCCCCAGCGCAATGGCGTCTGGCTCGCGGCCATCAGCCTCGACCCGGCGATCAAGGGTTCGGACCAGCAGAAGGCCCTGCTGTGGAAGAAGCAGATCGCTGGCCGGATCAACAACAACCCCGCGGCCAACGGCCAGACGACGTACGCCCAGCGCGCCATCCAGGAGCGCATCATGGTGCCGAACGCCACGGGCGCGCTCGAGGCGAGCGACAAGCTCATCTTCCGCTACGGTGACGCGGTCGGCCGTAACAACAACAAGGGCACCTACTTCACCAACATGGTCTCGGTCATCCAGGTCTCGAAGACTGGCCCGACGTTCATGCTGAAGCCGACCGACATGACGGACCAGCTCTCTGGTCTCGGCGGCACGCACCTTGGCTCGACGGCGGCCGTGTTCGGCCCCAGCGCGACCCCGGGCCTCATCTTCCTCAGCGGCTCGCTCAACGGCGGTGGCATCAACTCGATGGTTCGCTCGGTCTCCGTCGACCCCGCCACCTACGCTCTCAAGGATCTCGGCGCGCAGTCTGGCGCTCCGCACGACATGCACCTCTACCCGAACTACCTCGGCAACAACCCCGGTAACCAGGGCCGTAACCACAGCCAGATGAAGCTCGTGCAGAACCCCTTCGAGGGCCAGAACGGCAGCACCAGCAAGTACCTCCTCCTCACGGCGACCACCGCGAAGACGCTGACCACCACCTGCACGGGCTGCGAGGACACGATGTCGAAGCCGGCCGTCAAGCTCACGGGCCTCATGACGGTCACCCCGATGGGCGGCGCGGCTGCCACCACCAACACCGGCACCGGCACCGGCACGGGCACTGGCACCGGCACGGGCACCGGCACCGGCACCGGCGACGGCACCGGCACCAGCGACGGCACCGGCGGCAGCGACCCCGGCACCACGCTCGGCGGCTGCAGCGCGGGTGGCTCTTCGAGCGGCCTTGCCACCTTCCTCCTCATCGGACTCGCGGCCTTCATCCGCCGCCGCCGCTAATCGCCCCGACAACCACACTCACACCCAACGAGGAATCCCATGCGCAATATCCTCTTAACGGCTGTCCTGGCGGGCCTCGTTGGTTGTGTCGGCGGCATCGACACAACCAACCCCGACCCGACCGGCCCCGGTGACCCCACCACCCCCGGCGACCCCACCAAGCCCGGCGACGCGTCACAAGCCAAGCCCCTGTTCGACTCGGACGTCTACCCGATCCTCGACGCCAAGTGCAAGAGCTGCCACAACTCGACCAGCCCGCTGCCGCAGGCCCCCGGCTTTGTCGCCCCGACCGCGACGGACGGCTACAGCGTTGCCCACGGCTACGGCTCCCTGGTCGGTGACCTCTCGCCGAGCGCCCCGATCCTCTCGATCGTCGCCCAGGGCCACAACGGCACGAGCTACACCCCGACCGAGACCAGCAAGATCACGGCATGGCTGGCTGCAGAGCTCGCCGCGCGGAACGCCGGCGCTCCGGTCGACGACAACTCGCCTGGCGCGAAGATTACCAAGCTCCAGAAGGAGTGGTCGGGCTGCATGACCCTGACGAACTTCAACACCGCCAAGATGGCGACTGCGTGGGCCAACATGCAGACCAACGACGGCAATGGCAACGCGACGTGCGGCAGCTGCCACGACAACGCGGAGTACAACGAGATCGCCACGACGGTTCCGCAGAAGTTCTTCGACAAGATCAGCCAGTCGACAACCCTGATGTCACAGTACTTCACGGTCGACTCGGTGACGGCGCCGACCAAGATCATCATGAACACGACGCAGCTGAACCTGGTCGCCACCGCGGGGACGGGCCACATCGGCCACC
>Ga0134121_10005376_pt1 | contig 10404 bp, 5 predicted proteins | sample KB301_FD_96463 | JGI IMG/M metagenome (GOLD analysis project Ga0134121, IMG submission 96463) | Terrestrial soil microbial communities without Nitrogen fertilizer from Kellogg Biological Station, Michigan, USA - KB3-0-1 | ecosystem: Environmental > Terrestrial > Soil > Unclassified ...
CAAGGACGCGGCGAGTCGGGCGATTGCCGGTCTCTCGATGGGCGGCGGCCAATCACTCACCATCGGCATGAATCATCCGGAACTGTTCGGCTGGGTGGGCGGATTCAGTTCCTTCGTTCGCGATCCGCAAAATGTGTTAGCCAAAGCGCTGGCCAATCCTGCCGCGACGAACAAGAAACTCAAACTGCTCTGGATCGCCTGCGGCAAGGATGATCGGCTGATCGAGAACAGCCGGCAGTTTGTGGAAGTGCTGAAGAAGGGCGGGATTCATCACGAATTCCTGGAAACCGAAGGCAACCATAGCTGGCCGGTCTGGCGCAGGTATCTGGCGGATTTTGCGCCGTTGTTGTTTGGCAATTCAAACTGATCGTTGAGGAGGCCGCCTGCGCTCTTGACGAAACCAGTTCTGGCAAGCCGGTTCGGATATGTTGGAACATGACCCATTGCCGATAGGTTCGGGCGACCGTCGCCAAGGAGTCGCGGCAGGGGATGCCGCTAAAACAACAGCCACCCGAACCAGATCGCACGCTCAAGGTTCATAAACCTCATAGACGGTTCCCGAAGGCCGGAACCTGGCGCGCACAAAAACTGTGTTTGTGGATAGACCGAGCAGTTCCAGATAATTGGCCGGCCGGTCAAGGCGAAGCAGCGACCCAATGTAAGTGAAGTGAACCACGTTACTCGTCAGTCCGGATACGTCGATATGCACCAGAGCCGAAGCGTTTCCCCATAACTCATTTTCCCATCGAAACACGTAGTAGGGCAACGGGTAGATTTTACCGTCCGAATTATACTTCCGTTGCGCTGCCGTCTTTGGCTTATTCAGCTTTGTCTTGTCTGCCGTCAAACCAATCGACACGCGGGCCGAATTCGCAATCTGCTGCGCCTTCTGCAAGGTCAAAAGGTTCGTCATTTGAATCCATCGTTCCAGAACCGCGTCGTTCTTTTGAACGTCGTCCGTAAGAAAGACCTGGCATTCGTATGGAATATCGACGAACCCATCAAACCGGCCGTTTGAAGCGCGAAATGTGAAGCGATTGTCAATGGTGATCGCTCCATGAATGCCCAAAGGATGCGCTCGCAAACTGTTCGCGGTGACTCGCTCCTTGGTCAGAGGCGGTTTGACAGGAAGATTCCATACGGCGGCGATGCGGTCCGCATTGGTGAGCATTGTGTGCACAGCATATTCCTGAAACGCGGGCGTGTTCGCGGGGATGACATTGGCCATCCCCAAGACCACCATGTTTGTCAGCAGATTCGTAAAGATCATCGCTTAGTCATCTTTGAAGATCAGTTCAGGAGCACCATGAATTGTGGCGTGTTGATCGAGATTGCTTATGCGCGCTCCTGAATCATCGTGTGCAGCTCGAAAGAGCGCGTCCTGTAATTGAAACGCCGCTCCTTGCTTGTCTGGATTCCCTGTGGGCCAGACATCGAAAAAGTCTTCGATGAAATTCGCGTGGTCCTGGCTCAGTAAATTCTTGACCCCGATAACCTCCGTGTCTTTCCAGCCCAGGAACGCGCTGGCGCAGCCCTCGTTTCAGCAAAAATTCGGCGCTGCTGTAAGTGCCCTCGGGAATTCCGAATGCCTCGCAAAAGTCACTTTTGGCTGTGGCACAGCCATCCAAAAACACGAACCGGAACGGTTGTAGGCCGAAACCTTCCAGCGGGTCGGGCGCGTTCCTGAATAATGACCGTAAAAACTTCTTGTCCATGCTCAATTGTGTATTCGTCGTGCCGCCAATGCTGGAGGGCGAACCGTGTCCGAAATAGAAAAAGTTGCGCACGATCAGCTTGCCGTCCTCGTTCTTCACGAGGTCCGAAGCCAGTTGTAGCCAATCTGCGGTGAATCTTAATTTGAATGGAATCGGAGTATCCCCCAGCGAATTCACGACTCCATCCAACCCGTAAACACCCCGGCAGACTCCGATGGCGTGCCCGACCAGATCATACAGTTGCGTGTCCGATGTCGTGCCGGACGTGTAGATGGGCATGTAGGCAACCGCCCACTTCGTTGGATGCGACCAGGGTCGCTCAACAAACTGCCTCATCGTGTTCGTCTTCGACGGCCCGCCCCCTGCCGGAGTAGTGACGGCGGCAATGAGGTAAGAGTTCCACGGCAGCGGATTGCCGTTATTGTCGGCCAGGCCCAGGCTGAATCCCGGTCCTTCAAAACCAGCCAGATTGCAAAAGCCGTTTTCATCCACAACCCCGTCCAACTGGCCGAGCAACTGGTCAAATTCATTGAAAATGTCCATGTGCCACGTTCCGTTCGTATCGACCGTTTGAGCTTCGATCCGCATGGCCTCGCCTGCAACTGGAAATCCGTTTGGAAATCGGATGTCGTTGTGGACAAGTGTTGATTTTGCTGATCCCAAAAGCTCGTCTTGCGGTCCAATCTGAACCGATGGCACCAGCGTATAGCTCCCGTTCTGCGCCGAGGACGAGTTCCACTGAGCCGAGAGAACGTCCAAATCCGGGGCCATCCCAGCGATGCGGTTTGTGTCTGCATCCGAAATGCTGAAGCCGGTCAATTCCCCGGCAACCGGCAGAATTCCCAACTCCGCGTGGACTGTGACCAGACCCGATACGTTCGCAGGCAGGTCGACGATATGGAGTCCCGTGCGCACGACGCGGTAAAAGTTACACGTCACGTCGCCTTCGCCATTATCCGCGTCCATCGTCACAACGCCTCCGCCGGAGCGGCTCGAAGTGGCTTTTGCTTTCGGCCAGGTGGATTCGTCCCACGGCACTGGAGGCCATTCGATTTTCTTTGTCGTGGTCACGCCGCCGCTGCTGGCTGAACTGGTCTGAGCAGATTGCGGTGAAGGGGGCGGCGGCGGTGAGCCTCCTCCGCCTCCGCCTTGCTGTTGCTGCGGAGGAGGCGGCACCACGCCAAGCAGAGTGTAGGTCGTCCGATTCGTTCCAGACGCTGGCGGGTAGCTGCTGGTCAGCGTCGTCCACGGCGAATTGGTGTCCCAACTTGCGCGGGTCTGAATGATGTAGGTTTCACCCGCAACACTCGGCCAGCTCAAGACGATGTTCGTCGTGTTTTGAATGGCGATGCGGAAGTCTTCGATGGCGGATGCCCGGGTCGCGAATAGCACGGCAACGATACCTGCAATGATTCTTGTCCTCATGGTTTTCCTTTCCTCCTTGCGAACCCTGAACTGCCGGAACTGAAGGGGCGCGAACTCAACGCACCCCGACTGAGGCACCGCGAAGCGCCCACCGCAAGAGTGACGCCAAGCCGCGCCCGATGGGCGCGCACTTGGCCTGGTCTTGCGGTAGAAAATTCGCGGTTTTCAGTCGGACCGTAGCCAAAGCTACGCAAATCATGGATTATCGAGTTACATATTTTTGGTCGTGGTTACTTCTCTCGGCTAACATGGATACCTCGTCTATGCGCAGATATTCTTAATTCAACGTAGCGACCGTGCCAAGGTTTTTCTGGAGCACGAATTGGTTGCCTCGATTGCATTCAACCCCCTGTTAGGGCAGCTGCTGTGTTACCTTTCCGCTGGTGTTGGCGTCTGATTCGGCGTGAGAGTTGCTGAAATTTGCCTGCGTTTATGAACGATTTTCTGTGCAACCATCGGATGCGACCTGAGGAGGTCCTTTGTTCCCGTCGTCAATTTCTCGCCCGATGCGGCTTCGGCCTGGGCGCGCTCGGCTTTGCCAGCCTCGCATCCGAGGAAGCGCTTGCTGCGACAGGCGGTTCGGCTGCCGGAGTTAAGCCGACCCATTTTCCAGCCAAGGCCAAACACGTCATTCACATTTTCGCTCAGGGCGCGCCGTCGCACATTGATACCTGGGACCCGAAGCCGGTGTTGGCGAAATACGACGATCAATCGTTGCCCGGCCTGAACGGGGTGGCCATGCCGTCGCCGTTCAAGTTCACCAAGCGTGGCAAGTCGGGCATCGAGGTCAGCGAAGTCTTCGACGCGCTCGGCAATCACGTGGATGACATGGCGATCATCCGTTCGATGTATACCGACATTCCGGCGCACGACGTGGCGACGGTGTTCATGAACACGGGTTCGTTGCGCATGGCCAAGCCGAGCATGGGCGCGTGGGCGCTTTACGGTCTGGGCAGCGAGAACGAAAACATGCCCGGCTACATTTCGCTACGGCCCGGTGGCGGTTCACCGCCCGGCGGCGCGTTGAACTGGGGGTCGGCGTTTCTGCCCGGAAATTTTCAGGCCACCAGCATCAACACGAAGGCGGACACGGTGGAGGGCATGATCGAGAACATCCGCAACCAGTATTTCGGTCAAGAGGAACAGCGGCGGCAGCTCGACCTCGTGCAGAAGTTGAACGCGGTTCACGCCCGGCATCTGCAGAAAGATCCGCAGCTCGAAGCGCGCATAGAGGCCTACGAGATGGCGTATCGAATGCAGGCGGAGGCGACGGACGCGTTCGACATCGGGAAGGAGCCGCAAAACATTCGCGAGCTTTACGGCAACACGCCACAGGGGCGGCAGTTGCTGATTGCGCGGCGGTTGGTCGAGCGCGGCGTGCGGTTCGTGCAGGTCTGGGCCGGCGGCTGGGACCATCATCAGGACATCGAGGATCGCTTGAAGCAGAGCGCGTCGGAAATCGACAAGCCGGCGGCGGCGTTGCTCACCGATCTCAAGCAGCACGGGTTGCTCGAGAGCACGCTGGTGGTCTGGGGCGGCGAGTTTGGCCGCACGGTCACACGCGACCGCAACGGCAACGACAATCCCGGGCGCGACCATAACAATCGCGCGTTCAGCGTCTGGCTCGCGGGCGGCGGCGTCAAAGGCGGCACGATTTACGGCGCGACGGATGAGTTTGGCGCGCGGTCGGTCGAAGACAAGGTGCACGTGCACGACCTGCATGCGACGATTCTGCACCTGCTCGGCTTCGATCACGAGAAGCTGACCTATCGCTATAACGGCCGCGATTTTCGCCTGACGGACAATTTCGGGAAGGTTGTAAAGGGGATCATGGCGTGAGGTGCTGCCCTTGCTTATGGCTATCTGCTTTTCCGAACTTCCAAACCCCAAACCTCAAACCCGCAAAGAGATTTCAATGAGTCATTCGCGAAAAGTTTGTCGGACGATTCGGAAGTTTTGGTTATTGCGATTTGGTGATTCTTTGGAGGTTGGGTGTTGGAGTTTGGGATTTCACATCTTGTTTGCCTCTTTCTTTGCGGTCGTTTCAGTTCCGGCTGCCGAACCGACCAAGGCGCAACTCGATTTCTTCGAGAGCAAGATCCGGCCGATCTTTGCGGACAACTGTTACAAGTGCCACAGTCCGGCGAAGGGAAAGATCAAGGGCGAACTCGAACTCGACTGGAAGGGCGGCTGGGAGAAGGGCGGCGAGAACGGCCCGGTCATCGTTCCGGGCGATCCCGAGAAGAGCGTTTTGATCAAGGCGGTTCGTTACACCGACCCGGATCTGCAAATGCCGCCCAAAGGCGAGAAGTTATCCGAAGCGCAGGTCAACGATCTGGTCGCGTGGGTGAAGATGGGCGCGCCCGATCCGCGCGCAACGCGGCCCGCGGCGGAGAACGTGGCGCAATACGGCGGGAACGGCAAGGACCACTGGGCGTTCAAGCCGGTAAAGAAGACCCAACCGCCCGCCGTGAAGAACGAAGCGTGGGTCAAGAACGACGTGGACCGGTTTGTCCTGGCAAAGCTAGAACAAAACGGGATGACGCCGAACGAACCGGCGGACAAACGCGCGTTGATCCGCCGGGTTTATTACGATCTGATCGGACTGCCGCCAACGCCGGAACAGGTGGACGCGTTTCTTAACGACGATTCACCGAAGGCGTTTGAGAAGGTGGTGGACGAGCTGCTCGCGTCGCCGCATTACGGCGAGCGCTGGGGGCGGCATTGGCTCGATGTGGCGCGTTACTCGGACTCGAAGGGCCAGTTCAATCGCCAGCGCGAAAGTTCGATCTATCCGTATGCCTGGACCTACCGTGATTACGTGGTCAAGGCGTTCAACGCGGACAAGCCCTATGACCGTTTCATTGTCGAGCAACTCGCCGCGGACAAACTCCCGATGAGCGGCGACAAAAGCGCACTCGCCGCGCTCGGGTTCATCACGCTGGGAGATCATTTCAACGGCAATCCGAACGACATCATCAACGACCGGATTGACGTCACGTCGAAGGCGTTTCTCGGGCTGACGGTCTCGTGCGCCCGCTGTCACGATCACAAGTTCGACCCGATTCCGCAGGCGGATTACTACTCGCTGCACGGCATCTTCGCCAGTTCGGTCGAGCCGCCGGTCAAGCCGGCGATTGCGAGTTCGAACACCAGCACGAATTACCAGGAATACGTTGCCAAGCGCGCGGAGCTCGACGCGCGGATCCAGAACGTGACCACGCAGGTGGTGACGACGGCGTTCGGGGATTACAAGCGGTTCGCGGCCGTTTACCTCTACGCGACCGAGATGCCGGTCAAGGACCGCGAGGATTACCTGAAGAAGAACGGCGCTGATCCGGAGCTGCTGAAGAACTGGCAGCGACTGGTGAAGGCCGGAGGGCGGCAGGCGGCGTCGATCTTCGGGCCGTGGAATTTCCTGTCGCGCATTCCGCCGAGCCGTTTCGCCGCGCAGGCGCCGCGTTTTCTGGCCAACCTGGAGAACAACGGGCGGGCGCGCCAGTTGAACCCGAACGTTCTCCAGGCGTTCAAGGGTCAGCGACCACGCACGATCGCCGAGGTCGCCGCGATTTACGGAAGCCTCTTTGCGAAGAACGATCCGGTCTGGCAGGCGACGCTGGCCACGGGAATGTCGGATGCCGCGCTGCGCGTTTTGCCGAATCGGCAGCGCGCGCAGGTCTTCGCGCTGCGCGAGCAGAGCGACATGCTGGAGATGGTTCATCCGGGCGCGCCCGCCCGCGCGATGGTGATGCAGGACGGGCCCGCGCCAAAGGATTCACCGATCTTCATCCGGGGCGAAGCCGAGAACCAGGGCGACGTCGTGCCGCGGCGGTTTCTCGAAATTTTGTCCGGCCCGAATCGTCCGACGTTCAAGAACGGCAGCGGACGGCTCGAACTGGCGCAGTCGATTGCGAGCAAGAACAACCCGCTGACGGCGCGGGTGATGGTGAATCGCGTCTGGCTGCACCATTTCGGCGAAGGCTTTGTCACGACGCCCGATGATTTCGGCAATCAATCCGCGCCGCCGAGTCATCCGGAGTTGCTCGATTATCTCGCCAGCCGCTTCATGGAGGACGGGTGGTCGCTCAAGAAGTTGCACAAGCAGATTCTGCTGTCGGCGACCTATCAACAGAGCAGCAAGAACAACCCGGCGTACGCGGAGAAAGATCCTTACAACCGGTTGTTGTGGCGCGCCAACGTGCGGCGGCTGGAATTCGAACCGTTGCGCGACTCGATCCTCTACATCGGCGGAAACCTCGATCTCACCGTCGGCGGCCACCCGGTGGACCTGTCCGAGGGAACTCACAAAACGCAGAAGCGCTACGCGGCCTTTATGGACCGCTACGGCAGGTTGCAGATTCCGTCCGCGCCGCGAAGGTCGATCTATGGATACATTGACCGCGCGGATCTGGTGGAAGTGTTGAACACGTTCGACTTTGCCAGCCCGGACATGCCGATGGGGAAGCGTTACGAAACGACCGTGCCGCAACAGGCGCTCTTTCTGATGAACAGCCCGCTGGTCATCGAACAGGTCCGCAACGTCGTAAACCGGAAAGATTTCAAGGAACAGAAAACGGACGAGGATCGAATCAAATATCTTTACGAACTGTTCTTCCAGCGTTTGCCGCTCCAGGAGGAAATCAAAAACGGGCTCGATTTCCTGGCGGCTTCGACGCCGCCGAAAAAAACCGTGTCAGAGGCCGCGAACAACGTTCGGCCCGAAGCGAACGTGGCCGGCCAGGTGAATCCGCGCAGACGGCAGCCCGCCCGCCCGCCGCAGTCGTCGCGCACGACGCGCAAGCCGCTCACCGGCTGGCAGGAATACGCCCACGCACTGCTGCTGACGAATGAGGCTTCGTTCGTGAATTGATCCACGCCGGACGCGTTCGCCGCTCACGGACACTTTTTCTTGCCGACCCGGCGGGGTTCACGTAGCAACGTGGCTGATGTTCGAGCGGCTCTTCCAACTTTCCCGGAACAAACCCAGCGTTCGAACCAGGCTTGCCGCCTTCGGGGCGCTGGCTTGCATTTGTGCGTTCCTTCCCAACCGTGCCGCGGTCGCGGGCGATTACTTCAAAATCACGGTTGTGGACGATCAAACGGGCCGAGGCGTGCCGCTGGTGGAACTCAGAACCGTGAACAGTGCCGCGTTCTGGACCGACAGCAACGGGATCATCGCGTTTAACGAACCGGGGCTGATGGATCAGGAAGTTTACTTTCACGTGAAGGGCGACGGCTATGAGCATCCGAAGGACGGGTTCGGCAATCGTGGCGTGAAGCTGAAGCCGTCCAAAGGCGGAAGCGCGACGATCAGGATCAAACGGGTGAACATCGCGGAACGATTGTATCGTGTCACAGGGCAGGGGATTTATCGGGACAGCGTGCTCGTCGGGGCGCCGGTGCCTCTGAGGCGGCCCGTGCTCAACGGCCAGGTGATGGGGCAGGACACCGTGGTCGCGACGCCGTATCGCGGGAAGATTTACTGGCTCTGGGGCGACACGGAGCGGGTGTCGTATCCGCTGGGGAATTTTGCCGCATCCGGCGCGACGTCGGAACCACCGGGTCACGGCGGGCTCGATCCCGGCGTGGGCGTGGACCTCAGTTACTTCGTTGACGCGAATGGTTTCAGCAAACCGATGTGCCCGGATTTCGGCGAGGGTTTACAATGGATCGAGGGCGTGATGACGGTTCGCGACGAGAGCGGCAAAGAGCGGCTGGTGGCGCGGGTTTCGAGCCAGAAGGGGCTGATGCCGGCTTACGCGTGGCATCTCGCCGTGTTCAACGACGAAAAAGGAATCTTTGAATCGAAGGTCAAGTGGGATATCGCGGAGGGGCACGATTCGTCGCATCCGTTTCGCGCAACGGCGAACGGCGTTGAATACCTGTATCTCTATCCCAACTTTCGGGTGAAGGCGGACTTGAAGAGTCTATCGAATCTGGCGGCCTACGAGGCGTTCACTTGTGTGGCTGGAATCGGAAAGGTCAGCGGCACCGCGCCGGTGATTGACCGCGACGAGAACGGGCGGGCGCGATATTCATGGAAGCCAGGCGCCGAACGGCTGCATCCGGGGCGCCTCCGTCAGTTGATCACAGCGGGAAAACTCAAGCCGAACGAGTCCTGGATCCAACTGAAGGACTTTGAAACCGGCGAAGAAGTGCGGGCCGGGCGCGGTTCGGTTTGCTGGAACGCGTTTCGGCGGCGCTGGGTGATGATCGTGTCGGCGAAGGCCGGGGAAATCTGGTTTGCGGAGGCGGACACTCCGACCGGACCGTGGGTTTATGCGCGTCGCGTGGTGTCGCACGAGAACTACAATTTTTACAACCCGACGCAGCATCCGTTCTTCGATCAGGAAGGAGGCCGGCTGATTTATTTTGAAGGCACCTACACGGCGGCGTTCAGCGGCGCGAAGGAAAAGACGCCGCGCTACGACTACAATCAGATCATGTATCGGCTCGCGTTGGACGACCCGCGCCTGGCCCTGCCCGTGCCGGTGTATCGAGTGAAGGGGCGCGATGGACTGCAGCGATACCTGACCCGTGAGAGCGTCGAGCGGGAGAAGCTATGGGAAAGCATCGAGGACGTCGTGTTCTTCGCGTTTCCCCCCGATCGCGGACGCGGAGGAATGATTCCGATTTTTGCGGCCGTGGAGAACGGGAATGTGGTTTTGAATGACAAGCCGCCCGGAGGCGGTAATCAGCCGTTGTTCTTTGCGCTCCCGGTCACGGGCGAGGAGTCCAAAGGAATTCCGTCCGACCAGAAGTCATCCGCGATCACGCCCGTTTACGAGTATCGGGATCGCGCGGGGCGACGCGTTTATTCCACTGAACTGAAACTTCCTGACGACAACCTGGAACGTGTCGTAGCGCCTCTCTGCCGTGTCTGGCGGAATCCCGCGTCGGTGCTGGCTCTCGATCCGCAGGCGGTGCCGGTTCCGCTCGCCAAACAATGAAGAATCGGATAACTCCACGAATATGAAATCACACAATTCCAGTCGGCTGTGGTTGTCTGTTCTGTTGGCGCTTGTGTTTGTTCGCGCAGATTCGACGCCGGCATTCGCGCAAAACCTCGCCGGCGACGAGGCGTTGTCGAAGGTGTTGATCGACGGCGAAGACTGGCAGATGGTCGCGGAAGGTTTCGGGTTCACCGACGCCGCGTGCAGCGATGCGGAAGGCAATTTCTACTTCAGCGATCTGCCGAAAGGATTGCTCTATCGAGTCGAGCCGTCCGGAAGCGGACGGCCGCAGGTCTGGATGGAGAAGACCC
>Ga0134121_10005378_pt1 | contig 10403 bp, 7 predicted proteins | sample KB301_FD_96463 | JGI IMG/M metagenome (GOLD analysis project Ga0134121, IMG submission 96463) | Terrestrial soil microbial communities without Nitrogen fertilizer from Kellogg Biological Station, Michigan, USA - KB3-0-1 | ecosystem: Environmental > Terrestrial > Soil > Unclassified ...
CAGTGCTTTAGCTGTCACAACCAGGAGAGCGAGCTGGCGCCGTTGCCGCAGAGTTGTAGCAGTTGTCACCAGCCGGCAGGTGTTAACGCGCACGTCGATTTTGATCCGAAGTTAGCGAAGACGACTGGTTTTGACGATCCGATCGCGATGGCTGTTTGGCGCAGACGGACTGCGGCTGGTGCGTTTAAACACGAGGTTCATGCTGAGATCGAATGCACGAAATGTCATGACGTGAAAACGCTAAAGCCGGCGGTGAAATCATGTGGTGGCGCTGACGGATGTCATATCACCGCAACCACAGATGACGGCGGCATACTCAATTACGAGATGGACCAGCGGAAAGCTAACGCTCAGTTTGTTTGCGAGAAATGTCACATTGTTTTTGGCAAGCGACCAGTGCCGGCAAGCCATCCGGCGGCTGTGTCAAAGCCGTCGAGTCAGTAATCGCACTGATGAGGAAGTTCATACAATTGGGAACCGCGTTGCTTGCCATTAGTTGGATTACTACGGCGTTCGCGCAGACATCTGGTGCGGACTTCTCAAAGTTTCAGCACGACAATCCAAACCATACTCGATTGCCGTGTTTGCTATGTCACCGGCGCGAAAACGATTCGGTACAACCGACTTTACCCGGAAAGGATAAGCACACGCCTTGTATCGGTTGTCATCAGCCACTCTTTGCCAGCGGCAGTGGCCCAATTTGCACGATCTGTCATACAGACTCACAGACGGGCGCGATGAAAGCGTTCCCGCCGCTGCAAAGTTTCAATAGCAAATTCGATCACGCGAAGCATGGCGGCGTGGGATGTAACAGTTGTCATCGTCCGGCTAATCGTGGCGTTGCGCTCACGATCCCCGCGGGAATCAGCGCGCACAAGAACTGTTTTGGTTGTCATGCGCCGAACGCAAAGTCGAATGGAAGAGACATTTCGTCATGTGGAGTCTGTCACGAGTTGGGTCGCTTGACGCGAACCTCGCTACGCTCGCCGGCATACCGGATCGGATTCAGTCATGTGCGCCATGACAGCTCAGAATCTTTGCGATGTCTTGATTGTCACAAGATACAAGGCCGGCAGGTGAGTGGACCAGTCGCACTTAATCACCACGCGCCGGGTCGTCGCTTCAGTTGCATGAGTTGCCACAACGGCAACCGCGCGTTTGGTGGCGACGACTTTTCCGTGTGTACGCGTTGTCATAAAGGATCGACCTGGAGGTTTTGAACTGGAGGGAAAGAACAAATGAGAAAACTAAGCGCGATCATTGCAGGGTTGTCGGCCACGGCATTGCTTTCCGGAATGCTCGTCGTAGTGGCAGCACGAACAGAAGTCCGGCCGGCTGAACCAGCGGATACTTACAAAACGAAATGCGTGGCCTGTCATGGCAAGAAAGCGGAGAAGAAGTTTGACACTTCCTTGAGCGACGACCAGATGGTTGAAGCAATCTTGAAAGGCAAGAAAGTCGAGAAGCCACCGCTCATGCCCGCCTACGGAGACAAAGGCGTGACGGCTGAACAGGCAAAGGACCTCGTCGACTACATGAAGCAGCTAAAAACGACGCCGTAACCGGCGTACATGTTCTTCTCTGTGCAATCTCTGTGTTCTCTGTGTCTCTGTGGTTGTTTTTCTTAGGCACTTATTAACCACAGAGACACAGAGAACATAGAGATTGCACAGAGGTAAATCCAGTCGATGAGTGACGACTCAACGCCAAGGACAAGTCTGCCCGGCCTGATCAGAAACTACATAAGTTTCGTCGGGTTGGTGATCGCGTTTACCAGTCTGGCGTGCATCATCCTGCTGTTTTTGATCGACCTCACGCAACGGACTGAAAATCCTTACTTCGGCATCGTCACTTACATCGTTCTCCCGGCGTTTCTGATCCTCGGATTGCTCGTGATCATCTTCGGAATGATTCGCGAGCGTCGCCGGCGTCGCCTCAATCCTTCATCAGATCTCAGCGCTTACCCGAAGATCGATTTCAACGATGCGCGCCAGCGTCGCGTCGCAACTCTCCTGCTCGTTTTCACTTTCCTGTTCGTCTCGATGAGCGCGTTCGGCAGTTACAAGGCGTACGAATACACCGAGTCGGTGAGCTTCTGCGGCGAAGCATGCCACAGCGTCATGAGCCCGGAGTTCACTGCCTTTCAGGTGTCGCCGCACGCGCATACAAGGTGCGTCGATTGCCACGTCGGCTCCGGCGCGCAGTGGTATGCACGCTCGAAACTGGCCGGCACGCGCCAGCTCATTTCTCTCATTCGTGGCAGCTATTCGCGCCCGATTCCGACTCCGGTTCACAATCTGCGACCCGCGGATGAGACATGCGGCCACTGTCACTGGCCCGAAAAGTTTCACGGCGCAAAACTCAGGACCTTCAATCACTACGCGTACGACGAACAGAACTCGCTGCGCCAACTGCGCATGTTGATAAATGTCGGCGGCGGCAGTCCGAAGACGGGAATCGTTGCCGGCATTCACTGGCACATGAACATCAACAATGAGATCACGTTCATCGCCTCCGACGAGCGGCGTCAGACCATTCCCTGGATCCGCGTGAAGGATCGCGAGGGGAACGTGACTGAATATTATGATCGCACTCGCCCTCTCAAACCGGAACAGATAGCGAGCACTACTCCGCGCCGGATGGACTGTGTTGATTGCCACAATCGACCGACGCACCGCTACCTGCCACCGGATCAGGCAGTCGATGATTCATTTGCATCAGGCAAGCTCGATCCTTCGTTGCCTTATTTGAAGCGACAGTCAGTCGAAGTCCTCACCAGGCCATACAACACGACCGGCGAAGCTGTGAGCTCAATTGCTTCGCAGTTGGACCAGTTTTATCGAACAAACTACTCGGACGTATACGCAAGCAAAAATGCGGCGATCAAGTCGTCAATCAGTGAGGTGCAGCGAATCTTTCAGACCTACATCTTCCCGGAGATGAAGACTGACTGGCAGGCGCACCCGGATAACCTCGGACACTTCTATTTCACCGGTTGTTTTCGATGTCACGACGGAGAGCACGTGAGTGACAAGGGAAAGGTAATTCGCAACGACTGCAACATCTGTCACACGGTGTTGGCAGACTCAGCTAATCCGGCGGCGTCAGCGAAGCTGCAGAACTTCCAGCATCCGGTCGATCTCGGTGGTCTGGCGGATCGAAAGTGCGAAACGTGCCACAAAGCGAACGAGCCGTTCAAGCATCCGGTAAACCTCGGCGATCTCTCACCGTTTCAATGCGTGGAATGCCATCCACGTAAGTAGATCACAAAAGGCACAAAAGAAGACACAAACAGCACAAAAGCATATAGCGAAGTGATCTCGCTCAATACATCGGGCGACCCATCATCAGCTAATGTTCTTCTGTGCCTTTTGTGTCCTCTTTTGTGCTTTTTGTGATCTACTGTTATTTCTGACAGGTACAGTGAGCGAGTGCTCTTAATAACATCTGTAGCGTGACAACCTCTGCCTGGACCACGCTAGCTCTTCTGATCGCAATGTTTGTTCTCTTAGTGTGGAACAAGCTGCCGATCTGGTTAGTGTTCGTGGGCGCCATCACTGTCGCGATGACTTTACAACTCGCGTCACCAGGGGCGTTGCTCAAAGGTTACAGCAACACCGGAGTGATCACAGTTGCCGCACTTTATCCGGTGGCCGCGGGAATGTATGCGACCGGGGCCATCTCGCTTCTGTCTGAAAAAGTTATCGGATTGCCGCGGTCTATAACTACCGCCCAACTGAAGATCTTTGTTCCGATCTCAATCGTCAGCGCGTTTCTTTACAACACTCCGCTCGTAGCGATGATGATTCCGGCGGTGCGCGACCTTACGCGTCGTACCGGTCTCTCGGGTTCAAGACTGTTCATGGGACTGAGTTATATCGCCCTTCTCGGCGGCACGATTACTTTGATTGGGACCTCCGTGAATCTGATCATTGCCGGATTGGTTTCAGATGCAGTATCGAAGGGTGAATTGCCCGCGAGCAAGCCGATTGGATTTTTCGATCCGGCGTGGATTGGCGTACCCGCTGCAATTGCAGGTGTCGCCTACATAATGTTGATTGGTTCTCGCTTATTAAAGGACAGAACTGCAACTCAAGCAGGCGTTGAGAAACGATCCTTTCGCAGTGAGTTCCTGATCGAAGATTCCAAACTAAAGCAAAAGACACTCGAACAGGCGGGATTGGCCCATCCGGTCGGTTTCGCGCTCGAGTCACTTTCACGGAACGGCACGACGATAAAACCAAGCGCCGAGGCGAAGCTCGAAGCCGGCGACTTACTGGCTTTCTCGACTCCGGCCGACGTCCTGCCGGGATTATGGACCACCATTGGCCTGGTGCCGGCTTATGCTACGAAGATGTCGAGCCGGCGACATGAACATCATCTCGTGGAAGTCGTTTTGTCTGCGCGATCACCAGCCATTGGGCATAAAGTCGGTGATCTTCCGCTTCCTGACAGTCCTTATCAACTGATGCTGGTCGGCGTTTCGCGTCATGGGCAGGCGCCGCGTGAGCCGCTTGCCGATTTGCGTCTCGAGGCGGGTGATGCAGGTGTCGTGGAAGTTGACGATGCGTTCTTTTATGAAAACCGGCGCGAGTCAGATTTCATCCTCACGAAAAAGCTCGAAGGCTTTCGCGTGCAGCGAATCGATCGCGCCATGATCGCGATCGTGATTACGGTCGGGATGGTTGTGCTTGCCGCCACTGGGCTGACAAGCATGCTCAACGCCGCGCTGCTGGCAGCGATGGCCATGTTGCTGAGCGGATGTTTGACGATCGATCGTTTATGGCAAAGCGTTGACTGGCAAACGGTCGTTGTGCTGGGCGCGGCGGTTGGACTGGAGTCGGCGATCACAGGCAGTGGACTGGCGACGAAGACAGCGGGTTTATTTGCCGTCGTGGGTGGGCGCAGTCCGATGATGGCGTTGGCGGCGGTTTATGTCGGCACCGTTCTCCTGACGAATGTCATCACGAATGTTGCAGCGGCGGTGCTGATGTTTTCGGTGGCGGTGTCGTTGGCGACAAGTCTCGGCGTCAGTTTTCTTCCGTTTGCGATGATCCTGATGAGCGGCGCTTCGTGCGCGTTTATCAATCCCGCCGGCTTTCAAACCAATCTGATGGTCCAGAAACCGGGGGGTTATGTGTTTGCTGATTTTGCAAAAGTCGGGATTCCACTGACGCTGATTGTTGGCGTCGTCGTACTGGTGCTGGCGCCGATTGTTTACGGATTTTAGTTGGAGGAAATGTTATGGCTACGGCAGATCATGTAGTTGCTGAGTTGCACGATGTTGGCTCGCCGCGGACACCGCTCGGTAGTTTTTTGCGCAGTCCGATGAACTGGCTGTTGCTGTTCATCCCGATCACCGTCGGTCTCGAGCACCTGGCCCACGTTTCTGCGCCGGTGTTGTTTTTTATGGCGGCGGTGGCGATTGTTCCGATTGCTGCGCAGATCGTCGGCGCTACAGAACAGCTCTCCACTCGCACTGGTGATGCTGTCGGTGGATTGTTGAATGCGACGTTCGGCAACGCGCCGGAATTGATCATCGCGTTCGTGGCGTTGAAGGCGGGCTTGCTCGAGATGGTGCGCGCGTCGCTGGTGGGCGCGATCTTGGCCAACCTGATGCTCGCGCTCGGCGTCTCGTTTTTACTCGGTGGTCTTCGCTATCACGAACAGCGTTTCAACCAGACAGCCGCGCGCGCGTACAGCACGATGATGTTTCTGGCGGCGGTTAGCATGACTGTGCCCAGCGCGTTTAGTCGTGTGTTTGGACCAAACGAAGTGATCCGGCAGGAACGGCTGCTAAACATCGGCATCGCGGTGATGTTGTTGGTTGCTTACGGACTTTACATTTTGTTTTCACTGCGAACACACACGGCTTCGTTTGCCAGCGTTGATTCCGGACATGAAGCTCATCACGAAGACCAGTGGTCAGTGGCGCGTGCTGTGATTACTCTGCTGTCGGCGTCAGTGCTGGCGGCATGGATGAGCGAGATTCTGGTCGGCGCGGCTGAAGAAACCGGCAAGGCGCTCGGCATGTCGCAGTTGTTCATTGGGATCGTGTTCGTGGCGATTGTCGGTGGGGCGGCGGAGAGTGGATCGGCGATCGCGATGGCGCGCAAGAACAAGATGGATCTGTCGGTGGGGATTGCGTCGGGAAGTTGTATACAGATCGCGTTGTTTGTCGCGCCGATATTGGTGCTGGCGAGTTATTTTGTCGCGCCACAACCGCTGGAGCTCGCCTTCGGCCGCGCGGAGATTGGCTCGTTGTTCATCGCCGTGGCGATCGGATCGATGGTGAGTGGTGACGGCCAGTCGAACTGGTACAGAGGCGTCCAACTGATCACCGTCTACGCCATCATCGCCCTCATGTTCTATTTGATGCCCCAGCTCTCCGGCTAGTTCAGAGCGGCGTTCAAAGACGGTCCGAGTCCGCGAAGCGGACGGCAGCATAAAGCCTGGGGCGCAAGCCCCAGGAACACAGATTAAAAATATTGGGTAGAGCCCGCGAAGCGGGCGACAGCGCACAATCATTGACGCTGTCGCCCGCTTCGCGGGCTCGAACATATTCTTTGCGTTTTGATCCTGGGGCTTGCGCCCCAGGCTTTATGCTGTCGCCCGCTTCGCGGGCTCGGACGGTCGAATACGGTTCAACCTGTCAATACTGACAGTTACTCACCGGCTGGGCCATCAATAGACTACACACACTTCCCGACAAATAGGCGTAATGAAAGGAAGAAGTTTATGAAGCGATTCGCGGTGCTCGCAACACTGGTACTACTCTCAACGATTACGGCTTTCGCCCAGGATGATTACAAGAAATACGAATTCTTCGGGGGCTATTCGGCCCTGTTCTACGATAACCTCGCGGGAGATACGGGGAGCCCGGCGGTCGACGATGTCCTTGGCGACAGACAAACTTTGCGTGGCTTCAACCTCGCATTTGGCGCGAATTTCCACAAATACGTCGGAGCCAAATTCGACTACTCGCTCCATCTCCGCGAAGACAACTTTTCACGCCCGTTGGGAAGCGGCACGATTGACTCGACCATACAAAACTTCCTCGGCGGCATACAGGTCAAGAACAATTCCAACGATGGTCCAACGTTCAAGCCATTCGGTCACGCGTTGTTTGGCGTGGCCGTGCAGAAACTCGACGTCGATAGCCCGCAACTACCGGCGCTCTTCGGCATCAGCGACTTCCACACGAACGAGACGAGCTTCGCGATGGCCTTCGGTGGCGGCCTCGATCTCAAGCTGAACGAACGGTTCGATATACGAGTGGTTCAAATCGACTGGAACATCATCAAGCGTGGCGATCAGCAGACCGGAATCGTCCTCGCGCCGACTCCGTTTCAAACAGTAGGATCACCATTTGTCATTCCGGGCACGCGCCAGGATAACCTGCGCCTGGGTATCGGCATCGTGATCCATTGAGCAGGTCTTTCAAGACGGGCCTCACCCCCTATCCCCCTGGCGAGGTAGAATGATGGTCGCGAGCAGATCGATAATGAATGACCTGAGTGCTTTCGGAGTTGCGCGCGCCACGATTCAGGGCGTGCCATTAGATGAGACTGAGGCGCGCCAGATTCATGCTTTTTGGCGTGCCTGTAATTACCTCGCCCTCGGTATGATTTACCTTCAGGGCAACCCGCTGCTGCGCGAGCCGCTGAAGCCGGAACATATCAAAAACCGCTTGCTGGGCCACTGGGGCGCGAGCCCGGCGCTGTCCTTTATATACACCCACCTGAACCGCGTCATTAAGTCGTCTGATCTGGACATGATCTTCATGGCCGGGCCGGGGCATGGCGCGCCTGGAGTTTTGGGCCCGGTTTATCTGGAAGGCTCCTATTCCGAAATCTACCCGGATAAGAGCATGGATGAGGAAGGACTGCTCCACTTCTTCAAGGAGTTCTCTTTTCCGGGCGGAATCGGCAGTCATTGCACACCGGAAACTCCGGGATCGATTCATGAAGGTGGCGAGCTCGGATACGTTCTTTCGCACGCGTGCGGCGCGGCCTTCGACAACCCGGAGCTGATCGTTGCGGCGGTGGTTGGTGATGGTGAGGCCGAGACTGGTCCACTCGCAACTTCATGGCACATCAACAAGTTTCTCAATCCGAAACGCGACGGCGCGGTGCTGCCGATCCTCAATCTCAACGGTTACAAGATCAACAATCCCACGCTGCTCGCGCGCATCAGTCATCAGGAGCTCGAAGATCTATTCAAGGGCTACGGTTATACGCCGCTCTTCGTCGAAGGATCCGACGCCGCGTCGATGCACCAGGCGATGGCCGCCACGCTGGACCACTGCGTCAAGAGTATTCAGGAAGCGCGCAGCTCAGCAACGGAGCGGCCACGCTGGCCCATGATCGTGCTTCGCTCACCGAAAGGTTGGACCGCGCCTTCTGAAGTCGACGGCCACAAGGTGGAAGGTTTGTGGCGCGCGCACCAGGTGCCGCTCGGTGGCGTAAAGAAAAATGCGGCGCATCTCAAACTGCTCGAGGAGTGGATGCGCGGCTACAAACCTGGAGAGCTTTTCGATGCGAATGGTGTTCTTATTTCCGAGCTGCGTGAGTTAACTCCGGCTGGAAATCGTCGCATGGGCTCGAATCCACATGCCAACGGCGGCCAGTTGAAGAAGAACCTGCGCCTGCCTGACTTCAGAACGTACGCGGCCAAGTTCGATAAACCCGCCCAGATCGAACTGGAAAACACCAAAACGCTCGGCAAGTTTCTGCGCGACGTGATGAAGTTGAACATCGACACGTTCCGGGTCTTTAGCCCGGATGAAAACACGTCAAACAAACTCGATGCGATTTACGAGACGAGCAAGAAGTTTTGGTTTGAGGAATACTTTCCTGAAGACAGCGACGGCGGCGAGTTGTCGCCTGATGGCCGTGTCATTGAAATGTTGAGCGAGCACACGCTCGAAGGCATGCTCGAAGGATATTTATTGACCGGACGGCACGGCTTTTTCTCGACGTATGAAGCGTTCGCGCATGTGATTGACTCGATGTTCAATCAGCACGCGAAATGGCTGTCGATCTGTAATGAGCTGCCCTGGCGACGCAACATTGCTTCGCTCAACCTGCTGATCACCTCAACCGTCTGGCGCCAGGATCACAATGGTTTTACTCATCAGGATCCGGGATTCCTGGACGTGGTCGTCAACAAGCGCGCCGCCGTCACGCGCATCTATCTGCCTCCGGACGTCAACAGCTTGCTGTCGGTCGCCGATCATTGCCTGCGCAGTGAAAATTACATCAACGTGATCGTGAGCGATAAGCAGATGCACTTGCAGTATCTGGATATCGACACTGCGATTACGCATTGCATGAAAGGCATCAGCATCTGGCCAAAGGCGAGCAACGATCAGGGACAAGAACCCGATGTCGTGATTGCCTGCGCCGGTGACATTCCCACGCAGGAAGCCCTCGCGGCCACGGCGTTGCTTCGTAACGAGTTTCACGATCTAAAGATCCGTTTCATCAACGTGATCGACCTGTTCAAGATGCAGACCGATCGTGAGCACCCACACGGCTTGAGCGATCGCGATTTCGATAGTCTGTTTACAGTCGACAAGCCGGTCGTTTTCAACTTCCACGGTTACCCGTGGCTAATTCACCGGCTTTCCTACAACCGGACCAATCACCGGAACCTTCACGTGCGCGGCTACAAGGAGCGCGGCAACATCAACACGCCGATGGAGCTGGCGATTGAAAATGAAATCGATCGATACACGCTTGCGATTGACGTCATCGATCGCGTTCCGAAGCTGCAGGAGATCGGCGCTCATGCCAAGGAAAAGTTCAGGAACATTCAGATCGAGTGTCGCCGGTATGCGCATGAGTACGGCGTCGACAAGCCGGAAGTGACGGAGTGGCGCTGGCCGTTTTGAGGAACAGTTATGAAAATACGTTTCCTTGGCGCGGCCGGCGACGTCACCGGATCCGCGTACCAGGTTCTCACTAAAGACGCCAGCATCCTGATCGACTGTGGTTTTTTCCAGGGCCGCAAAGACGAAAGCGCGAAGAACCGCCGCAAAGCACAAATCGAAGGCGGCAAGTTGGATGCGGTCGTTTTGACTCACGGACATCTCGATCACGTCGGACGTCTCCCGTTGCTCACTCGCAACGATTACCAAGGCCCAGTCTATGCAACCCGGGCCACTCTCGATCTAGCCACCCTCATTCTCAAGGACTCGCACTCGCTGCAGGCGCAGGATCTAAAACGCGAGAACCGGAAACGCGCGCGCAAGAAGTTAGCGCCACTCGAGCCGTTGTTCGAGGAGGCAGACGTTCGCAAACTAGGGCCACTCTTTGCGCCAGTCAAATACAACCAGCGTTTTGAAGTCGCGCGTGGTATTGAGGCGCGCCTGGTCGATGCCGGTCACGTGATTGGATCAG
>Ga0134121_10005379_pt1 | contig 10403 bp, 10 predicted proteins | sample KB301_FD_96463 | JGI IMG/M metagenome (GOLD analysis project Ga0134121, IMG submission 96463) | Terrestrial soil microbial communities without Nitrogen fertilizer from Kellogg Biological Station, Michigan, USA - KB3-0-1 | ecosystem: Environmental > Terrestrial > Soil > Unclassified ...
GCGGTCCCTCGATCAACACCGGCTTGCGCAGGTGATAGGCGAGATAAACCGCCGTCGCGATCTGCGCAGAACAGATGTAGCGATGCGCCTCCAGATGCTGCTGGAGCGATCCGACGGAAACGGCGATTTGCGCGACGTCAGCCATGGCCCATTGTGCCCGAGCTACTTCGGCAGCGCGTAAGCGATCACCCAGCCGCCGTCGTCATGCGGTTTCGGCTGCTCCTGCTGCGTCGGTTTCGATTCCGCTACGTGGCTTTCCTCTTCGCGCCCGGTCGCCGGGATCGTGACCACGACGAACTGCCGCCCGCTCTGCGGCGCGACGTAGCTCATCGGCGTCGCCTGCGCGCTGTTCGGCAGGAAGTCGCTCCAGACCTCGTTGCCGGTCGTGATGTTCAGGGCGCGCATGTGTCGATCCATCGTGCCGCCGATGAAGATCAACCCGCTCTTCGTCACGATCGTGCCGGCGCTGTAGGGAATACCCATCGGGATACGCAGTTTGATCTTCAGCCCGAGCGGGCCCATTTCGTTCGCCGTGCCCAGCGGACGACGCCACAGTGTCTGGCGCGACTTGAGATCGATCGCGGCGATTTCGCCGTATGGCGGCTGCTGGCACGGCGCGAACAGCGGCGAAAGGAACGGCGTTGTGAACGCAGCGTACGGCGTGCCGCGCTGATAACCGCCGCCGAAGCCGAGCACGGTCTTGTCGGTCACCTGGTCGCGCGGGTAGAGCTTCACGTGATTGCCGATGCGCAAGGAGTTCACGATCATCACGCCGTCGGGCTCGTCGATCGCAACGCTGCCCCAGTTCATGCCGCCCGCGAACCCCGGATACTGCAGGCTGCCGCGCAATGATGGCGGAGTGAGCGGGCCTTCATAGCGCAGCTTGCGGAACTGGATGCGACAGAGCATCTGATCGATCGGCGTGATGCCCCACATCTTCGCTTCCGTCACGAGATCGTTGCCGAACGACGGCATGCCGACCGAGAACGGCTGCGTCGGCGTGGTCGTCTCGTTCGGCACGTCGGTCTGCGGCACCGGCTTCTCTTCGACTGATGCGAGCGGCTTGCCGTCGCGACGATCGAGCAGGAACAACTCGCCGCGCTTGGTCGGCGCGACCAGCGCCGGCGTAACGCTGCCGTCGTCGCCGGGCAAGTCGACGAGCACGGGCTGCGACGGCACGTCGTAGTCCCAGATGTCGTGATGAGTCGTCTGGAACGACCAGCGCACGGCGCCGCTCTTCGCATCGAGCGCAACGACCGAGCTGGCGAAGCGCTCGGACTCCGGCGTGCGATGACCGCCGTAGTAATCCGGTGTCGCGTTGCCCGTCGGGATGTAGACCATGCCGAGCGCATCGTCAGCGCTGAAGACGCTCCACGCGTTCGGCGTGCCGCGCGTGTACGTCTGTCCTTCCGGCGGCGCGGTCAGCACATCGGGCCGTCCGAGATCCCAGGCCCACAGCAATTTGCCGCTGATCGGATCGAAGCCGCGCACGACGCCGGAGGGTTCCTGCGTCTCGACGTTGTCGGCGACCCATCCGCCGAGCACCGCGACGCCGTTCGCAAGAGTCGGCGGCGACGTCACGTAGTAGAAGCCCGGCTTCACATCGCCCATGCCAGCGAGCAGCGTCACTTCGCCATTCGTGCCGAAGTCGGTGCAGCGCTTGCCGGTCTTCGAGTCGACGGCGATCAAACGCGCGTCGGTTGTAGCCGTGAGAATTCTCTCGGGACAATCTGCGGGCGGCGACGGCGCCTTGAAATACGTGACGCCACGACACGTCGTGGTGAAACCGACTTTCGAGTCCTTGAGCTCCGGGTCGAAGCGCCAGCGCTCCGCTCCCGTGTCAGCATCGAGCGCGGAGATGATGTTGCGCGCCAGACAGACATAGAGCGTGTCGCCGATCTGCAGCGGCGTCGCCTTGAACGCGCCGCCAACGCCAGTGCGAAAGGTCCAGGCGACCTGCAACTTGCCGACGTTCGACGCGTTGATCTGATCGAACGGCACGTAGCGCGTGCCCGCGGCAGTGCCGCCCCAATGTTGCCAATCGCGCGCTGCGATGTCCGACTTGGTCGCGCTTGCCGTAAACGGCAACGTCGCATACTGCTGGCGCATGCCCACGGCGATGCAGATCGCCACGAGTCCCACGATCGCAATCCAGCTGATCGGTGACGCGAGCACCGGCCGTGCAACCGACATTCCCAGCGCGCGACGCGTTTTCGGACGCAGCAACAACAGTCCGAGCACGAGGAACGGCAGCACGCGCGGCGCGAGCGCCCAACCGTCGAGGCCCGATTCCACCAGCGCCCAAAGAATGGTGCCGACTGTCAGCAGCCCGTACACGTACGCGCCCCAACGCTGCCCGCGCCAGAGCATGACCGCGGAAGCGATGAGCGCCACGCCTGCGATCACGTAGTAGAGCGAGCCGCCGAGCATTGCGAGGCGGATGCCGCCGGCGGCGAGTACCAGGCCGATCAGCAGCAGGATGGACGCAAAGATTCTGGGAGGACGCGGGCGGCTGTGCCCGTCCAGCGCGAAGGTCGTGTTCACTTGGGTCCCGCTTAGTGGAGTTGTGCTGCTATGTATAGCCTCCTGACAGAACGTTGTCAGCAGGTGGGGCGCAGGATTCGGCCTGACTCTTCTTCACCTCTCAGGAGCACCCCATGCACGCAGCGACAGCCATTACCTGGTTCGAAATTCCCGCGCAGGATCTGGAGCGCGCCGTGTGGTTCTACGAATCCGTTCTGCAGCAGGAGCTGCGGCGCGAGACCATGGGCCCGACCGCGATGGCAGTCTTCCCGTATCAGGATCCCGGCGTCGGCGGCGCGCTCACGCATGCGCCGAACTTGAAACCCGCCGCGGACGGCAGCGTTATCTACCTCCGCACCCAGCGTCTCGTCGAGACACTGGAGCGAGTCACTCGCGCCGGCGGCCGCGTCGTCGTCGACAAGACAGCGCTGCCGGACGGCATGGGCGCGTTCGCGCACATCGTCGACTGCGAAGGCAATCGCGTCGGACTGCACGCGCTCGACTGACACCTGCAACCCGAAGGAGGAGCCATGAGCAAGCCCGAACACAACCGCACCATCGACTACATCGAATTCGGCGCGACCGACATCGAGGCGACCAAGCGTTTCTACGCTGCCTGCTTCGGCTGGAAGTTCACTGACTACGGTCCCGACTATGTGGCGTTCGAGGACGGCCGGCTGACCGGCGGCTTCACGAAAGACTCGAAGCCGGGTGGCGCGCCGCTGGTGGTGCTGTATGCAAGCAAGCTGGAGGAGCTCTTCGCTGCCGTGAAGGCGCAGCGCGGTCGCATCGTGCGCGAGATCTTCAGCTTCCCCGGCGGCCGGCGCTTCCACTTTCTCGATCCGAACGGCAACGAGCTGGCAGTATGGGGCGAGTAGCTGACACTGTCGGGAGAGTGCATGCGGCGCGCCGATCGACTCTTCGAGATCGTCCAATACCTGCGCGGTCGCCGCTTGACGACGGCCGCGCAGCTCGCGCAGTGGCTCGAAGTCAGCGACCGCACGATCTACCGGGACATCGCCGATCTGTGTGCTTCGGGCGTGCCGATCGACGGCGAGGCGGGTGTCGGCTACCGCCTGCATCCGCACTTCGACCTGCCGCCGCTCATGTTCAACTATGAAGAGATCGACGCGCTGGTGATGGGCGCGCGCTTCGTCGAGTCGTGGGGCGGTCCGAAGCTCGCGACTGCAGCGCGTGGCGCGCTCGCGAAGATTGCTGCGGCGCTACCGGAGCAGAAGCGCGCCGCGGTCCACGAATCGCGCCTGTTCGCGCCCGGCTTCTTCGTCGATCCGCAATGGGGCGCGCGGCTCGATTCGCTGCGCACTGCCATCGTAAAGCGTCGCTTCGTCGAGTTCGAGTATCGCGACGGCCATGCGCAGGATTCGCAACGGCGCGTGCGGCCGTTCGCCGTGTTCTTCTGGGGCGGCACCTGGACGCTCGGAGCGTGGTGCGAGCTGCGGCGCGACTTCCGCAATTTCCGCCTCGACCGCTTCGTTACGCTGCAAGTCCGCGACCAGGAATTTCCCGATGAGCCGGGCCGTCGCTTCGACGATTACATGAAGCGCATGACGGAGAGTTGACCACGCAAGAAACGCCAACTTCCTCATTCCCGCGCGTGCGGAACTCGCGGCGCACTGCCGCGATTACCCATCATCTTCTGCTTCACTCGATGAGGGTGCCGCCATGGCCGCGGAACCGAAATGGCAACAAGATTTTTCCGACCATCCCGACGAGTGGACGGACGAAGACGAGATCGAATGGCAGGAGGCGAATGCCTCGCGCTTCGCACCCGATGACCGGCAGCTCGGGCAGATTCTCGGTTTGCTCAGCGTCGGGCTCGGGCTCGCCCAAGTTCTGGCGCCACGCGCGTTGGGCCGCGCAATCGGAGTAGGCGATCACCCGGCGATCATGCGCATGGTCGGCGTGCGCGAGATCGTCACCGGTCTCGGCATTCTGTCGGAGCGCGCTCCTGGAGCGTGGGCCTGGGCGCGAGTCGCGGGCGACGCGATCGATCTCGCGCTGCTGGGCGCCGCCACGAGCTCGCCCGATGCCGATCCGCGACGCATCGCCGCTGCGACTGCCGGCGTGCTAGGCGTCACCGCACTCGATGTTTATTCGGGCAAGCGGCTGGGCGCGACGGAATCCAGCGAAGCCCTTGCGATCGCCGTGACGCAGACAGTCACCATCAACAGCACGCCCGACGAGCTGTATCACTTCTGGAAAAATCTGGAGAACCTGCCGCTGTTCATGGAGCACCTGGAGTCCGTATCGGAGGTCAGCGACCGCGTCTCGCACTGGGTTGCCAAGGCGCCCGCGGGCACCTCGGTCGAGTGGGACGCGGAGATCGTCGACGATCAGCCGGATCGCAGCATCGGTTGGCGCACGCTGCCGGACTCGCAGGTGACGCATGAGGGCATGGTGAGTTTCGAGCCGGCAAGCGGCGGTCGCGGCACCATCGTGCGCGTCGAAATGCTCTACGTGCCGCCGGCCGGCAAGGTCGGCGTGTGGATTGCGCGGATGTTCGGCGAAGAGCCGGCGCTGCAGGTGGCCGACGACCTGCGCCGACTCAAGCAGCTGCTCGAGACCGGCGAGGTCGCCACGACGCTGGGCCAGCCTTCCGGCAAACGCAGCATGTTCGGTCGCACCACCCTCGGGAGACGAATGCAATGAGAGCCGTTTGCTGGCATGGCGTGCGCGACGTGACCGTGGAGCAGGTCCCGGATCCCGGGCTGCTGAATCCGCGCGACGCGATCGTGAAGGTGAGCTCGACTGCAATCTGCGGTTCCGATCTGCACCTCTACGACGGCTACATTCCATCGATGTTTCGCGGCGACATCCTCGGCCACGAATTCATGGGCGAAGTGGTCGATGTCGGACCCGGCGTCACGAATCTGCGGGTCGGCGACCGCGTGGTCGTGCCGTTCCCGATCGCCTGCGGCAATTGCTTCTTCTGCGAGCGCGAGCTGTTCTCGTTGTGCGAGAACTCCAATCCGAACGCGCCGCTCGCCGAAAAGATGTGGGGCCATTCGCCCGCAGGAATCTTCGGCTACTCGCACCTGCTCGGCGGTTACGCCGGCGGCCAGGCCGAATACGTGCGCGTGCCGTTCGCCGACGTGGGGCCTGTCAAAGTGCCGCCGCATCTGACCGACGAGCAGGTGCTGTTTCTCTCGGACATCCTGCCGACCGGCTACATGGCCGCAGAGAACTGCAGCATCCAGCCGGGCGACACGATTGCGGTGTGGGGCTGCGGCCCCGTCGGTCTGTTCTCGATCGCCAGCGCGAGGCTGCTCGGCGCGGGCCGCGTCATTGCCATCGACCGCTTTCCCGAGCGTCTGCACAAGGCGGAATCGATCGGTGCCGAGACTCTCAACTACGAGTCGACCGACATCCAGGACGCGCTGAAGGACATGACCGGCGGTCGCGGGCCGGACGCCTGCATCGATGCCGTCGGCATGGAAGCTCACATGCACGGTTTCGTCGGCGCGTACGATCGCGCCAAACAGGCGATGAAGCTGTCGACCGAGCGGCCGGGCGTGCTGCGGCAGGCCATCCAGGCGTGCCGCAAAGGTGGCACCGTTTCGGTCCCCGGCGTGTACGGCGGTTTCGTCGACAAGCTGCCGTTCGGCGCAATCGTGAACAAGGCGATCACGATCAAGAGCGGTCAGACCCACGTGCAACGCTACATGCGTCCGCTGCTGGAGCGCATCGCGCGCGGCGAGTTTGATCCTTCGTTCATCGTCTCGCATCGCCTCAGCCTCGACGACGCGCCGCAGGGCTACGAGATGTTCAAGCACAAGGACGAAGAGTGCGTGAAGGTCGTGCTCAAGCCGTAGAGCATCTACTCGACCTATACTAGCTCCCGTGCAGAAGCGGGAGGACAAGCCGCGGGCCTTCTCTTCACGAGCCAAGCTTCGCGCTTGGCTCGAACGTAATCATGCGCGAGCACCTGTGCTGAATCTGCGCCTCTTCAAAGTGCATGCGCGCGAGCGCGGCGTTACGTACCGGGAGGCACTCGACGAAGCACTATGCTTTGGCTGGATCGACGGCGTGCGACGCGCTCAAGACGCAGACAGCTTTACACAACGCTTCACGCCTCGCCGGCGCGGCAGCAAATGGAGTCAGGTCAATCATCGGCGAATGCGTGAGCTGCAGGTCGCAGGCCTGGTCGCGGCTCCCGGGCTGGCAGCCTGGAAAGCGGCGCCGAAGAAACCTGCCGGCTACTCGTTCGAATCCGAGCCAGTCGCGCTCGCCAAGAACTATTTGTCGCAACTGCAAGCCAACGCCGCGGCGTACAGCTACTTTCAGCAGCAAGCGCCCTGGTACCGCCGCACCAGCAGCTTCTGGGTCATGAGCGCGAAGCAAGAAGAAACGCGGCGGAGGCGGCTCGCGCAGTTGGTCGCGTGCTGCTCGCAACGCAAACCCATCGCGCCGCTCTCGCGCAAGAACAGCAAGTGATCCAGCTCGAACACGTCAGTCACTCCTATCCATCGGTCACGTCGCTCGAGGACGTGAGCTTGCGCGTGGCGTCGGGCGAGACAGTCGCGCTCATCGGCCCGAGCGGCTGCGGCAAGTCGACGCTGCTGAAGGCGGTGATCGGGCTGGTGGTACCGAGTCGCGGTCGTGTTGCCATCGATGGTGTCGACCTGCACCAGGACAACGCGCTCGAGCTGCGTCGACGCGTCGGCTACGTGATCCAATCCGGCGGACTGTTCCCGCACTTGTCGGCAATCGAGAACATCACGCTCGCCGCGCGCTATCTGCGGCGCGAGCCGCAATGGATCAATGCACGCGTCGACGAACTCTCCGAGCTGGTGCAGCTGCGACGTGAAGTTCTGCAGCGCTTTCCGACCAACCTTTCCGGCGGCCAGAGTCAGCGCGTTGGCTTGATGCGTGCGTTGATGCTCGATCCTGCGGTGCTGCTGCTCGACGAGCCACTGGGTGCGCTCGACCCGATGGTTCGGCACGGCCTGCAGGAGGAGTTGCGCGCGCTGTTCGAGCGGCTGCGCAAGACCGTCGTGATCGTCACGCACGACATGGCAGAAGCTGCATTCTTCGCCAACCGACTGGTCCTGATGCGAGCCGGTCGCATCGTGCAGGAAGGCACGTATCGCGACCTGGCGACGACGCCGGCACAGGAATTCGTCAGCGAGTTCGTGCGTGCACAGCGCGGCGTGCACGGGATGCCGGGCAATGCTTAGGGTCGGTGTCCTCATCGTCGCGATGGTTCTCCCCGGCGTTGCCGCGGCCGAGGTCGTGATCGGCTCGAAGGTGTTCACGGAGTCCGTGATTCTCAGCGAGATCGCCGTGCAGCTCGCGCACGATTCCGGCGAAGGCGCGCAACATCGGCGCGAGCTTGGCGGGACGCGCGTGCTGTGGAGTGCGCTGGAGCGCGGCGATATCGATTGCTATCCGGAATACAGCGGCACTTTGCGCGCCGAGATATTCGCGCAGCAGTCCATTGCCGATGACGCGCAGTTGCGTGCCGCCTTGGCGCGAGCGCATGCCTGGGCTTCGCAGCCGCTCGGCTTCAACAATACGTACGTCCTTGGCATGCGCCGCTATCGGGCGAGCCAGCTCGGAATCCAGCGCATGTCGCAGCTCGCCGCGCATCCGGAGCTGCGGCTGGGATTCAGCAACGAGTTTCTCGAGCGCGCGGACGGCTGGCCCGGCTTGCGCGCGCGCTATCAGCTGCCGCACGAGAATGTTCGCGGGCTCAACCACGATCTTGCGTATCGCGGGCTCGCCGACGGCGCGCTGGATGTCACGGATCTGTACTCGACCGACGCGGAAATCGTGCAGTACAACCTCATCGCGCTGGCAGACGATGCTCATTACTTTCCGGTTTACGACGCCTTGTTCGTCTGCCGCGACGACGTGGGCCCTCGCGTGCGAGAGATCCTCGAGCGCCTGGCCGGTCGCATCGATGCAGACGCGATGACGCGCATGAACGCACGAGCGAAACTGGAGCGCGAGCCGGAGACGCAGATCGCCGCGGATTTTCTGCGTCAGCAGTTCAATGTCGAGTCGCATCCGCAGGAGCGCAGCCGCGCCGAACGCATCTGGCAACGCACGCGCGAGCATCTGGCGATGGTCGCGATTTCGCTCGTTGCGGCCATCCTGCTGGCGATTCCGCTCGGCGTGCTCGCGTTCTACCGACGCGGCATCGGCCGGATCGTCTTCGCGATTGCCGACGTGCTGCAGACGCTGCCGGCGCTCGCGCTGCTCGTATTCCTCATTCCCTGGCTCGGTATCGGTTACGCGCCGGCGATCTTCGCGCTGTTCCTCTACAGCGTGCTGCCGATCCTGCGTAACACGTACGCCGGTCTCGCCGATATCCCGGAAGAGCTGCGCGAGTCCGCGGCAGCGCTCGGTCTGTCGCGCATCGCGAGACTGCGACATGTCGAGTTGCCGCTGGCTGCACGTTCGATCATCGCGGGCATCAAAACCGCGGCGGTGATCAACGTGGGCACCGCGACGCTCGGCGCGTTGATCGGTGCCGGTGGCTACGGCCAGCCGATCCTCACCGGCATCCGGCTCGACGATCTCGGACTGATCCTGGAAGGAGCCATTCCGGCCGCGGTCCTCGCGTTGCTGGTGCAAACCGGCTTCAGTCTGCTGGAACGTCGCTGGGTGCGCGCATGAGTCGCACGCGGCTGGTCATCTTCGATTGCGATGGTGTGCTCGTGGACAGCGAGCCCGTCGCCAATCGCACGCTCGGCAACATGCTGCTCGAGCTGGGCCTCGACCTCACGCAGCAGCAGATCTTCGAACACTTCGTCGGCTACTCGCTGCCGCACTGCCTGCGGGTCATCGAGGGCATGCTCGGTCATGCGGCGCCCGAGAACTTTCTGCGCGACCTGCAAGCTCGCACCTTCGCTGCATTCAAGACCGAACTGCGCGCGACGCCGGGCATCGAGCAGACGCTCGACGCATTGGATGCCGTGGGGTTGCCGTATTGCGTCGCCTCCAGCGGCGATCACGAGAAGATGAACACGACGCTCGGCATCACTGGCCTGCTGCCGCGGTTCGCCGGACGCATCTTCAGCGTCACGCAGGTCGCGCACGGCAAGCCTGCGCCTGATATCTATCTGTTTGCGGCCGCGCAGATGAACGCCGTGCCGTCGAGTTGTGCAGTCGTCGAAGATACGCCGCCGGGCGTGCGGGCCGGGGTCGCTGCGGGGATGACGGTGTTCGGCTTCTGCGCATTCACGCCAGCGGAGAAGTTGCGTGCAGCGGGGGCGCAGCAGACGTTCGACGACATGCAGCGACTGCCGCAGTTGCTGGTCTGATTTCTAGAGCGGATCCAGCGGCAACCAGTCCACCGGATATCCGGTCTGCGGATCGAGCAGAGCCGTCCAGAATCCGTGTCGCGTCTTGACCGGCAGCCAGAGGAGCTTCTCAGCGGGCACCTGCAACTCTGCGACCGCGCTCGACAGCAGTTGCTTCGCCTCCGGATGATGCTTCTCCAACTCGACGATCGGCAACGCGCGTTGTTTGATCTGTGGCAGCTTCTGCTCGTAGGGAACGTAGTACTTCGGCAGCACGGGATAGTCTTTGCCCTGCTGCAGTGACAAAACCAACACGGCATTGAGCTCTTTCGGGTCTCGCGGCTCCTGGATCCCGACGAACTGCGGACCCCACTTCGGCCGTTCGCGATGACCTTCGCTGCCCAGTGCGAGGTCCGCATCGTCGATCTGGCCCGCCGACACGACCTCCAGCCGGTCCTTGGCGAACGCGACGTACACCGGCCGGGTCTGGGCCACCGCGTGCAGACCATAGACGAATGCCGCCAGCTGTATCGTGCCCACGACCGTATAGTCGAACAGCAGCTCACGCCGGGATTTCTTGCTGTTGTAGATGACGAAAGAAGTGAGCGGACC
>Ga0134121_10005381_pt1 | contig 10402 bp, 11 predicted proteins | sample KB301_FD_96463 | JGI IMG/M metagenome (GOLD analysis project Ga0134121, IMG submission 96463) | Terrestrial soil microbial communities without Nitrogen fertilizer from Kellogg Biological Station, Michigan, USA - KB3-0-1 | ecosystem: Environmental > Terrestrial > Soil > Unclassified ...
CTCGCGCCCGGGCTCGCCGGCCACGATCTCTGGAAGACGCAGGACGCCATCGGGCTCGGTATCGCGCACGCGATGTCCGTGAGCCACGACCTCGTGGTGCCGCACATCTCTGGGCGCGTCTGGCTCTACGACCAGCCGCTCTACCACTGGTTTGCGCTTGCGTTCGGCACGCTCGGCGGCTGGATCACGGAGTTCCATAACGCAGCGCGCCTGGCGAGCGGCGCCTTCATGGCCGCGGCCTTCTGGCTCATCTACATCGCAGGACGGGAATCGGCAGCCGAGGACGCGCGCCGCATCACCGCCTCCGCCGCGCTCCTCACGCTGCTCGGCTGCGTCGGCCTGCTGGTGCACGCGCACGAAGCGTTGCCCGAGCTCGCTTCGCTCGCCGCCATGTGCGGGGCGCTGGCTGCACTGCCCTACTCCATCGCCAAGCCGGTGCGGGCGGGCCTCGCTTTCGGCGTGGCGCTCGGCCTCGCTTTTCTCTCCGCGACCTGGGTCGCCCCGGTCGCGCTTGCCCTCGCCGTGGTCGCCGCGCAGCTCGGCTGCCCGGAGTGGCGCATGCGGCGCAGCGCGCCATTCCTCCTCACGGCACTCGCCACCGCGCTCCTCGTCGCGGCGAGCTGGCCGCTCGCGCTCGCGCTTCGCTCCCACGATCTCTTCAGCCAATGGCGCGTGCTCTTCTTCGGCCGCGAGGGCACGCCGGGCCAGAACCTGCGCCACCTCGTCGCCACCGCGAGCTGGTTCGCCTGGCCCGCCTGGCCGCTCGCGCTGTGGGGCGCATGGGCGCTGCGGCGGCGCTGGCGGGAGGCGCGGCTCTTCGTGCCGGCCGTGACGGTGGCCCTGATGGTCGTCCTCTTGATCTTCTGGGGACCACCGCAGGACGAGAACCTGGTGCCGCTGCTTGCGCCGCTCGCGCTCCTCGCCGCGCACGGCATCTTCACGCTCCGCCGCGGCGCTTTTGCGGCGCTCGACTGGTTCGGCGTGCTCGCCTTCGGCGTGGTCGCCGGGCTCGTCTGGCTGGGCTACATCGCCATGCTCACCGGGATGCCCGGGCCGATCTCGCGCAACTTCGCGCGTATCGCGCCGGGCTTCGTGCTCCAGTTCCAACCCGTCGCCGTGCTCTTCGCCGTCGCCCTCGCCGTCGCATGGGTGTACGTCGTCTTCTATACGTCGTTCTCCCCGATGCGCAGCGTGGCGCGCTGGGCCTGCGGCGTCGTGCTGCTCTGGGGAACGTTCGCGATGCTCTGGATCCCCTGGGTCAACTATCAGAAGAGCTATCGCGAGGTCGGTCTCGACCTCAAGGCCAAGCTGCCGCCCGGCACGAAATGCGTCGCCGAGCGCGGCCTCGGCGTATCGCAGGCCGCCGCCTTCGACTATCGCGCGGGCATCCGCACGCAGTCCTACGACCCCTCCAAGCCCGCCGCGTGCCCGATCGTGCTCGTGCAGGGCAGCCCGCAGAGCGAGGCGGACGCTCCGAGCCCCGTCGCCAGGCGGCGCTGGGTGAAAATCGCCGATGTCGGCCGGCCCGGCGACCGCGCCGAGCGCTATCGTCTCTATCGCCTCGAACGATGAACACCACCTCTCCTACCGAATGCAAGGCCTGGACGCAGCTCGGCGCGCACGCCGAGAGCTGGCGCGCGGTGCATCTGCGCGAGCTGTTCGCCGGCGATGCCCAGCGCGCGGCCCAGATGAGCGTCGAGGCAGCGGGCGTGCGCTACGACTATTCGCGCCAGCGGCTCGGCGCCATCACCCTCAGGCTGCTGTCGCATCTCGCCGAAGAACGCGGCCTCGCCGAGTGGCGCGACGCGCTCCTCTCCGGCAAGGTCGTCAACTCCACCGAGAACCGCCCCGCATGGCACACGGCGCTGCGCGCCGCGTCGCCGCCGAAGGAAGTCGCGGAAACGCTCGGCCGCATGCGCGCGCTGGCGAAGGCGGCGCACTCGGGCCAGTACAAGCGTGTCGTGAACCTCGGCACCGGCGGCTCCGATCTCGGGCCGCGGCTCCTCGCCGACGCGCTCGGCGACAAAGCGCTCGAGGTGCGCTTCGCCGCCAACGTCGACCCCCACGATCTCGCGCGCGCGCTCGAGGGCGCCGCGCCTGACTCGACGCTCTTCGTCATCGCCTCGAAGACCTTCACGACGCAGGAAACGATGGCCAACGCGGAGGCGGCCAGGCGCTGGGGCGGCAAGCATTTCTACGCCGTGAGCGCCAACGTCGAGGCGGCCAAGAAATTCGGCGTGACCGAGGTGCTGCCGATGTGGGACTGGGTCGGCGGCCGCTTCTCGGTCTGGTCGGCGGTGGGCTTCGCCGCGATGTGCGCGCTCGGCACCGATGCCTTCGACGAGTTCCTCACGGGCGGGCGCGAGGTCGACGAGCACTTCGCCGCAGCGCCGCTCGAGAAGAACATTCCCGTGCTGATGGCGCTCGCCGGCGTGTGGAACACCAACTTCCTCGGCGCCGCGACGCATGCCGTGCTGCCCTACGCCAACGCGCTGCGCCTGCTGCCGGCCTACCTGCAGCAGCTCGAGATGGAGTCGAACGGCAAGCGCGTCGATCGCAACGGCAAGCCCGTCGACTACGCGACGGCGCCGGTCCTGTGGGGCGCGGAAGGCACGGTGAGCCAGCACTCGTTCCACCAGCTCCTGCACCAGGGCACGCAGGTCGTGCCGTGCGACTTCATCGACCTCGGGCTCGAGCGCAACCTGTCCGCCAACGCGCGCGCGCAAGCCGATGCGCTCGCGTTCGGGACCGACGACCCGAGGCTGCCGGCGCACCGGCAATACCCGGGCAACCGGCCCTCGAGCATGCTCTCTCTTGACGGCCGCAACGCGCGGAACCTCGGCCGGCTGATCGCGCTCTACGAGCACAAGGTATTCGTGCAGGGAGTCGTCTGGAACGTGAATAGCTTCGACCAGTGGGGCGTCGAGCTGGGCAAGGAAATTGCGAAAAAACTACTCTCCGGAGGATGAGATGGACCAGGAAACGTTCAACCTGAGCATCCGCAAGTTCCTGAAGATGGTGGGCGTCAACTCGCAGCGCGAGATCGAGCAGGCGGTGCAGCAGGCAGTGATGGCCGGCAAGCTACAGGGAAACGAGAGCTTTCCCGTGAAGTGCACGCTCGAGATCCCGTCGCTCGGCGTCAGGGTGCCGTTCGACGGCGAGATCAAACTAAAATAGCGCCGTGAACAAGGCACGCGAATTCGACCAGTCGGTCCTCACCGAGCTGCGAGCCCTGCTTGGCGAGCGCGTGTCCACCTCCGCCGCGGTGCGCGAGCACCACGGCAAGGACGAGTCCTACTTCCCGTACGCCCTGCCCGACGCGGTGGTGTTCCCGCACTCGACCGAGGAGGTGCGCGACGTGGTGAACATCTGCCGGCGGCATCGCGTGCCGATGATCCCGTTCGGCGTCGGCACTTCGCTCGAGGGCCATATCCTCGCCGTGCACGGCGGCGTGTCGATCGACCTCTCGCAGATGAACCGGGTGCTCGCGGTGCACGAGGCTGATCTCGACGCCGTGGTCGAGGCCGGGGTGACGCGCAAGCAACTGAACGAATACATCAAGCACACCGGGCTCTTCTTCCCGGTCGATCCCGGCGCCGACGCCACGCTCGGCGGCATGGCGGCGACGCGCGCCTCGGGCACGAACGCCGTGCGCTACGGCACGATGCGCGAGAACGTGATCTCGCTGAAGGTGGTGCTCGCCGACGGGCGCGTGATCCAGACCTCGCGCCGCTCGAAGAAGTCGGCCGCGGGCTACGACCTGACGCGCCTGTTCGTCGGCTCCGAGGGAACGCTCGGCATCATCACCGAAGTCACCGTGCGCCTGTATCCGGTGCAGGAAGCGATGTCGGCCGCGGTGTGCGCGTTCGACTCCGTGGATGGCTGCACCGAGACCGTGATCGCGACGATCCAGTCGGGCATTCCCATCGCGCGCTGCGACATCGTCTGCGACAAGACGATCGGCGCGATCAACAAGTACAAGAAGACCAGCTATCGCGTGGCGCCGACGGTGTTCTTCGAATTCCACGGCTCGAAGAGCTCGGTGGTCGAGCAGGCCGAGGCGGTGCAGGCCATCGCCAGGGAGCACGGCGGCAAGGACTTCGTCTGGGCCACCCAGCCGGAAGAGCGCACCCAGCTCTGGCAGGCGCGGCACGACGCCTACTTCGCCTGCCTGCAGATCCGTCCCGGCTCGCGCGCCGTCTCGACCGACGTCTGCGTGCCGATCTCGCGCCTCGCCGAATGCGTGCACGAGACCATGGAGGACGTGAAGAGCTACTTCGCGCCGGTGCCGCTCCTCGGCCACATCGGCGACGGCAACTTCCACCTGATGCTGCTGGTCGATCCGAAGAAGCCTGAGGAGACCGAAATCGCGAAGCAGTTCAACAAGCGGCTGGTCGAGCGCGCGCTGCGGCTCGAAGGCACCTGCACCGGCGAGCACGGCGTCGGCATGGGCAAGATGGGCTCGATGCAGCTCGAGCTCGGCGACGACGTGATCGACGTCATGCGCGACATCAAGCGCACGCTCGATCCCGACAACCTGATGAACCCCGGCAAGGTGGTGCCGCTCGCGTGAAAGCGCTCGCGCTGTCCGTGCTCCTCGCACTCACCGGTCCCATCGCGGCACAGGCCCCGGTGCCCGCGGCGCAGCCGCCGCAGCAGCCGGCACAGGATCCCGCGCCGAAGCCGCGGCCCGCCCTCAAGCTCAACCTCGACGAGGTGGACGCGCCGCGCTCGCGCATCACGTTCGAGCCGCGCGAGGACAAGAAGGCGCCCGTCGAGCAGACGCTGCCCGGCATGGGCGGCGAGCGCGCGCGCACGTGGGAGCCGCCGTCGGACAAGATCTTCCCGCCCGACACCAACCCGAACTCGCGGTGAGCGCGGAGCAGCGCCTCAAGGAACTGAAGATCGACCTCGGCGCGGTGTCCTCGCCGGTGGCGAACTACGTGAACGCGGTACGCACGGGCAACCTGCTCTTCCTCGCCGGCAAGGGGCCGCGCGCGCTCGCCGACGGCAAGCGCCCGAAAGGCAAGGTCGGGCGCGAATACACCGTCGAGCAGGGCTACCAGTACGCGCGCACCGTCGGGCTCGATCTCCTCGCCGTGATGCGCACCGAGCTCGGCAGCCTCGACAAGGTGAAGCGCGTGGTGAAGGTGCTCGGCATGGTGAACGCGGTGCCTGAGTTCGAGGACCAGCCGAAGGTGATCAACGGCTGCTCCGACCTCTTCGTCGAAGTGTTCGGCGAGCGCGGCAAGCATGCGCGCTCGGCGGTCGGCATGGGCTCGCTGCCGATGGGCATCCCGGTCGAGATCGAGTGCATCGTCGAGGTGGAATGAGCGTCACCGCCGCCGCCGTGTTGATGGCGTTCACCGTGCAGGCGCAACAGCTTCCGGAGCCGGGCCGGCGCATGGACGAGCCGCCGAAGACGGAGAAAAAGGCGCCGCACGAGCCGACGAAAAAGCCGCGCCCGCGCATCAGCGTGAAGCCGAAGGGCGGCACCGGCTCGGCGATCGGCGACGACAAGCCCGGCGGCGGCCCGCCCGCCTCCGAATCGTCCAAGGGCGGCACGCCCGGCACGCCGTCGGGCTCTTTCACCGGAGCACCGCCGCGCCCCTGAGCCCGCCGCGCGGTACTCCCGGTGGTACGATCGCGCTGCGGAGGTACAAAACAAGTAGAAATGAACCGCGCGGAACTCCTCGCCTGTCCCGAGTGTGATCTGCTGCAGAGCGATTCCGCCATTCCTCGCCCCCGCAAGGCGCTCTGCGCGCGCTGCGGCGCCATCCTCTACCAGCGGCACGACCAGGGCCTCGAGCGCACGGCGGCGCTGATCGTCGCGGCGCTCGTGCTGTTCACGATCGCCAACGCCTCCCCGATCGTCTCGCTCGAGCTGCAGGGCGAGCGCACCGACGCGACGCTGTTTGGCGCGGTACGCGTGCTCTGGTCGCAGAACATGCAGCTCGTCGCGCTGCTGGTCGCCTTCACGGCGTTCGCCATGCCGCTCCTCGAGATCGGTGCGCTGGCGTGGCTGCTCTTTCCGCTGCGCTACGGGCAAAAGGCGCCGTATTTCGGCAGCGTCTACGCGCTGCTGCAGTTCGCCTGGCGCCTTTCGCTCGTCGACGTGTTCGTACTGGGTGCGCTCGTCTCCTACGTGAAGCTCACCCACCTCGCCGAGGTGCAAGCCGGCGCGGGACTCGGGGCCTTCGCCGCACTGATGCTCGTCATGGCGACCATCGATTCGAACTTCGACCCGCGCGATCTGTGGGAACGCGCATCGGCCCTATGAGCACCGCCGCCAGCCTGGGTCTCGCCTCCTGCCACACCTGCAGCCTCGTCTCGCGCGTCGAATCGGGAGAAGCGCTGATTGATCCAATTTGCCCGCGCTGCGGCTCGAGCGTGCACATCCGCAAGCCCGGAGCCATCGGGCAGTGCTGGGCCTTCCTCATCGCGGCGATGATCCTCTACATCCCTGCCAACACGCTGCCGATGATGCTGACGAGCTCGCTCTTCGGCTCCTCCGACGACACCATCATCAGCGGCGTCCTCTTCCTCTGGGAGGACGGCTCGTGGTACCTCGCGCTGATCGTCTTCTTCGCGAGCATCCTCGTGCCGATCGGCAAGATGCTCGCGCTCCTCGTGCTGCTCCTCTCGGTGCAGCTGCCCGGCGTGGAGCTCTCACCGGAGCGGCGCAGGCGGCTCGCCCGCGTCTACCGCATCATCGACTGGATCGGCCGCTGGTCGATGCTCGACATCTACGTCGTCGCGCTCCTCGCCACCGTGATACAGCTCACCGCACTCGCCAGCGTGCGGGCCGGGCCGGCGGCGCTCGCGTTCGGCGCCGTGGTGGTGCTGACGATGTTCGCCACCGAGAGCTTCGACCCGCGCCTGATCTGGGACGCTACGGAAGAAGAACATGGCCACAAAATCGGACGCGGAGAGGCTGCGTGAACGACCAGCCACTGCCTGACCGGATTCCGAGCGCGCTCGCGGCGCCGAGGTCGGGCAGGACGCTTCCGATCGTCTGGCTGGTGCCGGCGGTGGCGCTCGTCATCGGCCTGTGGCTCGCGATCAGCCACTGGCTCGACCGCGGCACGAACATCGTCATCAGCTTCCGCACGGCCGAAGGCCTGCAGGCCGGCAAGACCAAGATCAAGTACAAGGACATCGACATCGGCCTGATCACCGAGATCAACTTGGCGCCAGACTTCTCCGGCGTCATCGCCACGGCCGAGCTCGTCAAGGGCGCCGAGAGCCGCGTGGTGGAGGACACGCGCTTCTGGGTCGTGCGGCCGCGCGTCTCCGGCAGCACGGTGTCGGGCCTGTCCACCCTGCTCTCGGGCTCCTACGTGGCGATGGACGTCGGCAAGTCGACCAGCCGGGCACGCGTCTTCACCGGCCTCGAGAACCCGCCGGCATTCACCACCGATGCGCCCGGCCGCCAGATCACCCTGCGCGCCGAGGACATCGGCTCGCTCGACATCGGCTCGCCGGTCTACTACCGGCGCCTGCAGGTGGGCCAGGTCGCCGCGTACGAGCTCGAGAAGGACGGTAAATCGGTGAAGATCACGGTGTTCATCAACGCGCCCTACCACCAGTTCCTCACCTCCAACAGCCGCTTCTGGCACGCGAGCGGCATCGACATGGCGGTCGACTCGGAAGGCGTGCGCATCAAGACCGAGTCGCTCGTCTCGATCGCGATCGGCGGCATCGCCTTCGCTACGCCGTTCGACGAGACCGAGCCGGCGCCGATCGCCGCCGACACCGTGTTCCGGCTGCAGCGCAACCAGACCGAGGCGTTCAAGAGCCCCGACCGCATCTCCGACAGCTACGTTCTGGTCTTCAACCAGTCGGTGCGCGGCCTGCAGCCCGGCGCATCGGTCGACTTCCGCGGCATCAACGTCGGCGAGGTGGCGGCGATCCAGACCCAGTTCGACCAGGAGACGCACAACATCGCGATCCCGGTCGAGATCCGCATCTATCCCGAGCGCTTCACTTCCAGAATGCGCGGCAAGGGGCCGAAGTCCGGCCGGCTCGGGCCGAAAGGGAAGTTCATGGCGGATCTGGTCGAGCGCGGCCTGCGCGCCCAGCTTCGCACCGGCAGCGTCCTCACCGGCCAGCTCTACGTGGCGCTCGATTTCTTCCCGGATGCGCCGAAAGCGAAGCTCGACCTCGCGCAAGCCATCCCGGAACTGCCGACGCGGCCGAGCGCGCTCGAGGACCTGCAACAGACGCTGGTGGGACTTGCCAACAAGCTCGAGCGCGTGCCGCTCGACACGATGGCGCAGGATCTCAGCCACACGCTGAAGACGGTCGACACGCTGGTGAAGCGCCTCGACACCGAGATGGCGCCGACGCTCGCCGAGGGCCGCCAGACGCTCGTCGAGCTGCGCAAGACCCTCGCCGAAGTGTCGAAGACGATGAACCAGGCGACCGGCACGCTCGCCAACGCCGAGAAGAGCCTCGGGCCCGACTCCGCGCTCTTCACCGAGCTGCAGGACACCGCGCGCGAGTTCTCGCGCACCGCGCAGAGCCTGCGTGCGCTGGCCGACTACCTCGAACGCAATCCGCAGGCATTGATCCGCGGGAAGGGTGACTGATGCGAGCCCTGCTGATCGCCGTCTTCATACTCAGCGCATGTGCATCCGCCGGTCGCGAGCGCTTCTACACGCTCAACGCCCCCGAGCCTCCAGCCGCCGCCGAAGGCGCGCCCTCGGTCGCCGTCGTCTCGGTCAGCGTCCCCGACCTCGTCGACCGCCCGCAGATCGTCGTGCGCGCCGGCCCGAACCAGGTCGGCATGAGCGAGCAGGCACGCTGGGCCGAGCCGCTGCGCGGCGCGATCGCGCGCGTCGTCACCGCAAATCTCGCCGCGGCGATGAATGGCAAGGTCGCACCGCAACGCGGCGATCCCGACTACCGCGTGACCCTCGACGTGCAGCGCTTCGAGTCGACGCTCGGCGACGGCGTGCTGATCGACGCGGTGTGGAGCGTCACGCCGAAGACCGGCGAGCGCAAGGTCGGGCGCACGGTCGCCCGGGAGAAAGCAGGCGGGCCCGACTACGACCGGCTAGCTGCAGCGCATAGTGCGGCGCTGGCCACCATCAGCCGCGAGATCGCCGCAGCGATTCCGAAACCCTAAGTTAGCCAGCAGCATCTGCTCCTGTTCGGACCTGCTTTGCTCGGAACCAGTTATTCGACTCGTGCGTGAAGAGCAAAGCAACCGCAACGAGCGGAACGAGTGCCATCGCGAGCCTAAAAAAACCGAGCGCCGGCACCGTATTGAAGAGTGTCTGCATTCCACTCAGGCTCAGCTGCGAAAGATTGATCAGAATCATGACCACTAAAGAGATTCGAGCCCACTCGCGCCGCTGGCTCGCCATGTAAAGAAAGAAAATCGTAAGGGCGAGAGGCCCGGACATGATGAGAGCTAGGGTGGGCGATTTCAAGATAGTTGCACGCCATAGGAAGCCGAATACGAGAGACAAGGCCAAATAAAGTGCCGCGACAATCCACAATGCAACAAACCCTGCCTTGGTGGTCGCGGGCGTGGAATCGCTCATTTGCATGCTGGAACTAGCGCGATCGTTAGCGCTCTCGTGCGGCCTCGTGGAAAGCCTTTTGGACCGGCGAAAGCAAGTATTCGAGAATCGTGCGCGTGCCAAGGTGAATTTCACCCGCCACCTGCATCCCCGGCTGTAGGGCGTAGCGCTCCCCGTCGGCCGCCAGCTCCTGGCTCGCCAGCTCGACGAGGGCCCGGAACGCGAGCGATCCCATCGGCCGGTCGCGACCGGCAAGCGCATCAGAGCGGGTGTTCGCCGACGGAGCTTCGGTCGCGTCGACGTTGACGTTTAGCACCTCGCCTCGCAGCAAGCCGTATTTCTGGAACTGGAAGGCGGCGAGCTTGAGCTTCGCTTCCTGTCCGGCGTGGACGAAGCCCACGTCCTGATTCGAGACCCACACCTCGGCGACGAGCTTGTCGTTCTCGGGAACGAGCGTCATGAGGATGGTGCCCGGCGCCGCGACGGTGCCTGCGGTGTGCGTGGCGAGGTCCTTGACGATGCCGGCCTGCGGCGCGCGCAGCTCGAGGAGCTCGTGGCGGTGCTCCAGCTTGGCACGCTCCTGCGTCGCGCGCTCGAGCTGCGCAGCGACGTCGATCCGCTCGGTTTGCAGCTGCCGCCGGTAGTCGGCGGCGATCTGGGCAATCTTCTGCTGCGACTGCTCGATCAGCGCCTGGTTGCTGCGGATGGTGAATTCCTGCGTGCGCAGGTCCTGCTCCTTCTCGATGCGCATTACCGGCACTGCAAACCCGACCCAGCTCCAAAACCGTGCAGCCGGTATTCCCTTTGCAATAAAGCCGGTCGCCCCTGGCAAGCTACGCGCTTTCCTATCGCAAGCGTTGCACGCGCATTGA
>Ga0134121_10005382_pt1 | contig 10400 bp, 8 predicted proteins | sample KB301_FD_96463 | JGI IMG/M metagenome (GOLD analysis project Ga0134121, IMG submission 96463) | Terrestrial soil microbial communities without Nitrogen fertilizer from Kellogg Biological Station, Michigan, USA - KB3-0-1 | ecosystem: Environmental > Terrestrial > Soil > Unclassified ...
CCTATGGCGGAGATCTTCGCCGCGACCGTGGGTATGCGCGGTTCCTCGTCGACCTGCACCGATCGTATGGCGGGCTTGGCACGCGCGGCAGCGCGCAACTCGTTTGTTTCCTTGATCGCGGTGCCCGCGAGGGGGTCGATCCCGAGGGAGTCGAGTTTGACCCGACCGACGTCGCTGCGCCAGCGGGCTCAGATCGATGGCCGGAGCTGTACTCGGTGCTTTGGCACCTTGCGATGCGCGAGGTCATGGCCGATCGGTGCACCGGCCGGATCCTGCTCGGCGGCAAGACGCGGCCCAGCACGTCCTTGGGCGACGGCGGATACGCCGGGCCATGGCCTGGCCTTCTCGAGGAGGCATGGCGCACGCTCCGACGAGATCGTGCGCTGTACGTCGTCGGTGGGTTCGGTGGAGCGGCCGGCCTCATCGCCTCGATGTTGACCGAGGGCAAGGTGCCGCTGGCGTTCACGCGGGCCAACCACTTGTCCTCGCCGCTCGCCGCGCTCACCGCGCAACTGGACGCCGCGCGTCGAGAGCTCGCGTATGCTGGCGCGACCCCTGAGGTCCTCCTGACGCTCGAGTCTGGACGGTTCGGAGATATCGAGGATCTCGCATGCATGGTACTGGCGCGCTGGCAGCGGTTCGTGGGCGGAGACGACGGGGCATGGCCGAACGGGCTCGACCTCGAAGAGAACAAGCGGCTGTTTCGCTCTACCGATCGTACCGAGATCACGCACCTAGTCTTCGAGGGACTGCGCCGGACCGGGCGCTGCTCCGACGGAGAGTTGCAACTCGCCCTCTACCTCGGTGACATCGCGTCGGTCCCGAAGGTCGACGGTTATGCGGTCACTGTCACGCCGGGCGTACCGCGCGTCGGCGCATCCGCCGCACTGGAGCCACATATGGATCGCATGCGAGGTGGCCCCCTTGCTGCTGCCCCCCCGCTCGCACTCGAAGCCGTCGGGACGAGCGACCTCGCTGGCTCGCACGTACTGGTCTCCCAGCTCGAGTTGCCGCCGATCGGGCAACCGATTGAGGCGGCTTCCATCGAGCGTATCGCGTACGATGTCGCTCGCGAAGCGAACCGTGTCGGGATTGAGTCGATTGCGTGCCCCGTGTTCGCGGCCACGCTCGGGATGCCGATCAACGAATCGGCCCGGGCCATGGTCAAGGGATTTCGTCGGGGTCGCGGGCACCATCCGGCCAAGTTTGTGTTCTGTGAGATTGACCGCGATCGCTACGATCAACTCCGCGTCGCTCTTGGACCGGATGCCGTGGAGCTCCGTGCTGGCGCGCTTTCATCGGCACGCAACAACGGACCGGTGCTACATGTCGACGTCGATGAGCCGGACCAGACTGGTCCGGGACGTGTGCGAGTGACCCTCTACGTCCCCGAGGCTACCCAGCCAGTCGCGCCACTGCATGAAGTCGAGCTGTCTCTGGAGCTTTGGAACGCGCTGCGGCAGCCGATCACAGTGTTTGACGAGTCGGTCCGGGTCGGCCGCGTTCTATGGCGCGATCTGCTGTCAAAGGAGATCCGGGAGCAGCTGTCGCGCCATAGCGATCGCCCGCTGGTCGTGCTGGGTGACGAGTTGGCCTCGATAATTCCCTGGGAATTACTCGTGGAGGATCGCGATGGGGCATCCCTTCGCACCGGCGGCATCGTGCGCCGGATCGCACTGCGCGGCCCTTACCGATCCCCCGTGGATCAGGTCGAACGTTCGCGTCTCCGCGTTCTGGTAGTCGCGGATCCGCGCTGCGATCTATCGAACGCTGTGCCCGAGGCCGAAGCGGTGTACAGCGCTCTTCGTGGACGCGCCGATGTGATCGTCGAGCGCTTCTACGGCCAGCGGGCGACGATCGCCGCAGTCGTGGCCGAGCTTGAGCGCGGTTACCACGACGTCTTCCACTATGCGGGCCATGCATCCTTCAACGAGTGCGAACCCGACCGTGGTGGCCTCGTACTTTCGGACGGCACCCTGGCTGCCGCAGATCTCCCTCCGATCTCACCGCAGCTCGTGTTTCTGAGCGCGTGTGAGTCTGGGCGGCTCCGGGACATAAATCCCGAGCCGGCTCCTCCTCTGGTGCACGCCAAAGGGCGCGCGCTCGCCGAGGCGTTTCTGCGCGCCGGTGCAAGAGCGTTTATCGGTACATTCTACGCCGTAGATGACGCGAACGCGCGCAGCTTCGCATCGATCGTGCACGCGCAACTCGCGGCCGGGCAGACCCTAGGCAACGCGATGCGCACTGCCCGTCGCGACCTGTACGACGCTAGGAAGCCCGACTGGTGCAACTTCCTGCTATACGGTGACGATGGCTTGATTTTGTGACGGCATATCACCCAGTGATTGGGTCAGCGGTTCTGCGGAACCCGAGGTCGACGCCACGATGGCACGCATCGGGCCAGCAGGACGTGACGGCCTTTGTGCGGGTCTGGAAGGGGACGCTATCGCGGCCGTAAATGTGTGTGGTGATCGCCAAAACAGCTAGGCCGGCCACCCGCCGAACAAGTAGTAGGCCATCACGACCGGCATCGGTACGTTGATACCGATCATGCCGACTAGCATTGTCGAGCATCTCAGATTTGCTCCGCGCCGTCTTGCCTCCCATGACTACGAATTCGTCTTTTGGAGCAGTTTTGAGCTCACCTCCCTGAATCCGATCCAAGCATTAATATTCTACGAGGGAGCATAGGCTCGAGGCTGTGCAGGTGATCTCCCGAGTTTCTCATCCGAGATGCATCGAGCGAGGCACCACAGAGCGTAGTACCGTCAAATACGATCCGGCTCCCTCGCTGCTTCAGCTCCTGCCACCGCTTCGCCGAGCGGACCTCCCGATACGAGATCGGCCCGGCCTTCTTCCAGCCTCTCGCAAAGCCACGCCTTCGGCTGATACACCACGAGCGGATCGTACAGCCCGGGGCCACGCCACAGGAATGCCTCCTCGCCAGCGCCCAGCGGAAACATCACCGCGCTCGAGAACCAGTCGATCGTCCACGTCGACATCGGCGCCACACGGTCCTCTTGGTGCTTCCGCCAGTTGCTTACAGCTTAACCGGCAATTGGGGAGCGGCAGCTGTTACGGAGCAGGCCCGTGGATACTTGCCCCGGCGACCTGGATGATGGGCATCGGCCGGCGTGCAGATGATGAGAACGGGGCGGCGCCGTAGAGTCGGAGGCCTGCGGCTAGGACGCAGTGACGAAGCCGGCGCAAGACACACATCTTGCTGACGCCGGCTCACCGACAATGACGGTGGAGACGAGCGCGGACGAGGGCTTCGAGCAGCGTGTCGACGACGATCTGCTTGGACGTCAGTAGCCACAGTCTACCTTCGGGGACTTCCTCCGAGAACGGAGGCGAGCGCGGCCGTATAAGCACCGCCGCTAGGTTTAAAGACGATGCTTCCACATCCGCAAATCGGGCCACACGGGCGCACTGTGCGCCATGCAGCATCAGCACTAGATTGTGAACGACACTGTCTCCCGATCAACGATGGGAGTACCAGGCCACTGGTCGTACAGAAGTCGCCCTCACGACGCATTCATGTAGGTCTGAACGGCGGAGAACGAAGGAGGGTCCAGGTTGGCGCCTGGACCCTCGTGTCCAGTCGGCAGATGGACAGCCAGTACCTAAAGACTGTGCTGGGCGCCGAAGTCGCTGTCCAGTTTTCGTTTACCGCGCTGGATGGACGAACTCATTGTCTTCGAGTTGGCTTGCCACGGATTTGGCAAGCGGTTCCACATCTGCCGGCCTGATTACCGGGGCCAGGCTACTGCAACAAAGCCTGCCAGCCGGCTTGAGCAAGCTGCCATCCATCGGCTGGCGAATGCGCGACACCAGCGGAGCGACGAGGGCCGGAAAGATTACGCTGCGCATCAGCAGACGTTGGCGGCACGTAAGCACGCGGAACGCGAGGCACTGGCGGATGTGAGTCGCCAGGATGTGGCTCCGGGTGCTGAATGGTCCCGGCCAGAAGACCCGATCCCGCTCGCGGCGAGCGGCCGCGATACCAACGGCAACATGGACGCTAATGACCTACAAGGTAGCGATAATCACGTCGGCGACGCGAACGCGGGCGCTGGTCACCGACGGGCCGGACGAGCTATTGCGAGCGGTCTTGCCGTCGTCTTCGCAGCTGCAGTACGAGCGGGCGACGATCATGTTCCTCGAAGCTAGCGTGAATCGTCGATCACGCTTGTTCATCTATGCACTCCATCGCTGGCTCGACCGGCGGCGGCTGACGCTGGCCGAATTCACGCGCGAACACTTCCGGCAATTCTTCGCTCGCCCCGGACGTGTCCGCGTCGCCATGAAGATTCGTTTTCAGCGGTGATGGGATCGCCGCGGTGCTGGCCCCACCAGGCATGCACGACCGCGCAGGGCACGCAGGCGTTCGACCGCGGATGGCTGATCGTCACTCCGGACAGCAACCTACTCTCGCACGATGACGGCCCGCTCGCGCCATCGGGGTCAGCGAGCTGCGCGGCCACTATCAGCGGAATGTTGCAGCGGTAGCGACCGGACTGAACGTGCACCGTGCTCGCACCTGCGATGTCGAGGATCTGACAGCGGTACCCTGGGGTACCGGGGACACGAGCGGGGCAATGGGTGCGTGGAACCTCGAGGTACCGCCGCAGCAGCTAACTCCGCGTTTTGTCAGTTGGTAAGCGGCTTGCTCTGGAGATGGTCCGCCCGCTTCCGTCGGCGGGTAGAAGGAAATGTCATGCGTCACCTCACTACCATCGCCTTGCTTAGCTCGTCGCTCGTTGCCTGTATGAACCGCGGCGGAGGAACCGATGTCGATAGCGCCGAGTCCGCGATCGACTCGTCTGATTCGGTCGGCGCCGAGAGCGATCTCATGGCCGCCACCATGGATGGCGCCGAGGTCACGGGCCTTTTGCCCGCCACGGCTGACCAGATCGCCGTCCGCATCGCAGCCAACATCGGCCCGCGCTGGGCGAAGGGCTGCGCGAAGGTCACCCAGAACGGCGCCAACGTGGTCATCACGTACACCGACTGCACCGGCCCGCGCGGCCTCGTGCACGTCACGGGTGAGCTCGACGTCGCCATCTCGGTGTCGGGCACCACGATCACCGCACACGGCACGAGCAGCGGCATGCAGATCAATCGCGCGAACATCGTGATCGACGCGACCGCGACGTACGCGATTGCCGGGACCACGAAGACGCTCACCGTCGCGACGAACGGCTCGGGAACGGGCCCGCGCGGCAACGAGATCGAGCATGAGGGCAACTACACGATCACGTGGGATTCGGCGTCGCAGTGCCGCACGATCGCCGGCGACTGGCACACCGACCTCGGCGCCCGCGAGCGCTCCAACAACGTGAACCTGTCGCGGTGCGACGGCGGTTGCCCGACCGGCAGCGTGACCCATCACTTCCTGGGGGGCGCGTCGGTGACGATCACGTTCGACGGCACGGCCACGGCGGCGTGGAGCGCGTCGAACGGCCGGAGCGGCACGGTCGCGCTGTCCTGCCAGTAAGCGACAAGGAGTTGCTCGGCGAGCGTGGTCCCCCGGGATCACGCAGTGCCGTGACGAGCAAGCGCTCAACGCGCGACCATGCGGGCGCGGTCGCGATAGTCGGCGGCGTAGTCGGGCTGGCCCTTTTGCTCCCAGGCCCTGGCGAGTTCGCGGCAGCGCAGTGCCTCGAGAGCCGGGGCCAGCTCGCCGCCGGCACGCATCGCGTCGAGGATGCCGATCGCCTCGTCGAACCGGTCGAGCGCGATGAGCGCGGTGGCGCGGGTGTGCTGGACAGCGGGGACGTCGGGGCGCAGCGCGACGGCAGCTTCGACGAGGGCGAGCGCGGCGTGCGGGTCGCGGCCGGCTTCGAGGGCGACGCACGCCCGGTTGTTGAGCCAGGTGACGCGCTCGGCGGAATCGAGGGTGCTGCCGTCGAAGCCGGCGAGGATGCGCTCGGCGTCGTCGAGCCGGCCCGAGGCGATGTCACAACCGGCGCGCGACAGGATGGCGGCGCGCTCGCGCGCAAGGCTGAACGCGGTCGCGGCGATCAGGCGGTAGCTGCGTGCGGCGTTGGCGTAGCGGGCACCCTCGAAGGCGCCGTGGGCGACGCGCGGCAGCCACAGGACGAGCCACAGGGTGGCGAGGATGACGAGGCCGGCGCCGATCACGATCCACGGGCGGCCGAGCGCCGAACCGAGCAGCGCCGGTGAGAGGCCGCACACCAGGGCATAGGCCGCTAGGCGTCCGACGTGCCGTACTGCCACGCGCACAGAGTACCGAATGTCGTGCGCCGCCGCCGCAAAGCCGTGGTAATGACCGTGACCATGTCGGAACGGCTGGTCTCGCTCGGGAAACGTGCCGAGGCACGGGTACGCCCGGTACCGGCCGCGGGGGCGCCCAAGGTCTACGTCGAGACCTACGGCTGCCAGATGAACGTCGCCGACAGCGATCTGATCGGCAGCGTGCTCGCCGAGGCCGGCTATGCGACCGCCGAGCGCGCCGACCTGGCCGACGTGATCGTCGTGAACACCTGCGCGGTACGCGAGAAGGCCGAGGAGCGGGTGATCGCGCGGGCGAGCGAGCTCGGCGCGCAGAAGCGCAAGCGGCCCGGGACGGTGCTCGCGATCGTGGGCTGCATGGCCGAGCACCTGAAGGAAGGGCTCGCCGAGCGCGCACCATCGGTCGACGTGATCGCGGGACCCGATAGCTATCGCAGGTTGCCGGAACTGCTCGCCCAGAAACGAGCCGAGACACGGGCCGAGACGCAGGCCCTGCCGCGGGCCGAGGCGCGTGCGATAACCGCGGCGCCGGTGATCGACGTGAGGCTCGACAAGGCCGAGACCTACGAGGGGCTGTCCGGGGCGGTCGGGGGCGATGGGGTGTCGGGGTTCGTCACAATCCAGCGCGGCTGCGACAAGTTCTGCACGTTCTGCGTCGTGCCGTTCACGCGCGGCCGCGAGCGCGGGACGCCGCCTCGCGAGGTGCTTCGCCAGGTGCGCGAGCTCGCCGAGGCAGGCTACCGCGAGGTCGTGCTGCTCGGTCAGACGGTCAACTCGTATCGCTGGGATGACGTCACGTTCGCCCAGCTGTTGCGGGCGGTGGCCGGCATCGACGGCATCGAGCGGGTGCGCTTCACCTCGCCCTACCCGGTCGACTTCACCGATGACGTGATCGCGGCGCTCGCCGAGGAGCCGAAGCTATGTAAGTACGTCCACCTGCCGGTGCAGTCGGGCTCGGACGTCGTGCTCGAGCGCATGCGCCGCGGCTACAGCGTCGCCGATTACCGGGCGATCGTGGCCGCGCTGCGCCGCGCGATGCCCCAGATCGCGCTCTCGACCGACATCCTCACCGGGTTCTCGGGCGAGACGGAAGCCGATCATCAGGCGACGCTGGCCCTGATGCGCGAGCTCCGGTTCGACAGCGCGTTCATGTTCGCCTACTCCGAGCGCGACCTGACGTTCGCCGCGAAGAAGCTGAGCGACGACGTCGCGCCAGCGGACAAGCAGCGCCGGCTGTCGGAGATCGTGGCGCTGCAAGAGCAGATCAGCGCCGAGGTGTTCGCCGCCCACGTTGGTCGCCGCCAGCGCGTGCTGGTGCACGGTCCGTCGAAGCGCGATCCGGCGCAGCTGATGGGCCGCACCGACGGGTTCAAGACGGTGATCCTGCCGGCCGGGGTCGGCGCGATCGGCGAGCTGGTCGACGTGACGATCGAGCGCGCGACGATGGCGACGCTGTTCGCCGGCTGAACCGCCCCTGGCGGCGCCGGCTCACCGGCTCACCGGCTCAGATGATCCCGGGAACGTCGGACTCGATCTCCCCGGCGGCCTCGGGAGAGATTCCGAGCAGGTTCCGCATGCGGTCGAGCAGGGCGCGCTCGGTCTTGGAGAACACGTGATCGACGACCGCCATCCGGCACGCCGCGCGATACACGCCGCGCCGCGCTTCGGGTATCAGGTTCGTCAAGTAGGTCTCGGGTAGCCCGGTCTTGTTGGTGATGAACAGCTGCGCTGCGGCGCGCTCGTCATCGGTGAGGTCGGCCGTACGGATCAGCCGGCTCAGACTGGCGACCTCGGTTGGGGTCATCACGCCATCAGCCCATGCGACCGCAGCCCACATCCGGATCACGCTGAGGATCTGCGACTCGGCCATGGTCTGATACTACAATGACACCGCAAGGCCGATTCGCTCGCGAACAACCCGAGCGAGCGTCGGACGCAGTTCTTCGCCGGTCTTGGAGGCACGCCAGGTGCCATCCGTGGCCGGATCGAAGTGCCATGCCGAGGCCACCGCGGCCATCCAGATCTGGCGCGCGGCCCGGTGCGAGTTGATCACGATCCGCGTGCCGTCGCGGAGATCGAGGCGTAGCACGCCGTCGCTCGTCGAGACCTCGACATCATCGGGATCGATCTCGGAGAACGCATTCTCGAGTTCGTGAAGCTCGTCTCGCGCCACGCGATCGAAGCTCGCATCGTCCATGTCGGCCTCATAGCATGGTTTTGCCGTACCATCGACTGATGCCGGAGGAGCGGGAAGGGCACGAGACCCTGTTGCCTTCCATCGAACGGTCCGCGCTATCGACCAAGAGCGCGGCCCCCGGCCAGATCCAGCTCGATCCAAGCGGGTTTCAGGACATCCGCGAGACACCTGCCGAGGCTCTGCAGGCCGGCGCACGGGCGGGCGACGTGATCGGTGACCGCTATGTGGTCGAAGGACAGCTCGGCCGGGGCGGCATGGGCCGGGTGATGAGGGTCCGTCACGCGGCGCTCGGCAAGGTGTTCGCGCTCAAGCTCATCAGAACCCCGATCGCGACCGATCCGAAGATCCGCGAGATGTTCTATCGCGAGGCGCGGCTCGCCTCGGCCCTCACGCACGACAACATCTGCTCGATCGTTGACTTCGGACAGGACGACACGTTCGGCCTGTTCATGGTGATGGAGTTACTCGAAGGCCAGACGGTGCATCACAAGCTCGCTCAGTCGGGCAAGCTCTCGCCGAAGGTCGCGTGCGACATCCTGTGGCAGGTCGCCGACGCCGTGCGCTTCATTCACAGCCGCGCGATCCTGCACGGCGACATCAAGACCGCGAACATCTTCCTGGTGAAGACCACGACGCAGCGCCGGCTGGTCAAGCTGCTCGACTTCGGCCTCGCGCGGCCCGACCTCGGCCGGATCGAAGGCATCTCCGGCACGCCCGAGTACCTGGCACCCGAACGGCAAGACGGGGCCGCCACGAGCCAGGCAACCGACATCTACGCGCTCGGCATCGTGTGCTTCGAGCTGCTCACCGGTCGGGTGCCGTTCACCGGCGAGCTCTCGGACGTGCTGCTCCACCACAAGCTGACTGCCGTGCCGGCACCGTCGAAGCACGTCACCGAGCCGCTCGACACGCGCGCCGACGAGCTGGTCGCCCGCGCGACGGCCAAGGACCCGGCGAACCGCCACCCCGACGTGCAGTCGTTCATGTACGAGTTGCGCGCGCTGATGGGCATGCTCGGCATGGAGCAGTCGGGCCGGCGACGCGCGCTGGCACCCGAGGCGGCCCGCGAGCGCCGCGATCTCGATCATCGGGTCAAGGCCGCGGCCGAGGTGTTCGGCGCCATCTCGCTGCCGATGGCGTCGTGCGATGCAACCGGCCGGGTCCGCGTGGCCAATCAGGCATTCCTCGAGTTCCTCGGCGTGGCGGGCGATGTCGCCGGCCTCCAGCTCAAGGACTCCGCGCTCCCCGAGGTGTATCCGACGCTGTTCCGTGATCTCGAGGAGGTCGCGACCAAGCGCCGGCCGATCAAGCGCGTCATCTATCTCCATGAAGGCGGCGACCGCATGATCGAAGCCGCGGTCCTCTTGACGCCCGCGCCAAACACCGCCGAGGTCACGGCAGGGGAAGCCCACCTCGTAATTCACCCGCTGCGGGCGGTGAGCAGCTGAGCCGGGACGGCAAGCGCTACACCCGACAACCGACAACCCGTCGCCGCGAGCTCACCGCCGGCCGACCGACCGGGTCACAGCCCGAGATCACTCAGGCCCGGGTGATCGGCCGGTCGGATCCCCGATCGATCCCACAGGAACTTCCGCTCGTCCTCGCGGATCGCCACGTCGTTGATGCTCGCGTGCCGCTCGCGCATCAGGCCATTCTCGTCGAACGCCCAGTTCTCGTTGCCATACGCACGGAACCAGGCGCCGTCGGCGCTCCGCCACTCATAGGCAAACCGCACGGCGATCCGGTCGCCGGTGAATGCCCAGAGCTCCTTGATCAGCCTGTACTCGGATTCCTGCGCCCACTTGCGGGTGAGGAACTCGATGATCGCCGGGCGGCCCTGGAAGAACTCGCTGCGGTTTCGCCACCGGCTGTCCGTCGTGTAGGCGAGCGCCACCCGCTGCGGGTCACGCGTGTTCCAGGCATCTTCTGCCTTGCGAACCTTCTC
>Ga0134121_10005383_pt1 | contig 10398 bp, 6 predicted proteins | sample KB301_FD_96463 | JGI IMG/M metagenome (GOLD analysis project Ga0134121, IMG submission 96463) | Terrestrial soil microbial communities without Nitrogen fertilizer from Kellogg Biological Station, Michigan, USA - KB3-0-1 | ecosystem: Environmental > Terrestrial > Soil > Unclassified ...
AAGCATAAAACGCTCCCGCTCCCAGGAATAAAACAATCGCCAGCACCGCCGCGATTATGCCCGGGTGACGGCCCTGCTTTGGAACCAGCCAGTTATTAGTGTTTGGCTTCAGTATTGAGTAGCTATCGAAGGGATCGAACGACGAGCCAGCTTTGGCAACAACTATCCTTGGGTGGCCACCATCCCCGGAATCAGCAAAGGAAGAGTTCGCGATGGTTTTCCTTGCGGGCGCGTCTCCGCGACCGACCCGCCGCAGGGCGTCACGAAATCCGGCTGCATCCGCGTAACGATCTTCGGCGCTTAGCGCCATTGCCCGGCATAAGATTGCCCCAATCTCAACGCCGACGGCAGGATGAATTTCATTGGCGGGTCTCAAGGGATCGGGCTTTGAATTAGCCAGAGCGCCGGCGCGCGTCAAAGCATCGGGAGGTTTGACGCCGGTCAGCAAATGATAAAGCGTGGCGCCGAGCGCATAAATATCGCTCTGCGGACTGGTCCCCAAATCCTGAATTTGTTCCAGCGGCGAATAGCGCCGGGTGTACCCAAAGATGCTGGTGGAAGAGTTGCCGCCGGATAAATCGGTCGTCTGTGTCTTGGCCAGTCCAAAGTCGAGCAGAGCAATTTGGCCGTTCGCCGTTACTTTCAGATTGTGAGGTTTGATATCGCGATGAATTATTTGCCGGTCACGCGTGTGCAGATAAATAAGGGCGTCGAGTAGTTGGTCGGCCCAGGCGATTACCTGAGTTCGGGGAAACGGGCCTGGCTGTTGGGACATGATTGCCGCCAAATCGGCGCCCGCGATGAATTGCATTACCAGGAATGCCCGGTCACCCTCGGTAAAGTAATCACTGACACAGGGCAACGCCGGATGATTCAAGCCGGCGAGCAGACGCGCTTCCTGCTCAAATTGGCGGCGCAGACGCTCGTCGACCGAGAAAGTCTCTTTCAGGGCCACAATCGCATCAAGACGCTGATCGACTGCTTCATAAACAGCGCCCATCCCGCCTTTTCCCAATTGCCGAATTATTCGGTAGCGACCTTGCAGAATAGCGTCGGGCGCCAGCATCAACATGCGGCTCTCGAAATTGCGTCCCGCGACAGTGGGCAATATGTTTTCCATTCCGTGAATAGCGACGTCAGAAACGTGCTGTTCGAGATATCATTCGACTGATCCAAACCAGACGAAACGGGGCGGTGCTTTCAGATTCGGAGAGGAGCTAAGGCCGACAGCGTTACGGCTGTCTGATGACGGGAAGTTCGAGGCTCGATTAATGCAACTTCCTCGTCTTCGAATATACGCTACCGTGGAACATAAAGACAAGACCCCAGAGACCTTGCGGCGAAAGCGCCCAGAGAGAACACCGGCAACACGATGAGATTTTTCGCAAATCTTTCCATGGCACGAAAAAGCAGCCCGCCGGTCTCGACCGGGGGCTGCTTCAGGGTTTAGGCATACGCCGAAAGACTAAGCGTTAAGGGCAAGTGCCGTTAATCGTATAGGCGGCTCCTGAGTCCACTGCGACGCTTCCGCTCCCCTGATCGTGGGGGACGGTCACCTTTGCCGTCGTAGTTGTTGAATTGCCCGCGCTATCGCTGACTCGGAAGGTAATGGTGTAAACGCGACCATCACCATTGCCGTTGCGATCCTGTCTCAACTGCACAGACTTGCAATCAGCAGCGATAAGGATGTCGCCGCTGGCGCTGGTGCCTTCGTCGCTGGTGACTTTTGAAATCACCACGCTGTTGAGATTCACACTGGTATCACAACCATCGCTGGCGCTGGCCACAAGGTCCGCCACGTTAACCGTGCGGTAGCTCTTGTTTACCGGCCACAGCGAAATCGTGTTGCCGTTAAGCGTAATCGTCGGGACCGATGTGTCCACGATTGTCAGCGTTCCTCCACCATTGGCTGAACTGAAATTCACATCACCAGGGTAGAAGTACGTAATCGTAAACGGAGCGCCGGCAGGCGTCAGTGAACCAGTGGCGAAGCTGCTGCTAAAACTCCCGTCCGCCTGAATCGCTGCGTTTTGAGTCACTCCGTTTAGAGTTATCGCCACACTGCCCGACGGAACCAGCCCGCCGACCATAATAGTTCCGGACAAGACGGTATTGGCCGTGCTGCATTCGATGGTCGGCGAACTTAGATTGCTGAACCCGGGTGACACCTGACTAACTAACAGCGAGTTTGTGGCGCTGCTACTCAGGTAAGGGGCATCGCCCGCGAAGCTGGCGCCCACTCCGGTCGGGTAAGTACCTGCGTTGATACCGGTCAGGCTAACGTTCGAAAGCGACGCCACGCCGGAGCCATTGGTGACCGCGCTGCCCGCGCTATTTCCGTTGAGACTGAAATCGATCGTCTTGCCGCTCAGCGGAGAGACGCCGTCAGTCAGTGTCGCCGAAAGATTGACGGTTCCCCCGTAGGAACCGCTCGCGGAAATGGTTGTCAGGGTTGTGGGCACGGTGTTGCTGTAGCACACCGTGACGTCGTTTAAGATTGGCGTCGAACTACTGTTGCTCGACGTCAGGAAAGCCTGGTACTTCAGGTAGCGCAGCCCATTGAATTGAGCCAGCGACGCGCCGCTCGTGGTAAAGAAGGTTGCCGCGGTGTTGTCCGGTCCGACAAAGTTGAAAGGACCCGTGGAACTATTGCTGCCCGCTATTTGGAATTTCACCGCGGTGCCTGCCGGCGTTGCAGCATTCCAGGAAAGAGTCGTCCAAGTAACCGTGCCACCGACGTGCGGGTTCGCATCCTTGGCGCCCGAGATCAAGTTGCCCGCCGATGCGAAGCCGACATTCATAAAGGTCCTGAATGACAGGTCTCGAGCGGTTCCCGAGGTGGTGGGAATAGTCCAGATTCCGCCGCTGTTTGCCGAGCTCACCCGATTGCCGTTCGCATAGGCGCCCGCAGTCGTGCTGAAAATGGCTGCGTAGATCCCGGTACGATTTGTGACCAGATGTATTGTGTAAGCATAGGTTGTCCCCCCCGTAAGCGCGGCAGGGCTGGAAAACGTGGCCGTGTAAAAGGCCGAAACCCCGCTCGAGAAGCCCGGAATAACCGTGGAAGCGAGGACAGTGCTGGTCGGCAATCCGCCGCTCGTCGTTCTCACGTCAATCGTGATCGGTTGGTCCGTCCCGGAACAGCCGGAGCAGAAAAGCCTGAGATCGATTCTGGTCAAACTGCCGCTGATTGCAGGGACAAAGGTCTGGCCCAACCAGTTTGTGCTGTCGAAGCCGTTGCCGCTGCCGGCACTATTCAATTGCTGCTGATCCAGATTATCAGGACTCACAAGCTTAACGGCACCGGGAGTTGAATTCAGATCGACGTTTGTCGGTACGCCGTTCTGGAAGTCCGACTGTGTCGTGTCGGTAAAGCAAGTGCTGTTCGCTCCGGGACTCAACACGAAGTTCTGCGATGTTATCGCACCCTCGTTGACTACCACGCTGTTAACTGAGCTGGAGGTGTAACCCGGGAAGCTGGCAGAGATATTTGGATAAGTACCAGCGGGAAGATTTGGGATCGAATAGAAACCACTGGAATCCGTGGTCGCAGTGCGGCTGCCGAGCGCAACGGTGGCGCCGTTAATTGGACCGCCGCCCGAACTCGACGTGACGGTGCCGTGTATACTGCCGCTCCCGATCGTGGTGCACTGGGGAAAATTGAACGATCCAATACGTGTGTGATGGTCGAGGCCATCGACGGGGTAATACATGTTCGTGTACCAGAACGTGCACCCGTCCGGATCAAGCGTCATCGCGCTGTAGTCACCCCACCGAGTACACGGCGCGCCGCCACAGTTTCCTACCTGCGTTCCGGCGCCCTGAATCAGTAATTGTTCTGTTTGGCCGAGAGTATTGATTGGATCGGTTGCCAATCGACCGGCGTACTTAATGGCAGGCTTGGTCGTGGAGCTCGATGTGCTGTAACCCATCGCCATGTTACCCGCGCGATCGACTCCCACACTCGGCATGAAACGAGAGATGACGTTAGCCCCATCAGGATCGAAAGTCGCTGCCTGAGTGATGTTCGCTCCTACAATGCCGCCCGTAACCGGCACCTGATAAAAACGTGGCGCGGCCAGTCCGGTAAAGGGAGCAACCGTGCTTCCCCGGCGCACAGTATGCGATGCCCAGAGCGACTCGACACCACTCAGATTTGTGTACTGAGTCTGCATCATCGCTCGAGTTGCCAGGACGTCAAGACTGTTGCCCCCAAGAGACAGCGCGTTGGGGGCGGTCGAATTGGGCCAACTACTCGACGCAATAGGAATATCCGGACCGGTAAACGTCGACAACGAGATCTTATTCCAGTCGACGTGAAACTTGTAGATCGATAATGCATTCAGGAACTGACTGGTCGAAAGGAAATAATTCGGCGTACCCGGTGGGGGTGTTCCGGTCTGGAGACGAGAGTTGCTGGGAATGACCGTGAAGTCACTGCCGGGAACGTTAAAGGAAACTGATTGAATCGAAGCAGCGCCCGCATACATCTGTGCTTTATTTAACGCCCAGACACGGGAACCCTGGAACGTTCCACCGGCGGGGAAAGCGAACATATTCGCCGACATGTAAATGCCGTCCGGCCAGATACCAAACTTGGGGTAGTCGTTGAGAAAATCGGTTATGTGCAGCGAATAAAAATTCCAGCCGCCTGAAACTGGATCGCCGGATCGCGACACTGCGAAACACTGATAGGCCCCCGGCGGACTGACGACGGCGCCGCCGGAAAGTTGGAACGCGAAATCAGTCACGACCCAACGATCTTCGAACGTGTCATACAGCACAACCGGATCACCAAAATTGTTCGTGTCACAGAGATTGCCGAAAGCACCTTGACTCATGAAGGTGTTAAAGGTGAACGAGGCAATCTTATTACCCGTCTTATCAAAGATTCCCAGCGAGGTATTAATTGCCTGAATGTAGTGATTCGGACCGACGTCGCCAACTGTATCAGGCGGATGGCCGTTACCATTGGCGCTAAAGAAGAGTCCTTCGAAATTACTGCTTGGCGGGGGCGCCGGCACGTTCAGGTTGGTCGGCGCCTGTGGCGCCGTCAGTTCATTCTGGTCGGGTGCTTTGCCACCGGGCGGTACAAAGAGCGTCGGGTTAAGTTCCGGTTGTTCGCGCTCGGGGCGCTCGGCTTTAACCGGCTTCTCATGCGGAAGCTCACGCAGATCGCCCGTGAATGTTCGCGCCTTGCGCAGTCGCCATTCTCTGGGACGGCCGTCGCCACGTCCTCGCCCTCGAGTTTCGTCCTGGGAACCCTGTAAGTTTTTATCCTGTTCCTGTTGGCCAAAGCGTGCGGACTTGCCCTTCGATTTGCTTGTTGTAGTTCGAGCCGGAGCAGATTTTCCCGGCACTCGAATCGCAGTCGCGGGGTTTGCGGCTGAGGCATCGCGGAAAATATTCTTATCCGTTTGGGCCAGAGATAGCGTCGCAACGGCTATGGCCGCAGCGGCCATAGCGAAAACAATGAAAGCGGCCAACCGGCCGATTCGATGTGTTGCCAGGAATGTTTGAGAATGATTTCGGGTAGAGTGCGACTTAGTCGGGCGCTTCTTGTTCATAGGGGGAACTCTTCCTTCTCCAGGTTTTGCTAAGCGGTTTGCTGTGGTCAGAAAAAACTTTTTGCGAAAAAGTCGACGCCGCCAGATTTATGAAGGGTGCTCTGGTTACCCAGCGGCGCCTTGGCTTGAACTTTAAGCGCGGCAAAGATATTCCGAAACGCGCCGCGAGTCAAACGCTAATTGATAGTAGTGTTATAGTAGGGTCAAAATCACGCGAAGAGTTCGCGGCTTAATTTGTGAAGATCAAAGCGATTAGACTGAGAGTAATGTATGACCAAAACTATAATTATGTTTCCTTTGATAAGCGTTTGTTTCCTGTTCACGATCCTGGGCGATCGTAGCGCCTGCGGGACGAAGGGAGTCGCCATCAACAAAACACCGGTGGAGAACAATGATAAGTTGGCGACGGGAGTTTGGGGCGGAGACCACATTCGCGCTGAGGTCACTGAGAGCGGGGCGCAGATCGAATTTGATTGTGCGCACGGCGCGATTGATCAGACGATCGTGCTGAACAGCAAGGGCGGGTTTGATGTCGCCGGAAAATTCACACCTCAGCACGGCGGCCCGGTCCGTGACGATGAAGAGAACAAAGGAATCTCAGTGCACTATGTCGGCACTATACGGGGTTCGGAGTTGAGCTTGACAATAACGAACGCTGACACGAAAGAGTCCATCGGCGACTATATCCTGACGCATGGAAACGAAGGCCGCGTCATGAAATGCCGCTAGCCTTGCTGCGCACCAGCGAAACCATACGAAATACGCTTGTTTTGGTTTCGTGTAACCTGGTTCCTCTACCTGACCAGGTAACGTCGAAGCAGAACAATATTTTCAAATCGAAACATGCGCTTAGTCCCCTTCGAGTTTCCAACGTCCGGTTTCCCACGTCCCACACATACGTAAGATGGGTCTCCACCAAAAGGCTACGACCGCCATGGCCCGGCGGGCTTTGCCCGAGAGTCCGATCAATTGGTTGCTGGGAACGCGGACGTCCCGTCCGCACTGAGCGCGAAGCGCGAAGACGCTTGTTGTCGATATCGGGGAAACGTGCATCGAGCCGGATGCGGACGAGACGTCCGCGTTCCCAGCATTGACCGGCCTTGTACATCTGGATCGAAATCCAGGCAAGGTCGGTCCGGAGGAAGACTGCGAGGTAAAAGGCGTTGCCAGTCAGAGTTCACAACTCTTAACAATTTTTCACTTGAACTTGACACACGGTAAGGCGGCGCGGCGTATGCTCTGGGCGGATACGGCAAGCTATTCAGAGGTCAAAATGAAATTGAAGAGCAGAACGTTTATTGGCGGCTTCAACCGGTTTCGGCTCATGCTGACTCTCGGTTTGGCCGTTCTCTTACCGGCTGCGGCGCTCATCTATGTCAATTTCAGCCAGTTGAGAGCCTTTGAGCGCGACAAGGTTCTGGAGGCTGCCATTCATCGTGACTTCCAGGATCGGCTCGCCCTTACCGAGAAGAAGATCAACAAGAGAGCCTTTACTTTGGCCGAAGAGGCGAGGGATTTCTTCCCTTCACCCGACGACGATATTCACGAGAAAGAGCGGAAGCTTGATCTCGTCCTGGCAAAGAGTCCCTGGCTGGCGCATGTCTTCCTGTTTGACGAAAAAGGATTCGTGCTGCGTTCGCAACCGCAACAGATGAGCGACAAGTATTTTCGGGACGAACACGATCACCTGATCGAAAACTATCATTGGATGACGATGGAGGGTAAGTCATCGGTTGTGGACCTCCACAAGCGAGCTCGGCCAAATATCTATGGCGGCCCAACCAAGCGCAGTTACGGCGAAACCTATCTGGCCACTGCGATGTTCATTTTGCCTCAATTGCCAAAGGACCGAGTGGTCATCGGCGGAGTCATGTTCGATCCGTGCTTTCTCAGACAAACTCTTTTTTCCGGCGTGCTCGACGAAATGGCCAACGAGCAATCAAATAACCAGGGAGGAAACCCGCTGGCTTTGATGATCTATGCGCCCGACCCCGAGATGGGAAAGGAAATAAAGCCGCTCTCCGCAACGGCGGGTTGGGGTGATGGGAAACCTGAAGTCATGCGCAAGTTCGACGACAGTTTTCGTGGGTTAGCGATGGGTATCAAGTACCAGGGCACGAGCGCGGCGGCCCTGGGCCAGACCCTGGTCCATCGCAGCTTTCTCATCCTTGGGATTCTTTCGCTGATGATCATAGGCGGCCTGGTGCTGACCAAGCACGTTGTCTCAAAGGAGATGGCTTTGGCCCGACTGAAGTCCGATTTCGTTTCGAACGTTTCGCATGAGCTGCGCACGCCGCTGGCTTTGATCCGTTTGTATGCTGAGACGCTGGAACTGGGCCGTATTACGACCAGCGAAAAGAAACAGCAGTACTATCGGATCATTCGCAAAGAGAGCGAGCGACTGACCGCGCTGATTAATAACATTCTCGATTTCTCTCGCATCGAGGCGGGACGTAAGGAGTACGAATTTCGCGAGACTGATATTGCGGAGTTGGTGCGCAATACTCTCGATTCCTATCGCTATCAAATCGAGCAGCAGGGCTTTGAGTTCGAAGAAGACATCGACTCTAATCTTCCGGCAGTGCCGGTGGATCGTGAAGCAATTGCGCGCGCGCTCGTCAATCTGGTTAACAACGCGCTGAAGTATTCGACCGACGAAAAGTTTCTGGGCGTGAAACTATACCGGGAAAATGGGGTTCTCAAGCTCGAAGTGATGGACCATGGAATCGGCATCGCACGGCGCGATCAATCAAAAATCTTCGAGAAGTTCTATCGCACGGGCGATCCCCTCGTACACAATACCAAGGGGAGCGGCCTGGGTTTATCATTGGTCCGCCACATCACACAGGCGCACGGCGGAGAAATCGCGGTCGAAAGCATTCCGGGAAAAGGCAGCAAGTTTACTTTGTCATTGCCGGTAACATCTCCAATCTCTCAACGTAGTGCGGTGCAATCGGCGTGAGCATGACAGACTATCGCTCTGGCAAGCCGGCAGCTTGCGCGACAAAGATTTTGTCAGCCGCCACGTAGGCCATTACAGGGAATCAGCGCAAAATGAAAAGAAAATTTAAGTTCAATGCAGAATCGAATGGTGGTCCGGTTGGCGGCCAGGTAACGGGCGCCGCCACCAACGGCAACCATGCAGCAGCCGGCGCAGTCAGGAAGACTCGCATCTTGATCGTGGAAGACGAGCCGGCGATGGTTGCGGGTCTGCGCGATAACTTCGAATACGAAGGCTACGAAGTGATCAGCGCTGCCGATGGAGCGGAAGGCCTCGAGCGAGCTCTCTCTGATAACCCGGATTTGGTTGTACTGGACGTAATGATGCCGCGCCTGAGCGGTTTGGACGTCTGCAAACAATTAAAAGCCAGGAGCCCGTCCCTGCCGATCATCATGCTGACTGCCCGCGGCCAGGAGATCGACAAAGTGGTGGGTTTGGAACTGGGTGCCGACGATTACGTTACGAAACCATTTTCAATTCGCGAACTGATGGCCCGCGTAAAAGCGGTACTGCGCCGCGTCTCACCGCAAGCGCCGGCGCCTGAGATCTATCGCTTCAGTGATGTCGAGGTAAACGTTCGCAGCAATGAAGTGCGGCGCGCCGGCGCCACAGTCGAACTGTCAGCAAAAGAGTTCGCGCTGTTGGCCTACTTCGTCGCCCATCCGGCGGAAACGCTCAGTCGCGACCGGCTCCTGGATGCGGTGTGGGGATACGAGAATTATCCGAACACTCGCACAGTGGACACGCACATCGTCCACCTCAGGCAAAAGCTGGAACCCAATCCTGAGGACCCGCGTTTTATTCTTACCGTACATGGCAGTGGCTATAAGTTCGTAGGATAAGGACGTCATGAGCCAGACAAGATTCAATGGCGGCATAGCCGCCCGGCGGGCGATCGATACGCGCGTGGCTCCGCAGCCGCGACGCACTTCGACGAGGGCGCGGCGAGAGGACCTGGAACAGAAACTCGCAGCTCTGCAGAAGGATTATGCTGAGCTGCATACCGCGATCTTCGAAGCCGCTCAGGTGCACCGGCGTCTTTGCGCACCTCGCCTGGTGCGTTACGGCGAGTTTGAGATAGCCAGCGAAATTTTCGCAGTGCGGCATCTGGCCGGTGACTTTTTTACCTTCAAGGAAACAAACCGGGGCGCGATTTTGGCCCTCGGTGACATCTGCGGCAAAGGTCTGGCGGCCGGAATGTGGACCACTCATCTGGTAGGACTGGTCAATACGCGCGCGACGGTTTCGTCCGAGCCCGAATCGATCGTTGCCGGAGTCAACCGCGACGTTTGCATGATGGCCTCAGCGGTCCCGCTGGCAAGTTTGTTCGTGGCCCGGCTGGACGGCGCTACCGGAATGCTCGAGTACTGTAGCGCCGGACATCCTCCCGCACTACTTTTACGAGCTAACGGCACACTGGAATTACTTTCCGAAGGCGGACTATTGGTTGGTGTCATTCCCGCCGCTCCTTATGTCAAAGGACGCGTTGCATTAAACCACGGTGACGTCCTGCTGGCTTATTCAGATGGTGTACTCGAGTCAGTCAACGAAAGCGACGAGGAGTTTGGCTATGGCAGGATCGAGTCCCAGTTGCGGCGTGCCAGATCTGACTCTGCCGATGCGCTGCTGTTTTCGGTTCTGGGTGCGGTTCAGGATTTCGCCGCCACTCGCCCCCTGGTAGACGATATGTCGCTGGTGATCGTCCGTCGTAGCACAGAAATCCATTAAGCTAAATGAAAGCGCGCGCGTATTCAGTCGTGACGGCTCTGCCCAAAAAGTAGAGTTATCAGTCCGCAAGGCGGACGAATGATTGTAGCCCAGCAGTTCACT
>Ga0134121_10005384_pt1 | contig 10396 bp, 8 predicted proteins | sample KB301_FD_96463 | JGI IMG/M metagenome (GOLD analysis project Ga0134121, IMG submission 96463) | Terrestrial soil microbial communities without Nitrogen fertilizer from Kellogg Biological Station, Michigan, USA - KB3-0-1 | ecosystem: Environmental > Terrestrial > Soil > Unclassified ...
AGACAGCCGTCTCGCCGCGGCGCACCTCATGGCGTGCCGGGTCGACGACGAGATCGGCATGGCGGATGACAGGTCCAGCAGCACGGTCCGGTCCCGCTGCAGATGGCTCGGTCCGGCGCAAGATCGACTTGACCCGAAGGACCAGCTCCGCCGGCGAGAACGGCTTGGGCAGATAGTCGTCCGCGCCGTCCTCGAGCCCTGCGATCCGGTCGAGCGTGGAACTGCGCGCCGACAGGACAAGTATCGGCGTACGTCCGGCCTCTTCGTCCCGCCGGACAGCGCGGATCACGGCGCGACCGTCGAGCCCGGGGAGCATCAGGTCGAGCACCACCAGGGCCGGCGCGTGGCGCTCGATCGCGGCGAGGGCAGCGGGGCCATCCGATGCCGTCACGACCATGAACCCGTCGCGCTCGAGGTACGTCCGGACGAGCCGGACGATCTTGGCGTCGTCATCGACGACGAGGATCGGAGCCGCCGGGATCACGGCGTCTGGGGTCGGGCTCGGCATCGACAGCATGGTAGGTCGAGCGTAGGTAGCCGCCGTGTCGACTCGATGACGTCAGGGGCTCGTCCGGGGCTTGCCTGACTAGAACATACGTTCTATCCTAGGGGTCTCATGTCGACCGGTCGGGGTGATGTGGACGCCGCCGTCGCGGGCCTCCGGGCCCGGTGGGGTGCCGCAGCTCCGAGTGTCGTCGGCGCACTGGCGCTGGCGCCTGTCCCGGCCGAGCCAGACGAGACTCCACGTTACGATCCCCGGCCCGACGACCGTGTCATCCGGACGGGTTTCGCGGCACTCGATGCGATCCTCGGCCCGGGCGGTCTGCCGAAGTCGGCCAGCGTCGCGATCCGGGGAGAGGGCACGAGCGGGCGGACGACGCTGAGCCTGCGGGTCGTCGCTGAGGCGCAGGCCCAGGGATCGGTCGTCGCCTGGCTCGACCTGTCGCGCAGTTTCGACCCGGTCGAAGCGGTCGCCCGTGGCGTCGACCTCGAATGGCTCGTCGTCATCACGCCGGCCAGTCTCGACGAGGGCCTGTCGATCGCGGGGAGCCTGCTCGCCGGCCGCTCGGTCGACCTGCTCGTCCTCGACCTGCCGGGTGGCCGGCTGGCACGGACCGACAAGCCGTCGCGGATCGGCGACCGGCTGCATCGGCTCGCGGCGCTCGCGCGGCGTGCCGAGACGCTGCTGCTGATCCTCGATGCGCCCGGACTGGGCAGCGGCCTCGCGACGGCCGTCGCCGAATCGACCGGCATCCGGCTCGAGCTGGCGCGCCGGTCCTGGGTCCGGCTCGGACGCGACGTCGTCGGGCAGCGGACCGAAGCGCTCGTGGCCCACAACCGCCACGGGCCGCCCGGGCGCCGGGCGACGCTCCGGATCCTCTACGCCGAGGGCGGCGAGCGGGACACGTGTCTTGCCCGGGACGCCCTGTTGATGGACCAAGCCCCCGTACACGAGGCCCCCGATCGCGAGATCCACGATGCGACGGCTCCACCTGTTCCTGCCACACCTGCCGCTTCACCTCGCACTCGCCCGACGCTCCGAGCCCTCCCCACTCCCAGGCCCGCTCGTACTGGGCGGTCGCCCCTGGAGCCCGGGGTCGGTCATCGACGCCGATCCGAGCGCGCGGGCCCTCGGCGTCCGCCGCGGGATGCCGCTCGGGAGCGCACACCGGCTCGTCCCTGAGGCGACCTTCATCGACCCCGACCCGGAGGCGGATCGGGGAGCTGCGGAGGCCGTGTTCGAGGCGCTCGGGCGGTCCAGCCCGAGTCTCGCGGGGAGCGTCGATACGCGCTCCGTTTCGTTCGGGCTGTTCGAGGTCGGGATCGATGGTCTCGGCCCGCTGTGGGGTGCCGAACCCGTCCTCGCGGAGCGGCTCGTCGATGCCGTCACGACCGCACTCCCGGGCGAGGTACGACCCCGGGTCGGCATCGCCGGCACGCATTTCGTCGCGACCATCGCAGCCATGGCGGCCGAGCCGGCGGCACCGCTCATCGTCCCGGCCGGGGACGAGGCCGCGTTCCTCGCGGATCGCCCGTCGGGCCTGCTCACCACAGACCTCGATGTCCGCGCCCGGCTGACGCGCTTCGGTCTGCGTCGGATCGGGCAGGTCGCGGAGCTGCCCATGTCGGCGTTGATCGCCCGGTTCGGCGAGGAAGGCGGGCGCCTCCACGCACGAGCGCGTGGTCAGGAGACCGAGCCCTTCCGAGCGCGGCGTGCGACCAAACGGCTGGCCCTGGCGCTGCCGATCGAGCCACCCGTCGAGGACCTCGAGCCGCTGCGGTTCGTGCTCCATCGGCTGGTCGCGGGGCTGACCGCACAGCTGAGCGCCCGTGGCCTCGCCGCGGACCGAGCGCTCCTTGCGCTCGAGCTCGACCTCGCCTTCGCGCCGACCGGGACGGAGCCCCGGATCGAGGTCGAGCAGCGGTTCCCCGAACCTACCGCGGACGCCGAGGCGGTCGAGCGGCTGCTGTTCGCCAGGCTCGAGCGGGACCCACCGGTGGCCGCGGTCCAGCGACTCGAGCTCGAGCTGCGCGGGACGACGCCAGCCGCCGGTCAGCAACTGCCGCTGTTCGTGCCCCAGGCCGCCCGGACCGCCAGACTCGACTGGCAGCTCGCGCGACTCGCGCTGACCTACGGGGAGGATCGGGTCAGGCGGGTGGCGATCGGTGACCCGGAGGCGCCGCTCCCCGAGGACCGCTGGAGCTGGCGAGGCGTCGGTCTCGGAAGCCTCGGTCCGGAGGGCTCGACATGAGGCTCGCGGCATGACGCGGCTGCTGCGCGAGCATCCGCGCATCGACGTCGAGATGGATGCTGACGGGCGGCTCGTCGCGATCCGCTGGAACGGTCGACGCGAACCTGTCGAGATCTGCAATCGATGGCGCGTCGAGGAGTCGTGGTGGCGCGACCCGATCGCGCGCGATTACGCCAAGGTCGTCGGGGAGCGCTGGCTCGCGCTCATCTACCAGGACCGCATCGCGGGCACCTGGCACCTGGAACGCCTGTACGACTGATCGCCAGCCGGGGCAGCGCCCGAGCGCCTAGCGCAGCGGCGCGCCGAGGCTCAGGCTGACGATGAAGAGGACGAGCAGCACGCCGATCGCAAGGATCAGCGCGCCGAGGTCGCGAGGCCGCGTCGTCTGCATGTGACCGAAAACTCCCCCGTCCGGACCAACGCTCCCGGGCGTCGCCGAATCATAGACCGGTGCCGTCGCGGCGCGTGTCACGACTCCGTTACATCCGGGTAGCGGAGCAGTCGCTGCCATAGAGCACGGCGATGAACGTCATATCGCCGAGTGGCGCGACCGTCGTCTGGACCCGGCACTGGCCGTCCCCGACGGAATCCAGAACGAAGCTGCCGTCCTCCGCGGGACCGTTGAGGCCGACCGTGTCCAGGTGGGCTTGCTCGAGCGCATCCTGCAGCCAGGTCGCGATCGCGCGCGGGTCGCCGCCAGGGACGGCGAACCTGGCACTCACCGGATCAGCGGCGGCGTCGTCGGCGGGGGTGCTGCCGGGAAATCGCGGAAATCCGGCCGGGACCGAATCCCAGATACGACCCCAGTCGGTGTCGGACTGGCCAGCGGCGAGGGACCCAGACGGCGATCCGCCGGGGCTCACCTCGATCGGCGCTTCGGGATCCATCGTCGCGCTCGGGGCAGCCGTGGGTGCCCCTGCCGACCCCGTGATCGAGGGGGTCGCCGTGCCGCAGCCGATCATCAGGAACGCGACAGGGAGCGTCAGTAGGAGGCGGCGGGATCGCGTGGACATCGCCCGAGTCTAGCCCGGGTAACGCAGGACCCCGCCGCCCCCAACGCGGCGAGGTCCTGGGAGACTGGAAGCCCTCGATGCGCGTGACGGTGATGGGCACAGGTCAACGCCGTGTTCGCGGAGGGCACGCAGGAGGAAAACGCTTTCCGCACGTCGGCGTATGCGGACGGCGGGCGCGGCACGCCAGACATGACAGGACCCCGTCGCCCCCAGCAACGGGGTCCTGTGGCCGGATCGATGCTCACCAGCGATCCGACAAGGTCGGCTCCCGACCGTCGCGGTCGAGGCCGCCGCTTCGTCCCGAGCCCCCAGGCGCCGAGACGGAATGTGGTGCTAGATCGTCGCCGCCTGGACCGCGAGGAGCGCGGGCAGTAGGACGAGGATCAAGAGCAGCGCGCCCACGACCGTGAAGGCCGTCCGGAGCGCGGTCATGGCGACCGGTCGGAGCGGGCGATCGATGGCGGTGGGTGCGTGCATGCCTCAGAGACGCCGAAGAGCCCTGAGTTGTTTCACGCGCACGATAAGAACATTCGTTCTATACTGTCAAGCCCCCTCTCGCCCCCGGTAAACGAGGCGACCGACGTGGCGACGACTCCGTACGCCGAGCTCCACGCACACACCAACTTCTCGTTCCTGGACGGGTGTCCGCCCCGGACGATCTCGTCGAGCAGGCGGTCGCTCGTGGGCTGACCGCGCTCGCTGCCACGGATCGCAACGGCCTTTATGGAGCGGTCCGGTTCATGGGCGCCGCCGAGGAGGCAGGACTCCACGGCGTGGTCGGCACCGAGATCGAACTGCTCGACCCGGCGGTCCCCGACACCGATTCGGTCGTCATCACGCCACGTCGCAGGCGACGTCGTCGGGCAGACGCGGCCGGGGAGATGCCGCTCCCCGTCGAGGGCCGGCCGGTCCGGCCTCGGCCGACCCGGGCGAAGCTGCCCGGTCACCGCGATCCGGCGAAGGAGGACTACCGGGGCATCGGCGAGCGCGCGCGCGGCCCGCATCTCGTGCTGCTGGCACGCACACCGGCCGGCTGGCGAAGTCTGAGTCGGATCATCTCGCGCGCGAACATGGCGGGGACGAAGGCGGCTCCCCGGTACCGTCATGCGCTGCTCGAGGATGATCACGAGGACGTCGTCGCGCTGTCGGGCTGCCGGGACGGGGAGATCGCTCGACGACTCCGGGTCGGCGACCGTGCCGGGGCGCGGGCCGCGGCCGAGCGGTATGCCCGGATCTTCGGACGCGGCGACGGTCCGTCGACGAGCGGGTTCTTCATCGAGCTGTCGCATCACCTGCTGCCTGACGACGACTGGCTCGTCGCCGAGTCCGCGGCGCTTGCCGAGGAGCTCGGCCTGCCGGTCGTCGTCACGAACGACGTCCATTACGCGACGACCGATGACCGCGAGTTCCACGACGTGCTGACGGCCATCCGTCACGGTCGGACGCTCGACACGCTGGCCGACCTGCGCCGGCTCGATGCCGAATCGTTCATCAAGTCCGGCGACGAGATGGCGGCGCTCGCCGCCGACTTCGACGTCGATACCGCACGGGTCTGGCGCGAGGGCATCGCGACGTCGGTGGAGCTGGCGGCGTCGTGTGCGGTCGATCTCGAGTTCGAGCAGTACCGGTTCCCGGGCTTTCCCGTCCCCGACGGCGAGACGCCGTTCTCCTACCTGTCCGAGCTGTGCTGGACGGGCGCCCGGCGGCGCTACCACCCGCTCAACTCGGCCGTCGTCAAGCGGCTCGCGCACGAGCTTGACGTCATCGAGCGGGCCGGTCTCGCAGAGTTCTTCCTCATCTGTTGGGACCTGATGCGGTATGCCAAGGAGCAGGGCATCCCGGCCCAGGGGCGAGGCAGTGCGACCAGCTCGATCGTGTCGTACACGCTCGGCATCAGCCGGGTGGAGCCGATCACCCACAACCTGCTGTTCGAGCGGTTCATCAATCCCGGCCGCACGACCTACCCCGATGTCGACATCGACTTCAGCTCGGAACGTCGGGAGGAGGTCATCCAATACATCTATCGGCGGTACGGCCCGGAGCACACGGGCATGGTCTGCAACCTCGTCACGTACCGGGCTCGGTCGGCGGTCCGTGAGATCGGCTATGCGCTCGGGTTCCCGCGCCCGCTGGTCGATCGTGTCGCGAAGGCGCTCGAGACCTACGACAGCGTCATGGTCCGGCGCGATCTCGAAGCCGACGGTGGCTTCGCCGAGTTCTTCGAGGTCCCGTCGGCCACCGAGTTCGCACCCGTCGGGATCGCTGCCACGCACGGCTTGACCGATCCGATGGGCCAGCTCGACCACGCCCGGGGTGGCCGCATCCGGACCGGCGGGGCAGGGGAGGCGGGCAACGGTCGCCTGCCACGGCTCGAGGATGTTCGGCGTGGCGCGATCGAGGCTGTGGATGACGCCGCGGTCGGCCACGAGCTCGTCGATCAGATGGGCCGGCTCGACAAGCGTCTCCGACCGCTCGTCGGCAAGGTGCCGCCCTGGAAGCAGGCACCCAAGCCCGACGATCCGGATGCGCCACAGCCGTTCGGCTGGATGCGCGACGAGCAGACCGACCCGGATACCGCGGCCTTTCGCGAGGATCCGCTCGCGCCAGTGACGACCATCCGCCGCGGACCGTCGGACGACGAGGGTGGCCCTGGCGACACGCCTGCGAGCGTCGCCTGGCTACGGGCCGGGCGCGGGACGGGCTACCCGGGGCAACGACCGGTTGACACGCCGACGACCGTCGTCGAAGTCGACGATGAGAGTGGGATGCCGCTGCCGCCACCGCGCAAGACGGATCGCCTCGGACGACCGTCGATGTGGGACCCGCCGCCGACGCCGGCGAACACGAGCTCCGTGGCTCGCGTCGAGCCGGAGCCCGCGCCACAGGCCCGCGGCGGTTCGACGGTCGGCCTTTCGCACTGGGAGCGCTGGCTCGAGTTCTGCGCACGCATCGATGGCTTCCCGCGCCACCTCTCGATCCACTCGGGTGGGATGCTCGTCACCGCCGCGCCGCTCATCGATATCGCGCCGCTCGAGAAGGCGACGATGGTCGACCGGGTCGTCGTCCAGTTCGACAAGCGCGACGTCGAGACGCTCAAGCTCATCAAGCTCGACCTGCTCGGTCTCGGGATGCTCGCCGCGATGGACGAGACGGTCCAGCTCATCGAGCACGACTGCGCGGTCTGTCTCGACCTCGACAAGCTGCCCGAGGAGATCCCCGAGGTCTTCACGATGCTCCAGGCCGCCGATACGGTCGGGGTGTTCCAGGTCGAGAGCCGGGCGCAGATGCAGACGTTGCCGAAGTCAAAGCCCCAGAGCCTCGACGACCTCGTGGTCGAGGTGGCGATCATCCGGCCGGGGCCGATCCAGGGGAACGCCGTCCACCCGTTCCTGCGTCGAAAGCAGGGTCTCGAGCCCGTGACCTACCTGCATCCGAGCCTCGAGCCGGTGCTCAAGGACTCGATGGGCGTGATCCTCTATCAGGAGCAAGTGATGCGGATCGCCATCGAGGTCGCCGGCTTCACGCCGGCGGAGTCGGACGGGTTCCGCCGAGCGATGGGCACGTGGCGCTCGAATCGGGAGATGGAGAAGCTCCACCGCCAGTTCGTCGATGGCTGTCTACAACAGCCGGGGATGTCTGAGGAGGATGCCGAGGAGCTCTTCCGGCAGGTCTCGGCGTTCGCGTCGTTCGGGTTCGCGAAGTCGCATGCCGCGGCGTTCGCCCGGACCGCGTACGAGTCGTCGTTCCTCAAGCTGTTCTACCCGGCCCAGTTCCTGGTCGGGCTGATCAACGCTCAGCCGATGGGCTTCTATCCCGTCGAAGTCCTCGTCAACGACACCAAGCGCCACGGCGTCGCGGTCCTGCCGGTCGATATCAACGCGTCGTCCTACCGGACGACCAGCGAATGGGTCGGGCTCGAGGGGCAGCCGGAGCCGGTCGTGTCGTCGGGCTGCGTAGTGCCGTCGAGCGTGGCACGCGAGCGGTGGACGCCGCCATCGAGCGGCGGGTGGGGCGTGCGACTCGGGTTGCACCTTGTGAAGGGGATCGGTGAACAACACCAGGCCGCGCTCGATGCGGAGCTGGTGCGGGGCCCGTATCAGAGCCTCGTCGATGTCGTCGAACGGATAGATCTGCCCGAGGAGGTCCTCGAGCGGCTCATCCGCAGCGGCGCGATGGATTCCCTGGGTCGCCCGCGGCGCGAGCTGTTGTGGCAGCTTCGCGAGGTGGCGGGTGCGTCACGGGGTCGGATGGATGGCCGGACGGTGCGGGCACTCGGTCGCGCGGCGGGTAAACGGGGAGCTGCCGCGGGGCGTCCGATGGATCTGCGCCTGCCCGCGACCGACGTGCCACCGTTGCCGGCGATCACGGAGTCGGAGCGGCTCGGCGATGCCTACGCCGTGCTGGGGGTCGATGCAAAGCGGCAGGTCGTCGGCCTGTTCCGGGGCGCGCTTGATACGCTCGGTGCGGTGACCAACGCCTCGCTGGCAGATCGGCGGCCGGGGCGGGTGCGCGTCGGTGGCCTGGTCGTGACCCGACAGCACCCGATGACGGCGAAGGGCACGGTCTTCCTGGCGCTCGAGGACGAGACCGGGATGGTCAACGTCACGCTCTGGCCATCGACCTGGGAGCGCCTGCGGGGCGTCGTTCGACGCCATGCGCTGTTGCTGGTCGACGGGGAGCTGCAGCGTGAGGGCTCGGTCGTGAACCTGGTCGCGCACGACGTGCGAGCACTCCCCGAGGTCGCCGCCGAGGCCGGTGGGCCGGAGCAGCCCGGTGGCGTCCGGCAGATGGGCCACGCCGGGATGAGAAGGCTGGGTTAGCGGCTGTCACGCCGGAACGACGCGACGCGCGTTGGCTCGTCCGCCCCTCGCTCACGCACTTCAGGGTGCGCGCGCTCGACTCCTCGGCGACGCCTTCGCAAGGGTCGCCCATCCGCGACGAATGCAGTAGGCGGTCGTCAGCGGCGAGCGGAGGCCTTCTGGCTGGAAGAGCGCGTCCGGCCGTCCGGTCGGGATGAGGACGAGCTGGGCTTGGCGCGGCCGCGGTTCGGGTTCGAGAGATAAAGGAACCGGCGATACCACGCGGCGGTCGATGCGAAGAACGCGCCGATGATCGGCGACAGGAAGAACGAAGCCAGGACCACGTCGCGTGCAAGCCCCTGTGTCTCGGCCGTCGGAGCCGTGCCGATGAACCCGCGCACGACCAGGAACGAATAGCAGACCGACGCGACGAGCCCGACGAGGATGCCGTACAGCCAGCTCGCCTTCGGCGCGAGGAACCCGGCGATGAACACACCGCCGATCGCCGGCGTCACGACGAAGTACTGATAGAGGAAGACTGTCAGGACACCGAGGATGTCCGTCCGGTTCTCGGGACGCACGACGATGAAAAGGACCGTCGTAGCGAGCGTGATCGCGGCCGGGATCCAGAGCGCCCGGTGACGGACAAGCTGCGGAAGCGCCCGCAGGTCGGAGCGGATGTCGACCGGACGGAACGCCGCCCGGAACGCGTTGCCGACACCCATTCGGGGGGCGTTCGACTGGGTCGCAGATGACGTCGACCTCGATGCCGGTGCGCTCGCTGCAGCGTCCAGCTCGTCGGCGTCGTCCGGTCCGGTGAGCGACTGCTCGCTCCGATAGCGTCGGCGGGCCTCGGCCCGCTGGGTCCTCTTGGCGCGCGCCACGCTTTCTCCTGGGTTCGGTCACGGGGTCGTGATGGGTGCGCGCCATCGTAGTGGATGCGTGCGCGATGAGCGTCAGGTGAGTGCACGTGCATCGACGGTTTGGTCCGCGTCGAGCGCCGCATGGTTGGATGGCTGTGCGCCGCCGCCCGCTCGGTCCCCGCCGGGAGGTCACGCATGCAACGCGTCCGGTGCGCGGCGGATGTCGCGCTCGCCCTCGTCGTCGCCCTGTGCCTGTCGAGCTTGCCGGCGGCCACCGAACCACTCGGACGCGGCATCACGCTCGCGGCAACGGTGGCCTGGCCGGTCTCGACGCTCGTCGTGTCCGAGGTGCAGACCGGCGGCTCGAGTGCGTCCGATGAGTTCGTCGAGATCGCGAACCAGGGCGCCGGGCCTGTGGACCTCATCGGGCTCGAGGTGGTCTACGCCACGTCGAGTGGGTCGACCGTCACCCGCAAGGCGACGTGGGGTGCATCGACGATCGTCCCGCCTGGCCGACGGATCCTTCTTGCGAACAGTGCGGGTTCCTACGTCGGGATCGGCGACGCCACGTACACCGGTGGATTCGCCGCGACCGGCGGCGCGATCGCGCTCCGAGTCGTGGGCGGAACCGTGATCGACGCCGTTGGGTGGGGCGATGCCACGAGCGCGTTCGTCGAGGGCTCGCCGATCGCCGCGCCCCCCGCGTCCTCCAGCATCGAGCGCCGCCCCGGCGGCGTAGGCGGCAACACGACCGACACGAACGACAACGCGACCGACTGGTTCATCTCGACGGCTCCGAATGCGCAGAACCTCGCGTCCCCGGCCGTACCCGGTACGACTCCGACCCCGACTCCGACCGCCACTGCCACCCCGACTCCGACCGCCACTGCCACCCCGACACCGACTACGACGCCCACCACGACACCGACCCCGACGCCGGTCCCGACCTCGACCCCGGCTCCCACGCC
>Ga0134121_10005386_pt1 | contig 10396 bp, 5 predicted proteins | sample KB301_FD_96463 | JGI IMG/M metagenome (GOLD analysis project Ga0134121, IMG submission 96463) | Terrestrial soil microbial communities without Nitrogen fertilizer from Kellogg Biological Station, Michigan, USA - KB3-0-1 | ecosystem: Environmental > Terrestrial > Soil > Unclassified ...
GGTGCCAAAGTCCGTGCGCCTCGTCGTCAGTTCGCCCACCGGTGAGATCAGCCAGTGGACGGAGATTGACGATCTTTTGAGCGCCGGTCCGGAAGTGCAAATAACGGATCCAAAACTTCCGCCCGGGGCGAAGCCCCCTGCCGATATTCCCAGCGAAGTTTTTGTCGTCGACCCCGAAGCGGGCCAGATCAGGTTCGGCGACGGCTTTCGCGGCATGCGCCCGCCCGCAGGCGCGAAGCTGCGCGCAAGTTACGACTATGGCGTCGGCTCGGCCGGGAATGTTGGCGCGGGATCGATCAGCACCAGTCCGGCGTTGCCCGCCGGCATCAAGGTTGGCAACCCGGTGCGTACCTGGGCCGGAACCGAAGCCGAGACCGTCACCGAGGGTGAGAAACAGATCGCGCGTTATTTGCAGCACCGTGATCGGATGGTCAATGCGGAAGACTTCAGGACGATCACGCTGCGGACCCCGGGCGTGGACATCGGCCGTGTCGAAGTCATGCCTGCTTTCAATCCCGATCTCAGTCCGAATACGCCGGGTGACGCGCCGGGCGCGGTGACGCTCATGCTAATTCCGCGCAACGATCCGAAGCAGCCGGATGCGCCGGTGGCCGACGAAATCTTTCTCAACGCAATTTGCCGCTACCTTGATTCGCGGCGGCTGGTGACGACCGAACTTTTTCTACGAGGCCCTGTGTACAAACAGATTTGGATTTCGGCTGGAATTAATGTCGTCGCGGGCGTTGCCATTGCCGAAGTGCGCGAAGCGGTGAAACAGGCTTTGCTCGATTTCCTCGCGCCGCTGGCGAAGTCATCCGGAGTCGGGGACAGCCTGACTTCCTTGACGACGCCGTCGTATGCATCGGCGCAAAACGGATGGCCGCTGTGTAAACCAATCACCGGACGCGAATTGCTGGCGGTCGCGTCGCGCGTGTCCGGAGTGTTGTTGGTGAACGATGTGCTGATCGCTGAAGGCGACAAACCAAAAACCGATCAAGTCTCGATCAACGGGTTGGAGTTGCCGCGTGTGATGGGCGTGACCGTGGCGATCGGCGATCCGATGGATCTCGATCAATTGCGTGGCCAGACTCCGCCGCCGCCGGTCTCGACCGGATCGCAGGTGGTGCCCGTGCCCGTGATTCCCGAGGAGTGTTAGCGAATGGATGCCAACGGAACAAAATTCCATCTCCTCTTCGGCCGTCCCAATTGGGCCAGGTGCTCGGGCTTGATCCGGAAACCGGATGGCACGGAAGAGGAGCGGATGCTGGCTGACGTCTGGCCATCGGCTCCTTTGCCTGACGTCTGGCCATCGGCTCCTGTGCACAACCCTACCGGTTTAAGTTGGAATGACGAGCGCGATGAGCTAACGCTTGACCCTCGGCTATTTAACTTCGCGCCCAACGGGAGCGAGCCATCGGTTGAGAATCGCCGCGGCGCCGCGCGCGATCGGTTCGGCAATTGGTATTGGATCGATGAAACCAGCAACAGAATTCGCGTGCTGTCGTCAGGTTCGTTTGAGACGACTGATTTCTGGCGACTGGAGGATCTGTGCCTCTGCACCAAAGGTACGCGGGAAGATTTTCAACCTCTGGCCGAGCCTTCACCCCAGCCACAGATAAAACTGAGCGGCCTTGCCGTCACTGAAAATCATTTTCTCGTCGCCGGTACGACTGATCCGGCAGGCTTGTTGATTTTCGATCTTTACGCGGGCGGAGAGCCGCGCCAAATCCTGTGGCCGGACGGCGTAGATTTCGCGCCTTTTGATATGGCGGCGCGTCCGGGCGGAGGCGTCTGGATTCTCGATCGCGTTAACCAGTGCTACTGGGCCCTGGATCGAAACTTCAATGTGATCGGCGCTGACGCTGGCGGGACTGTCCTTTCAATTGATACACCGGCTGAGTTTCAATCGATCGATGGAAGCTCAGTGCGCCAAACTCTGGGCCGTACGTTCCCGAAAAGTTTCTCGTTGCAACTGTCTCCACCGGCGCTCATCAATCCAATCGCCATCGAAGCGCTCCCGGACGGCACGGTTTTGATACTTGATTACGATCCGGCCCAGCGCTTCTCGAACATCTACCGGTATCGCTATTCCGAGCGACTGCCGGATGATATCTCCACGGAACCGATCCTTGATTTGATCGAGGAAGAAGCCAGGCAGGACTTCAAACTGATCGGTTACGACATCGCGTTTGTGCCGGAGCACCTCGATGGCCGTCGTAAGCTTACCGATCGTTTGTACGTCGTCGGATCGGACGGAAATCAGACTTATCCTTTTCGTGTCTGCCTGCGCGACGCGCGCGTTGTATTGCAGCCGATTCCTGAATACTTGCCGATGCGTCTGTTCGGTGGGAAAGCGCTGGTGGCGACCGACACCGATGCTTACTACGATTTTGCTGAAGACTGGATTCCCCTCAAGCGGCAACACCGTCCACGCTACGTTCACGAAGCGACGTTGTTGACCACCGCGCTCGATGGCCGCGACCCTGATTGTGTCTGGCACCGGCTGATGCTGGACGCGGGCATTCCACCCGAGACCAGGATCGAGGTTTGGAGCCGCGCCGCGAACAGCGAAGCTGACCTTTATTTAACGCAATGGCAACGAGAGCCCGCGCCATACCTGCGTGCGGATGGGACAGAGATTCCTTTTCTGCGCTGGACAAAGCCGAGGAATCGACAAGCGTCATCGACGATCAGGTTCGGCGAGGGCACCTGGGAGTTGCTGTTCCAACGAGCGCACGGTCGGTATCTGCAACTGAAGCTGGTTTTGAGCGGTGACGAGCGTTCGACGCCGCGAGTATCCGCCCTGCGCGCTTATTATCCGCGATTTTCGTACCTCACGAATTATCTGCCGGCGGTCTATCGGGAAGATGAGCAATCGGCTTCATTCCTCGATCGATTCCTTGCCAACGTTGAAGGGTTGCAGACAACTCTCGAGGACAAGATTGCCTCCGCGCAAATTCTGTTTGACGTGCGCAGCGCGCCGCCCGAAGTTCTGGACTGGCTCGCAAGCTGGTTCGATGTGGCTCTCGATCCGAGTTGGGACGAACCGAAACGGCGCATGTTCATCACGCACGCGATGGAATTCTTTCAATACCGCGGCACGATTCGTGGTCTGACGATGGCGCTTCATCTGGCGCTTGACCCGGGCGCGGACGAAACGATCTTCGCAACTTCAGCGTGCGCCCAAACGCGCGAAACGATTCGCATCATCGAAAAATATCTGACCCGAAAAAATCCGCCGGTAACGTTGGGCGACCCTTCCGAAGTGACTAGCGCGCCTCCGGTTGCGGCGACCTCCACATGGTCACCTGATCAGGGCCGCGCGACTTTGAATCAGCGTTATTCGCTCTTCCTCGATCCGTCCGGCGTGTTGTCACTTTCATATCCGTTGATTCAGCCGTCCGATGCGGACGCGGCTGATAAGTGGATTCAGTTCTCGCAGACCACGCTCCGGTTCGTGCCTTCAATCTATGAAGTAGAGCAAAAAGCCTGGCAGACGTTTCTGTGGAACCGTTACCACACGCTCAATAATCTGAACTCCGCGCATCAGGCGAACTACCCTGAATTCGCCGCCGTGGCACTCCCGCGCGATCTGCCGAAGGTCGAACAAGCTCAAACAGATTGGTTCGATTTCATCGCCAGTCCGACCACGCTGCGTCAACGCCAACTTTGGCAGGACTTTCTCGCGAGGCGATACCGCCGGGCGCGCGCGTTCAATGCTGCCTATGGTACGAGCTGGACCAGTTTTGAAGTCATCCCGCTTCCTGCGGAGCTGCCGCGCGATCTGGCGCCGCTGAACGACTGGTTTCAGTTTGAGACGATTGTGCTGCGCATGCAGAGCACCGCGCACCGGTTCACGGTGTTATTGCCGGTACCGATCTCTCTGGCGTTCGACACCGAAGAACATCAACGACGTTTGGATCTGTGCCGGCGCATCGTCGACCTGGAGAAGCCCGCGCACACCATCTTTGACGCGCGATTCTATTGGGACATGTTTCGCGTCGGTGAAGCGCGCCTGCAACTGGACACGTTCATGGATCAAGGAAGTCGCGCGCCGCAACTTCTGCCTAATCTGATTCTCGGACGAGGCTTCGTGGGCGAAAGCTACCTCGCGACACCGGCGCTTGAAGATGCGAAAGATCGCGACATTCTCGGGCGCGACGCGCTGGGAATGACTCCCAATTAAGGAGAATGACTATGAGTTGTTTCTCGTCAGCTACCAACATCACTTCGACGGCGGCGCCCGACCCGGCCAAGCACGTCAATTACAACCTCGGCATGGTGCTCGGCGTCGACGACTTCACGCAGGAGTTCGCGTACCTGTCGGGGCGCGATCAGTGGATGATGCGTGACCTGATCGGTTACGGCACCGCCCGCGGATTGCAGGTCACCACCGAAGATGATTCGGTTAAAGGCCCGCGCGTGTTGGTCGAACCTGGCGTTGCCGTGAGTCCCGGCGGACAGATGATCTGCGTGCCGACCGCGCAATGCGCTTACCTGAAAAACTGGGCCGCCGATCACGCAGCAGAAATATCCGCCGCGGTGGGATCGCCAGCGGCCTCGTCAGTCACAGTGTACGTGGTGCTCTGCTACCGCGACTGCACAGTGGACAACGTCCCCATCGCCGGCGAACCCTGTCGCAGTGAAGATCAGCTAATGGCGCCGTCGCGGATTAAAGATGATTTCTGTTTGCAACTGCGGCTGCGAGCGCCAAATCAGGGGCTCGCATCACCGCCCGACAGCTATGATTCGCAGTTTTCCTTTCAGCGCGAAGACTACGCAGTTCGTGACTTCGTCCAGTGGATAAAGAGAATCCCCATAATTCCGTTTGGGACATCGACGCCGCTGGATCAATTTCTTCAAGCGATTCGCGACGCTGCCATGGGTTGGCTCGGCTCGCCGCCTCTCTCTTCGCCCTTGTCGGACTTCATGTTCGGTTCGCCGCCGTCATCCCTGCAAATTGCATCGACCGATTTGTGTAAGTACCTGGCGGCGGCTTTTCGCTTGTGGGTCACGGAACTACGGCCAAAATGGATTGCCCGATGGCACGGCTGCGCAGCCACGCATTTCGATAGTGACAAGCAGGCCGATGAGGATTGTGTCCTGCTGGCCGAACTCCATGTGCCGGTATTGCCGGCCTCTCCGGGCTGGACAATTCCCGCTGAAGACATTCCGGTGATCGAAGAGCAGCGGCCGTACCTGATTCATTTGCGCATGCTTCAGGAGTGGTTGCTATGCGCGGTGGCGCCAAATGTTCCTCAGTTAATTAACCTTAAGGGCCCGGCCACACTGGACCTAACCAACGAACAATTTGTGATTTGTGACAGCACCGGCGGCCTGATCAAGGTCACGCTGCCTCCAGCCATACGGAGTGCCGGACACGTTGTCACGGTCAAGCGAGTCAATGTGGGTCCTAACAAGGTCACCATAGCAACCAGCCCGGGGGAGTTAATGGACGCCCTCACCAAGAAAGATCTGACTGCGCAATTCAGATACTTTCGCGCGGTGGCTGACGGCAAGACCTGGCACATCATCGGACCGACTTAAGGAGTGAATTCGAGAGATGGTTTGAGGACGCTCACTGAGTTTCTGGAGGAATCTAAATGGATTCACAAATCGATCTTCAACAGCCCGTGCTGGATGGCGGCATTCGCTCGATCAATTTTTTCAACGGCCGTTTGTTGAGCGCCCGCGATCTCACGCTCGAGCAGTCAGCTTATCGCGAAGCGGATCGGCGCCTCGGCAAAGCTGTGGGCGATGGGGTCGCTTACGGATTGGAAGTTTCGCAAGCGGTGAAATCCAACAAGCAATCACCCGCGGTCAGCGTCGAAGCCGGCCTGGCGGTGAATCGGCGCGGACAGACGTTGCTGCTCGACGCGCGGGCGGACATCGCTTTGGTCCGGACCACTACGGCGCTGGCAAGCTCAAAAGTTTTCAGTGAGTGCCAGCCTCTGCAAACAGGCGCCTACGTGTCCGGCGCCGGGGTTTATCTTCTGACCATCGCGCCCGCCCAAACGACTGAAGGTCGGGCCACCACGAACGGATTGAGTCTGGCAGCGGCGACGTGTAACTCGGACACGATCGTTAATGCCGTGCAGTTTCGTTTGATCCAGTTGGATCCGCCAATTACCAGCACCGAACTTCAGGACAGAAATCACCTGCGCAACCTGATCGCTTTCAAATGTTTTGGTGTCGATGAGACAGCCGCGTTCATCGCCGATCCATTTCGCAAAGAGGTGAAGGAGTGGGGACTGCTCGATGAGTTACGGTCCAATCAACTTACCGACTGTGAAGTGCCGCTCGCGATTCTTTATTGGACCGACCAGGACGGCCTCAACTTCCTGGACATGTGGTCCGTCCGGCGCCGTCTGATTGATCCGGTCATCAGTCCATCGCGGATGGTTACCACCGGTGAGCGGCATCCGGCCGAGTCTGAGGCAATGGTCCTGCAATTTCAGGATCAGTTGGCCCAGCTATGCATCTCCGGCGTCGATACCACCCAGGTGCAAGTGACGGATCACTTCACATTCCTGCCACCGGTTGGCCTAATCCCGCTGGCCAGCACAACGTCGCCAACCGGTTTCAAACATAACCGATTCTTTCAGGGAATTACTTATCACAATCCGATCTTCATTGAAGGCGCGAAAGTCGAAGCCATTCTGCGGCAGTCACTTTCGTGCAAGCCGGTCGATCTCGCCAGCGGCGAAATGATTTGGCTCTACCAGGTCCGGGAGAACACCGAGGCGATCGACGAGGGGAGCGGCTCGACGTTTACGCCCTACATGATCTTTGCCAGTGGATATGTCCCATTTATTGGGGACGCGCAATACGACCTTTCACGTTGGAACTACAGCAACTATTCGTAGTGTCGTGCGAACTCAAGGAGAAACGAGATGTCAATAATTACTTTGCAAAACGTTCAGCCGGGCGAATTGATCAAGGCAGACTTCGTGAACGCACTGATTGGCGCCTTGCAAGCGCTCGATAGCCGAGTCACGAGTCTGGAGTCAGGTACGGCAGGCAATCGCCCTCCGATCCTCATGGAGCGTTCACCGAGCGGCAACGTTGAAGTCAACAGCCCTCTGACTCTGATTGGGCGGAACTTTATCGTGCCGAGCGAGGGGAACACCGTGGTTCTGGGCGGAGTTCCGATCAATCAATTCAATGGCGGTTCGGATGAACAGAACCTGATTTTTACAGTGCCGAACGTCTTTGGCGGTTTGCCGCGCAGCGTTGGCGTCAAGGTAACTAACCAGTACGGTGATTCGAACGAATTAACCGTCGGACTGTTGCCCGAGGTCATAAACCAGGGTGGTCAGACAGTTATTCTTCCGCAAACGGCTCCGCTAGGGCAGATCAATATCGGGCAGCAGTACACGCTAAGTTGGCTGGTTGATTCACAGACGGTCCTGCCGGTTACCTACGCGTTCAGCCTCGTGTTCACAAACGTAGTCGGCGCTTCAGTCAATGCCTGGCAGACCGCGTCGCAGATCACACCTGCTCAACCGAAAGAAATTCATGCCGGCGCGCCGTTTCTCGTAACCGCGAAGGTGACGGTGCCGGGCGGCGCGACGAGCGCGCAAATCGCATTGAAGGCAGAGTCGCTCGACCACGCCTTCTCCCGGACTTCCGATAACCTGGACTTCAGGGTCGGCGACACGACAGCCGTCAGCGATCCGCGGGTCCTCGTAACGTTGCCGACCCTAATCGGCCCATTTGACGGGCAGGGACAACCTAACGCCGTGCGCAAAGCGACCATCAATGGAGTGGATGGAATCGAAGTGAAGTTCGGCGCCACCGGCAGCATTCCGATAAGGATGCACGTGACGTCTGATCAATCAGCAGCGGGGACTTACCACTTCACTGCAACGGTTGAAAGTCCCGGTGGTTTGTGGACTCCGGGCCCGGTAACTCCGGCCACTGCTGGGTTGATTGCGCCACAGGATCGCAACATCGATGCCCAGATTCAAAACACCGACAGCGGAAACTCTTCGACCGTGAAATTCATGGTTGTAAGCGCCGTTCATGGAGCCGGCAGCGGAGACTTTACTTCGTTTGTTCGCTTCCCAATTCGGGGCGCTAGCTTTTAATCGTGTGCGCCGCTTCAAAGAAGGAGATTAGACATGTCAGTTGACGATACTCTTTGTTTTGCCGATTTCGACGTCGTGACTGGTGCCCCTACCGTTGATGGCTACACCGGAATTCACGATGACTTTGTAATTACTTCAGAGTTCGATGCCGGTTACGTCCGGGGATGCCGCCTGACATACGGCAGCGGCACAGCCTTCCCGCCCGTCATTATTAACGGGGTAAAGAACGGCAACTTTCTCAATCTGGCATTTTTCTGCCGGCTTGATTACAGCTTTGATCTTGAGGATGTAGTGGTCATCGCCTTACGGCCGCAGCAATCAGATCCGAATCAGGCTACTGCACGACGGATTGACATTTATCCGGTTTACGAGGGATTCGGCGCTGACGAGAGCAACGGTTTCGGCGGGCCAGCCGGGAATCCCGATAGCGTTGTGCCTGGCGTTCCGCTGGGGGTTGACTATCACATTCGCACCAACCACTCCGCGCAAAAGTTTGCTCACTTTCGAGGCCAGGCGGGCGGCGGAGATCCATGGACTACGATCAATGTTGAGGACAGCAGCACTTACAACCCTGGCTTCGCGCCGAAAGTGCGTTCGTGGCTACCTCCGGTACCTACCTTGACAACCTCGAGCGGCGGGCAAACCTTGCCCACCGGGACGTTCAATGTGGTCGATACTTCTGCCTTTCCCGCCGCGGGTTTGTTTGCGGTCAACGGTCAGATTGTGCAATACACCGCCAAGACGGGTACTTCCTTCACCGGATGTACGGGCGGAGCCGGCGGCGTTCCCGCAGGCGCGGGCGTATCGATTCCCGAAGTGGCCTGGAGCATTGAGATTCAAGTGCCCATCGCGAGCAACGCGGGGACCCATTGGCCGGGCCTCCAGGATTCCTTTGGCCTCTACTTTTCAGTAATTCGAGTCGGCAAAACTCCGGCGAGCGGTGGTACAGCAAGCCAGGGCTGGTTCTCCACCCAATTCGTGTTTCCGGCCAACACGATGAACTATCTGACAGGTACTTTGAACGAAACGACGGTAATTAATCCTGCGTGGTATGGCACCGGCTTAATTCCCGCCCTCCAAAGCCCGCCGGGAAGCAATCTCGGGATTGGTGTGCATTTCGCGAATGACGCGTGGAGTGTTGGGTCGCGAGATCTCACCGCTCCTGCCTTCACCGCACCCGGCGGTGTCGTCCGGTCGGCGGGAGTTGCGGGCGCTGATAATCGCCTGGTGGCCCAGCTGGCAAACACCGGCCCGGCGGACGCACATAACGTGAAAGCAGAATTTCGGTTTGCCAATTGGGGTCTGCCACCAGCCACGTTCCCGAGTTGGGATACCGCGAGTGGCGCGACGGCGGATCAGCCAAGCGGAATTACGGTACCCGCGGGCGGCGGTACCGCTGAAACTACCTTTACCTGGCTCAAAGTGAATGTGCCCGCCGTCTACGCCTCACACTCGCACCAGTGCGTCTGGGTACAACTAAACGCGGCCGGCGTCAACTTCAACCAGAGCAGCGTGCGGCGCAACATGGATTTCGCCCACCTTTCTGAAATCGCTGAGCCTGCCACGATCAGCGGTGTGGGATATCCGGTGCCGGCGAGCGGTGATCATGATTTCCTGCTGATGACCTTTGTCCGCCAATTGGATCTGAAAGGCCGAGAGGGCCTTTCGACAGCGGCCGTTATTCCCTCGGGGCGCGGAGTTGTCTATCTATGGATCGTGCAGGGCTATCGCCGCACGGGAAAGACGATCAATATCAGAGGCCGGGATTTTGAAGTGCTTGATAACACGCCTGGTTCATTCGGTGCGCTGGCCACGCACGACAATGCTCAGGACGTGTTCTCGTATGAGATGACCGGTGGGGGCATCGTGCATCTCGGGGGACCATTTCACGCATTGAAGGTGCCGCACAACGGCTCAGTCGAGATTAAGACCCGCATTCATGCGGGACCCAGAGGCAGCTTTGTGCCAACGCCGATCGGTCCAAAGACGAATGGCTGCGGCTGTCTGGGCTGGCTCCTTAACCTCTTTGGTAAGAAGTGAAACCGTGATGGGGATGCGGCGAACGTAAGCATGATCAAACGTTCGTCGTCTCGTCACGATGCAGGCAACGTAACAGTCAAATCCAACGCGCGGGTGAGAAGCAAAATCCGCGATTCACTTCTCACCCGTGGTTGGCACGTAGTGAAAGAGTCAGCAAACGGCAGCCGACCAGTTTGGCGCAGGTGACGGTGTCGGGCCTTCGCCGAGCGCGCTGCCAAACACGTTGGATCAGTCGAGCAATGTTCACGCCAGGTTCAAAGAATTAC